>Ga0209343_10001792_pt1 | contig 28552 bp, 23 predicted proteins | sample RifCSPlowO2_02_FD_184026 | JGI IMG/M metagenome (GOLD analysis project Ga0209343, IMG submission 184026) | Groundwater microbial communities from Rifle, Colorado - Rifle CSP2_plank lowO2_0.2 (SPAdes) (version 2) | ecosystem: Environmental > Aquatic > Deep subsurface > Groundwater | place... | reverse complement strand
GGCAGACCACACTGGCCGTGATCTTGAGGCGATTGCCAGGGATACCGAGCGTGACAACTTCATGAGCGCCGAAGAAGGGGTCAAGTACGGTCTGATTGACAAGGTATTTGCCAAGCGGGTCAACTAACCCTGTTATGACAGGCCGTGGTTGGAACTTACTTCATGTTGAGGTATCCCGGCTGAGTGGTATTATCCGGACTACGGCAGGCGCGCCTTCTGCCGATGACATGGGAGTACATCTTCCAATGTCTGCCACGAAGCAATTGAATTTCCCAGCTTCCGGTCTCGTGACACTGATCCGGCAGCGAATTTGAGAGGTAGTTTAATGTCAGATGATCGGTTCAACAAAGGCGATGACAGTGGCAAGTTGCTGTACTGCTCATTTTGCGGCAAGAGCCAGCACGAAGTCCGCAAGCTGATTGCAGGGCCTTCCGTATTTGTCTGCGACGAATGTGTCGACCTTTGCAACGACATCATCAGAGAGGAGATTCAGGAGAAAGACTCTGAATCTGGCAGCAAGAAACTGCCGATCCCCGAAGAAATCAAGAAGACCCTTGATGAATATGTCATTGGTCAGGAAACAGCCAAGAAAGTACTGGCTGTGGCGGTTTACAATCACTACAAGCGCCTGAATTATGATCAGTCCAATGGTGGAGTCGAGCTAGGGAAAAGCAATATCCTGATGGTAGGGCCCACCGGCACTGGCAAGACCCTGCTTGCAGAAACCCTGGCGCGTCTGCTCGACGTTCCCTTCACGATCGCGGATGCCACAACCCTCACAGAGGCAGGTTATGTCGGCGAGGATGTCGAGAACATCATCCAGAAGCTTCTGCAAAAGTGCGATTACGATGTGGAGAAGGCGCAGATCGGTATCGTCTACATTGACGAGATCGACAAGATTTCCCGCAAGTCAGACAACCCGTCCATCACCCGTGACGTTTCCGGTGAAGGCGTGCAGCAAGCCCTTCTCAAGTTGATCGAAGGCACCGTAGCCTCTGTGCCTCCTCAAGGTGGACGCAAGCATCCTCAGCAGGAGTTCCTGCAGGTCGACACGTCCAATATCCTGTTTATCTGCGGCGGCGCCTTTGCCGGACTGGAAAAAATCATTCGGGATCGCTCCGAAAAGGGTGGCATTGGTTTTGGTGCAGAGGTTCGCAGCAAGGATCTGGATCAACGCATGGGGGAAACCCTGCGTGATGTGGAGCCGGAAGATCTCGTGAAATACGGCCTGATTCCCGAGTTCGTCGGTCGTCTACCAATGATTGCGACCCTGGATGAGTTGGATCTCGATGCGCTGGTGCGCATCATCAAGGAACCCAAGAATTCTCTCATCAAGCAGTATCAGAAGCTTTTCGAGATGGAAGGCGTCGAGATTCAGTTCCGGGACGAGGCACTCAAGGCCGTGGCTCAGAAAGCGAAAGAGAGGAAGACAGGAGCTCGCGGTTTGCGCTCGATCATGGAAAGCGTATTGCTGGATACCATGTACAAGATTCCGTCCATGGAAGAAGTGACCAAAGTGATCATCGATGCAGCGGTCATCAACGGCGAATCAGAGCCCTTGCTGGTTTACGAAAATCGTGAGCAGCAGTCCACTCGCGCAGCGACAGACGATCATTAGGATAGAGAGACTCCCTGGTCGCTGCAGAAAGTATGCGGGCATTGAAATAGCGGCCTGTTGCCCCCAGATTAGCATCTGAATCACCAGATTGAGCTCGCACACCCACTTTCAGGATACATGCCATGGGCCTTTTGTCAGATGCAGCCGAAGCCAGCAAGACCGTTCTGCCACTGCTGCCGCTTCGCGATGTTGTTGTATACCCGCAGATAGTTCAGCCACTGTTCGTCGGCAGACCCAAATCAATCCGTGCACTTGAAGTTGCCATGAGCGCAGGCAAGCAGGTGTTGCTGGTCGCCCAGAAAAATCCGACTGAAGACGATCCCAATGTGCAGGACGTCTTCGAAATTGGCACCATCGCCAGCATCCTTCAATTGATTCGTCTTCCCGATGGTACCGTCAAGGTTCTCGTGGAAGGCGTCAGTCGCGCTCGAATTCGCTCTGTTGAGCTGGAGACTGATTATTTCCAGGCTCACATCAGCACAGTACACGCAGAACCATTGGCCGAAAAACAGGCAGAGCTGCTGATGCGATCTCTGTTGTCGCAGTTCGATCAGTATGTGCAGCTGAGCAAGAAGATCCCACCGGAAGTCCTGACCTCCATATCCAGCATCGACGAACCGGGCAGGTTGGTAGATACGATTGCCTCGCATATGTCGTTGCAGCTGCAGGAGAAGCAGAATCTTCTCGAGTTGGTGGCATTGCAGTCCAGAATTGAACACTTGATGGGTCTTATCGAATCCGAAATCGACCTGTTTCAGGTGGAGAAGCGTATTCGCGGGCGCGTCAAGAAGCAGATGGAAAAAAGTCAGCGCGAGTACTACCTGAACGAACAGATGAAAGCCATCCAGAAGGAAATGGGTGAGCTTGAAGATGCACCGAACGAAGCGGAAGAGTTGAAGCAACGCATAGAAGATGCCGGCATGCCGGAAGAGGCGCGTGAAAAGGCCTTCTCTGAGTTGAACAAGCTGCGCATGATGTCGCCGATGTCTTCCGAAGCGTCCGTAGTACGAACCTATATAGACTGGATGGTCAATATTCCCTGGAAGGCTCGCAGTAAAGTGCGACTGGATCTGGAGAAGGCAGAGCAGGTTCTGGAGAATGATCATTACGGTTTGGAAGAAGTCAAAACTCGCATTCTCGAATATCTTGCAGTTCAGAAGCGAGTGAAGAAGCTGAAGGGACCGATTCTCTGCCTGGTTGGCCCTCCTGGGGTTGGCAAGACGTCCCTTGGCGAATCCATTGCGCGCGCCACAAACAGAAAATTTGTGAGAATGGCTCTCGGTGGCGTTCGAGACGAGGCAGAAATTCGCGGTCATAGACGCACGTATATAGGTTCTTTACCGGGCAAGCTTTTACAGAAACTCGCCAAGGTAGGGGTCAAGAATCCCTTGTTCCTGCTTGATGAAATCGACAAGATGGGAATGGACAATCGTGGAGATCCCGCCTCGGCGTTGCTGGAAGTTCTTGATCCTGAGCAGAATCACAATTTCAACGATCACTATCTGGAAGTGGATTACGATCTGTCAGAGGTAATGTTCGTCTGTACATCCAATACGATGAACATCCCAGGCCCCTTGCTGGATCGCATGGAGATCATTCGTCTGCCCGGTTACACGGAAGATGAGAAGATCAACATAGCGAGCCGTTACCTGGTTCCGAAACAACAGAAGAACAATGGCCTGCGCAAGAGCGAACTTGTGATTGGTGAGGAACCCATCAAGGATCTCGTGCGGTACTACACACGGGAGGCAGGGGTTAGAGGACTGGAGCGTGAGATCGCCAAGATCTGCCGCAAGGTAGTCAAACAGAACTCCAGCCTCGCCAAACCAGAACCGATAGTGTTGAACAGTGCGATGCTTGAGACTTATTCAGGTGTGCGCAAGTACGATTTCGGCGTTGCGGAAGACAAGAATCTGATCGGTCAGGTCAACGGTCTCGCGTGGACCCAGGTAGGGGGAGAGCTTCTGACCATAGAAGCAGTTGCCTTGGAAGGCAAAGGCAAGACCATAAAGACGGGATCCCTGGGCGATGTGATGCAGGAGTCGATTCAGGCCGCTATCACTGTTGTTCGAAGTCGATCTGCAGTGCTTGGACTCAAGCCTGGTTTTCATGAGGCGGTTGATCTGCACATCCACGTTCCTGAAGGAGCCACTCCAAAGGACGGTCCGAGTGCAGGCATTGGAATGTGTACAGCTCTGGTGTCGGCGTTGACTGGTATTCCCGTCAAGGCTGATGTGGCAATGACCGGAGAAATCACCTTGAGAGGGCAGGTCCTGAGAATTGGTGGACTGAAGGAAAAATTGCTTGCTGCTCATCGAGGCAACATAAAGACCGTTATCATTCCTGCTGATAATGAAAGGGATTTGCGTGAAATTCCGGACAACGTCAAAGCCGACATGAATATACGTCCAGTCAAGTGGATTGATCAGGTTCTGGAGCTCGCTTTGGAATATCAGCCAGTGCCGAATCAAGAGGCGGCCGTGGTGAAAACTGCTATTGCGAAGAGCGCCGACGAGACCGATAAGATCAAGGACGAAAAGCACATAAATACGCACTGAATCACACGGAAACGCTGTGTTTTGTGTTGACACAGCTTTCCGTGACTTGGTATAAAGTGCCGGTCGTATTGGATATCAAGCCATTTCTTGGATAAAAAATCAGACAAAATATCAATGCTTGGAGCGGGATTCAAAATTACGTTTCGCTACCTGGGTTTTCGGATAATAACTCAACTTACAAAAATAAGGGGATAACGTGAATAAATCAGAATTAATCGATGCTGTTGCTGCGAGTGCGGACATACCAAAAGCTGCAGCGGGACGAGTAATAGATGCCATGATCGATGCCATCACTGATTCACTCAAGAAAAGTGATCCAGTTGTACTTGTCGGCTTCGGCACTTTCACCACGAAGGAGCGTGCAGCACGTCAGGGACGCAATCCCCAAACCGGCGCTACCATCCAGATCAAGGCAGCGAAGGTTCCAACCTTCAAAGCAGGTAAGGCCCTGAAGGACGCAGTGAATCTGTGACTGTATAGTCAAAATTCGTAGGCAAGCCAGATCCGGATAGACTGCGGCATGCAAGAGTTTTAACACCGGGTCTGACCGGCGAGAGATTACGAAATCCTGCCAACGGCTTATGAGTTTAGAGGGCGCATCTGTGATGCGCCTTTTTAGTTTAAAAAGGCTTCATTTATTCAATCGATTGCACAAGTTCGAATGCTGACTCGATGTCAGCAATGCGACAGGAAAAGATATGCTGCAGAAGATCAGAGACAACTCACAGGGTATGGTCGCAAAAGTGATCATAGGTTTCATCATTGCCATCATGGCACTGTTCGGCGTCGAATCCATCATGAGTGGGTTCATCACTAATCCAACAGTGGCGGAAGTGAATGGAGTCGAGATTACAGAACCGGAATTGGCAGCCAGTGTACAGAACCTGGTGGCGAGTATCGGTGGCGACATCGCCAATCTGGATGAAAATCTGCTCAGGCAGGTTGCTCTGAATCAGATCATAGAAGATCGACTTTTACTGCAGGCAGCGCGAGACGCGTCGATGAGCATCTCCAATGATGCGATCGACCGTCAGATCATCAATACTGAGCAGTTCCAGGTCGGAGGAGTGTTCAACGCCGATCTCGCCGTACGCACGATGGCGACGCAGGGATTCACAGTTCAGTCATATCGCACAGCCCTTGCCGACCAGATGGTAGTAGGACAACTCGCCAACACTTACGCAGCCTCCAGTTTTGTCACCGAGAGCGAGCTCGAGAGAATTGCTGCACTGTCGTCACAAACACGCGACTTCCGCTTTCTTTCCGTGACACTTGGCAATCGTACTTCCGGTGAGCCCATTGCGCCTGAGCAAATCGACGCCTATTACCAGAATAATCAGTCTCAATTCATGCTTGAGGAAGAACTGTCGATTGACTACGTTCTTCTGGACAAGAGCACAATCTTTACCGAAGTGGAAGTCAGTGATGCTGATGTTCAGGCGCAGTACGAGACCGAGCGCGAAGCATTTTCTTCGGCGTCTCAAAGACGTGCTTCGCACATCCTGCTGGAAGTCAACGCCACGCGAACTGAAGACGCAGCACTATCAGAGGCGGCAGCTCTGAAAGCACGTTTGGATCAGGGAGAGGATTTCGGAGCACTGGCACTTGAAGCTTCCAGTGATACCGTGTCTGCTGCAGCCGGTGGTGATATCGGATATTCAGATGGCACTGCCTTCCCGCCCGAACTGGAAGCTGCGTTGGCAGCCCTTGAAGTCGGTCAGATCGCAGATCCGGTCGTGACGGAGTTCGGTGTACACATTGTCAAACTGACTGAATTTGATGTAAATGAATTTCCATCTCTTGAAGAAGTAAGTGATCGTATCAGACGAGATCTGAGCAGCGCGGAAGTTGATCAACTGTATTTCTCACGACTCGAGACGTTGGCGAACCTGGCATTTGAGACCTCAGACCTGCAGGAGTTGTCCGAGGAGCTCAGCCTGCCAATCCAGCAGAGTGAAACTTTCACTCGTGCCGGAGGCAGCAGCGAGATCACTACCAACAGTAATGTGATTGCGGCCGCTTTTTCCGAGGAATTACTCGTCGATGGCAACAACAGTGAAGTGATAGAGCTGGGTGATTCGAGAGCGTTGGTCCTCAATGTGCGCGAACATACCGAAGCCACGCTGCGCCCTCTCGATGAGGTACGCGGTGAGATCGCAGCTATTCTGCGCACTGAACTGGAAAGGGAGAGAGCGCAAGCTGTTGGAGAAGAGATCCTAGCCGCGCTGCGAGCAGGAAATTCCGCGGATGCGCTCATTGCCGCCAATGAACTGCAATGGATTGAGCAACGCAATGCTGCCAGAGACCAGACAGGTTTGAACGGTGAAGTGTTGCAAAGCGCGTTTTCAATGTCAGCGCCAGCAGATAACGCTCCAGCATACGAGGGCTTTGCGCTGAACAACGGTACTTATGTCGTGTTGGAACTTCTCGGGGTTAACAGAGGCAGTCTGGAGCAGATGGATGACGCCGCAAGACAGACTCTGGCAAATGGCTTCATTGAAAGGGAAGGGCGTGCGGCTTTCGATGCATTCCTGGCCAACACTCGAAACAACGCGGATATTACCGAAAATCTGAGTGCGAGTGCTTTCAACGACCAGCCACTGCTCTAATCAGTTCAACTCCGATTCTCCGGGACGCACAATCAGTTGCTGTCCCGGGTGAATCAAATCTGCTTCTTCAATATTGTTCCAGGCAGCCAGTTCTGCGACTGCAATGCCAAATTGCCTCGCGATGCGTGCCAGTGAATCTCCGGATCTGACACGGTAAGTTTCGGCCTGCTCACTCTGTCCATCTGTTCTTGCGAGTGCTGAGTCGGCAGTGAGATTCAACACTTGCCCCGGTCTCAGTACGGCACTTTCTGCAATACCATTCCAACGCGCGAGTGCCGCTGTGGTGAGATTGTAACGGTTGGCGATTCGCCACAGGCTGTCACCCGACCTCACTTCATAACGAGTAGGAGATGGCTGGTCACTCACCTCACCTGCTGCCGAGGCGACACCTGTCACATATTGCGGAGCGTTGGGAGTTTGCAGTGGTAATGCGGAATTGTAGGCGCGAGGAATCAACAGTGACTCTCCGGCGACGATTCTGCTACCCTCGATGTCGTTGGCCTGCTGCAGCGCAGCTACCTGAGTTCGGAACTCTCTGGCAATCTTGCTGAGAGTATCTCCTGGTTGCACGACATAACGATCCCAGGTAACGCGACTGCGATTCTCAAGCGTAGGCAATGCTGCAGTGAATCTTTCGACATGAGTAACAGGCAGCAACAATTTGTGAGGTCCGTCGGGATGAGTCGCCCATTGTCTGAAGCCAGGATTCAGCTGATATAGCACCTCTGGTTCAAGACTGGCGATCTCGGCAGCGAGCGAGAGGTCGATCTGACCGCCAGTCTCTACAGTCACCACAACTCTCTCATTCTTGATATCTGCGAGTTGCAGACCGAAGTCCTGCGGTGCTGAAAAAAGTCTGCCCAGAGCCAGCAGCCGAGGGACGTATTCTTCTGTCACCGTTGGCAGATTGAGAGACCAATAATCAGTTGGACGCGAGCGTCGACTGTTCCGCTCCATCGCGTTGCGAACTGTGCCTTGTCCACTGTTGTAGGCAGCCAGCGCCAACAACCAGTCGCCATCGAACATCTGATGCAGAGTCTGAAGATAATCAAGTGCTGCGGAAGTTGATGCAATCGGATCACGGCGGCCGTCGTACCACCAGTCCTGTTTCAACCCGAGACTGCGCCCTGTGTTTGCAATGATTTGCCATAATCCTACAGTGTTGCCAGCGCCGACAGCGTTCGGGTTATAAGCACTTTCGACGATAGGCAGAAGAGCCAACTCCATCGGCATTTGCCTGCGCTCCAACTCCTCCACAATTTCGTACATGAAAAAATTGGCACGTTCCGAGACCGTACTGAGAAACTCTACATTCTCCTGATAGAAAGCGATCTGGTTGTCGATCCTTTCGTTATCGTGCACAAAGCTCAACTGCATCCCGCTGCCGATCCTGTCCCATACAGTGGTAAATTCCCTGACCTCCGCGCCGGTGATGTCATCCGGCTCAATATTGACGCGTGCGCCTGCGTTTCTGTTCCCAATCGCACGCAGTGAACCTGCATCGACTTCGCTTTCACCTGAAGCGCTGCCCGATGGATTCTGAACAGAGCTACATGCGGCAAGCAATGTTGCGGCCGCAATGATCAGGCAAAGTCTGCGCACCGCAAAGTGACTTCCGGCACAGTTCACCGTTGGGAGGGCACTGGTGCCAGGGTATGGCAAATATGTCGAATGATTTGTATGCATACTGATAGCTTGAGCTTGCAATGAATTCTGAAAAACCTGAGTTGGCCGTCAGGCACGAAAACTGTCTTTCCAGCGCCGCAGGGCGGCAAAAGTCTGTACTTCACTTGACGACTCCTCGACTGTAAAGGCCTGGGGGTTGCGTTCGAGGCCTTGAATATGACAGCGCAGGAATGGATTAGTTCTTAGCTCCAGACCAACACTGGACGGCAGCGTTGGCATGCCTGCGGCGCGAATGTCCAATGCCTCGGTCAGCCGCTCCGCAATGCTGATGTTCCCGGGCTCCGCCGCCAGGGCAAACTTCAGGTTGGCAACGGTATACTCATGAGCACAATAAACCAGAGTCGCAGCTGGTAATTGCCGCAACTTCTCGAGAGAACGGTACATCACCTCTGGTGTTCCTTCGAATAATCGCCCGCAGCCGGCAGCGAACAACGTATCACCACAGAACAGCAAGCTGTCATCGCCGGGGAGTTCCCCCGCGGGGACATAGTAGGCGATATGATCGAGTGTGTGCCCGGGGACTGCCAGAACTTCGAACCGGCGCCCCAACAACTCAATGCTGTCACCCTCCCGCAAATGCGCTGTCACGCTATCAATCCTCGAGGAGTGAGGACCGTAGATGGTGGCAGCCGGGAAGTGCTGCAGAAGGCTCTCAACTCCGCCAACATGATCGGCATGATGGTGGGTCAGCAGGATAGCCGTCAGGTCGCGTTCCTCAGCAAGCAAAAGACGCAGAACCGGGTCGGCATCACCCGGATCGACCACACACGCGCTCCGGTCGCCCGTTTGGTCCAGTATCCAGATATAGTTGTCGCTGAAGGCCTCTACGGGTCGAATTCTCATGGTTATTGCACATGGTCTTGAGTTCGCTGAAGGGCAATCATAGTGATTGAGGGCCATTAAACAAGTTTTTTGTACCCACATTGCACACTGAGGTTGTACTTGTGTTACAAATCTCATTATCGCTTGGTGAAAGCGACAAGAGCTGACGAGCATTCCGGTCTGACATGAGTTTCATTGCAAAATACAAGGCACGCTGGCAGCGGCGCCACGAGCTGCCGGAGCCGACTGCCGTTTATCGCCAGATGGCGGAATGGTTGCAGACTCCGCTCGGCCAGGCCCTGCTTGCCAGCGAAAAGCAGATTCTCGAGCCTCTGCTCGCGCGAGTCTTTGGCTATCACATTCTTCAGCTTGGATGCAGCAACCAATCCATGCTCGATGAAAGTCCGGTTGGGCACAAGATCCTTTTCGTGCCCTCCCAGGCAGCAGGATCAGATGCCCCCATCGCCAGCAATGAAGCACTGCCGCTGATGAGCGAGAGTGTGGACGCTGTGCTGGTTCACCACGCTCTGGACTTCACCCCTGACAGTTACCGACTGCTGAGGGAGGCGGCCAGGGTCGTGATGCCAGGAGGAAAGCTTCTCATCGTCGGCTTCAACCCCCTGAGCACCTGGGGAGTCCGCAAGTTGTTTCGCTGGCGGAATGATCTCCCCTGGAATGCTCGCTTCATATCAAGCCTGCGGGTGAGTGACTGGCTCAAGCTGCTCGACTTCAAGATCGACAAGGTGGAACACGGTGCATACATGCTGCCGTTCAATCACCAGAAGATGGTCAATTCCGGAGGCCGACTTGAATCGCTTGGCAGGAGATTCGCACCGCCTGCAGGAGCTGTGTATGTCATCGTCGCCTGCAAGCAGGTGATGCCTGTCACTCTGGTCATGCCTCGCTGGCCACGAATTCCAAGGCCTGTTATTGTGCGCCCCGTTGGCGAAACTGCCGGAGCAAGAAGAGGGCTTCGCCAGAAGCAGGCCAGAAACACTCTGCAATGAATATTCATCCTCTGAAAAAACAAGGAAGCTGCAGGTTTGTCAAAAATTGTCGAGATGTATACGGACGGAGCATGCAGGGGCAATCCCGGCAAGGGAGGGTGGGGCGTCCTGTTACGCTATGCAGGCAGGGAGAAGCGACTGTACGGTGGTGAATTGATGACAACCAACAATCGCATGGAGTTGACTGCCGTCATCGAGGGACTCAAGGCATTGACTCGCCATGGCTGCGAGGTGCACATCACCAGCGACTCACGCTATGTCCTGAGTGGCATCACTGAGTGGTTACCCAACTGGAAAAAGCGCAACTGGAAGACTGCAGGCAAGAAGCCCGTCATGAATGCAGATCTGTGGGTAGAACTCGATGAACTTGCCGCACTTCACCAGATCCAGTGGAACTGGGTGAAGGGGCATAGTGGACATGCGGAAAATGACATCGCAGACGCTCTGGCCAACCAAGGCATTGATGAGATGCCTGCCAACTGAAATATTCCCGAACCTGACACCAGGAAAGTGCTACAGAAAATATGAGACAGATCGTACTGGACACCGAAACCACCGGCCTCGACCCCGTCCAGGGTCACCGAGTCATCGAGATTGGTTGTGTTGAAATCGAGAACAGGAGACTGACCGGTCGACACTTCCATTGTTATCTCAATCCTGATCGTGAAATAGACGAAGGAGCGGTTCAGGTCCATGGAATAACCACGGCATTCCTTGCCGACAAACCGCGTTTTCCGCAGATTGTGGATGACTTTCTGCGCTTCGTTGCTGGCGCCGAGCTTGTGATACACAACGCGCCTTTCGACCTGGGATTTCTCAACAGTGAATTGCAGCGTGCTGGCAATTATCCGACCATGGAAGAACAGTGTTCGGTGACCGATACTCTGGTCATGGCTCGGAAAAAGCACCCTGGTCAGCGCAACAGCCTTGATGCTCTGTGCAAACGTTACGAGGTGGACAATTCACAGCGGGATCTGCACGGGGCCTTGCTTGATGCGGAGATCCTCGCAGACGTTTATCTGCTGATGACAGGAGGTCAAACCAACCTGTTGCTTGGCAGTGACGAAATCGTCGTGGAGAAGACCGACGCACCCGTGCGAAGACTGAATGTGGATCGCGGCGTTCTTGTCACCTATCAACCGGACGAAGAAGAGAAAGCGGCACATGAACGTCTTCTCGCACGCATCAACAAGGCGAGTCAGAATCGCTGCATCTGGACACCTCAGGACGCCTGAAGGAAGAGAGCCACACACGCGCCATGAACCGCAAGAAAGGTTATTTTTTCCGTCATGACGAACTCACAGGCAACGAACATGTTGTGCTGTTCCACGACGGCAGTGTATTGCTGCAAGGCGACAGGTATCTGTGGCCAGCGGTCACTCTGCAAGAACTTGAATTGCAGGATTGCCATTCGCTGTTGATAGGAAGTTTCGAAAATCGTGATTGTGTTGCTTTAACACTCAGCGACGAACATCTTTCCTGCCTTGATGTCGTTAAACAAACTCCGCGACAGTTGTTGCTCAGCCGAGGTTTGCACGACTTCACGCTGGTAGGGCAAGCCAATCAGTTGCTCAACTGGCAGCTCAGCCATCGCTTTTGTGGTCATTGTGGCGGCCGCACTTCGCCTCACGATCACGAGAGATCTCTCGTTTGCCCTGCCTGCAAATTGCATTTCTATCCTCGCATCAACCCTTGTGTCATCGTGTTGGTGAGTCGCGGCAGACAACTGCTTCTTGCCAGGCACAACAAGGCTGGCAGTTCCTACTTCAGTTGCCTCGCCGGTTTCATGGAAGCTGGGGAAACACCGGAAGAGACCGTGGCGCGAGAGGTTCGCGAAGAAGTCGGTATAGAGATCGACAACATACGCTACGTAAAGAGCCAGTCGTGGCCATTTCCATCACAGTTGATGCTTGGTTTCTTCGCAGAGTACAAGTCGGGAGAGATACAGGTTGACGGCCACGAGATCGCGGAAGCGCATTGGTATGAACCCGACCAATTACCTCTGTCTCCAGCGGCGGGTATCAGTGTCGCGGGTCAGCTCATTGAGTTATTCTTGCAGCGCTCTTGAGTGGCAAGCAGCCTGAACATAGAGGAGAAGTTTCTTGGAGTACCTAATCGAATACGGCATGTTCCTGGCCAAGGTGGCGACATTGGTTGTGGCCTTCATCATCCTGCTGGGCGCGATCATTTCTGTTGGTACGCGGAGTCGGCGTCATGCGGCCGGCAAGGGAGCCATCAGCGTAGTCCGACTGAACGACGAACTGGATGACATGCGCGATGCCATGAAAAAAGTGATCTACGACAAGGCCACGTTCAAGCACGAGCAGAAGCAGGAGAAAAAGAGACTCAAGGAAGAAGAGCGCGAACGCAAACGTCAACTCAAGGCGGGAGGCACGGAATCAGAAACTGAAGATCACATCAAGAAGAGGATTTATGTTATTGATTTTGATGGCGATATAGAGGCAAGCGCTGTCGAGTCCTTGCGCGAGGAAATTACTGCCGTCCTGTCGCTGGCGACCCCGAAGGACGAAGTCATACTGCGTCTGGAAAGTCCCGGCGGTATGGTGCACGCCTATGGCCTGGCATCCTCGCAACTGCTCAGAATCAAGGAGAGCGGCATTCCCTTGACGATCTGTGTCGACAAGGTCGCGGCCAGTGGCGGCTACATGATGGCCTGCCTGGCCGACAGATTGATTGCAGCCCCCTTCGCGATTCTCGGCTCCATTGGCGTACTGGTCCAGTTGCCCAATTTCAATCGTCTGCTGCGCAAGCACGATGTCGACTACGAGACCATCAGCGCAGGTGAGTTCAAGACGACCCTCACCACATTCGGCGAGATCACGCAGAAAGGGCGTGACAAGGTCAAGGAAGACGTGGAAGAGATGCACGTCATCTTCAAGGCCTGGGTGAAACAGCATCGCCCGGTCGTGGACATCGACAATATCGCCACGGGAGAGACCTGGGTTGGTTTGCAGGCCCGTGAAAGGAACATGGTTGACGATGTGATGACAAGTGACGAGTGCATTGTCAGCGCATGCGAGGACGCCGATGTCTTTGCTGTCAGCTTTGAGATCCGCAGGTCTATTGGTGACAGGCTTGGCGTTGCCGTCCACAAGGCCCTTGATCGCACGATTGTGGCCTGGCTGAAGAGAGCCCGTGAAACCAACTATTTCTCCTGAAAGCGCTACTGACAGGGACCCTGCACATGAAAACCGATGACACAGCATTCAAGTCCTTCCGGGTAAGTGAGCGACAGGAGGGGGAAAAGTCGTTTTACAGGGGCGATATCGTACAACGCAGGGTGGGGGAGTTGCCTGCAGGTGATGTTCTGATCAGAGTTCGCTACTCGTCCCTCAACTACAAGGATGCCTTGTCTGCCACTGGTAACAAGGGCGTCACTCGCCAGTATCCACATACGCCCGGCATTGATGCCGCCGGTGAAGTGGTCACCTCCGCAGTGAGCCAGTTCAATCCCGGCGACAAGGTGCTGGTCACAGGCTATGACCTCGGGATGAATACCGATGGTGGCTTTGCCGATTTCATCCGGGTACCTGCTGCATGGGTAGTACCGTTGCCCTCCGGATTGACCCTGCGGCAATCCATGGTGCTCGGCACCGCGGGCTTCACCGCCGCCTTGTGTGTCTACAAGCTCCTGCAGAACGGATTGAAGCCGGACAATGGCGAGGTTCTCGTCACAGGTGCCACAGGGGGTGTGGGGATCATAGCCGTGGCATTGCTGGCAAGGCTTGGGTATGCCGTGACGGCCTGCACAGGCAAGAGCGAGCAGGAGTCCTATCTGAAGAGCATGGGCGCAGCTGCAGTGATAGACCGTGCCGTCATCTCCGAACCATCCGCGCGACCATTGCTGAAGGAGCGCTGGGCTGGCGCCGTCGACGTCGCTGGTGGGGAAATTCTGTGGAATGTACTCAGATCGCTCCAATACGGTGCCAGCGTAGCCTGCTGCGGCCTTGTGGGTTCTCCCACGCTGAATGCCACTGTATTTCCATTCATTCTGCGTGGGATCAATCTGCTTGGCGTCGACTCGGTCAACCAGCCAGCAGAACTCAGAAGCGCGCTATGGGAGTTGCTGGCGACGTCATGGAAGCCTGCATGTCTGGATGACATCGCGACAGACATCGGGCTGGCAGAACTGGAAGAGGGGCTGCAGACGGTGTTGAAGGGCAGGGCGGTCGGACGGATGGTACTTGACCTCTCGCGTCCGGCCTGACGTCGTCAGGAACGACGTCTGAACAAGGGTACTGGCTTGTCAACGCTTGCCTGATACCCGTCGGTAAAATCCTTGAATGCACCCAGTGCGATTTCCAGATTCTGATCGGCACGCATTGAAAAGGCATCAAAGCCGCAGCGGGACATATAGAACAGCTGATCTCTCAGCACGTCCCCGATAGCCCGTAATTCACCCTTGTAACCCAGATTCAGACGCAACTCGCGAGCCGACGAATAGGCTCTGCCGTCCGAGAACACGGGAAAGTTCAATGCAATGAGATCCAGTGCTCGCCAGTCGTCGCCCAGCGCTGCAGGAACCTCATTGCTCTCCAGCCAAACCCCGGTTTTTCCAGAGCGCTGACGTAAGGATTCCCGGTGCTCAAGCCAGTAGCTCAACGGCACGATCAAGTTGTTCGTTGCAGACGCCAGGAGTTCCGCCTGTTCTACAGTGTCACGAACCAGCACCCATTGATCGTCAACGATCGCGCCGTTCCTAATCAGCTTTGGCATATACCACTTCCTTGAACGGCTCGATGCCAATGCGGTTGAACGTGTCCAGGAAACGCTCGCCTGGTTGACGCTTGCTGGTATACACAGAAACGATCTTCTCGATCACTTCCGGCACCTCTTCCTGGGCAAAGGAGGGGCCTACTATCTGGCCGAGCGCAGTTTGATTTTCGACAGACCCACCGAGCGAAACCTGATAGAACTCTGCTCCCTTCTTGTCGACGCCCAGAATTCCGATATTGCCTACATGGTGATGGCCGCAGGCGTTCATGCAGCCCGAAATGTTGAGCGAGAGCTTGCCGACATCTCGCAACACCGCCGGGTCGTTGAATCGACGCTGTATCGACTCGGCAATCGGAATCGACTTCGCGTTGGCCAGCGAGCAGAAATCTCCGCCCGGGCAGCAGATGATGTCGGTCAACAAACCCAGATTATCGGCATTGAGATCTTCGGATTTGAGCGCCTGCCAAAGTGTGTACAGAGATTCCTTTTCAACATCAGCAAGGATGAGATTCTGCTCGTGACTCACCCGCAGTTCGCCAAAGCTGAAGCGATCCGCCACATCTGCCATGAAATTCATCTGTTCGGTCGTGATGTCACCCGGAGCAAAACCGGTTTTCTTCAGGCAAACCGTGACGATGCTGTAGCCAGGTTTCTTGTGGGCATTCACGTTCTGGTAGTACCAGCTGGCAAACAGGACATCGCTGCTCAGCGCTTTTTCCAGCGCCGGACTGGTATCTGGCAGTGACTTGTAGTCGGGATCATGGAAGAAGCTCTTGCAACGCTGAAACTCCGCATCAGTCAGAGTCAGTGGACCATCCTTGAGGGCCAGCCACTCTTTCTCGACCTTGTCACGAAATTCGTCCACACCGGTTTCCTTCACCAGGATCTTGATGCGGGCCTTGTATTTGTTGTCGCGTCGCCCTTCGCGGTTGTACACACGCAGGATGGCATCGAGGTAGGTCAACAGGTGTTCCTTCGGCAGGAAGGCTCGAATTTCCTTGCCAACAACTGGCGTTCTGCCAAGACCACCGCCTACCAGTACGCGGAAGCCGGGTTCGCCGGCCTCGTTACGGACAATGAACAACCCGATGTCATGAACCTGGGTCGCCGCCTGGTCGTCCTGCGTGCCACATACCGCGATCTTGAACTTGCGCGGCAGATAGGCGAACTCAGGATGAAAGGTGGACCACTGGCGAATGATTTCGCAGTAGGGACGACTGTCTTCGATCTCGTTGACCGCGCACCCGGCAAACTGGTCTGTTGTCGTGTTGCGAATGCAGTTGCCACTGGTCTGAATGGCATGCATTTCGACCTCTGCCAGATGGGCGAGAATGTCGGGTACATCGCCCAGAGCGGGCCAGTTGAACTGGATGTTCTGTCGCGTGGTGAAGTGTCCGTAACCCTTGTCGTAATGATCTGCTATGAAGGCGAGCTTGCGCAGCTGCGTGCTCGAAAGCATGCCGTACGGAATGGCAATGCGCAGCATGGGTGCCAAACGCTGAACGTAGAGACCGTTCTGCAGACGCAATGGCAGGAATTCGGGACCGGCGAGTTCGCCTTTCAGAAATCGCTCTGTCTGATTGCGAAACTGCGCGATGCGGTCGGCAAGCATCTGGTGGTCGTATTGATCGTATCTGTACATGATGGACTACTGAATCTCTTGTCCCAGCCAAATGGGGCGGTAATTGTAAATCAAATGCCCGGATCAGCGCCAGTCGCCGGACCTCTGCAGCATTGACACGCAGTTGTCACTATCGCGTTGAGCGAAGCAATTATTCCTTGATTCTGCCGGATGAGAGATTAAAATGCGCCACTGTTTTTACGCGTGACGCCAGCATCATTCAGTCCACATCAGACAGACGGGATCTATTATGAGTCATCATGAAGTACACACACAAAGTGAAGCCGATCATGAGGAAATGGACAGCAACAGCCGCGCCGATGCGCTTGCAATGTTGTCTCTGGTCGCCATTATCGTGAGCATGGCTGTTTTCTTCGTCAGCCGCTAAATCCTGAATGTGGGAGCGAGCCTTGCTCGCGACAGAGATCACGCATTCGCGAGCAGGGCTCGCTCCCACAGACGATTTCTACGGTAATACCATCCTTACAACGCTCACGATCACCAGCACAAACACTGCAGTGAAGATGAGCGCAGCAACCACAAATCCGGTGATCGAACCGCTGGAAAAATCCCTCTCCTTGTTCTTCTTGTTCTGCACGCCAAAACTGGCCTGCATCACACTGAGCATCATGCGCCAGAAGGGAATCCTTGCGGGTTCCTGATCGCCAGAAGATGACTCATTCTTATCTGCACTCATTACTGCACCTCTTGCTAACCGACAATGTTCGGGCTCAACAGCCGCGAAATTTCTTCAATGGTCACGCCTCTGCGCTCGGCAATGGACTGCACCTGGTCCGCATCGATCTTGCCAACCGAAAAATAACGTGACTCTGGCGACGCAAAGTAGAAGCCACTGACGCTCGCCGCAGGACTCATCGCAAAACTTTCCGTCAATGACATGCCAATGCGATCATTGATACCGAGGATGTCAAACAGAGTTTTCTTGTCCGAATGCTCCGGGCACGCCGGGTAACCTGGTGCGGGTCTGATGCCTTGATATTTTTCTTGAATCAACTCTTCGTTGCTCAAGGACTCGCCGGCCGCGTATGGCCAGAACTCCGTCCGCACGCGTTGATGCATGTGCTCGGCAAAGGCTTCTGCCAGGCGATCTGCAAGCGCCTTGACCATCAGGGCGTTGTAATCGTTGTTCTCACTCTCGTATTTTTTTGCCAACTCGTCGGCGCCAATGCCTGTGGTGACAGCAAATCCACCGATGTAATCGGGAAATCCGCTGTCCTGAGGAGCAACGAAATCCGCAAGACTGAGATTGGGCACGCCTTCGGCCTTGATACTCTGCTGACGCAGGAAATTGAAACGGGTCAGCTCCTTTGTACGGTTTTGATCCGTGAACAGCACAACATCGTTTATTCCTGTCTGTGCTGCCGGCCAGAATCCCACTATAGCCTGCGCCTTGAGACGTTTGTTGTCGATGATGTCTTTCAGCATCGTCTGTGCATCCTGGAACAATTCCTTGGCCGCGTCACCGACAACGGAGTCAGAAAAGATGGCCGGGTACTTGCCCGCAAGACTCCAGGTGATGAAGAACGGAGTCCAATCGATGTAGGGCACGAGGTCTGCCAGTGGGTAGTCCTCGAAAACCCGAGTCCCAAGAAACTGAGGCGCGACAGGTCTGGTCTTGTTCCAATCCACCTTGAGAGCGTTATTGTTTGCCTGTGTGAATGGAATGATGTTCTTGCGATGATCCCGGTCGGCATTGCGCGCGCGCACCGCATCATATTCTTCACGCACATGACGTTTGAATTCCGCGTTGGCATCATCGCTGAGCAGACTGCTGACGACGGTGACACTGCGTGAGGCATCCGGCACGTACACGGTGGCGTTATTGAGGTAGTTCTGCTCAATCTTCACAGCAGTGTGTGCCTTGGAAGTAGTGGCGCCACCAATCAGCAGGGGGATGGTGAATCCCAGTCGCTGCATTTCACGTGCCACGTGCACCATTTCATCAAGAGAGGGGGTAATCAATCCGCTCAGGCCGATGATATCCACTTTCTCATCAATGGCCGTCTGCAGGATACGCTCGCATGACACCATCACTCCAAGATCAACGATGTCGTAATTGTTGCAGCCAAGCACTACGCCGACGATGTTCTTGCCGATATCGTGAACGTCACCTTTGACGGTGGCGAGGAGTATCTTGCCTTTGGCCTTTATCTCCTTGCCTTCCTTCTGCGCTTCGATGTAGGGCAGGAGATAGGCTACCGCCTGTTTCATGACCCTGGCGCTCTTGACCACCTGTGGCAGGAACATCTTGCCACTGCCGAACAGATCGCCAACAACATTCATGCCGGCCATCAATGGCCCTTCAATCACCTCGATAGGCTCCGAGCACTGCTGCCTGGCTTCCTCGGTATCCTGTTCGATATAGCGCGTGATGCCCTTGACCAAGGCATGAGTGATCCGGCTTCGTACATCGGCCTCACGCCAGGTCAGATCCTCGTGGCTCTCGGTTGACGCCTCACCACTGTACTTGCGTGCAACCTCCATCAGTCTGTCAGTGCCATCAGGGCGACGATTCAGAATGATGTCTTCGACACGCTCCTTGAGTTCCGCCGGAATGGTGTCATACACCGTGAGTTGACCCGCATTCACGATGCCCATGGTCAATCCGGCGCGTATCGCGTGATAGAGGAAGACCGAGTGAATGGCCTCACGCACAGCATCGTTGCCACGGAAGGAGAACGACACGTTGCTCACACCGCCGGAAATCAACGCATGTGGCAGCTCGCGCTTGATGTATTCACAACTCTGAATGAAATCGACCGCGTAGTTGTTGTGTTCCTCAATTCCCGTGGCGACAGCAAAGATGTTCGGGTCAAAAATGATGTCCTGAGGTGGAAAACCCACGTCGTTCACGAGGACATCGTAGCTGCGTTTGCAGATGAGGCACTTCTTCTCGAAGGTGTCCGCCTGACCCAGTTCATCGAACGCCATCACCACGACCGCAGCACCATATTGCATGCACAGGCGGGCCTTGGCGATGAAGTCTTCCTCGCCTTCCTTCAAGCTGATCGAGTTGACGATGCCTTTCCCTTGAATGCATTTCAAACCGGCCTCAAGAATCTCCCACTTGGAGGAGTCGATCATGATGGGCACACGGCTGATGTCCGGTTCGGACGCTATCAGACGCAGGAACTTCGACATCGCCGCTTTGGAGTCAAGCATGCCTTCGTCCATGTTGATGTCGATGATCTGCGCACCGGCCTCTACTTGCTGAAGGGCTATATCCAGCGCCTCAGTGTAGTTCTCATCGCGAATCAGCCGGGCGAATTTCTTGGAGCCGGTAATGTTGGTCCGCTCCCCAACGTTGACGAACAGCGACTGCGAGTCGATGTTGAAGGCCTCCAGTCCACTGAGTCGGCAGGCAGGCGGGATCGAAGGAATCGCCCGGGGTCGAAATTGTGACACTGCCTGCGCAATAGCACGAATATGCGCAGGGGTTGTACCACAGCAACCACCCACGATGTTCAAGAACCCACTCCGAGCAAATTCTTCGATGATCTCAGCCATCTCTCGCGCACTCTGATCGTACTCGCCAAATTCGTTCGGCAAGCCGGCATTCGGGTGTGCGGATACACAGGTGTCGGCTATTCGCGATATTTCCTCGATGTGCGGACGCAGCTGTGCGGCGCCCAGTGCGCAGTTGAAGCCGATGGAAACAGGATTGGCATGGGCAACGGAGTTCCAGAAGGCCTCAACCGTCTGACCTGACAGCGTCCGACCACTGGCATCCGTGATCGTGCCGGAGATCATGATCGGGAGAACTCTGCCGAGGGCTTTCATCTGCTCTTGAACCGCGAAGATGGCCGCCTTGGCATTGAGCGTGTCGAAGACAGTCTCTATCAGCAGGATATCAGCTCCCCCTGCGATGAGAGCGTCGGTGCAGACCTTGTAGTTCTCCACCAGCTCGTCGAAATCCACGTTCCGATAGGCAGGATCATTGACGTCAGGGGAAATCGAAGCTGTACGACTGGTCGGTCCAAGCACGCCTGCAACAAACCTGGGCTTGTTCGGTGTGGTCACATTGATTTCGTCGCAGACGGCACGTGCGAGGCGTGCGCCTTCGTAGTTCAACTCGTAGGCCAGCGCCTGCAGGCCATAATCGGCTTGTGAAATGGCTGTTGAATTGAAGGTATTGGTTTCAACAATGTCGGCACCGGCCAGGAGGTATTCACGATGTATCTGGCCAATGACATCGGGACGCGTCAATGTCAGCAGATCGTTGTTGCCCCCCAGATCCCTGGGAGAATCCGCAAATCGGGTACCACGGAAATCAGCCTCTTTGAGTTTGTAGGCCTGAATCATTGTGCCCATTGCGCCATCAAGAACCAGAATTCGCTCAGAAAGTGCTCGGCTCAGGGATTCATCAGAGAATTGGTATGCCATGTCAAATGCTCGCGGGGGCAGGGGCCTTCAGGCGCTGGTGGGGCTGAAAAAGACGCGCATTCTATCAGAAGTCTGCCTCGAGGGGCATTGGCTATTGCCCCAACTTTCCCGCCAACCGGGCTACTCAGAAAGGATCACACTAATAACCAAGTAAAATAGTCCAGTATTTATCTTGTCAGTAACATAGCGTAAACTTCGCGCATTTCGAACTCGCCTGAATCAGGACCCTCTATGATCAATATTACAGATTCCGCGCAGGAGTATCTGGCGGAGCTGCTCAAGAAGCAGGACTGCGAAGGTATCGCCGTGAGGATATTCATACTCGATGCCGGAACTCCCAAGGCGGAGACGTGCATTTCTTTCTGTCGCCCCGGAGAATCGCAGGAGAGTGATGAGCTGAAACCCTATCCGGCGTTCAACGCCTACATCGAGCAGCGCAGCATTCCCTATTTGAAGGACGCGGTGGTGGACTACGCGAAGGATGCAATGGGTGGGCAACTTACCATCAAGGCTCCAAACTCGAGACTGCCCCAGATTGATGCTGACAGTACAATCGCGGATCGCGTCAACTACGTTCTGTACAACGAGATAAATCCATCCCTTGCCGCACATGGGGGTATGGTCACACTCGAAGAGATTTTCGAAGACTCTGTCGCTGTACTGAAGTTCGGCGGGGGGTGTCAAGGTTGTGGGATGGTAGACCTGACCCTCAAGGAAGGAGTGGAAAAAACTCTACTCGAACAGATTCCTCAATTGACTGAGGTCAGGGATATCACGGACCACACCAAACGTGACAACGCCTACTTCAAGTAAGTCACACACTGAAGATATGGGACACCAGGCAGGCGTTATCTAAAGCAGATTTATCGCGGATAACGCTCGGCCAGTGCGCTGTACAACAAATCGGGGTAGCGATCGTCTTCGGCACTCAAGGATGTCATGATCTCCACGAGATGTTCGTTGTCCTCCCTGCCGTGCCATGTCTTCCTGTAAGAGCCTTCCTTGTAGCCATTATCCTGACGGAAGAAATTCAGTACATTCTTGCTGACGTATTGACGAAACAGGGAATCCCAATCCAGTCCGCAATCCAGCATCAGAGACTTGAACAGTCCCAATTCCACACGCCTGGCCACAGAGACGCCAATCAGCAGTTCCAGCTTGGAGACCAAATCCAGCGACCTCAACTCGTAGTCTCGACCATCGAATCTCAAGCTGCTCACTGCCTCCTCGGTGTTGACGAACAGAAGCTTCTGCACGGCCAGATCATGATCGTCCGCGGTATGGATGAGAAGTTCCGAGAGCAAGAAGTGCCAGATATCCACTATTTCCATCTGTAACTGAGGCATATCGCAGAGCTGCTTCTTCCACCATTTCCAGCCATGGTGCTCAATGGCCTCTGCTCCTTCTATGACCACAGCACGAAGATAGGGAAACTTCACCTTTACCCACTCAGCCTCTACCTTGCTGTTCATACGGGATTGCAGGGCCAGCATTACCCTGGCCTGAGTCATGGAGAGTGTTGTTATCGAGGTTGTCGTCATGGGGTGCCCGCTTGATTTTGGAGATGAGCCAATACTTGTGACCAGGCTGCTTCATGAAACTCCCGGACGTGCCTATGATTGTTCGGGGCGCCCCAAATCTCATCCATGATCTTGAGATCTGTGGGCGTCAGCAGCTTGAGATGTGCGTACCCCAGATCCTTGTAAGGCATCAGGAGATGGTGGAAGTCCGCATATTTGATGTTCTTGAGGGCATTCGCGGGAATTACAGGGGTGCCTGGGACTTTCTCATGAAAGAAAGCTGCCATTGCGCTGACCCTATAAAGTTCGGCGAGACTTTCTTGTGGGCTCGCTCCACGGCGCCGCGCATCGCGAACCTCGGCTCTCAGCAGAACGCAGGCCTGCTTGAAAGCACCCATTTGCGGGTACGCGGCCATGCAGACATCCAGCGCCTGTCTGATCTGTCCGCCTTCCTTCAGTTCCTTTACCAGCAACTGCCAGTCCTTATCTGCTGAGGGGCGGTCTTTATCCGAGACAGCGTCATCCAGCGTCTGATGCAAAGGCAGTGGTGGCAGGGGGGAGTTGCGATCCACAGATTCTTCTTTTTCTTTCTGCTGAAACTTGTGTAACGCGTATACGATCAGCGTCAGCAGAGCGATAGAAATAATTACCAGAAAAGCAATCATCAAGAAAAGAACTCCGTGGGCAGGGGCTGCGGACTGAACATCGACCTTGCGCTTCCTGCTGAATTTACCCCGAATGATCCGGCGGCCGATTCTAACAATCTTCGCGTCGTGGGGTCGATGTTTTTAAGCAGACTCACCATGCTGCACAGGCGTCATGGCTGATGAATGTCCGTTATACCGATGCAATGGAAGACATAAATTGCAGCATTTTAAAATTTCTGAGATTTAAGGCTTGACGACAGCCTGCAGGCTTCCTAAAATGCGCCGCCTTCTGTGATTAGGCAGAAGCAAGTTTTTTACTCTAGTCCCCTTCGTCTAGAGGCCTAGGACACCGGGTTTTCATCCCGGCAACGGGGGTTCGAAACCCCCAGGGGACGCCAAATTCAAAGCCTGACTATGTCAGGCTTTTTTTTGCCCACGATTTTTGCCTCCATCGTCACTCATTTCGCCCGACCCAGTCTTTTTTTGTTATGATGCGCCGCTGTCAAACGTTCCGGTCGAGCAGATGACAGCAACCTCACGACAACAATCCAGAAGCCTGCAGAATGACGAGCGCGATCTCCATCAACGATCTCCGTAAGACCTATGCCAATGGGCACGAGGCCCTAAAGGGCATCAACCTCGAAGTACAGGCTCGCGATTTTTTTGCGCTGCTGGGCCCCAACGGTGCAGGAAAGTCCACGATCATCGGCATTATCTCGACACTGGTCAGGCAGTCTTCAGGGACTGTGTCCGTGTTCGGCCGCAATGTGGCCACTCATGTCTACGAAACCAAACTCGATTTTGGTGTTGTCCCCCAGGAAGTGAATTTCAGCCCCTTCGAGAAAGTGGCCGACATCGTCATGACACAGGCTGGTTACTATGGCCTGCCGCGCGCACTCGCCAGTGAGCGCACCGAAAAATATCTGCGCAAACTCGGACTCTGGGAAAAACGCGACAATCGTTCTCGCATGCTTTCCGGCGGAATGAAACGCCGCCTCATGATCGCGCGTGCATTGGTCCACGAACCAAGACTTCTGATTCTCGACGAACCAACGGCAGGAGTGGACATCGAGTTGCGTCGCTCCATGTGGGAATTCCTGCAGGAAATCAATCAGAGTGGAACGACGATCATTCTTACCACTCATTACCTGGAAGAGGCTGAAAATCTCTGCCGCAACATTGCAATCATCGACGAAGGCAGGATCATCGAGAATACCAGCATGAAGTCTCTGCTGGGGAAGCTCGATTCGCAGACTCTTGTATTCGATGTGCAAGACGAACTGCAACCCGAGATGTTTGCCGGGATTGGGTTGGCACGCAGCCGGTTGATTGATCCTCATTCATTCGAAGTGGATATCGGCAGGGATGATGACGTCAATCACGTATTCCGACATCTCGAAACGAAGAACGTGACAGTCAAAGGTGTGCGCAACAAGACGAACAGACTGGAGCAGCTTTTTCTGTCGAGATTGAAGAGCGCGTAGTTTTCCATCAATGCCCAGAGTGAAACGAGTTCATGTCAGGAAGCCATAAATACATCGCCTTCGAAACAATCCTGATCAAGGAAATCAGACGCTTTGCCCGCATCTGGGTGCAGACGCTTGTTCCTCCGGCGATCACGATTGGTCTCTACTTTCTGATCTTTGGTAATCTGATCGGCACTCGAATCGGCGAAATGGGCGGTTATGCCTACATGGATTTCATCGTTCCGGGACTGATCATGATGGCTGTGATCCAGAACTCCTACGCAAATGTTGTCGCTTCTTTCTTCAGTCAGAAATTTCAACGCAGCATTGAAGAGTTGCTGGTCTCTCCTGTTCCCAATTACATCATTCTGGCCGGATTCATTGCGGGAGGAGTGGTGCGTGGTCTCGCCGTTGGCGCCATCGTGACCGTGATGTCATTCATCTTTACGGACTTCTCCATTCATAACGTTCCAGTGACAGTGGGCGTCGTCCTCATGACAGCCACCGTTTTCTCTCTGGCGGGCTTTGTCAATGCACTCTTTGCGAACAGCTTCGATGACATTTCAATCATTCCTACATTTGTTCTGACTCCACTCATTTATCTTGGAGGTGTTTTCTATTCCGTGGAGTTGTTGCCGGAGGCAGGCAGAATTGTCTCGTCCTTCAACCCGATTTTCTACATGGTAAACACTTTCCGTTACGGAATTCTGGGCACCTCAGATGTCAACATCATGTGGGCAATTGTCATGCTCACCGCGTTCGTCGTTGCACTGTTTGTAGCATGCATCCTCTTGTTACGAAAAGGCACCGGGCTCAGACACTGATTACCAGGCTGCGGGATGGAGACAAGGAATCATGACAGATAATCCACTGGGCAAACACACACTGTATCCAGCCAGCTATGATCCGGGGCTGCTGTTTCCCATCGCGCGCCTGCAGAACAGAGAAAAACTCGGTCTTGCTCCGCAGAACGTCCCATTTCGGGGCTACGATTCATGGCGCGCATATGAACTCTCATGGCTTGATGAACGTGGCAAGCCTGTGGTGGCTACGGGAGAATTCATTGTTCCCAGCAACTCGACATTCTTGACTGAATCAAAGTCACTCAAACTTTATCTGAACTCGCTCAATCAGATGAGGTTCCTCAATGTCGATGAAGTGCAGCAGACGATTTCGCGAGATCTAAGCAATGCAACGCAGTCGCCGGTCATTGTTTACCTGTACACGGTCGATGACGAAAGGAATCTTTCCATCAGCAAACCGTCAGGCGAGTGCCTTGACCAATTGGATGTGGCAATCGATTGTTATCTCCCAGATCCAAAGTTCCTCAGCGTCGAAGCCAGCGTTCAGGTTACCGAAACCCTGTACAGCAATTTGTTCAGGTCGAACTGCCCTGTGACTTCTCAGCCGGACTGGGGGACAGTTGTCATCAGTTATGCTGGCGCCGCAATTGACCGCGCGGGGCTGCTGCGATATCTGATTTCCTTCCGTGCCCATGAGGGATTTCACGAGGATTGCGCGGAGAGGATTTTTACCGATATTCTCAGGTACGCGGTTCCACGAAGCCTGAGTGTCTCGATGAATTTCTTGAGACGAGGGGGATTGGAAATCAATCCTGTCAGGACGAATGCCCCTCTGGATGTCGATTTTCCGGGCCCTCGCTACGTACGCCAATAACTGTTCCGCTTGTATTTGAGGGCACGCTGTTATAAAGTGGCGCGCCTTCAAAATGTCATCCCGGTGAGGTGTCCGAGTGGTTGAAGGAGCACGCCTGGAAAGTGTGTATAGGTTAATCCCTATCGAGGGTTCGAATCCCTCCCTCACCGCCACATAATCAAGCTCAAAATCAGCCCCAGCCACAACCTCCGAAAAGAATGATGCACTCCGATGGGGAGGGGTTCGAACCCGAAAAAGGGTTCGACCGATTGCATCGCAATCGGCAACGAGCGCGCAGCGCGAAGCCCGCAGGATTGTTGCAGCCTCAAGGCTGCAACAATTAATCCCTCAGGTACAACTCATACAGATCCTGCCAGAACCCGCAGGGATAGTTGCAGCCCCAAAGCTGCAACAATTAATCCCTCAGGCACAACCCCTTCCCGAACTCGACAAATCTCCTGTAGTATCCAACCGACCATACAACTACAAGAAGAGGTCGCGCCGTGAAAGTCTTCATCGCTGTGAAAACCCTCGTTTCGCTCCTTTTGATCGGCGCGACCACCAGTATCAGTGCCAACGACTGGCCGTCATACGGCAGCGACGCTGGCTCCAGCAAATACGCTCCCTTCGATCAGATCAATGCTGACAACGTCGACTCCTTGCAAACAGCATGGACTTGGCTCTCACCTGACAATGCCACCGTGGCTACCAACCACGAGCAGCAGAACTTCCGCGCCACACCTGGCGCCTATAAAGTGACACCTATCGCAGTCGATGGGATTCTCTACCTGAATACCTCTTTCGGCAGAGTGGCCGCGGTCGACGGTAGCACCGGAGAGGAGTTGTGGGTCTTCGATACCCGCTCCTGGGAGACAGGTCGCCCAACCAACCTCGGTTACAATCATCGTGGCGTGGCGTACTGGAGCGATGGGGAAGAGGCACGCATATTCATGCCCGCCAATGATGCCTATCTGTGGTCGCTTGATGCGAAGACAGGTCTACCCGATACGACGTTCGGTACGGATGGTCGAATAGACCTGACTCTGGGACTCGGTCGCGAGGTCGACAGGGCCGCATATACCATGATCTCGGCGCCTCTGGTGATTGATGACGTCGTAGTTGTGGGATCATCCATCAGTGATGTCCCACGCAACAAGGAAGCTCCGCCTGGACACGTTCGCGGTTTCAATACCAAGACGGGAGAGGTGATATGGATGTTTCACACCATTCCTCAGCGGGGACAGTTTGGCTATGACACCTGGGAAGAGGGGGCTGCGGAGTACACCGGCAATACCAATGTATGGACACTCATGAGCGCAGACGAGGAGCTGGGCTACATCTACCTGCCCGTCGGCACACCCACCAATGACTGGTTTGGTGGTCATCGCAAGGGTGACAATCTGTTCGCGGAAAGCATTGTCTGCATAGACGCGAGAACGGGGGAGAGAGTCTGGCACTTCCAGATGGTGCACCATGGAGTTTGGGACTACGACCTGCCTGCGGCGCCGAACCTTGTCGATATTGAAGTCGATGGTCGGCAGATCAAGGCTGTGGCGCAGATCTCCAAGCAGGGATTCGTTTACGTTTTCGACCGGATCACAGGCGAGCCTGTCTGGCCGATTGAGGAGCGTCCGGTACCCCAAAGCAACGTTCCAGGTGAAGTTCTTTCTCCCACTCAACCGTTTCCGACAAAACCAGCCCCTTTCGAACCGCAGGGTATTTCCGATGCCACATTGATCGATTTCACTCCCGAATTGCGCAATGAAGCGATGCAGAGCATTGAGCGATTTGATTACGGCCCGCTCTACACACCTCCATCGTTGCGAGGCACCATCAACCTCCCCGGATGGTTCGGAGGAGGAGGGTGGCATGGTGCAGCGGTCGATCCGGAAACAGGGATAATGTATATCCCTTCAGGAAGTGGGCCCATCGTAGTGCAACTGGTCGAACCCGACTCTGCAGAATCGAATTTCACCTATATGCGCGGTGGTGCCACCGCAGCACCGGGCCCACGGGGCCTCCCTCTCACCAAACCTCCGTACGGGCGGATCACCGCCATCGATCTCAATTCTGGAGAACATGCGTGGATGGTGCCGCATGGTGAGGGGCCACGTCAGCGAATCATCGAGGAGGGCGCCTTGGACCCGGGGCCAGTGGGTTCTCCATCCCGCACAGGCCCGCTGCTCACCAGCACGTTGTTG
>Ga0209343_10001789_pt1 | contig 28582 bp, 23 predicted proteins | sample RifCSPlowO2_02_FD_184026 | JGI IMG/M metagenome (GOLD analysis project Ga0209343, IMG submission 184026) | Groundwater microbial communities from Rifle, Colorado - Rifle CSP2_plank lowO2_0.2 (SPAdes) (version 2) | ecosystem: Environmental > Aquatic > Deep subsurface > Groundwater | place... | reverse complement strand
AACATGGGTAAAGTCACGGGATTTCTGGAATACGAGCGCCGCACGCCGGGCTACCGTCCGGTCCAGGAACGGATCGAGGACTACCGCGAAGTCTATCAGAAAATGCCGGAGCCGGAGCTGCGCACGCAGGGCGCGCGCTGCATGGACTGCGGCATCCCGTTTTGCCACACCGGCTGCCCGCTGAACAACATCATCCCGGACTGGAACGACCTGGTCTATAAAGACCGCTGGAAAGAAGCCCTCCAGGTTCTGCACTCGACCAATAATTTCCCGGAGTTCACCGGGCGCGTCTGCCCCGCCCCGTGCGAAGCGGCCTGCGTGCTCGGCATCAACAACGATCCCGTAACGATCAAGCAGATCGAGAAAGCCATCGCCGACAAGGGTTTTTATGAAGGCTGGACCAAGCCGCAACCGCCCGCCGTGCGGACCGGCAAGCGCGTGGCTGTCATCGGCTCCGGCCCGGCAGGAATGGCGGCGACCCAGCAATTGAACCGCGCCGGCCACACGGTCACTCTCTTTGAGCGCGCCGACCGCGTCGGGGGCCTGCTGCGCTACGGCATCCCCGACTTCAAGATGGAAAAAAGCCTCATTGACCGGCGCGTCGCGCAGATGGAAGAAGAAGGGGTGATCTTCCGAACCTCCGTGAATGTCGGCGTTGACATATCCGGTGAGGACCTGTTGCGCGAGTACGACGCCATTCTGATCTCCATCGGCTCGACCATCCCGCGCGACCTGCCAGTGCCGGGACGGGAGCTCAAAGGAATTCACTTTGCAATGGAGTTTCTGCCGCAGCAGAACCGGCGCGGGGCGGGCCTGCCCGTGGACCCGGAAACAAGCCTCACCGCCACCGGCAAAAAGGTCGTCATCATCGGCGGGGGCGATACCGGAGCCGACTGCCTCGGCACGTCGCATCGCCAGAAGTGCGCGGAGGTGCACATGTTCGAGCTGCTGCCGCAGCCGCCCGCCGCGCGCACGCCTGAGATGCCCTGGCCGAACTGGCCGATGATTCTCCGCACGGAAAGCTCCCACGAAGAAGGCGGCAAGCGCCGCTGGAGCGTCGCGACGAAGAAATTCACCGGCGAGAACGGCCACGTCACCAAACTCCACGGCATTGAGCTCGAGTGGGGACCGCCGGACGCGAGCGGGCGGCGCGCCATGAACGAAGTCCCCGGCAGCGAATTTGAGCTGGACGTGGACCTGGTGCTGCTCGCCATGGGCTTCCTCTACCCGCAGCGCACGGGCCTGGTCGAGCAACTCGGCCTCAAGCTCGACCCGCGCGGCAACGTCGCCGTGGACGAGAACTGGAGGACCAGCGTCCCCAACGTCTTCGCCGCCGGCGACGCGCAGCGCGGCCAATCGCTGGTCGTCTGGGCTCTCGCCGGAGGCCGCAAGGCCGCCCGCGCCATGGACCTCTCCCTGATGGGCACGACCCGCCTGCCCATCTAAGACCTTTTCACTATTCCTGTGGTGGGGTGTAGCGCCGCCGTCTCGCCACCGCAAAGTGCCACGGGACGCAGGCACATCGTTCCCGCCGTCCTCAGATACCGATTTTCAAAATGCCGCCGCCCCAGACTGGTTGACGCGTCTGGGCAGGTGCGGTAGAATCCAGCTACTTTCCCGAACGTTCACGTCCGCGAAGGGAGTCTCGCCGAAGGGCTGGGATAAGGAGGCAGGATGAAAAAGCCCCGTGTTGTAATCCCCGACTGGCTCCTGGGGGGAATGCTGACGGCTGTGATTCTGCTCCTGTTCTTAATGCAGTGGGGCCCCTTGGAAGGGATAGAGGCTAGGCTCTACGATTTGCGCGCGCGGCTCCGTCCGCTGGCGGGTGTGTCGCAAAACATTGCCATCGTGGAAATTGATGACGCCAGCGTTGCCCAGCTCGGCCGCTATCCCTGGCCCCGCTCCCGCATTGCCGAGGCCCTCGACGTGATTTCGGAGGGTGGAGCCAAGGTGATTGGCCTGGACATCTTGTATCCCGACCCGGAAGAGAATCAAGGCCTGGAGGCGTTGAAAGCCATCCAGCAAGTCGTGCAGGAAAGCAGCGTGGCCCTCACCGGGCGGCAAGTTTCGTTGCCTGCGGCCGCCGCCGCCGAGACTGCGGAGACCCCGGCCCGGATCGCGGCCACCGATCCCAGGACCAGCGCCGTGCAGAATATCCTCCAGGGGATTGACGACGCTGTCCGCCGGCTCGATTCCGACGCGCGCCTGAGCGACTCGATGGCGCTTTCCGAAACCGTCGTCCTACCCGTTTATTTTACCATCGGCACTCCGCTGGGGCGCGCCGAAGGCGAGTTGCCGGAGAAGGTCCTGAAGAATTTCGTCACCCAGGTGGACAATGCCGGCGATGTGGCGGGAGCCAGCGCGATCCTCCAGGGCATTGAAATCAAGCCGCCCATCCCGGCGCTCGTGGAAGCCGCGCACTCGCTCGGCCACATCAATATTCAGCCCGACAGCGACGGGGTCCTGCGATCCCACGTATTGCTGGTGGACTACGAAGGGCAGTATTTCCCGTCTTTTGCCGCCCAAATCGCCAAAGCCTATTTGAACTTGCAGCCGACCGACATCCGCGTGCGGCTCGGGGGAGGCATCGAGTTGGGGAAAATCCAGATCCCCACCGATCCCCAGTTCAAGATGTTGGTGAACTACAGCCCGCCCAGTTGGACCGCCGAGCGCAACCCGATCTTTCCCTATTATTCGTTCGTGGACGTGGTGAACAAGCGGGTCCAGGAAGAAGCGTTCCGCGACAAGATTGTGCTGCTGGGGGTGACCCTGACCGGGTTGGGCGAGCAAAACGTCACGCCCCGCTCGCCCCGGCTCCCGGCCGTCGAGGTGATCGCCAGCGTGGTGGAAAACATCCTGGACCAGAATTTCCTCCTGCGCCCGGCCTGGGCCCGGAGCGCCGAGCTGGCCTTGATCGTTCTTTTCGGCGCCTTCATTTCCTTCGGAGTCCCCCGCCTGAGCGCGGGCAAGAGCGCAGCCATCACCGCCTTTCTGGTGCTGTCGCTGGCGGGAGTGGCCGGCTACCTGTTTGTGAATCAGGGCGTGTGGATCCAGGTACTCTATCCCGCCGCCACGCTCGTGCTGGGTTATACCGTCATGGTTTCGAAGCGTTTCCTCATCACCGAGCAGGAGAAAGAGGTCCTGGAAGTGGACAGCATCGAAACGAACAAGATGCTGGGGCTTTCGTTCCAGGGGCAAGGAATGCTCGACCTGGCGTTCGAGAAATTCCGCAAGTGCCCGGTGGAAGACGTGAAGGATTTGCTCTACAACCTGGGATTGGACTTCGAGCGCAAGCGGATGTTCAACAAGGCGGTGGCGGTGTACGAGCACGTGGCCAAGGCCGACCCCAAATACAAGGACCTGACCACGCGCATGGAGCGCGTGCGCGCGGCCGGGGAAACCGTGATCTTCGGGCCGGGCGGCGGGCTGAAGCGCGGAGCCGACGCCACGGTTCTGATGGAGGGCGGCGCGGCCACGACCCCGACGCTCGGCCGCTATGAAATCATCAAAGAGCTGGGCCGGGGCGCGATGGGCATCGTCTACTTGGGGAAAGACCCCAAGATCAACCGGACGGTGGCGATTAAGACGCTCCGGCTGGAGGATGAGGACATGGAACCGGCGGAGCGCAAAGCGCTGCGGGAGCGGTTCTTTCGGGAAGCCGAATCCGCCGGACGGCTCTCCCATCCCAACATTGTGACCATCTACGACGCGGGCGAGGACAACGACGTCTGCTATATCGCCATGGAATTGCTGGACGGAAGCGACCTGAAAGATCGCTGCCAGAAAGGCAACCTGATGGCCGTCCCCGCCGCGTTGGAATTGGTGACGAACGTGGCCTCGGCTCTGGACTACGCGCACCAACAGGGGATTGTGCACCGGGACATCAAGCCGGCCAATATCATGATCCTGCAAGACGGCACCGTCAAGGTGACGGATTTCGGCATCGCCCGCATCACAGCTTCCTCGAAAACGCAGACGGGCGTCGTGATGGGGACCCCCAGCTATATGTCCCCCGAGCAACTGATGGGAAAGAAGGTGGACGGGCGCTCGGACCTGTTCTCGCTCGCGGTGGTTCTATATGAGTTACTGACGGGCCAGAAGCCGTTTGAGGGGGACAGCGTGGCCACATTAATGTATAAGATTGCCAATGAGGCCCCGCCCTCCCCGACCGTGTATAACCAGGACCTCCTCCCCGAGGTCGTTCGGATCATCGAGCGCGGCCTGGAGAAAGACGCCGAGAAACGGTACCAGCGGGGCAATGAGGTGGTGGAAGATCTGCGGCAAGTGATCCCGCTGGTCCGGAAAGACCGTCCGGCGGGGCAAAGCAGTTGAGCGAGGCTCGGCTCCGGCGCGAAAGCGCGGGGGGCGGAGCACGGAGGGAAAGAGGGTTTGCGGATTGCGGTCGGAGCGCGCTCGGACACTGGTCTGGTCCGTCAAAACAACGAGGACCGTTTTGCGGTTGATCTTTCTCTAAATTTGTATATTCTGTGCGATGGGATGGGGGGGCAGGCTGCCGGGGAAGTCGCCAGTAAGCTGGGGGTGGACATCATCCTGGAACATTGCCGGCAGGCCGCCACGAATCCGCACCTGGAAATGGCCGGCGCATATCAGCCGGAATTTTCGGCCCCGACCAACCGGCTGGCAAGCGGCATCCGCCTTTCCAACCAGGCGATCCATGAGGCAGCAGGACAGCAGGCCTCCACCAGCGGCATGGGGTCCACCGTCGTGGCAGCCGAGATCAACGAAAACATTCTGAGCATCGCTCACGTGGGGGACAGCCGGATTTATCGCTGCGCCGAAGGGGAACTGCGGCAGTTGACGCAAGATCACTCGCTCGTCATGGAGCAGGTCCGCCGGGGATTGATCACCCGGGAAGAGGCGGAGCAATCCGAGCTTGCCAACGTCATCATGCGTGCGCTCGGCGCCGAGGAGACCGTGCAGGTGGACCTGGACGAACACTGGGTCAACGAGGGAGACCAGATTCTGCTCTGCTCGGACGGCCTCACCCGCCTGGTCTCAGACGCGCAGATCGCGCCGATCTTGGCGGAACCCTGGACCCCGCAGCAGGCCTGCGAGCGGCTCGTGGAGCTGGCGAACGAACAGGGGGGGGAAGACAACATCACCGTCGTCTTGGTCCGCTTGCTGCCCCCGCCCCCGCTGAGTCGGTGGAAAAAAGCGTTGCGTTCCATCTTGGGAGGAAATCGGGTATGGCCAAACTGATTCTCAAGTTCGAGGCAGCCGTGTTGAAGGAGATTCCGCTTCAGAAAGCGGCAATTAGCATCGGGCGGTCCCCGGGCAATGACGTGGTCATTGACAACCTCGCCGTCTCGGGACACCACGCCAAACTCTCCCTGGACCAGGATCATTACGTGATTGAGGACATGAGCAGCCTGAACGGCACCTTCCTCAACAACCAGCGCATCCGGCGGAGCTTGCTCAAAGACGGCGATGAAATCCTGATCGGCAAGCATACGCTGGTGTACCAGGACGAAGGCGGGGTGCCCGCCGGCGTGCCGGCCGCCGTGGAGAAGACCCAGCAACTCCCGTCCGCGGCCGATGCCACCGTGGTCCTCGATACCAAAAAGCGGCGCGAGTTTCTCGCCAAGGCCACCAGCATTGCCACCGAGGGAGCTTCGTCGGAAGCGAAAGAGAAACTCGGCTGTCTTGTCGTGCTGGATGGAAGGACGGACCAGCGCGAATACATCCTGACCAGCAAGCTCTGCGTGATTGGCAAGTCTCCGATGGCTACGGTGAAGCTCAAAGGCTGGTTTGCCCCCAAAGTGGCCGCCATCATCAACCGGCGCGAAGGCCGCTACGAGATTGCTCCCTCCAACAAGACCGTTGCCAAGGTCAATTCCGAAGTCCTCTCGGCTCCGCGCGAACTCAAGGAAGGGGACGTAATCCAGATCAAGCGGGTGAAGCTGCAATTTAATTTCCGGGAATAAGCGGGGAGCCCGCGCTGCCGCGGAGACTTTCCGGGATGCCTCCGGAAACGGCGCGCTCCCGGGCGGGGAGAGGCAAGATCGTTTGTTTCCCGAAGCCGCTTCCGGTTGCGGAGTTGTCCTCCTGCCGGAAGGAGTAGGAGAAAAAACCATGACGCGAACGAACTGGTTGCGGGCGGGGATTCTCCTCGCAGTTCTGCCCGGCATGGTGGGGCAGCCGCTGTGGTCCCAACAACGCCGGCAGCGGCCCGGCGGCCGGATTCCGCCGGTCACATCGGAGGAAACCGTTTCCCCCACCCCGCCGTCTATCAGTCGGAGGATGTTACGGTCCAGCTACGAGCAGTTGCAGAAAGACGTTGCGGAATTGGCGGAACTGGCCCTGGCCTTGAAGGAAGAAATCAGTCAAGCGAACGAAGATGTCCTGCCGCTTTCGGGTGTGAAAAAGGCCGAGGATATCGAGAAGCTTGCGAAGAAGATTCAAGGCCGAATCAAGAACTTGTAGGCGCGGTGGTCGGGCTGCCCATCGTAGGTCTCGCGGGGACCTCGCTGTGCGGCTCCTGGACCGGCAGCCATCGCGCGTGGCAGGCGAACATTTTAGGGTATAATCCTATCCCGCCAGTAGTCAGAAAATCTCGCGGCGCCCAGGATTGGGGCGGACGCCCATTTGGCGGATAGAGAGTTAATCTCAGCTTTTCATCACCGGGAGGATCACCATGACACGTCGGGTTGGAATCGTTTGTCTTATTGTCTGGATTTTATCGTTGGGCGGGACCCAGGCACGGGCTCAAGAGAGCACTCTGTTGGGGCCGCTGAAGGCGCAATGGGAGAACATACGGACGCAAGTTGTGCGGACTGCGGAAGCCGTCCCCGAAGATAAGTACGCCTTTAAGCCCACCCCAGAGGTCCGCAGCTTTCTCGACCTATTCATCCACATCGCCGAGGAAAACTATTTCTTCATGGGTTTTGTGACCGGTGACCGGTCCGGGGACCCCAACCGGTTCAAGAACCTCAAGACGAGGGCGGAGATCGTCAAGGCGCTGAACGAGAGCTACGATTACGGCGCCAAAGCCCTGGCCGGTCTGGACGACCAGAAGGCCATGGAAATGGTTCCGATGATGGGCGGCCGACAGGGGCCCCGCTGGTCGGCGGCGCTCGCCAACATTGCGGACAATATGGACCACTACGGGAATCTGGTGGTCTATATGCGACTGAACGGCATCGTGCCGCCTTCGACCGCCGCGCGCCAGCAACGGCAGCGATAGGGATCGCCTTCCGGCCCGAACCCTTGAGGCGATGGACGGCGCCCGTCGAGGCGCGCAACCAGGACTTGTGAAAACCGTATCTGAAACCACACCGGAGCGGGCGGGCTGGTGAACGGAATGCCACTTCGCGGGCAGCGGGGATAAAAGAAGTTGGGATCGAATATGGCTCCTCGCTTGGAACAACTGGCGGGAGATTACCGTTCCGGGATGATGAGTCGCCGGATCTTCCTGGAACGAATGATCGCCGTCCTGGGCAGTTGTTCCCTCGCGCAGCACTTTCTGGAAACCAGCGGCTGGGCGCTGTCGCTGCTCTCGCCCCAGGAATCGCAGGCTGCCGGGGTTCATTCCACCGCCGTCGTGTATCCGGGAGAAGGAGCAACGCTCCAGGGCTATTGGAGCCGCCCGCAAACGGGCGGGCCATTTCCGGGCGTGCTCCTGATTCATGAGAACCGCGGGCTGAACGAACACATCCGTGACGTGGCGCGCCGCATCGGCGCCCAGGGATATGGCGTGCTGGCCGTGGACCAACTCTCGCGCAAAGGCGGTACCGCTGCCTTCGCGACGCCCCAGGACGCTACCGCCGCCTTCCAAACCCTTACCGACGACCAGGTGATCGGGGACATGGGTGCCGCCTATCTGTACGTGACTTCGCACGCGGCGGTGCGCCAAGCCCGGATCGGGGTCATGGGTTTCTGCTGGGGAGGCCAGCGTGCGTTCCTCTATGCCACAGCTAATCCCAATCTGAGTGCCGCTGTGGTTTTCTACGGCATCCCGCCGCCGGAGGAGAAGCTTGCCGATATCCAGTGCCCCGTCCTGGGTAACTACGGCGAGACCGACACCCGGATCACCTCCACGGTCCCGACGGTGGAAGCGGCGATGAAAGAGCTGGGCAAGAGCTACGATGCCAAGGTCTATCCCGGAGCCGCCCATGCCTTCTTCAATGACACCAACCGCGAGCGGTACAACGAAGCCGCCGCCAAAGACGCCTGGGCGCGCAGCATCTCGTTTCTTAAGAAGAACCTGGGCTGAGCTTCCACTCCAGGATTCGTTCGAGGGGGAGCGCCGCCGGGGAAATTGGCCTTGGTTGCTGCCTTCTTTCTCTGCCCACACGGACTGCGTCCAAGTTGTTCCATATAAAGAAACCGTACCGAAGACCCACAAGTCCTACCCGCGCGGATTGAACCTTGACTCGGCCACGCGGCTTCCGGGATAATTGGCATTGTCCCCCTAACGCCCAGCGGCGGGCTGGCGCTACGCTGATGCGGGGCTGTTTCTGAGCTGTTCGAGGGTTCCAGAGGAACGCCCCCCAAGCACAGCAACCCCAGTGAGGCTTCCGCAGGAGGGAATAAAACTGTGAGCGATCCCAGAATGAGCGTTGGATTTTCCCGAAGACCGGCTGTCGGTCTCATTGCCGCATTGCTCGGAACGGCCCTGTGGGGGCCGGCCACCGGAGCGGCTCAGACTGCCGGTGGAGGCCAGAACAGCCCTCGCCCGGTAGTCCGCGACGCTACTCGCACGGACACCTCGGTCGAGTTGCGGCATATGCCGGAAATCCCGCCGACTCCGGTGGTGCTCGGGGAAATCTTCGAACGCCCCCGCAAGCTTCTGCCCAGGCGGGAGGGGAGCACGGCCCCTCCGTCGTTCACGGACCCGGTACTACAGGGTCCCACCGCTCAAGTCGGCGCGCCCACAACCGGGGCGAATTTCGATGGGGTCAACAATGTCAACGGCGTCCTGCCTCCCGATCCGAGCGGCGCCATCGGACCCAATCACTACGTCCAGGTGGTCAACCTTTCGCTCGCGGTCTGGGACCGGAGCGGGACCATGCTGAAGGGCCCGGTCAATATCAACACGTTGTGGCAAGGTTTTGGCGGCGCCTGTGCGACCACCAACAACGGCGATCCGATCGTGCTCTACGACCGCGTGGCGAACCGCTGGATGGTCAGCCAGTTTGCCCTGCCGAACTACCCGATTGGGCCTTTCTACCAGTGTATTGCCGTCTCCCAGACGGGCGATCCGCTCGGAGCCTGGCACCGCTATGAATTCTTCATTAGCCAGACCAAGCTCAACGATTATCCCAAGTTCGGCGTGTGGCCCGACGGCTACTACATGGCGATCAACCAGTTCAATTGCAAGGTCACCGGCTGTTCCTGGGGTGGCCAGGGGGCCGTGGTCTTCGAGCGGGACAAGATGCTGTTAGGCCAAGCGGCGCAAATGGTGTACTTCGATCTCTTCACGATAGACTCCAACCTGGGCGGGATGCTTCCGTCGGACTTCGACGGCCCGGCGCCGCCGGCCGGCGCTCCGAACTACTTCGTCGAAGTGGACGACAACACGTGGCTTTACTCTCCCGATCAGCTCCAGATCTGGGAGTTCCACGTGGACTGGTCCGATACGGCGAAATCCAGCTTCACCCATACCCCGGCGATGAATCTATCGACCGCCGCGTTCGATTCGAATCTGTGCGGCTATTCCCGAAACTGCATCCCGCAACAAGGCACGAACAGGAAGGTAGATGCCATTTCCGACCGGCTCATGTACCGGTTGCAGTATCGCAACTTCGGAACCTACCAGGCCCTGGTAACCAACCACACCGTGGATGTTAATGGCGCGGATCGCGCCGGCATCCGCTGGTACGAGCTGCGCAATCCGGGCAGCGGCTGGAGCATTAACCAACAAGGAACGTATTCGCCGGACAGCACTCACCGCTGGATGGGCAGCATTGCCATGAACAAACTCGGCGATATCGCGCTGGGTTACTCCAAGTCCAGCACCTCGGTCTACCCGTCCATCTACGCGACCGGCCGTCTGTCGGGGGATGCCGCGGGAGTAATGACGCAGGCCGAGATCCCGATCCAAAACGGCAGCGGCTCCCAAACCCACACCTCCGGACGCTGGGGCGACTACAGCCACATGACCGTGGACCCGGCGGACGACTGCACCTTCTGGTACACGCAAGAGTATTACGCGACGACCGGTTCCGCCCCGTGGCGAACCCGGATCGGGTCCTTCCAGTTGCGCAACTGCGGCGGGGTCCATGACGTGGCGGTGACTTCCGTTACTGCTCCAACGCCGGTGCTGGTTAGTAGCCCCCAGACGGTGACCGTCGGGCTGGCCAATCAAGGCACTGAATCGGAAACATTCAACGTCTCCCTGACCGATAGCCTTACGGCGACGATCACCGGCTCCCCGCTGCCGGTGACACTTGCGGCAGGAGCTTCCACCACCGTGAACTTTGGCTGGACCCCGACAGTGACGGGCAGTCACGTGTTGACGGCAACGGCCACCCTTGCGAGCGACACCGACACGGCGGACAACTCGAATTCGGCGACTTCCACGGTGCGCACCCCCGGTGACGTCGCCGTGACGAGCATTACAGCGCCGACCCCGGTGATCCAAGGCACGTCGGCGAACGTCTCCGTGAATGTCGCCAACCAGACTGCCAATAGTGAAACCTTTACGGTGAGCGTAACGGATACACCTCCGGGCGGCGGCACGGCCGGCGCCGTGAGTGCGCCGCAGACAATCACCCTCGCCGGCAGCAGTTCCACCACGTTGAACTTCACCTGGAACACGACTGGGGCGACACCTGGCAGTCACAGCCTGACAGCGGCCGCCAGCACCGTCCTCGGAGAGACCGACACGGCGGACAACTCGAACTCCACCACCTCGCAGGTGGACGCACCCGGCGGCAGCACGACGATGCACGTCGGCGACCTGGACGGCTCCAAGACCCTCCAGGGCTTAAGCAGTAATTGGACGGCGCAGGTGACCATCACCATTCACGACTCGAACCATGACCCTGTGTCTAATGCTACGGTGAGCGGAAACTGGAGTGGTGGCGCTTCCGGCTCGGCCTCCTGCACCTCTGATGGTACGGGGAAGTGTACGGTAAGCAAGGGCGGGCTTAAGAGGGCGACCAACAGCGTGACCTTGTCCGTATCGGGTGTAAGCCTTGCTCCGCTGACGTACAGCTCGATTGCAAACCACGATCCAGACGGCGACAGCAACGGCACCAGCATCACGGTGACCAGACCGTAATCGGAGGGGTGGAACCCTCACCCCTCGCGATTGGCGAGCCGGAGTTATCTCTTCCTTAGAAAATTTTGAGTTGAATCGTCAAGAACTGCTTGGGGTTCTTGCGGAAGTCGGCGATCAACTCGCGGACCTCGACGCTGGTGGTATTGAGGCTGTTATAGAGCGCCGGGTCGCGCAGCAACCGGCCCAGCGTGCCGTTGCCCTGCACGTCGGCCAGCACCTTGTCGAGGTTCCCGACCGCGCTGGTGAGCCGCTGGTGGAGGGCTTCGTCGGTGGTCAGCTTGCCGAGAGTGCCCTTGCCCTGGTTGATGTTGTCTACCAGCGTGGTGCCTTTGGCCACCAATTGCTCCGCGTTGCGGTAGAGAGCCGGATCGTGGAGCAGCTTGCCCACGGTCCCCTCGCCGCTCTCGATCTGATCTGCCACGCGCTCGAGTTTGACGGCGGTCTGGTTGAGGTTGTCGTACAATTCCCGCGAACGCACCAACTGCCAAAGCGTTCCCTCCCCTTCGGAGATTTGGGCGACGAGCCGCTCGGCGCTGCTGACCGTAGCGTCAATGCGGCGATGCAGGGTGTCATCCTTGATCAGTTTCCCGACCGTTCCCTGTCCGCTGTCAATGGTCCCGACGATGGAGTTCAGCCGGCTGGTGAGCACGTTCAGGTTGTCGAGCAGATCGCGGCTGCCGCCGACCAGCTCTGTGAACTCCGCCGTCCTGCGGAAGGGAACCGTGCCGTCCGGCGGGACCGGCTGGGTCGCCGCGGTGCCTTTGGTGATGTTGATGTACCGCTCGCCGAGCAAGCCTTCCGCCGCCAGCAGGATTTGAGAGTCAGAGCGGATGTCGGACGCGAAGATCGTGTTGACCTCCATGACGATCTCGACCGCCTCCTCGAGGTTGGGGCGTCCGGACAGAGCCACGCTCCGGACGTTGCCCACGTCCACGCCCGCCAGGCGCACCACGCCCCCGCTCTTGAGTCCCCCGGCGTCGGGGGTATAGGTGCGGAGCGTCATCGTTTCGGCGAAGAACCCCGTCTGGCCCGTGATCAAGAAAATCGTGAGGGCGAGCAAGATCACGCTTGCCAGAGCGACAAGTCCTACTTTCAATTCCGACCAGCGAATTTCCCTTCGTTGCGGCATATCGCCTCCAGTGAATCCGTGTCCAACCTGCGGCATGGACGCCCCGGCCTGCCGGGGGGCGCGTCAAGCCAAAAACTCTTGCAAATACGGGTCGCGCTGCGCGGCCAGCTCTTCGAGCGAGCCGTGGAAAACCAACTCTCCCTCCCGCAGCACTAAGAACCGCGTATGGGTGTCGCGCCGCGCGCCGTCCTGCCCCGCCGGAAGGAGATTCTCCTGGCGGGCATCGTAGTAGGACCGGGCCATCTGAATGGCGTCCTGCACGCGGTGGGTCACCAGCAGCGAGCTGACCCGGCCGACGTCGCGCTGCTTGACGATCAGCGTCATGATGCGGGCGGCGGTGATGGGGTCGAGTCCGGCGGTCGGCGAATCGTAGAGCATCAGTTCGGGCTGGCCCACCACGGCGCGGGCAATCGCGACGCGCCGGCGCATCCCGCCGGAGAGCTGCGAGGGATAGAGATCGAACGTTTGTTCGAGCTCGACAAAACGGAGCGCCTCTCGCGCGCGCCGCTCCGCCTCCTCGGGGGAAACCGCGGGCAGCCGCTCAAACACGTAACCGACGTTCTCGCCGATCGTAAGCGAATCAAACAGGGCGCCCTCCTGGAACACCATGCCAATCTTCCGGCGCACGACGAACAGCTCATCCTCGCCGCGATGGGAAATTTCCTCGCCCAGCACCGTGATGCGGCCGGAATCGGGCTGCCACAACCCCATCGTCAGTTTGAGCAAGACGGACTTGCCCGATCCGGCGGCTCCCAGCACAATTTTCGTTTCGCCGCGCTGGAGGGTGAAGGAAATCTCCCGCAACACCGCCTTCGTTTCAAAACGCAGGGTGACCCGGTCAAACTCGACTACCGTTTCCTGAGCCAGCCGTTCCGTCATTTACGCCAGCAGCCAGAGAATGATCTTGGTGAGGAAAAAATCAGAGACGAGGATCAGGACCGAGGCCGCGACCACGGCCTGGGTTGTGGAGCGCCCCACACCCTGCGTTCCCCCGGTCGTAGTGAGACCGTAATAGCACCCCACCAGTGCCACGATGAATGCAAATACGAACGGCTTGAGCAGTCCCTGAAAGACGTCCTCGAACTCCAGCGATTGGTAGGCGCTGTACCAGTATTGCCCCGGGTTCAACCGGATGATGAAGAAGGACGTGGCGAAGCCGCCGAGCAGCCCCATGAAGTCGGAGATGATGGTGAGCATGGGGAGCATGAGGACGGTGGCCACCAGCCGGGGGGTCACCAGCTTCTTGCTCGGGTCGGTGCCGAGCGCCCGCATGGCGTCAATCTGTTCGCTCACGACCATGGAACCAAGCTCGGACGCCATGCCGGAGCTGTTCCGGCCGGCCACCATCAGCGACGTGAGCACCGGACCCAATTCGCGCACCAGCGAGAGCATCACCAACTGGCCGGTCAGCGAAGTCTCCCCGAACGTGGAAAGCGTATTGGCGCTCTGGAGAGCCAGCACGGCCCCGGTGAAAAAGCCGGTCAGGACGACAATCGGAAGCGAGCCGAAGCCGATGAAGTCCATCTGCCGGACGATATCGGTCGCATAGTGGGGGGAGCGAAAGACGTTACCCAGGGCGCGGCTGGAGAGCAGAGTAAACTCCTGGACCGCGAACACGCGCTGCTTGGCAAAGTCGTCGAATAGACCCAAGAGTCTTCATCCCCTTCGACCCGGCGCGGCCTTCGCGGATCATTCTTCCTTGTCCGCTCCCTTACGGTCGCGGCTCGGATTCGGGCGGCCTTCCCAAACGGTGGCTCCAGCCCGGAGCGAACCTCGCCCATTTGCCGCGCGGAGAAGGGGGCGGTGCCGGGTTTGCCCACCCTCAAATCCCGATGAGTCGTTCGTTCTGGGGGGCGGGATCGGGAAGTTCCGCGGAGAGTTGGAACCGGTCAATGCGCCAGGCGCCTCCCTCCTGGACCAGGAGGTAGCGAACCGGGTAACTGTGCCCCAGATTGTCCTCGAAGCTGCCCCACAATAGGGCGGTGCCTCTCCAAGCCGAGCGTCCCCAGAATTGCAGATGCTGCACGTTGGCCAGGCGTTTCTGCCGCCGCAGCCAGCGGCGGAACATCGGCAGGCTCATGCCCTCCTGATAGCTTCGGGAGAACAACGTGTAGGCCTCTTCCACTTTCCCGTCGCGGATCGCCTGGACCTGTGCCTGGACCGCGTTGACCGCCCCTTGGGAGCGCACCCAGGACAGCCCGATCAGGAAGGCCACCGACGCCATCGCGATCAAGACCGCGGACGCCAACACGCCCAACGCTCGGCGGGCGCGGCCCCCGTAGCGGCGTGACCGAACCGCCGGCGAAGCGGAACGGGGAAATCCAGGCTCGGTCACCTCGCTCGCCGGTTGTACGTTCTCGTGCTCCATTCCCTTTCGCCGCTCCCCATCCCTCGTCCCGGCCCGCCTAGCGGTTCTTCCAGACCGGCTTGCGCTTCTCGACCGCGGCGCGCAAACCTTCCTGGGCGTCGTCGAGGTCCATCAACTGGTTCAAGTAGATACTAACCGATTTCTTCAAGGCCCCGGCGAGCGGCAGTCCAATCGTTTCGTAGAGGACTTTCTTGGCCATTTGGAGGACCGGCGCGCTCTGATCGGTGATCTTGGACAGCAGACTGCGGACTTCTTCCTCGAGCTTCTCCTCCGGGACGACGCGGCTCACCAGCCCCAATCGGAGGGCGTCCTGGGCGCTCAGCGGCTCTCCAGTAAAAATCATTTCAAGCGCCCGCTTGTGCCCGATGATGTGGGGAAGGATCACCGACGCCAGCGCCGGATAGACCCCCAGGCGGACTTCCGGTTGCGCAAAACGGGCTTTGGGTGTCGCTACCAGGATGTCTCCCAATGCCGCCAGTTCGCAGCCTCCTCCGATGGCCGGGCCGTTCACCACCACGACGACGGGCTTGGAGATTTCGAGGAAGCTGTCGAAGACCGACTGCATGGCCTCGATGGTCTGGAAGGCGCGCTCGGGCCGGAAATCTTCGACCGCAATCCCGGCGGAGAACGCCGTGCACTGCGGGGACGCCTGCAAGAGAATCACCCGCACGCGCGGCTGCTCGCTCAGACTCTGGATGGCCCGCGCCATCTCCGTCATCATGTCCGCGGTCAGCACGTTGTAGGGCGGGCGGTTCATCGTCAGCCGCGCCACATCATTGACGATCTCGAGCTGGATGTACTGGTAGGGGAGCTCCTGGACTGCCGCCGCCCCGATTTCCTCGTCGCTATACGGATTAACTTCCGGTTCGGAATCTCCCATGGAAAGAACTCCTGTTGGAACCAGCCGTGTCACGCCGCTTCGAAAGCCATCGCCATTCCCAGCCCGCCGCTGACGCAGAGCGTAGCCAATCCCCGCCCGACGCCGCGCTGCCGCATCGCATGCAGCAGCGTCACGACGATCCGCGCCCCGGTGCAACCGATGGGGTGGCCGAGCGCGATCGCGCCTCCGTTGACGTTGAGTTTGTCGCGGTCAAAATGCAGCTCCCGGTCGCAGGCGAGCACCTGGGCCGCAAAGGCCTCGTTCAGCTCGATCAGGCCGAAGCTCTCGAGCGTCCAATGAAGTTTCGGGAGGAGCTTGCGCACCGCCGGCACCGGCCCGATCCCCATGATGGAAGGGTCCACGCCCACCGTTGTGTAATCCACGATGCGGGCGAGCGGCTGCAGCCCCCATTCCTTCACTTTCCTCTCGGAGACGAGCACCGTCGCCGCCGCGCCGTCGGTGATCCCGGAAGAATTGCCCGCCGTGACGGTGCCGGTCTTCGAGAAAACGGACGGGAGTTTCGCCATCCCTTCCAGCGTGGACCCAAAACGGATGTGCTCGTCAGCGTCGAACTGTTGCGTGCCCTTTTTCGTTTTCACTTCGACGGGAATCATTTCGTCGCGGAAGCGCCCCTCGCGCGTGGCGGCCTCGGCGCGCAGTTGCGTGGAGTGCGCGTAGCAATCCTGCTCCTCGCGGCTGATGCCATGGAGTTGCGCGAGTTTTTCCGCCGTCTCGCCCATCAGCAGCTTCGAGAGCGGGTCGGAGAAGCCGTCGCGGTACATGGCGTCCACCAGCGTCTGGTTGCCCAGGCGCATTCCCCAGCGCGCGCCTTCGACGTAGTACGGAAGACGGCTCATGGATTCGGTTCCGCCCGCCAGCACGCAGTCCGCATTGCCGAGAAGAATTTCCTGAAAGCCCAGCGCAATGCATTTCAAGCCGCTGGCGCAGGCTTTGTTGACCGTGTACGCGGGAGCGGTTTCGGGAACGCCGGAGCGGTAGCTGATCTGGCGGGCGACGTTGGGGCCGCCGCCGGCCTGCCGGGCGTTGCCGAAGATGGTCTCCTCGACCTGCTCCGGCTTCACGCCGGCTCGGTCGAGGGCGGCTTTCGCCGCAATCACGCCCAGGTCGGCCGCCGTAAAATCAAGAAGCGTCCCGCCGAATTTGCCGATGGGCGTCCGGGCGGCGGAGACAATATAAACGGGCTGCACTGGGCCTCCTGGAGGACTAAAGGCCATAGTAACACACCGATGCGAGAGTGTGTAGGGTGGACGGATTGCTGCGGTGCGCCAGCCGCAGTCTGGCCCAGGAAGCTGTCGGGAGGACGACGCTATCTTCCAGTCACTGCCAAGGCGATTCGTTTATCGGAAACTCAACGCTGCGGGGGCGGGCTTTCGACGGGAGGATGCCCCTGCGGGAGGCTCTCACCGCTCGGCGGTCCAGCGCCTTCGGGCGGCGGGCTGCCTTCGGGCGCAGCACCGGGATGAGACGAGCCTGCCGCGGCCGGGCTTCCCCTCTCGATCTTCCACTCGCCGCCTTCTCGGCGCAGCTCGTAGTGGTACGCCATTTGCGCCTCCGGGTTGTCGCGGCTGCGGAAGACCACCTCGGCCTGGGCCCGCTCGCCCTCGACGCGGATCTGCTGCACCTCCAGAATCATCCTGCCCGCGTCAATCCCCGGACGGCTTGTCAAGTACTGCTCAATCGCGCTCTGGATCGCGGCATTGGAGTTTGCCTCCTGCCGGCCCGAGCAGCCCGCGAGCAAGCACCCCAGGACCCCCAGGATCATGATCCACACTGCATGAGTCTTTGCGTTCACTGCCCCTCCCATACCAACTCGCAGAAGCCTATCGCAGTTCGGGGGAACTTAGCAAGCACTGCATGGTCGAGAAAGCGCCGCCGGGGCGTGTCCTGCGTCATTTCCCGATGCAGAAGGTCGAGAAGATGTGGGTAAGAATATCTTCGATGGTGGTCTCGCCGGTGATCGAGTCGAGCGGGCGGAGCGCGTTGTAGAGATCGAGCAGGAGCATCTCGTGCGGGACGGCGTCGGCAAGGCTGCGGCGGGCGGCGGCGAAGGCGTCGAGCGACTCCCGCAGCAGACGCTCCTGCCGGACGTTGGTCAGAAACTGAGACTCCCGCTCGCCAGCCAGCGCCGGGACTGCCGTTTCCAGGATTGCCCGCCGCAATTCCTCAATCCCGGTGCGTTGGAGGGCCGAAACAAAGAGGATCGGAATGGCGGTGTCCGATTCAAGCTGGTTTCCCTCACGGGATGCGAGGTTCCTGACCTGCTCGATCCATTGCTCCCGCTCCAGCCGCAGCGGCAGGTCGCACTTGTTGACGACGACCAGAAGCTTACCGAGCGGCGAGAGTCGGGCCAGCAGGTCGCGGTCCTCGTGAGTCAACTCGTCGGCGCCGTCGAGCACCAGCAGGGCCAGGTCGCTGTCGGCGGCCGCTTCATAGGATTTGCGGACGCCGATGGCCTCGGCTTCATCAAACGCCTGGCGGATGCCGGCGGTGTCCACGAACCGCAGCGGCACTCCGGCCAGCTCGACCGTCTCCGAGACCAGGTCGCGCGTCGTCCCCGGCGTGGCGGTGACAATGGCGCGATCCTGTTCGAGCAGGCAATTAAACAAGCTCGATTTGCCGACGTTGGGCCGGCCGAGAATGGCGAGCGTCAGGCCTTGCTGGATGATCTTGCCGGTGCGGAAGCTGTCGGCGAGTTGCGCCAGCCCCTCCTCGACCGGAGCGAGCCGGGCTGCGATGTCTTGCGTTGGCAGCACCGCCACGTCATCTTCGGCAAAATCAATATCGGCTTCGAGCAGCGCGATCAGGTCCACGAGTTGCTGCTTGAGCGGCGCGATGCGGTGCGCGACCGCGCCCTCCATCTGCTGCGCGGCCACTTTCGCCTGGTAGAGCGTCTGCGCCTCGATCAAGTCGCGCACGGCCTCGGCCTGGGTGAGGTCCATGCGCCCGTTCAAAAAGGCGCGCAACGTGAACTCGCCCGGCTCGGCCAGCCGCGCGCCCGCCCAGAGGCATCGCCCGACCAGGAACTCGAGCACCACCGGCGAGCCGTGGCAACTGATCTCGACTACATCTTCTCCCGTGTAGGAGTGCGGTTTCTGGAAGTACGTCACCAGGGCGCGGTCCATGACTTGGCCCTGCTCATCGGGAAGCTCGGCGAAACGGACGCGCCAGGATTGTAAGTCCAGCGGACGCTTTCCATCGCTCCCACTTGCTGTGGGTGCGGCTTCCGACGTGCTCTTGCTGCTTTCTGTGCGCCGTTCTGCCGTGCCCGGGGACCGCAGAACCTGCCGGGCAATAAGCAGCGCGTCGGGCCCCGAGAGGCGCACCACGCCGATCCCGCCGCGCCCGGCAGGCGTTGAGATGGCGACAATGGTGTCGTCGGTGTTCATCGCGGCGCGAGGATTTCCGGGGCCGATCCCGCCCCGGGAAACCGGTTTGCCTCCCACCGATTATTTCTTTTCTTTAGGAAAAATGACAACCTTGCGGAACGGGCCGCCGCCCTGGCTCTCAGTGCGGACGGTCGGATGGTCGTGCAGGGCCAGGTGGACGATGCGGCGGTCGCGGGCGTCCATGGGGTTCAAGGCGAAGGGCTGGCCGGTGCGCTCGACGCGTTCGGCAGCGGTAGCGGCGGTCAGGCGCAGTTCTTCGACATGCAGGCTCTTATAATCGCCGCAGTCAAACGAGATCTGACCCCGTTCCTCGGTGGAGAGCCGCAGGAACTTGGTCGCAATATATTCGAGCGCCGCCAGCAATTCGCCGCCGCGTTGCAGGAGCAAATCGGAGTCCGGGCCGGAGAAATTGACGAGGATCGCCGGCGCGCCCGTTTCGGCCTCCGACTGGGTTCCCGGCTCGATCTGGAACTTCACGTCGAAGCGGGCAGCCCGGAGCAGTTGGCGCAGAAACGGCTCCAGCGTTGCCTGCACGGATTCGATCTCGAGTGGCGTCATAGGGTTGATGATCCTACTTCTTGGTCGCGGGCAGCTTCTTGCGCCCGGCCTTCTTCTCTTCGACCAAATGTCGCAGCTCTGTGCGATTAATGTACCACTGCTGGGCGATGCCCACCACGTTGCCCGTCAGCCAATAGAGCACCAGGCCGCTCGACATGCTCCAGAACAAGAACAGGAACATCACCGGCATGAACATCATCATTTTCTGCTGCATGGGGTCGGGCGAGGGCGCCGGACTCATCCTCTGCAAGACGAATTGGGTCGCGCACAGCAGCACGGGCAGCGTCTTGATGGGAAGGTGCTCGGACGCCGAAAGGTCCTGAATCCACAAAATCCACGGGGCGTGCCGCATCTCGATGCTGACCAGCAGCACATTGTAGAAGCCCAAAAAGAACGGGATCTGGAGGAGCATCGGGAGGCAGCCGCCGACGGGGTTGACCCCGTGCTTTTTGTAGAGAGCCATGGTCTCCTGCGTCATTTCCTGCCGCCGCGGGTCCCGCGTTTTCAGATGCTTGTACTTGTCCTGGATCGCCCGGAGCTGGGGCTGAAGCTGCTGCATCTTCATCGCCGACCGCATCGTCTTGAGCTTCAGCGGGAAGAGCGCGAAGTTGATGAAGATGGTGAGCAGGATGATGGCCCAGCCATAGTTGGCGACGACGTGGTCGTAGGTCCACCGCATCGCCAGAAACAGCGGCTTGGCAATGAAGGGGAACCAGCCGTAATCCACCAGCTCCGGCAACCGCGGCTCGATGGCGGCCAGCACCTCGGTGTCTTTCGGCCCGACATAAACGCGCAGGTGGTTCACCGGCGAATCGGCTCCGCCGACCGCCAGTCCGACCGTCGGGAATTTATTCTCCTGTCCAGGCAAGGCGATCTCCTGGCGGAATCCGGTCACGCGCAGCGCGCCCGGTCCTGCGCTGACCGACGGAGCGGGCCCGGATCCCGCCGGGGAGGACACCGGGGGGGGCTGGGGCAGGAAGACGGCGGCGAAGAAGTGGTCCTGGATGCCGGCGAACGGGAAGAGGCCGCTCACGGCGCCCTCCTGCTTTTCGAGGTCCTTGGGGTTCCAGCGCATCAGCTTTTGCGATTCGCGGAAGAAAATCTGGGCGCTGCTCCCGCGCGTGGGAACGTCATGAACATCGCCAAACCCGCCCTGCCAGGCCAATGCGTGGACTACCGGCTTGCCCTCGCTCGAAAGCTCGGTGGTAAGGTTTGCCACGTAGCTGTCGCGCGCAAAGACGAATTGCTTGCGCGCCGTGATCCGGCCGTTGTTATATTCGAAGGTGAGCGTGGCGGGGGCCTTCAGGGAACCTTTGGCGGAGGGCACAAACAGCGAGGCGTTGATTTCCCGGCGGAGCGTCTCGTCGGAGACCCAGAACGAGAACGGATCGCCGTATTGCGCGGCGGCGTCCGCGTTCACCAGGTCCAGGGGGTTATTCTGTTCGTCGCGGTACCGGCGCAGAGTCCAACTCTTTACCGCTGCTCCGCGGGTCGAGAAGACGACCTGATAGAGATCACCCTCCACCGTGATCTGTTCTTCCGCCGATCCCTGCCTGGGTTCGGCGGGCAGGGCGCCTTGCCCACTACCCTGCGGTCTCGCTCCGCGGGCTGGCGGGACGGAGCTTTGGCTCTGGGGAGCCTCCCCGGGAACGGCTGCGGGCGGCGGTGCCGGTGCCGGTTTGTTCGCAGTCTGCTGCGGTGGAGTCGGCGGCGGGGGGAACAGGAACCGTTGGGAGAGGAACAAGATCACAAAAGAAGCCGCGAACGCCAGCAGGATACGAACTTGCAACGACGGTTCTTTGGGTTCCATGTGAAATTGAGTCGAGTCCCGGTTTTTCCTTTTCGGCGGTTGGTTCCCGTTCAGAATGGAGTGACCGCGAACCGCAGTCTAACCAACCGGATCATAGCCGCCGGGATGAAACGGGCGACAGCGCAGCAGCCGCCCGGCCGCCATCCAAAGCCCTCGGCCGGGACCGTATTTCCGAATCGCCTCCGCCGCGTACGCCGAGCAGGTAGGGTAGTACTTGCAGAACGAGGGGAACACGGGAGAAATCGCCTGTTGATAAAACCCAACCAGTGCCAGCAGGAATGGTTTCATGAGTGCATCGTCACACGGCCGCGCCTGGCGGGATGGCTTGCGCGCAGGCCAGAAAAAATTTTTGGACCGTTTCTTCCAGTTCCGCGAAGGGGACCGTTTTGGCCGCTGTGCGCGGCTGGAGAATGATATCCCACCCCGGCCCCAGCTCGGCCCGGTGCTTGCGAACGGCTTCACGCAGCCGCCGCTTGAGCCGGTTCCGTTCGACGGCCCCACCCATCGCGCGAGAGACGGTCAGTCCGATCCGGCTCGCGCGCTCCCCATTGATCCGGGCGAACCCCACCAGGAGTCCCAAGTTGCGGCGGCGTCCCTCGGCGTACACTTTGCGATAGTCGGCGGTGCGCAGCAGGCGCGCGCTCTTCGGAAGCCCGTGCTGTCGCTGGGAAGTCCGCACCGTGAGCTTTCCCCCATGACGCTGAAAGCGGCGTCCTGGGGACCCCGGATCGTTGCCGTGCCGAAGCCCCCTACTGGGAGGAAACAGTCAGGCGCTTGCGCCCCTTCCGGCGGCGGCGGGACAGAACCTTGCGCCCCCCCGGTGTGCTCATTCGCGCCCGAAACCCGTGGGTCTTGGCCCGCTTCCTCTTCCGTGGCTGATACGTCCGCTTCGGCATGTGGCTTCCTCAGTAAACTCCCGGGCCAAAAGCCCAAACAGCCATCATATGATTGCCGGGAGAGGACTGTCAAGGCGGCGACCTTGGGAAAGCCTATGACGAACGGCCGCGAAGTCTGGTATTCTAGTTCTCGATGAGCTGGCAAGACCACATCAGCATAGACCCCCAAATCCTGGTGGGAAAGCCGGTCGTGAAGGGTACGCGCGTCGCCGTCGAACTTGTTGTCGAGCTGATGGCCAACGGTTGGACCCAGGAGCAAATCCTTGAGAACTACCCCAATCTCACGGCTGAGGACATCCGCGCCTGCCTTGCGTATGCGAGCGAGGTACTCCATTCGGAGCGGGTCTATCCAATGAAGACTTCATGATCTTTCTTGCCGACGAGAGCATCCCTCGTGCGGCTTTCCGAGTTCTGCGGGAGCAGGTCTTTGATGTAGCTTCGGTTGGCGAGGACAGTGCCGGTTCGACCGACGAGGATGTCCTTGCCGGATGCACCAGCGAGAGGCGCACTCTTCTTACACTCGACAAAGATTTCGGCGAACTCGTTTTCCACCGAGGCTTGCCGGCTGAATGCGGCGTGATCCTGTTTCGGGTTGACGCGGAATCTCCATCCGAATTCTCCGAAATGGTCTTGGCGGCTCTCCGATCCAGGAACAACTGGAGTGGCTTCTTCACCGTCGTAAGTCGCGATCGCATCAAGATGAGGCCTCTCCCCAAGTCCTGATCGGTACTCACACTGTTGAACCCAGCCACCCCAGCAGCGCGCCCGCTAGAGCGACTTTGATGAAGCTGATCTTGTAGCGGTGGAGCGCCAGCAGCGCGACGGCAAAAAGCCCGATGGAAAATAGCCCCAAAGGGAACGGCTGGAGGAGCGATTTCGCGGAGAGCGTGAAAAAGGACCCCAGGATCGCCCCCACGGCCGCTGCGTTCACCGGCTTCAGGAACGCCTGGACGTAGGGGGAATGCTCGATCTTTTCGAGGTACGCAGCCCCGATGAAAATGAAGACGAAGGAAGGGAGAAAGATGCTCACGGTGGCGATCAGCGCGCCCCACCAGGACGCCACCTTGTAGCCGATGAACGTCGCCGTGATGACGACCGGGCCGGGGGTCATCTGACCGAGCGCCAGCCCGTCGAGAAACTCTTTCGGCGTCATCCATCCCAGGGTATTGACAACTTCTTTCTCGATGAACGGAACGATCACCAAGCCCCCGCCGTAGATGAGCGCGCCGACCTTCAGAAAAAACCACGCCAGTTGCAGCAGCACTCCCAGAGGAGCCACCGCCAGGCACATGCCCGCGGCCGGCCGGTGTTTGCGCCCGGGTCCGTAGGCCAGAATCCCGAAGATGCCGGCCAGGACAAACAGCAGGATGATATTGATGGAAACGAGCGCGACGAGCGCGGCGCTCGCGGCGACCGTGGCGAGGAGCGTTTTATCCGGTGCGACCGATTTCCCCAGCCGGTAGCCCGACGAAAGGATCACGGCCAGCACCACGGGGGTTATTCCATTGAAGAGATGCTGGACAACCGGGATCGTCCCGAACCGGAAATAGAGCCAGGTGAGGATCAGCATCATGACGAACGCCGGAAGGATAAACGCGCAGCCGGAGACAATGCCCCCCAGGTATCGCCGCAAGCGGAAGCCGATGTAGATGACAAGCTGGGTCGAGGCGGGGCCGGGGAGGGCCTGGCTCAGCGCCAGCCCTTGCAGGAAGTCCGGTTTCTGGAGCCACGGGCGTTTTTCAACGGCTTCGTTCTCGATCAACGCGATGTGGGCAAGCGGGCCGCCGAAGCCGATCAAACCGAGCTTCAGAAAGACCCGCCCGATCTCGGCGAGCGACGTGGGAGGAACCCCGGCGCGCCGGGGAGGGGCTTCAGGAGGAAGCGGCATGGCTGTGTCTCCCGAACCAATCAATTCTGGCGATGGGTGGAAAGACCCAGTTGCCAAGGGCATTTTGCCCTGCGGCATTGCTCCCCAGGCACCCTTTTCCGTCCCAGACCATAACTGGCATAGGGCTCTCCAAAGAATCTCGAAAACCCAGATACTATAACCCAAAACCGGAAAACGCCACCGGGGCTGCGAAAGGTTGTCGGCAAGGGAAACGACTCGCGCCGCCCTGGCTGGGGAATGGCACGATGGTTGCTCCGAGGACTGGGGTCGAGAAATCCTTCGCGGGAGAGTCCTATGCAATTGAATCGTCCGGGAATCGGGAAGTTCCCCCACATTTTTGAAGAAATCAAGGTCGGCAGCTTAACCTGCCATAACCGGGTGAAGTACGCCGCCTGCTCGGTATCGAATTTTAACAACCGGGACGGCTCGCTCACCGACCGGGAATACGCCCGCATGGAAGTGATCTCCCGCACCGGCGCCGGCATGATCACCAACCAGGGCGCTTACCCGGACCCGGACGGTGCCGGCAAGGCCTATTACCGGCAATTGAGCCTCGCCGATGACAAATACATCCCCGGTTTCCGCAGGATTGCCGATCTGCTTCACGGCGCCGGGGCGATTTCCATTCAACAGATTCTGCATTGCGGCCGTTACGGGGGAGTGGACTCGACGCACTGCCTGCAACCGTCGGAGGTTCCGCAGACGCTGCGCCATTTCCGTCCGCCGCGCCAGATGAGCCGGGACGACATCCGCCGCTGCATCCGGGAGCACTGCGAGGCCGGGCGGCGCTCGATGGAGGCGGGGTTTGACGGCGTGGAGCTGACGGCGTTCATGGGGTATCTCCTCGCCAACTTTCTCTCGCCCTTCACCAACCGGCGCACGGATGAATATGGCGGGTCGCTTGAAAACCGGGGTCGTTTCATGGTCGAGGTGTTGACGGGCTTGCGCGAGACCATCGGGAAAGACAAGCTGCTGGTGATCCGCTTGAACGGCGACGAGCTGATGGACGAGCTCGGGGGAAACAGCCGCGCCGACTGCATTGAATTCATGAAAATGGCGGAGCAGGCCGGGGCCGACTGCATCAGCATCGTGGTCGGCTGGCACGAGTCCACCCGGGGAGCCTTGGGGCGGGACGTGCATGACGACCAATGGCTGCCGCTCGCCGAGAGCGCCTCGCGGGCGCTGCGGATTCCTGTGGCGTTTGGCCCGCGCTTCTGCGATCCGGTCAAGGCTGAACAGGCCCTCGCGCAGCGGGCCTTCGGGATGTGGGAAGTGTGTCGCCCGTTCTTGGCGGACCCGGAACTGTTGCACAAGGTGGCCGAAGACCGTCTGGAGGAGATTCGTCCGTGCGTGGGCGGGTTGCTCTGCCTCTCGCGCATGTTTCGCAATCTCCCTTACATCTGCGCCGTGAATCCCCGCCTGGGCCACGAAGTCGAGCCGGAATATGAGCTGCGCCCGGCCCGGGTTCCCAAGAAAGTCTTGGTGATCGGCGGAGGACCCGGAGGCCTGGAATGCGCGATCGTGGCGGCGCAACGCGGCCATACCGTGATCGTGTGCGAAAAGAGCGACCGGCTGGGGGGGCAATTAAATCAGGCGGCCAAGGAAATCGGTGGAGGACAGATCTTTCTCGACCTGATTCGACATTACGAAACGCAACTGAAGCGGTGGAACGTGGAGGTGCGTCTTGGCGCCGAAGTCACTCAGCAACTCTGCGCCCAACTCGCGCCCGACGTGGCCGTGGTTGCCGCCGGGTCGGAGATCGAGCCGTATCCCTTCCCCGGAGGCAATCGCAGCCATGTGGTCATCGCCCACGAGATTCTGGAGGAAGGTTCTCCCTGCGGCGACCGGGTGGTGGTGTTAGGGGGCGAGCGGATCGGTCTGGTGGCGGCCGAGTACCTGGCTTCCCGCGGCAAACACGTCACGCTGGTCGAAATGGGGAGACGGCTGGGCGAGGATGTGATCGCCACCTTCAAGTGGCGACATGCAGCCTGGGTCCGCGAACTGGGAATCCAGACCCTGCTCAATACCCGCGTCAAAGAGATTACCGACCAGGGAGTCCTCGTGGCGGATGCCGGCGGAGCGGAAACCCTCTTGCCGGCCGACACCGTGGTCCTGGCGATTTCGCGCCGCTCGTGCCAGCGGCTCTTGAGCGAATTGGAATTTTTCTGTGACGAACTCTACGCCATCGGCGACGCCGTCCAGCCCCGCTCCATGCACAATGCCATCCGCGAGGGATACCTGCTCGGGATTCGGATTTGAAGGGAACCAGCCCCGGTCTGGCGCGGAGAGCTCGGGGCCGGCGAAGCGCCCGGCTCGCATCAGCGGAACATCACGGCGACGCCGCACTTAGTGGTGTTGTGGAATTTGACGGAATGGCTGCGGACCAGTTGGGTCTTCAAAGTCCGCAGCGCTTGGCCGAGCAGCATCTCGGTGGAAACCATGAACTCCACCTCGATGGGGCTTTCGGGGTTGGGGTCATTTTCGAGCAGGAAATACGCGCCCCCCAGGGAGAGGTTTTCGAGCACGGCCTCCTCTTCAAAGGGGGTCCCGTCGGCTCGCATCCCCTGCACCCGCAAGGGGACGTGAATGGGCTGGCGGCTTCCGGTTCGCCGCTCGGCGGGATCGCGCGGGTGGGTGTGCTCCCCCGAAGCCAAGTCAATCCCCATCCCCTCCCAGGCCATCACCGAGTTGGGGAAAAACTTTTGGGTCTCGCCGAGCACGGAGTCCAGGAAGCCGTCGTTGTGGTCGGGGTCGTGGTGGAACAAGACCAATTGGCCGACGCGCGCTTCCTGGGCGATGTTGACGGCTTCCCGCCAGGTGGAGTGTCCCCACCCTTTCTTCAGGCTGACGTATTCGAGCGGCGTATATTGGGCGTCATAGACAAAGACGTCGGCCCCTTCGGCGAGCTTCCGCACATTGCGGTCATGCTCCGCCGAGCCCGGTTCGTTGTCGGTGGCGTAGACCAGCGCGTGGCCGCCGCACTCGATGCGGTACCCCAGGCATCCCTGCGGATGGTTCAGAGGAATCGTCTTCACCACCACGTCCTGGAACGAGAGGACCTCCTGAGCGATCTTGTGGAATTTCCGTTGCGCCCGCATGGCGGTCATGTCCACCGGAAAATACGGGTTGGACATCTGGTCCCCCAGCGCTTCCTCCACGTCGCGAATGTGCGAGGGAAACGAGTGGAAGGAGAACGAATTTTCCGGGTTGTAGAGCGGCTCAAAAAACGGGATTCCTTGAATGTGGTCCCAATGGAAGTGGGAGAGAAAGACGTAAGCCTGAACGGCGCGCTGACCGAATTCCGCCAGCAGTTGCTTGCCGAGCATCCGCAGGCCCGTGCCGCAATCCAGGATCAGGATTTCTCCGCCGGGAGTCCGCACTTCCACGCACGACGTATTGCCGCCGTACCGATAATTGTCCAACGTCGGCGTAGGCGTGGAACCCCGTACTCCCCAGAAGCGCATCTTCATAAGCGTTTTCTGCGACCAGATACTTCCCGGCTGCGAGCGACCTGTACTCCTCGCCGCCATGTGGGAACGCGGGGGGAAAGCGTCTTCCGTTGCCGGACAGACTGGGAAAACCTATCATAGTGTCAAAGTGTCTCGCAAGAGGGTATTTCACTCCCGGAGAAAATATAAGTACTAGGTACACCATTCGGCACAGGGGCCGAAAAAACGGGCGGATAGAGCCGGTTTCGCAGCGGGTTCGGCGAACCCCTCGGGCCGCTTCCGGCGGCACCGGCTTCCGAAGGTGAAGCATACTTAGTGTAGACTGATAGCTGTCGGCCTGCGGTTACAAGGAAACGGGCCGAAAGCTATGCGGGAATCCAATCGGATGGCGCTCAAGGAGTGGGCCGTGGTCGTCCAGGCGCTCGCCGAGGGCGCGCAGCTTCTCCTGTTGCGAAAAGGCGGGATCGCGGAAGAAGATGGTGAGTTTCGCCTGGCCACCCGCGAGTTTTTCCTCTACCCCACGTGGGAGCATCAGCAGGAAGCGTGGCTCCAGCCCCGGTACGGGGCCGCCTTCCGGTCGCTGCGGGCCGATGCTCCGGCGGGTTCGGAGCTGCCGTTCGAGTATTACGCCGCGGTGACCGACGTCTGGCCCGCTCCCGGAATGGCCCGCATGAAGCAGCTCCAGGAACTGTTTGTGTGGAATGAGGCGTTTCTCGAGAAACGCTATGCCTACAAGCCGCAGTTGCCTCTGTCGGTTTTGGTGGTGAGGACCTACCGGCTGCCGCAAGCCCTGCGTGCGCCCTATTTGGAGCGATACGCGGGATGCCGCTCCTGGGTGGAATTGGACGAAGCCCTCCCCACGCGCGGCGCATCTCCTGTATTGGACGATGCGGAATTCGAGCGCCGCCGCGACTCCCTCCGGGAGCGCTTGGCCGGAAGCGCAGTGATGAGT
>Ga0209343_10001779_pt1 | contig 28629 bp, 33 predicted proteins | sample RifCSPlowO2_02_FD_184026 | JGI IMG/M metagenome (GOLD analysis project Ga0209343, IMG submission 184026) | Groundwater microbial communities from Rifle, Colorado - Rifle CSP2_plank lowO2_0.2 (SPAdes) (version 2) | ecosystem: Environmental > Aquatic > Deep subsurface > Groundwater | place... | reverse complement strand
AAGAAGTAACAACTCTAAATGGGCAACTAACCTTTAAAGATTTAGAGATTTTGGACGAATTAGGAAGTGCTAAATCTACTTTGAAATTAAAAAGTTATGATAAAGAAAAAGATATTGCGAATTATGAAGCCATACATTTTTCAGAAACAATAAAAAATCCTGTGAGGGTTTTCTTTATTGAGGATTATTCAGATATTCAAGAGGAGGGATTAGATATAAAACCTGTTAGAGTAGAAAGAGGGAGTAAAATCTTAGAAAATGGCTATCAAGAAGTATTTAAGTTTGAAGTAATTATTGATTTCAAAACAGAAGAAATTTTTGTATTTACTAAGAAAAATGTTGCTTTATCTTTTATGAAAAGACTAAGGCATAGTAAAAATTTAGATTTTGAATTAATGGAATTTGATTTATCTAAAATTGATGAAATAACAGAATTAGATAATGTTTGGGGATTATGGGAAGATGGAACAGGAAGATGTAAAAAAAGAGCATATTTTGGAACAGAGGTTCATAAAGAGGAAGGTGTAGAGGTTAAAAATATAACTTCTTATAATGTTGTTTATGTTTATGAAGAAAATAGCATTGGGTTAATCATTTGTAGGGAATGTAGGATAAGTAGTAACGCATCTGAGCTAACAAATACAGATTTATTTAAGATTTATCAAACTCTTAAAAGAGAGTTAAGAAAGAACGGAGCAATTAAAGAAACTTCTCAATAATATAATTAATTGATTCTTTTGTGTCTGATTTTAAATTTACCTTGTTTAAACTAATCTCTACTTCGGATTTATAAGTTTCATCAGAAAAACTAACATTGTATTTCTTTATTTTCAATCCTTTTGGAGTCCATAAGTTCATATCATCCCACTTGTAAGGTAATGTAAAAATTAGATGACAATTAATAAATTCAGATAAGGTTTTATCCTTTTCAAATTCTATTATCTTTCCCAAGAACTCGTTTAACTTTTCTTTTAAATCTTTTATACCACAACCTATTTTATCTAATTCAACAAATAATGTTTTTTGAGGGGTTAAGATTAAATTAATTGAAATTGATTTATATTGTAATTTGATTTTGGTATTAGTTTTTTTATCAACTTTGAAGAACTTATCATTCCTTAATTTCTCCTTAAACTTTTCAAATATTGTATCAAAATCTTTTTCTATTTTATACTCTAATGATAAATTTGCTTCTGTTCCGCTATTTTTTAAAATTGAGATTCTTTTTCTTATTCTATTGACAATATGAAACTTATTTTCTATAAGTGCAACAATTATGGTAGTTATTCCCAGACCTGAAAGAAAGCCAGTTATAAAATCTGGATTAAGCATTTTCAATAACCTCTTTTATCTTTTTCCAAATTTGTTCTAAAGTGTAATTTTTAGTATTTGGATAGATGTTAGAACTTTTAGATTTTTTCTTAAAGGTTACTCCATCCTTTTCATATTCTAATATTCTAATTTGGAATTTTGGTTTTTGTCTTTCTAAGTGCATTTTAACAAACTCTTTGTTATTTTATCTGTTAAATAAAATGTTATATTACTTATAAACTTTTGCATAATTATTTTTTAGAAATCTGTATTAATTCCAACCACTTATTTTCAGAATTAAGTTTTAAGTCAGTAGCCAATTCATAAGGACAGCATTTTATACTTTGATGTTTTCTTATGAAATTATAAAATATTGAGTAACCTTTCATAATTGAGTCAGCACTTTCTATACATCCATGAAAGCCACGAAAGGTTTTTGTCCGTTCTCTTATTGAGTTATGCAATCTCTCAATATACAAATTAAAGCCCTCGCCCTTTGAAGCATTAACTCTATTATGTTTTATTAATCCTTTTTTCAGATTGTAATATCCAAACACTTTTTTAATAGAATTTTCATAAGTTAAAAGTCCATCTGTTGTAATTGTTGTTACATAGCCCTCTGTTTTGTATTTTACTTTGCTTAAAACTTCTCTTATTTCTTTCTTACCTCTTGATTTAAAATATTTTGAGCCAACCATAAAACGAGTTTGACAATCAATAGAATCAATAAACCAATCCTTACTAACTCCTTTTTTATTTGTGTTTGCTCGTCTGTGATATTCCATTTCATCAACCTGAATTTCTTTTCCTGAACTAATCTTTAATTTGTCTGTGAAGTTAGAAACCATATCTGAATATTTTACAACCCATTTATAGATAGATTTATGAGAACTATTTTGAGGATAAAATGCTTTAAAATGTTCTTGAACTTTCCGAGTTGAAACGCCCCTATAAAATAAATCTATTCCGCAAGTAATCTTTTTAGGATTGTTTCTCATTCTAAAAAATCCATCATCAATAACAAATGTTTTATTACAATCTTTACATTTATATCTTTGAATTAAACCTCTATTCTCTGTTTTTCTTTTAGTCCATTTAATGACATTTCCGCTTTTACAAATAGGGCAAATGTTTTTAACTTCCTGCTTCTTATCTTTATTGTTATTCATTTTATCGTGGGTAACAAAAGAGGGGAGTTAGTAGCCCCCTTTTTCTCTTTATTATTATATACCTATTAGGTATATAACCTATTTAAACCTTTCGGTGATTAGGTATATATGATTAAGTATATATCAAAAGGTTTATAAATAAAGAGGGTATTGGTTTTATATGACAGAAAAAAAAGAGAAAGAAGAATTTGGTTATGATGTTCTTATCAAAGGAAATAAATGTTATAGGTGTGGTCATAATTGGGTTCAGAGAGAAGAAGATAAACCTCGTATCTGTCCAAAATGCAAAAGTCCTTATTGGGATAAACCAAAAACTAAATTTAATAAGGGTGAGAAAAAATGAAATATTGGCTATTTGTAACAAATGAAGAAAATTGGAATATTATCAAAGATAAAGAGATTTATGGATTTAATGAAAAAACTAAAACAGATTTAGAAAAACTAAGCAAAAACGATTTAGTCATTATTTATATTAAGGGTAAAAAAATTGGAGGAATTTTTAAGATAATTAACCTTAATGAGATTACTAAAATAAAATTTAAGGGTGAGGACTACAGCTATAAGATTAAATTAAAAAAAGTTTTTGTTCCAAAACACCCTTTAGATTTTGTTGATAAAATGATTAATAATATTTCAATTTTTAAGAATAAAGCAAGATGGGGAACAATCCTTATGGGGAGAGCAACAAAAGAGATAACTAAAGAAGATTATTACTATTTTGAGGAAGTTTTAAAATGTTAGAAAAAAATAAAATTCATTTAATGGATGTTTTAGAAGGGTTAAAACAATTAAAAAACGAAACTGCTCAAATCATCATAATTGACCCACCATATAATATCGGAAAAGATTTTGGTAGTTTTGGAAATAATGGAGATAAAAGAGAACTTGACGAGTATTTGGAATGGTGTGATAAATGGATTAATGAATGTATCAGAATTTTAAAACCAAATGGGACAATGTTTATTTATGGATTTAGCGAAATTCTAGCCCATATTTCAGTTAGAATTAAATTAAAAAAAAGGTGGTTAATTTGGCATTATACAAATAAAAATATGCCTACTATGAAATTTTGGCAAAGAAGCCACGAGGCAATAATATGCTGTTGGAAAGACGACCGAGTTTTTAATGAAGATGATATTAGAGAGCCATATACTACAGGGTTTCTTAATGGCTCTGCTGGAAGAACAAGACCCGCAACAATAGGAAGATTATCTGGAAAAAATGCAAAGGAAACAATATATCAAGCACATGAAAAAGGGGCATTACCTCGTGATGTTATAAAAATTCCTACTCTTGCAGGAGGGGTTGGTTTATCTGAAAGATGGTTTTTATGTAAAGATTGTAATTCTGTTTTTCATCCAAGAGAGAAAAAGAATCATAAAGAACACGAAACAATAAACCATCCAACTCAAAAACCGATTCCAATTTGTGATAAATTAATCATGTCTGCAAAACAAGATGATGGAGATGTTTTAATTCCTTTTGCAGGTGTAGGTTCTGAATGTGTATCTGCTAAAAAGTTTGGATTAAAATTTATTGGATTTGAATTAAATCCCAACTATATAAGAATTGCAGAAGAAAGATTAATTAAAGAATTATAATTTTTTATCTATCTCTTGTTTTGTTGGCAAAAATGTTTCTGGTGTAAAAATAACAAAACCATTTGGTAATCTAATGGTCTTCTTGTCTTCTATAAATCTTGTATATCCTGCCCTAAATTCTCCTTTCTTAGTTTTTGGGTCATCAAAAATATCACTATTTGGAACTTCATATTTAATATCTATTTCTTCCCCTTCTAACTTCTTTTTTCTTGGAAGCGGTTTTCTACTCATAACTCCACTATGGGTTGTTTTCTTAACCTGATAATTGAGGAATTTACCTTTATAATTCACCCTAAAATCTGCCCCCATAGAATCTAGTTCTCTTGACATATCCACACTTCCATCACCAAAAACAGATTCTGCAACATAGCCACCATGAATTTGAGTTATAATACTTGCCCATGTCCTATAAATTCTTGCTTTTAATCCTCTACTAAAACAATTATTACACATTGTTGTTTTTTTCTCAAATCTCTCTATGGCTTCTTTATTTTCTTCCTTGTATCTTTCGTAAAATTCTTCAAATGTAAGAAATTTCTTCTCATCCCAATAAACTTTATACAATAAAACAATGGCTTGAACATCTTTAGGCAAGTCCATTTCTACAATCTTTATGTGAGCATATTCTTTTCTATACCTTTTCAAATCTATTGTTTTAAGGAACTCGGTAAATTGCTGTAATTTTGACATAAAACAAATATAATTCTAAAACTTAAAAACCTATCTACCAACCTTTAAGGTAACAATGTACTTTTGTCGTTGACTAAATTAACTTCCGTTACTCTTCCTAGGATATTTACTTTATGCACTGTTCCTAACTCTTCTACTTGTAAAGAATAGTCATTACTTAATTCCCCAGTAACAATTGCACTGTTACTTTCAACCTTATAGAAATCATTCTGATGTGCAATAACTATTGCAGCTTTCATAACATCATAATCAGAGTAACCTGATATGATTAAATTTCCACTTAAAGGTCTTAGTGATGTTGATAAGAATTGAATTGATCCTTCACCTTCAGAAACTTTTACACAATTTATACCACAATAATTTTTAGCATCTTTATTTATAATAATTAAACTCCTTCCACACAAGGAATTTTTAATTTGACTTTCTTTCACAACTAGTGGTCCATCTCTCCTTCGTGTGTTCATGGAATCAGCAACTTTTTTAGCTGCATCCTTTTCCAGTTCAGTTGCGTGATCACTTATAACAATACAACTATCTCTCATCCCATTCCTTAAAAATGGAAATGGAAAATCCAAAATGCCCATACTTGAACTTGTTCCAGGAATTTTACTTACCATCAATCTTACTCTTGCATTCTCTGATCTAGGGAAAGTAACATCTAAAAATTTAATTTTTAACTCTCCAATCCTCCCTGTTTTTCCTAATTTAACATAGCCTCTTAATCCAGATATGTGTAATGTTGCCTGATAATTCCTCTTATTAGTTACAGTGGATCTTTCTTCACTACTTGCACTTATTTTTTCTAAACTAATATCTTTACCTAATACTCTTACACTTTCACCTAAACCAATTTCAACTTCTGTGACTCCGGCTACAACATTCCCCGTAAAAATTTCTCCAAAACCACTTACAAAAATAACTGCCACTAACAAAAGAATTCCTATTACAACGCTTTTTCTTAAAGTATCATCCATCTTTTTTTAAATAATTGATATATTCATATTTAAATCTAACTAAAAAAAATTATTCTATTGGTTTCATATCCTTCCACGAGTTTTCAAACATTGTACCTAATGCTTCAGCAAAGTAAGGGGTATTTACCCATATTCCTATATCATAAGTTGGATGAACCTTTTCATCATGCATTACCATGAACATTAAATCTTTTCCATCCACAATACAAAATCTCCCATTTACATTCTCTGTATGTCTAATTTCTGCAATATCTTTAAGTTCAGCAGCCGCTTGTTTACACTCTTCACTTGTAAATGGAGCTGCAATTTTAATTTTAACATCTTTTTTAGCAAGCTTTTGGAAGATGGGTTTTAATGCATCAACTTTTCTTTGAAACCCTTTGGGTGTTGTCATTAAAATAATAGATTTTTCTGCTCCCTTAACCATCGTTTCAAGATGCGCGTAAAGATTATGCTTTCCTCTAATTGCGCCTGATAAATCGGTAGAATCTATAAAATCAATACCTTGAGTATGTAATCTATTTAACTCTTGTAAAGCTTCACTTTCTTTTAAGGCTTCTAACTTATTCAAATTTTCATCTGCATCATTCTTTACTAATTTTTTAACTCTCTCCACAACTTCTGAAGGCTCAACTGCTAAATATTTGATTGGTTTTCCTAACTTCATTGTAATGAAACCTTTTTTCTCTAAAGATTCTAAAACATCATATGCTCTTGACCTTGGAACTCCACCTATTTCAGAAAGTTCCCCTGCAGTTGAAACACCTCTTGAAAGTAAAGCAGTCCAAACTCGAACTTCATATAAGTTTAAACCAAAACTTCTTCTTAATTTTCCTAAAAATTCATCCTTAAGTATCATTCTAAAACCAGCCCCTTTTTATCACTCTCTTTTTATGATAAATGATTGTCATAACATTAAGTAGTAATCTTTTTGTATTTAAAGTTTGTTATTCTTTTACAATTGTTTTAAGTTTTTTCATTACCTTTAAGTAATTTTATTTCTAGATTTTTGTGTTTCAAAAATGTGTTTGATATCATTTATTCTTGCAATCTCATTTAATGGTTTATCTTCTCTTAATCTTATTAATCTTGGAAACCTTAATCCATAACCAGAATTATAGGTGTTTGATTTTTGTATTTCTTCATAAGCAACTTCAATAATTATTTTAGGATGAACTTCAACTTCCTTTCCATTTTCTTTAATAATTAATGGTTTCAATAATCCAGTTAGTTCTTCATAACTTAAACCTTTAGATTTTTCCTTTGCTCCGGTACTTACTTTTCCTACCTCATAAAACTCATTTCCTGATTTACATGCAACTGTAAAAGATGATAACCAACTTCCTCTCTTTCCTGTCCCCCATTCAGCTTTAACAATAACTAAATCTAAATTTTCCAAGGTAGGTTTTAATTTAATCCATCCTCCAACTTTTCGCCCACAAGTATAATGTTTTGATAAGTTTTTTACCATTATTCCTTCATGTCCTAATTCTAAAGCATTTTTATAAAATTGTTTTATTTCTTCTATATTTTTTGCAACCATCCCAGTAACATAAGTTAATTTATTCTTTACTTTGGGAATAACCTTTGTTAATAATTCCCGCCTTTCTTTTTGTGTTAAATTAGTCAAACTTTTACTATTCCAATATAATAAATCAAAAACTTGTAACTCTACAGGTAATTTTTTAATCATCTCTTCAATTTTATATTTTCTTTTTATTCTTTGGGAGATTTTTTGAAATGGTAAATGTTTTTCTGTTTTTAAATCTAGACCTATAATCTCTGCATCTAATACGTAATTATTAGCCTTTATTTTTTCTTTTATAACTTCAACAACTTCAGGAAATTGTTTTGTAACATCTTCTAACTTTCTTGTAAACAATTTATATTTTTTTCCATCAAAATGTACTTCTACCCTAAACCCATCCAATTTATAATCAATTAAACAGGGTAATCCTACAGAATCTACAGCTTCTTTCTCATCATTTGCTTTAATTGCTAACATTGGATTAATTGGTATTCCTGGAACTAAACTCAGTTTCTCTAATCCAGCAAATCCCTTTTCTTTTATAGTTTCAAGTACTAATACAAAATCATTTGTTAAATCATAAGCTTGTTTTACAGCCTCGATCATTTCATTATACTTTTCTCTGGATTCAGGATTTATTTTTCCTTCAGAATAATTAACATTATGGTGGTTCCAGACTATTGCATCTCTTATTACAGACTCTCCCACACCAATTCTTAGATCTTCTAAAAATAATCTTACTAAATATTTATTTTCTATTGGTGAACCAGAAGATAATAATTCTTTCATTAGTGCAATTTTTTGTTCTACGGCACCTTTCCCTTCTTTGTTTGAAAGATCACTAATATTTTCAAAAACATTTTTTAAGGTTAGACTCTTTGAAAATAAAGTACTTTGTTTTTTTTCGTGAGTTAATTTCTCTGCAACAATCCCTAAATCTCCAATTTTAATCCACTCTTTTTCAATAACATAAGTTGAAATTCCTGTGACTGATGACAACGCTTTTATTACCAATTTTGTACTTACACCTGTTTTTTCTTCAGACGTTTGCAAGAAAACTTTACCTAATAATAATCTCATTATTAATGGAAGATCTCTTTTAGAGCACAAGGAGAGTAATTCTCTAACAATTCCTGTTTTTTCTAATCTTTTTGGAGAATTTTCTAACCTTGCATAATATTGAGTTAATTTTAAATAATCCATAAAGTTATAATCTCTAGAACTATTAAAAACCTTTTGGAAATATGAATATTGATGAAATAATTAAAGGAAGGAGAACCGTTAAAAAATTCTTTTCTCGTTCTGTAACTTTTGAAAAAATTTTGAAAATATTAGATGCTGCAGACCATGCTCCCTCTACAGGGAATTCTCAAAATTGGAGATTTATAATAATTACTGATAAAAAGACAAAGAAATCTTTAGTTTCAATTTGTGATAATCAAAAACTGATTGAAGAATCTCCCGTAGTTATTGCAGTTTTTTCTGATAATTTGAAATTAAAAACTCTTTTTGGTGATAAGGCAGATTTTTATGGAATTCAAAATTGTGCAGCAGCAATACAGAACATGTTATTGAAAGCTCATGATTTAGGATTAGGAAGCACTTGGATCGGAAAATTTAATGAAGAAAAATTAAAAGAGATTTTAAATGTTGAATTTCAAGATCCACAAGCATTGGTTTGCATTGGATACCCTGAAAGAACAAATAAACTAGAACGTGAACCTTTAAATTATAAAATCTTCTATGAAAAATGGGGTAATAAGATAAGAGATACAAACTTGTGGCCAGTTTCAAAATACATTCCAAAAGTTTCAAACCAAGTTAAAGAGTTTATTGATCTAAGAATTAAAAGAGAATCTAATTCTAAATAAAGTTTTAAAGAAATATTTGAAACTTATGAAGTAGTTTTATTTACAAAATGCTCTTCTTATTAAATTTATAGAGAATTAAAACAGAAGTTTTATAAGATAAAACTTAAACCTACTAAACAATGAAAACTTCATATAGAACTCACACATGTGGGGAATTAAACTCAAAACATAAAAATTACGAAGTGAGATTAATTGGTTTTGTAGATTCTATAAGACCACATGGTAAAATAGGATTTATGAATTTAAGAGATAGATATGGAAATACACAATTAGTTTTCAAGGGACAAATAAGAGAAAATTTAGAAGAAATAAGAAAAGAATCAGTTATTCAAGTTGAAGGTAAAGTCGTACTAAGGCCTGAAGATTTAATAAATAAAAGAATCCTTACTGGTGAAATTGAAGTGGTTGTGGAAAAATTAAATATAATCAATAACGTTCCTGAACTTCCATTACAATTGGATGGAAAAGCAACTGAAGATACAAGATTAAAATATAGATATTTAGATCTTAGAATGGAAAATTTACAAAAAAATTTAGTGTTAAGACATAAACTTATTTTAGCAATAAGAGACTTTTTAGATTTAAATAATTTCTTAGAAATAGAGACTCCAATTTTAGCAAAATCAACTCCTGAAGGTGCAAGAGATTATTTAGTTCCATCAAGGGTGAATAAAGGTAATTTTTATGCATTACCACAATCACCACAATTATTTAAACAACTGTTAATGATTGCGGGTTATGATAGATATTTCCAAATTGCAAGATGTTTTAGAGATGAAGATCTAAGAGCAGATAGACAACCTGAATTTACACAATTAGATTTAGAGATGAGTTTTGTTACTGAAGAAGATATTTTTTCCACTTTTGAAAAAATGTTAAAACATGTTTGGAAACAAGCTCTTAACATAGATTTAGAAATCCCTTTTGAAAGAATTTCTTATAAAGAAGCAATGGAAAAATATAAAACTGACAAACCAGATTTAAGGAAAGATGAAGAGTTCAAATTCTTATGGGTGACAGAATTTCCATTATTTGAATATAATAAAGAAGAGAAAAAATATGTAAGCTGTCATCATCCATTTACGGGCATTCATAAGGAAGATGTAGATAAATTAGGAAAATCTTTTGATATTAGATCAAGATCTTATGATTTAGTTTTAAATGGATGGGAGTTAGGTTCAGGTTCAGTAAGAATCTCAGATCAAAAATTACAAAATAAAATCTTTGAGATTTTACAACTGACGAAAGAAGAGGCAAGGATTAAATTTGGATTTTTCTTGGATGCATTAAAATTCGCACCACCACATGCAGGATTTGCAATTGGAATAGACAGATTAGTAGCATTAGCAACAAAATCAGATTCAATAAGAGAAGTTATTGCATTTCCTAAAAATAAATTTGCAAAAGATGTAATGATGGAATCTCCATCAATAATTGATAAAGATCAATTAGATGCTTTAGGCTTAAAATTAAAATGATCCCCTTTGAAAAGATTATTCAACTTTTAGAAGAAAAAAAATTAGATTATAAAGTTTTTAAACATGAACCTACACCAACGTCAGAAGATTCAGCAAGAGTAAGAAATTGTTCTTTAGATTCAGGTGTTAAGGCATTAGTAATAAAAGCAGAAAATAAGTTTTTAATCTGTGCAATTTCTGCATCAAAAAGATTGTCACATAAAAAATTACAATCTTTATTACAAAAAAAGAAATCAAGATTTGCAACTGCAGAAGAATTATTTGAATTAACAGAATTAAAACCTGGTGCAGTTCCACCCTTTGGATTAATATTTAACTTACCAACTTTAGTGGATAATTCAGTTAAAGAACAGGAAATAATTAATTTCAATGCAGGGGATTTATGTGTTTCTATTTCAATGCAATCTAAAGATTACCTAACTTTATTTCATAGTATTACACATGATATAACTGAATAATAATCTTTTTATACCCTTTTTAATCTCTTATCCTTAATGGAATATTTACAAATTCAGGAAGCAATAAAAAAAGAGAGTGGAAAAGTCTCAATTAGAGGCTGGGTATATAGAGAAAGAGGTTCTGCAAAATTAAAATTTATTGTTTTAAGAGATGCAACGAACATTGTTCAATGTGTAATAAAAAATGAGAATTTCTCTGAAGAAAAATTTTCAGAAGCAGTAAAAGTTCAGATAGAAGCATCAATGGAAATCACAGGAACTCTCAGAAAAGATGAGAGGGCTCCTACAGGATTTGAAATTGAAGTTTTAGATTTTAATATTGTTGGAGAATCAGATAAATTTCCAATTCAAAAAGATCAGTCTAAAGAATTATTAGCTGATAATAGACACTTATGGATAAGATCAAGAGAAATGTCTTCAATAATGAAGATAAGATCAACTGTTTTTAAAGCAATAAGAGAATATTTTGATAAAGAAGGTTTTTATGAACATCATTCACCAATATTTCAATCTACTCAATGTGAAGGTGGTTCTACATTATTCTCTGTAAAATATTTTGATAAAGAATTATTTTTAACACAAACTTGGCAATTACATGCAGAAGCAATGATTTTTTCTTTAGGGAAAATTTATACAATAGAGCCAGCATTTAGAGCAGAGAAATCAAAAACTTCAAGACATTTAACAGAATTCTGGATGGCAGAAATGGAATTACCATGGACTAACTTTGAGGAGTTACAAGATTATGCTGAAAATATGATAAAACACGTTGTGAAAAAAGTAATAAATGATAATAAAATGGAATTAGAAATATTAAATAGAGATATTAAAAAATTAGAACCTACATTAAATAAAAAATTTCCAAAAATTAGTTATACTGAAGCTTTAGAAATTTTAGAGAAAAAAAAGAAAATTAAAGTGAAGTGGGGAAAAGATCTAAGAACAATAGAAGAAGATAAGATCATGGAATTATATGATACTCCACTTCTAGTTACTAATTATCCAAAAATTGTGAAAGCATTTTATATGAAAGAAACCCCTAAAGATCCAAAAACAGTTTTAGGTTTTGATTTATTGGCACCTGAAGGTTATGGTGAGTTGGTTGGTGGATCACAAAGAGAAGAAGATTTAAAGAAAATAAAAAAAAGATTAATAGATGAAGGTGAAGATTTAGAGAACTATAAATTTTATTTAGATACAAGAAGATATGGTTCAGTTCCACATGGTGGTTATGGTTTAGGTGTTGAAAGATTAATAAGTTGGATTTGTGGATTAGAAAATATTAAAGATGCAATTGCATTTCCAAGAACAATGTTAAGATTTTCTCCATAATTAATTTTTAATTTAATAAATATTTTTTTTTCAATGAGTTATATGTATCTTAGTTAGAACAAAAAGAAAACTTTTTAAAGAATAAAAACAAAATTAATTTATCATTCTTGATTAATTCAAAGGGAGGTGACAGACAAATGGCTGCAAAAAAAAGAAAAACTGTGAAGAAAGCAACAACAAAGAGAAAGGTTGTGAAGAAAGCAACAACAAAAAGAAAGACTACTAAAAGAAAAGTTGCTAAGAAAAGATAAACTCTTTTAAAAAATTATTTTTTTATTTTACTTTATATTTCTCAGAGGTTAAAACTCTTTTATACTGCTCTTCCAAGGATTTACTTGTTTTAGATTGTGAATTCGTAAATCTAGAAATTAAAAAAATTACGAACAAAAATCCACCAAGGAATAACCACTCATTATTAATCATTTCTATCATAAAAGTAAAGTTTTTTGAAACTATATAAATCTTACTCTATTTTTAATGGAAAGATTTGGTTTTCAAATTCTTTAAGTAATTCTCCAGAATCCATCTTAATTGAATATTCATAAGTATCTAATTTTTTAAAGTCCAAAAAATCTAAAAATTTTTTCTTTTCTTTATCATTCCATTTTCTAAATTTTTTCATAGTAGGACACCAATAATCCGCAAAACAATAATTTTTCCTAAAATCCTCTCCTTCATTTAAGATAGGATGTAATGGACATCCAACATAACCATCTGATAATTTAGTTATGTTTCTACACATTTTAAAGGGGTTCCCTTCTTCTTTAAATAAAGCCCCATGCCTCATTCTAAATTGATCTAGATCTTTATAATCCTTTAATTCTCGAGTATTAATTTTTATTTCTTTAATTACTTGTTCTTTAGAATTAGCAAATTCAGTACCACAACAACCAAAACATCCTGATCCATATCTACATAAAATTATTTCTTTCATCAATGGAATAAATTTCTTTAGCAGTTAAAAATTTATCTTTCTGTATATTTCTTCCAAATATCTATTGCTTGTGATTGAGTATGATCAACACTTTGTTCCGCATCAATTATCTCAATAGTTGTTTTTCTTTTAAGATCTTCTAATAATTTTGGATCTGTATACATTTTACTAATTCGAATGAGATTTTCTGCAGTCTCATACTTTGCTCCATCTTTCTTTTCTCTTTCTTCTCCCCTTTTTAATAATTGATTAACATCATTAACTACAGTAATTCCTACAGCATCAGGCATAAAATTAGTCCATACATAATAATTTCCAGGTATGGATAAAATTTCATCTCTAGCCTCATTATATGAATTACCACTTTCAGAAACAATCCTTCCACCTTGATAAACTAAACTTGAAATTATACCTCTTGAACCTAAAATACTTAGATCTTTTTCACTTCTAGTAATTAAACCTCTAAATGTTTGTTCAAATAGCATCCTTCTATCAAGAGCAAAAGCTTCAGCCTCTATATCAACAGAGTGATCAACATCTTTATCTTTTAAAATTCGATCCCTTAATAATTTTCCAACACCAGCAAAAGTTGGTTCAGAATAAATAACAACTAGTGGAGAGTTAGGAAATTCTCCGGGTACAGGATTTCTTCCAAATTTGTTTTGAAATTCATCAATATCAAATATATGTTTGTCTCCTTTATTTAATTCGTAATCTTTAATTGCCTTAAGACAAATACCTTTTCCTCCAAAATCTACCCCTTCAAAAACAACGTGTACCATTTTAAGATCATTGAACTTCTTAGATCATCCAAGAAAAGTTCACCTCTTTACACAAATCAATTTATGAAAACTATATAAACAAATCCCAAACGAAAAACATGTATTCAAATATTCCTTTTACAATATGTTAAAACACTAAACAATGCTAATCCCATTAAAGCTAAAATCAACATTGCCATTGTATTCTCATACCTGAAAGTAGAGGGGTGTATACCTGTGACTGATCCAGTTGATTCTGAAAAATCAAATCCTGTCTTATTACTCTCTTCTATCGGTCCTAAGCTTGAAATTGCATAAACAAAACTAGATAAAAATAGAATTACAATACAGAATATCACAACCTTTTTCATTATCAAGTGAATTAAACTTCTTGCATCTATTTAAAACTTATCCTACTGTAACCAATATTACTCCAAAGATCATTATTAATGAAGAAATTATCTTTTTTTTCAAATTATGTTCATGAAATAATTCCCCACCTATAATTACTGAAAACAATCCACTTACCCTTTTTAAACTTAAAATTATTGCAATGGAACCGAGTGTGAAAGCTATAAACTGAGTTAATCTTAAAATTATTGACACACATGAAGCGAATAATATCCATTTTCCGCAAGTTTTAAAAGTTTTCTTTATTTCCTTAAATCCATTTTTTCTTAAAGATATAATAATCAAATTATTAAATCCAATACAAAAATTGATCATAAATAAATAAGTTATTGGTGTTACATTGTGACCAAGAACAACTTTATCACCTATTGAAGAAAATCCATAGAGCAATAATCCTACAAATATAAAATAAATATATTTGGATTTAATTATATGATTAATCGTTTCTTTAAAATGTGTAAAATGTCTTGTTTCTAAATTATAGCTGCCTAATACAATTAAAAAAATTCCAAAGATTTGTAATCTTGTAATTGTTTCTCCGAGTATTACAAAAGCTAAGAAAGCTACCAGTATTGGTTCAAGATTTCCTAAAGGTTCAACTGAAGAAATCTCTCCTTTTTTAATTGCAGCTGAAATATAATAAAATCCGCCTAAACCTAACCATGAGATTGAATAGACTAACAAAAAAAGTCTTTTATCAAAATTAAAGTTTACCCATGGTATTAAGATTAATGCAAAAATTAAATTAATAAATGAATAAGATGCAGCCATGAATAAAGGTGAAGTCTTCACTAAACTTTTTTTATGAACTAGTATTAAGATGGTTGAAAATAATGCAAGTAATAACCCAAGTAATATAACACTCATAATATCATCACTCCACCTGCAATTAATAAAATAAGTATTAAGGCTTTTAGCCATACAGGACCATAAATATGGAATTCAGGATCTCTTTTACCATATTTTACAGATTTACTATGCATTATAAGAATACAAGTAATTAAAAGCCCAGATCCGATTATAGCAGAATATTCCATTACCCTAATGAAATCTCCTAACCTAAAAAAGATAAGAATCAATGGAAAAAGAATAACTAAAATCCAACTTTTAAGAGGACTTATTTTGTAATCTAATTTAAAAGAATTTTTTAATGCAAATCCCATTGAAACAAAGGAAGTTCCCATTACCAAAATTGCCAATAAATTACCTAAATAATTTACAAACATTCCCAATGAATTACCTAATCCGATAGTTGCAACAGTTGTTACAGAGTCCACACTTACACCCAATACAAGAGCAGTAAAAATTAAATAAATAAATGAAGAAATTCCCACACCCAAAATAATTGATTTTTTATAATCTCTCTTGTTTGATAATTCTTTTTTCATTTCGGGGATTACTAAAAATCCTGTAGTTGCAAATAATATCACACCGAATGGTACAAATATTTTTGTAATATTAAATTCAGTTAGATTATTAAGACTAAATGAAGAAATTCCAATTAAACAGATTAGAAATATGATTAAAATAAACATTACAGTAATCATTGATTCAAATTTTTCAAAAATTTTGATTCCAAAATAGAATATCAAAGATAAAACCGAGAAGAATAATATTGAATTGAAAAATTCATTACCTCCAAATATTTTTGTTAATGCTTCACTAGCACCATAGGTATAAGCTACCATAGCACCAAACACAATAACTACCATTGAGAATAACAGAATAAATTTACCGGACCTACCAAGATAAATCTCAGCAAGTCCAGTTATTTGGTGGTTATCCTTAGTCCGAAGCACAACTTCGGCGAGATATAAAGAGACGACAGTTACTAAGATAAATAAAAGGATTATGTCTAACGCACCAGTGAAAAATCCGGATTTAGAAATAACATAGGGTATTCCTAATATTCCTGCACCAATTGTAGTTCCAACTAGTGATGCTACAGCACTCCAATACCCCTTTTTCATTTTTTAATTTTAAGATTGATGTATTTATTTAGTTTTTCTTTTTACGAAACTAATTTAAGTTTAAGATTCTAATCTTTTTTTATATGGGGCTATAGTTTAGCTTGGATAGAATACGAGCTTGCGGAGCTTGAGGTCGGGGGTTCAAATCCCCCTAGTCCCGTGAAAACAAAAATAATAGAACAACTAAAAAAATAGAAAAATTCCCTAAAGAAAAAAGAATCAAATATTTAAATGGGACTATCTATTAAATTTATAATAGCATAAGATAAAAAAGATAATTAATAATACCAATTTTACAATATCACAATAAATACAAAATGTTTTCAAAACAATAAACTCACCATAAGTTAAGTAAGCAGAGAATATTAAAAAAACAAAAACAGAATAAAATAATTTATTAAAGTGTTCTTCTTCATGACTATATTCAATTAATTTAACCATTAATATAATGAAAATAAAAGCAATAATTCCCAAAACCGCAACAGGTATTGGTAAATTAACATAAATTCCAAAATTATTTAAGATTCCATCAACTGTAGAATACATACTTCCAGAGGCAATATCACAACCACCACCGAGTTCCTCACAAAAAATGTCTGCACTAGGTTGATAATGGATATATGTCAAATAGGTTGAAGTTATAATTCCTATAACCGCAAAAAAAATCAATAAATTCTTAACTCTCTTATTTTTAACCATTAAATTAATTAAAAATTAATTTAATATATAAACATAATCTTTTTAAGGAATAAATTTAGAACACATCTACTGGGCCCGTGGCGTAACCTGGATAGCGTAATAGGCTTCGGATAATACCATGTTGTATTAACTTTCATGCCTTTAGGAGCTACCTGTTGGTGGGGGTTCAAATCCTCCCGGGCTCACATTTAATATTTCATTCAATCAAATGAAGTAGAAGTTATTGATTTTGTACTTGACATTCTTGATCACAAAAAATACAATAAGAAATTTGGTTATAAATAAAAATAATGATTAATAACTTAAATTAATATTTCTTTGTGTGAATCAACAAAAATTAAGCAGTTAATTATTTTAACCTTATTGCAATCAATACCCTAATTTTTTTCTTTAATTAATTTATAAAACTAAAAAAATTCAAGATTATTAGAATTCACATTTTACTAATGTGCTCATAAGCAGAATATGATGCCAAAACAGCCTCAGCAACTCCAGTAATAGCTTGTTTAAAAACAGTATCTCCAACATCACCAGCAGCGTAAACTCCAGGGACATTAGTTTCAGAAGTTCTATTTATTTTTATTTCTCCTTTTTTATTTAATTTAACACCTAAATCTTTTGCTAAATCAGATAATGCAATATGACCAATTGCAATAAACACACCATCAAGTTGAAACTCTTTAGATCCTTTGTAATATTTATCTAAAATTATGTGAGTAACTCCATTAGAATCTCCTTTTATTTCAACAACATTTGTGTTATTAATAATTTCAATCTTTCCTTTCTTTATCATATTTTCAATTTTAATTAGATTAACATGTTCAGGTCTTATTTTTTCTCCCCTATAAATCATATAGACTTTCTTTCCAGCTTGTGCTAAGACTAATGCATCTTTAGCAGCAGTATCAGATCCACCAATAATCGCAGTTACTTTATTTTTATAAGCGAAGGAATCACATAATGCACAATAATGAACCCCTTTATTTGCAAACTCTTCTTCTCCTGGAACACCTAACTTTCTCCACTTAGATCCAGTTGCGAATAAAATGGTCTTAGATTTAAACATTTTTCCATCTTCAGATTTAACCTTAAAATGAGATTTTAATTTTTCAACTTTTACAATTTTATTATGTTCAACCCAAATATCATACTCTTCTGCGTGTTCTTTTATTTTATCAGCTAATTCAATCCCCGTTAATTTTTTGAAACCTGGATAATTAGAAACTTCATCAGTTGTAGTTATTATTCCGCCCATAAGATCTCCAAACAATAAAGGTTTCATAGCTAATCTTCCAGAATACATTGCTGCAGAAAATCCAGAAACTCCTCCTCCTACAATTATAATATCATAAAGAATGTTTGTATCACCTTTTTGTGCAACCATAGTATTATGAATGATAATTAATTAATAAATGTTTAGTTATAAATCTAAGTATTAATCTCTCTGTCGCAATAACGGGTCATTTTAATATTACCTCCTTTTTTGAATAATATTACAAAAAATCCGAAAACTTTTCGGTTTTTTCTAGGAAACACATATTAAACTTAGAACCTAGATTTTATTGGATGGGACAGTATTTTATTATAGTAAACCTAGATAAAAGAGAGTATATTCATCCGCATGATCTAAAGCGTGGTGCAAAATTATTAGAACTTAGTAAGGATCCAATTATTTATAGTTTAATTTCCTATTTACAAATCAAAAATAAACCTAAAACTGCTTCGCATGTTGGTTCTTGGGCGAATGACAAAATATTATTTATTGGTGACTTTGAAGATTATTCATTTTTTAAACAAGTCATTGTAAGTTTTAAGAACATATCAAAAGAAGCCTATAACGAATACTTAATTTTCTTTAAAGTCGGTACATATTTATAATTTATTATTTACCAACCCAACCTTTAGCAATTAATTCTGCTTGCTTTAATACTGTGTCTATTGCTTTCTTTTCCTTATCTGGGGGATATCCATATTTTTTAAGAATCTTCTTTACTTCCACACGAATTCCTGCTCGCACGCTTTCTCTTTGAGTCCAGTCTATTGTTACACTATTTCTAATCATTCTAGTTAGTTCCAATGCGATTTTTCTAAGCACATCATTACCTAAAATTTTAACTGCACTATCATTGACTTCAAGAGCATCATAAAATGCAACTTCATCATCATTCATATTAAGCTCTTTGCCTCTGCCTTTCTCATCTCTGACTTTTCTTGCTAATTCAATTAATTCTTCTATGACTTGTGCTGCTTCTATGCTTCTATTTGTATATTTCTTGATTGTCTTATCCAACAAATCCATAAATGACTTAGCTTGAACCATATTTTTCTTTGACATGATTCTTATCTCATCATTGAGTAATTTCTTTAATGCTTCAAATGCGAGATTTTTCTGGGGCATTTCTTTGACTTCTGCTAAAAATCCTTCAGATAAAATGGAAAGTTCTGGCTTTTGAATTCCTGCCGCTTCAAAAATATCTATAATTCTATCAGAGATTACTGCTTTTGACAAAATCTGCTTTATTGCTGAATCAAATTTATCCTGTAATTCTCTCTTTGTCTCTGTTGTTTTAGTAATTGCAGATTTTATTGCTTGGAAAAGTCCCACTTCATCCTTTATTTTCATTGCTTTATCATGCGGAACAGCTAAAGAAAACGCTTTTAGAAGTGCAGTTACTTCTCTTGCAAATCTTTCTTTTTTATCTTTTTCTTTGAGAATATGCTCCATTGCAGACGGAACAAACGATACTCTCTCTTCTGGTCTAAGCTGGAAGAATTTTTTATAATTGAAACCATAGAACAAATCTTTTACAACTTCATATTTTTCCATCATTAGCTTAACTGCTTGCTCTTGGTCAAACGTCGGTTTTCCTTTTCCACCGCTTTCAGTATAATTCATTAATGCTTTTTTTAGTTCAGCTCCAACGCCCATATAATCAACTATTAAACCGCCTTCTTTTCCAGGATAAACTCTGTTTACTCTGGCAATTGCCTGCATTAGCGTATGCCCTTTTATGGGCTTGTCTAAATACATGGTATGAAGAGAGGGAGCATCAAAACCAGTCAGAAACATATCTCTAACTATCATTAACTTTAATTCGTGCTTATCATCTTTCAGATTATCGCCTATCTTCTTTCTTTTTTTTCTGTTTCTTATGTGCTGCTGCCATTCTTTTGGATCAGAAGCTGAACCAGTCATAACAACTTTTATGAAACCTTTATCATCGTCTTCATTGTGCCATTCAGGTTTTAATCTTACTATTTCATTGTAGAGTTCTACGCAGATTCTTCTGCTCATCCCAACAATAATTCCTTTTCCTTCTAAAACAGATATTCTTTCCTCAAAATGCTTAACTATATCTTTTGAAATTCGGCTTATTCTTCTTGGAGAACCTGCAACTTTTTCTAATCTTGCCCACTTACTTTTAAGTATGTCTTTACCTTCAATTTCTTCTCCTTCGGTTGCTTCCTCGAAATCGGTGTCTATCTTCGGTCTTTCTTCTGGCTTTAATTCAAGTTTTGCTAATCTGCTTTCATAATAAATTCTAACAGTAGCTCCATCTTCAACTGCCTGCTCAATATCATAGACATCAACATATTTTCCAAATACTGCTGGCGTGCTTCTATCTGATTTCTCAATAGGTGTTCCAGTAAATCCAATAAACAAGGCATTAGGGAGAGCATCCCTGAGATATTTCGCATATCCATAAGTAATTAACGCCTTGTCTTTCTTGTCCAATATTTTCGCAGAAAAACCATACTGACTTCTATGTGCTTCATCAGCTATAACAATGATATTATCTCTTTCTGTGAGAATAGGATATTTTTCCCTATCTTGTTCTGGGAAGAATTTTTGTATCGTGGTAAACACAACACCTCCAGAAGATACTTTGAGAAGTTTCTGAATTTCTTTTCTATCATTTGCCTGTGTTGGCTTTTGCCTTAAAATGTCTTGACATTTTCCAAAAGTTCCAAATAGCTGGTCGTCTAAATCATTTCTATCAGTTAAGACTATAATTGTAGGATTGTCAAATTCTCTCACTAATTTTCCCGAATAGAAAACCATGGTTAAAGATTTGCCAGAACCTTGCGTATGCCAGACAACCCCTGCTTTTTTATTACCTTTTCTGGCTCTTTTGGATGATTCTGTTGCTTTAATTACAGCCCAATATTGATGATAAGCAGCTACTTTCTTTTTTGTCTCTTTATCTTTTTCAAAAACAATGAAATTTCTGATAATATCCAATATTCTTTTCTTATCACACATTCCTTTCAATAAAACTTCAATTTCAGTTAATCCCTTCTTTGGCTTTTCTCCGTTTATGGTTTTCCATTGCATAAACCTCTCTCTTTCAGAGGTTATTGTTCCTGCTCGTGCTTCAATCCCATCACTGATAATTAGGATTTCATTAAATCTGAATAAAGAGGGCAGTTGTTCTTTGTATGTTTGGAATTGGTCGTAAGCTGTCCAAATATCAGCTTTTTCATCTGCCAGATTTTTTAATTCTAAAACTACTAACGGCAAGCCATTAATAAATAGGATAACATCAGGTCTTCTTTCAATATTGTTTTCAATAATGGAAAACTGATTAACTGCGGAAAAGTCATTGTTTTCCAAATTCTCAAAATCAAATAATTTTACTATGATATGCCTTTCTTCTCCACCTTTTGAGATTGGAATACTCACACCATCAACAAACAGTTTATGGCAACTTTCATTATCTGCAATTAATTTTTGAGATTCAGTTCTTATGATTTGCTTTAAAGCTAACTCTCTGACTTCTTCTGAAATTCTTGGATTGATTTTTCTTAAAGCATATCGTAATTTATCAACAAGAACTACATCTTTATAGTTTGATCTTAAAGCAGAGCTTCCGCCGGGCAGATATTTCTCATTACTTCCTCTGATTATATCATATTCAAGATTCTTGAGAATATCCAAAACATTCTCTTCAACATCTGCTTCTGTTATGAGTTTTTTCATTCTAATTCCTTAATGAGTTTTTTGCATTTTTCTATTGCTTGTTTTGCTGTTTCAGAGTCCATTCTACTTCCATAATATGTGAGAGAATTTCTCTTGAATCTTACATCATCAAATAAGATGAATAAATCTTCTCTTTTGAGAATATCTCTTAGATAAAAACCTAAGCAAACATGATTTAAGATATTATATCCTTTCTTGAAAGTGATTGCTTGCAGTAATTCTAAAATTGAAGTGTAATAATCCTCAAACACAAAATTGCAGTTTTTTTCATTTATCTCTTTAATCAAGCCTATTCTTTCGTTTGCAGTCTCTATTAAAGATTTTGCTCTTTTTATGTCTGGAGTGATAGTTTTAGCTGATTTATTGGTTAAGCAGTCATTCCAATTTACATCTTTCATTTGAAAACCTCTATGTAATTGTTCAGTGTTATTCCGTTTATAATATTATTTGCTAAGTGAGGGTTTGATATTTCATTAAGACTTTTGTACTGAAAGATTTGGATTTCTCTTTTTAGAAACTTTTTGAATTTTTCTAAATTTAATTGTTTTTTGGATGGTGTTTCGATGTATAAGTCAATATCGCTGTTTTCCGTATCTTCTCCTTTTGCAAAAGAGCCAAAAAGAACTATCGCAGGATTGCTTAATTCTATCTTCAGATAATTAATTAATCCTGATTCATATACCTGTTTTATGTTGAAAAGTTTTTTTTCTAAAAAATATGTTTCGCTTCTGCTTGCCGTGTAGAAATTAACATTTCCTGCTTTGTTTATTGTGAGGATGTTTTCTTGCTCTAATTCCTTGCAGTATCGTATTACAGAAGGAAGAGGGAGTTTTAATGTTCTTTCAATCTCCCTGACCCTAAGTTTTGCAGTAGGATTGATGAAGAAATATTCCTTTATTGTTTGCTTGATATATTTTCTTTTCATTTGATAACTAATAATGTCAGTTGATATTTAAAGTTATCGGTCTTAAATTTCTCCTCTTATTTTTGGAGTAATTACTTCTGTTTTTGGAGCTGTGGTTTATAGTTAAGATTATTGAGAATATTCAAAACATTCTCTTCAACGTGGGATTTAGTTATGGGGTGTTTCATGTTATACCATTATATTTTTAATCTTATTAACTTTGCTTTCTTAGTCCGTTTCACATTAAACTTCTCAGCTAATCTTATCTTAACAAGTTGTTTAACACCTTCTTCTGATTTGTAATTCTTATTTTTTTCTAAAATATTTTTGATTTCATCAGCTTTATCAATCGGTTCAATTTGAACTACAAGCGGTTCGTTTATCTTCTCATAGCCCTGTTTGTATTGTTCTAACATAAATGCTCCTTTCTCAAATAATAAATTCTCAGGATTATAAGAATGGCACAAATGGATAATAGAATTATTTAGATTCAAATTTGCGGTTTCAATTCCTTGCCTAGTCCAATTAAGATTAGGAATATTGTATATCTCAAAATCAGAGCCATAGAATAGATAATACTCTTTGTTCGGTTGAATCTCTTTTGCTAAATCAGAATGTATCTCTTTGATTATAATCTCCTTATCTTTCTTTTTATCGAATAATTTATTGATTAAATTTAAAACCTGCTTTAATTTACTATTTCCTTGTAATTCTCCAAAGTTCTTTCCAGTATCTCTGGAAAACGCTACATTTTTATCAAATTCATCTAAAAACCATTCCTTATCAAATAAAGTATATTGACCAAAGAATGTTTTAACTTCAGAACCACCTTTAATTTCTCCTAATTGCATGAATTGAGATATATTCTTTTGATTTTTCTCCCATAATTCTCTACAATCTTTAATAAAATTATCAACATGCTCCTTTTTTAGAGGGGTTTTAATAATATAATTTTGTTTGTCTTTCTTTATTGATTCTTTCTTTTCTTTAATCTCTTTAAGTATTTGCTTTTTGAATTGTACAAACTTCTCGTTACCATAATCAAAATATTTTGTAATAAAGTTTTCTGAAATATTTTCTAATTCTTTTTCAAACGAGTAGGAAACATCAGTGAAATTCTCATTTTCAAATCGCTTAATATCTATTTCTCCGCTTTGCACATATTTATAGAAAGAAAGCAGTAGTCTATATCGATTAAAGTTAAATGATGCAATGGCTTGTACACCCCCACTAAACGAGTCATAATTTAACCAATCTAATTTATCAAATAGTTCATATCTATAATACTGTTTATCAAATCCTTTTAAATTGTAGATTTTTAATGCTACTTCAAAAAAATCTTTAGTAAGCTCTTCCTTATCTATATTGTAGAGAATAAGATAAAATAGTTCAGATTGTTTTTCTTTAAGATTCTCCTGTTGTTTTTTGATTATTCTTATTTTATTATCAGCCAATTCTTTCTTTGATGAGTCAATGCTTCTATCATAATATTCATTTAAAAAATCGGTTTCGTGGAGATAATCGTAATGTTCTAAGACTTTATTTAATTCTCCTAATTGTGTTAATAAATATCTTTTTTTGGTTTTTTGTTCTATATCCAGCAATAGTACCGTTCGACACAAATCATACAATTTATTAATGGTGTTTGACATTAGAGTTTCATAATTGTTAATCCATGCCTTGTTTTCATTTTTCTTAAAATCGTCTATATATCGAATGTCTAAAAATTCTTTTAAATAAAGCCCTGAAGTGTTCAATCGTGTATTAAATTCCTTGACACGATAAAAGTTTTCTTTTACAAGATTATAAAGAAAGTCCTGATAGAACCTCGCTAAAATTAAATCTTTGTAATTTTCAAACTTCAGTTCATACAGCATAGATATTAGATTCTCGAAAAACGAGAAATTTTTTATTCTTATTACATCATTATTAAAGAAATCAATAAGAATCGTTGGTTTATCATTTGATATGCAGTATTTCACTATCTTTTTTATCGTTTTTACTTCCTCTATAAAGTCTTGATTATTCTTTTCTACATAAGAGAAGTTTTTTATTAGTGCATCTAAACTTACAAATTGGGTTTTACTATAATTCAATCTTGAAGAATCTTTACTAATTTCCTTTTTTGAATTGGTTTCTTTCTTAAAATGCTCAAATATTTGAGAATAAAGCCAACTTCTATTCAAACGTAAAATAAATAATCCTGCAAATATTAACGAATAGAAGAAAGTTATTATGAACAAGATAAAGATTATTGCATTTAGATATTCTGGCTCAAAATAATAAAGTACGCAGGTAATGATAAATGTTAATACAATATAAGTTAAGTATAAAATAACAAATTTACTTTTTAAGTAATATTCAGTTATTAGATCTTGCCTTACTTCCTTTGTCAGAGAGCTAGTTATCGATATGAGTGTAACCAAAATTCCAAGAATTGTAAAGTAGACTATCAAATAATCCTGCGGATTAATATAAAATTCATTTAAAGCACTTAATAGTTGTAAAAATAGAATCATGCTCTAACCTCAACTGGAACTCTTATTTTTCCCGACATTAATCTTGGGAGCAGGGAATCTCGGATTTGTGATAAATTCTGAGACTCAAAGCAATTTATAGATATATTCTTAAAAATAGAGCTCATCATTTTCTTAAATTTTAACATTCGTGAATCGTCAGGCAATAAAATATCCAATTCGTTTACATTCTTTTTATTTATATGCTGTTGTGCCCCTCCTGTTTGATGTGAAATCAAACCAATAATCCTATGTTTTATCAATAAGTAAATATATTCAGAGGAGATGTCTTTATTTTCTATAATTCCTATTACTGATTGATTAGCACAAGTATCAATCTCAATTCTACTAACTTGTCCCAATGTTGCACCTGTGATTGCCAAAACAGTCGTTCCTTTTGGCATTAATTTAGTAGCTGAATTATCAACAGCTTCTTTAGTGATATATGCTGTCGGCTCAGTAATTCTAAACTTATTTATTTCTCCCGAATTAATCCATGCAACATTTCCATTTTCCCAATAAGATTTATTTGTTGTGCTTGGTGTTCCACCGAGAATAGTTTCAAATTCTTTTCCTATCTTTGAAACTTTCCACCCTTTCGGAATCATCCCCAATTCAGAATCAACCATCTCTCCGCCAGAGCTTTTGTATGGCTTGCCTTTTTCGTTAGGAAATTCAAATTCAACAAACCAATGTTTAAATAAAACTTGCCCTATACTTTCTAGTGTATGATTTTGTTTTTGGATTAAAATCAATTTATTATCTATATTTTCAATAAACCTAACTATCGTTCTTTGTTCATTTAAGTTTGGAATTGGAATTTGAATAGTTTTAATTATATCAAAAGTTATTTGTGGGAAAGTTCCTGACCTAGACTCAGCTAACATTTGAAAATATCTGAGCATTTTAATCTCTGTTAATAAATAATACAAAAATTTTGGATAAATTATATTATTACATCTTATTACCATTAATTTTGTAGAAACAACAAACTCATTAGCATCAAAATCAATAAACGCATATCGCTTATTAATTGGTCTAATCTCGCTGAATAATATATCATTAATTTTAATGCGTTTCTTTGCCTGTCCGGGTAGATTTTTTATATCCATATAAGATTTTTTCAGAACTTGTCCATTGGATATGTCCCCCGTATTTAAAAAAATAATTTGATACTCATCTTTAAAATTATAAGTTTGCGAAATGCTCTTACATACATTTCCAATTGTATTAACTTCCCAATCTTCAGGAAGCATTCCTGTTTCAGTTTGTTTGAATTTTGGTTTTTTCATTTTCATTTTTTATGATTTTGAGATATTCACTCAAAAAAGAAGTAATCTCTGGAATTAGAAACTTTAATATAGGTACGTTATTAAAGTTCTCATTTTTTATACCCATATGATATGCTTGTAAAAAAGTTAGACCATCTAAAAAGTCGAAATTTCCTCCAGAAACAAAACCAACTCCTCCAATTATGCGATGTTTTGCATCTTTAGCATGTACCACTAACTGATCGCGCGGTTTCTTAATAAGTTCAATATACCATTTTGTTTCAGATAACAAACTCTTAAGTTCTTCTGGTAATTTTTTACTGATTTCATCTTTTATAATTGGGGTTATCTGCCCATTTTCATGTTTGAAATAACTAGAAAAAGAATCAACTAATTCCATTTTTTCTTTTTTATTGATTTTGAATAAAAAGGACGAGAGTAATGCTAATCTATCCATAAGTATTCTTGAGTGGATAAAAAAATCTTCGTGAAAAAAGCTTAATTCTTCTCGATGCTCAAAGAGGTAATTATGGATTTTAGGAATAAAACTTTCATCTTTTAATGAGCGGTCATGTAATCTTTTGCCTTCTTTTAAAATAGGGGAGAGTTTAGAAATAATAAATCCTACTTTTTGTATTTGCTGTTTAACTAAATTGAAATATTCGTACAGATTTGGTTCATCGCTATACAAAGGCATAGTTAATGAAGAAGAAAAGTTATCAAATTGGTTACATACTTCTAAAAAATCTCCTATCAATTTCTCGTCCTTAGATTTTTCTTTACTCATACCTTAAACCCAATCCCTTCCAAATTCTTCTTTATCTCTTCGTCCAGCTTCCGCCCTTCTTTCATCTGTGAAGACAATTCAGCAGTTAATCGTTTCATCTTACAATCTCCCAATGCCCGCCTTTATCAGAACCCCTTCTTTCAATGAGATTTTCATCTTTTAGTTTTTTTAACTGCCACTCAATTCCCTTTATTGACACTCCTGTTTTCTCTGCAAGTTCCTTTGATGTTATTTTTGGATTCTCTTTTATTAACAAAATGATTTTCTCCCTAGTTTTCTGGACGCCATAAAACCTTTGCTCGTAGCTTGTCTTAGAAAGGAGTCGAATTCGACCCCTTTAAAATTGGGGTTGTTTATTTTTTCCCATAGACCCAAAAATTCAATCGTACTCTTGCTTCGAAGCCAATTTTTAACAACGTCTTTGGGTTCATTAGGATTTTTATACCGGGCAATATCTGTTAAGGAGATATATTCTTCCGCATTTTGAGAAAAAATAACTATTTCTTTTCCTTTAACATTTATTATCTTTTTCATGTTTTTATGCCATTTTTTATCCGTGTGTATTTCGATACGGTTATCACACCTTAAACCCAATACTCTCTAAATTCTTCTTTATTTCTTGGTCTAATTTCTGTCCTTCTTTCATCTGCTCGGAAAGTTCAGCAGTTAATCGTTTCATTTTCTCTTCAAATGCTTCGTCATCTTCTTCTACTTCTTCTATTCCAACATATCTTCCTGGAGTAAGTATGTAGTTGTGCTTTTCAATTTCTTCTAATTTTGCAGATTTACAAAATCCAGTAACATCCTCATATTTGATCTTATTCTCTCCTCTCCATGAGTGATAAGTGGAAGATATTTTCTTAACATCCTCATCAGTTAGTTCTCTATGACGACGGTCAATCATTACACCCATATTTCTGGCATCAATAAACAATATCTGCCCTCTTCTGTCCCTAAACGAATGGTCTTTTTTATCTCTTGTA
>Ga0209343_10001776_pt1 | contig 28649 bp, 24 predicted proteins | sample RifCSPlowO2_02_FD_184026 | JGI IMG/M metagenome (GOLD analysis project Ga0209343, IMG submission 184026) | Groundwater microbial communities from Rifle, Colorado - Rifle CSP2_plank lowO2_0.2 (SPAdes) (version 2) | ecosystem: Environmental > Aquatic > Deep subsurface > Groundwater | place... | reverse complement strand
GCCGGGGAAGTCGATGGAGTAGGCGTTGCGGGCGAACAGTGCGCCGCTGACCGGGTCCTGTTCGGTGACCACGTGCATGGCCGATTTCTCGCGCAGGTCGCCGAGTACCCAGGCCACGTACCCGGTCGCCGACAGCCGGCGGGGGCGGCCGGAGTGGTTGCGCACCTTCAGGCGCGAGAACTTGATCGAGGCATCCAGCGCCACATACACCTGCAGCTCGCTGTGGATGCCGTCTTCATCGTGCTCGAAGACGCTGTAGCCGAAGCCATGACGGGTGGTATAGCTGCCCGTGCCGGGGCGCGGCAGCGGGGTGGGCGACCAGAACTGTCCGGTTTCGTCGTCGCGCAGGTACAGCGCCTCGTCGCTGGCGTCGCCGACCGGCTCGTTATGCCAGGGCGTCAGGCGGTATTCATGGGCGTTCTCGCTCCAGGTGTAGGCACCGCCGCTTTCGCTGATCACCGTGCCGAAGTGCGGGTTGGCCAGCACGTTGGACCAGGGGGCCGGGGTGCTCAGGCCATGGCCCAGGTGGATCACATACTCGCTGCCGTCGGCGCTGAAACCGCCGTAGGGGTTGCCCAGTTGCAGCGCGGGGTCGCGGACCGGCGTGTTGGCCGGCCGCGCTTGCGCGGTGCGCATCTGGCTGGCGTCGAAGCGCGGCAGCGCCGGTTCGCTGGAGCGCCGATGCACCTGCTCGGCCAGGCTGCCTTTGCTGTCGCTGAGTACCAGGCGCGCCACGGCGAGCATCAGCAGGCGGTCCTCGTTGGACAGTTGCTGGGCCGGACGGACGAAGATGCCACCGGGTCGATCGACCAGATGGGCTTCGCTGCCGGAGGTCACCAGGGCCATGATCAGGTCCTGCAGGTGCTGGCGATAGCCGACCTGGTCCTCGTTCCAGATCACCAGATCCACCGCCAGGCCTTTCTGCCGCCAGTAGGCATGCGCCTGCACCAGCTGGCGCACCAGCTCGATATTGGCCGGGTCGGCGATCTGTACCAGGACGATGGGCAGGTCGCCGGAAATCGCCTGGCCCCAGAGGTCGGACTGGTTGCGCTGGTTGCTGGCCAGCACGCTGGCATCGGCGCGCAGCGCGGCATTGGCGTAGAGGATCGAGGCGGCCATCTGCTCGAACAGACGGGCATCGGCCATGCTGGCGTTGAGCTGGCGCAGCAGCACCTGGCTGTGGGTCCAGGCCAGGCCGAAGACGCGGTCGGCCAGATGGCGATCGCGGTATTTGGCGATCAGCTGCAGGCAACCCTCGCGGCTTGCGCTGATGCCGCTGACCAGGTCGATAACTGCGGTCTGGCCTGGATCCAGGGTGATCCGGCAGCGGATCGCGACAATCGGGTCGAGCACCGAGCCGGCGCTGCCGGACAGGCTGTCGACGCCGACGTCCAGCGCGGCCGGATGGGCCACGCTGCGGCCGCGGCCGATAAACTGCGCGCGGTCGGTTTCGTAGGAAATCGCGTCGATATCCACGCCGTGGGCGGCCAGCAGGTGGCACATCCAGGGCGTTTTTTCCTCGCTGGAACGCGGCCGCCGCGAACACAGGATCGCCTGCAACTCCGGCAGCAGTTCGGTCTGCACGAACAGCTTGCTGAAGGCCGGGTGCATGGCATCTGCCACGGCCGCGGCGAGCACCACTTCGGCGTAGCTGGTGAACTCCAGGGTGCGGCGGACCCTGGCGCGGTTGGTCAGGTGCAGGCGACGCAGTTCGATATCGTCCTCGGGGGAGACGACGATCTCGGTATGGGCGTCGAAGTCGCGCTCGCGCACCCGGAATTCGGCGCGGGCGTCGGTGAAGATCGCCTCGTAGCTGGCCGTGCGGCGAAGGGTCGGCTGGTACGCGGCGGACCAGAAGTCGCCGCTACTGACATCGCGCAGGTAGCAGAACATGCCCCAGTTATCGCGGCTGACATCTTCGCGCCAGCGCGTCACTGCCGTGCCGTTGCAGCGGCTGTAGCCGCCACCGGCACTGCTGAGCATGACGTGATAGTGACCGTTGGACAGCAACTGCACGGCGGGACGTCGGCGGTCGGGATCGGCGAATACCCGCAGCTTGGTTTCGGTGATTCGCGCGGCGGCGTCGGCCGCGGGCGAGTGGGTGGCATGCAGGTACTGTGCGGCGGTTTTCGGAATGCGTTCCTGCAGCAGCAGGGCGGTGGCCTGGAACTGCGGGTCGGACTCGAAACGCCTTTGCATCGGCCGGTCCAGCAATACATGGGTCAGGGCCAGCAGGCTCATGCCCTGGTGGTGGGCCATAAACGAATAGACCACCGCCGAGTCTTGCCCCCGGGGCAGGCGCGCCGGGGTGAAGTCGATGGCTTCATGCAGACCGAAGGTACCGGCCAGGCCCATCTCGGCCAGACGCTGGAGGTTCTTGCAGGCGGCTTGCGGATCGACCATCAGGGCCAGGACCGAGGCGTAGGGGGCCACCACTATGTCTTCGCCGAGCCCGCGTTTGAGGCCCAGGCCGGGCACGCCGAAGGCGCGGTACTGGTAGTTGAAGTGGGCATCCTGGGTGTTGTAACCGGACTCGGAGACACCCCAGGGCAGGCCCAGCTGGTTGCCATGCTCGATCTGCCGGGCCACGGCGGCGCGGCAGGTCTGGTCGAGCAGGGTGCCGGCATAGTTGGGCATCACCAGCATGGGCATCAGGTATTCGAACATCGAGCCGGTCCAGGACAGCAGCACCGGCACGCCGCGGTTGTTGGTCAGCAGGCGGCCGAGGCTGAACCAGCCTTCCTGGGGCAGCTGGCCCTGGGCGATCACGACGAAGTTGGTCAACCGCGCCTCGGATGCCAGCAGATCGTAACAGGCGCTGTCCAGACGGTTTTCTTCGGCGTTGTAGCCGATGCTGAACAGATCGCGCTGGGCGTCGTAGAGAAAGCGGAAGTCCATCTGCGCCAGACTCGCGGCCAGCTCGGCGAGGCGTTTGGCCATGGCGATCCGCTCGTTGGCATAACGCTGTACCTGCTGCACCTGGGCCTGACTGGCGGCGGGCCACTGCAGGCTGTCCAGCTGGCTCAGCTGCTGCCAGGTGGCTTGCGCGGGTTGCTCGGCGGCGTCCAGGGGCGGCAGGCAGAACAGGCTCAGCTCGTTATGCAGGTCATCGCAGTGCGCCAGCAGCGCCAACAGCCAGCGTTCACTGTCGCTGTCGGGAGTCGCTTGCAGGGTCTGGCGCAGCTGCTGGGCATGTTCCAGCAGCCGTTGCAGGCGCTGACAGCTTGCCGCCAGGCTGTGCGGCGCAGTCGCCTGGGCATCATCCAGTTCGCCTTGCAGCGGGGCCAGGGTTTCTCTGTCGAGGCCCGCGTCGGCCATGGCCTCGCGCAGCAGCGCGAGGGTATCGCCGAGGCCGGCAAACAGCTGCGGGCTGAGCAGGGGCTGGGTGGCCAGCTCCAGCAGACCCGGACGCAGGGTCAGCAGCAGCCCGGCCAGGTTGCCGCTGTCCACCGTCGATACATAGTGCGGCGACAGGGGTTTGAGCGTCTGGGTGTCGTACCAGTTGAAGAAGTGCCGGCGATGGCGTTCCAGGCCGGCCATGCAGCTCAGCGACTGATCGAGGCGCGCCAGCAGGCGGCCGGCGCTGAGGTAGCCGAAATCGTAGGCGGCCAGGTGCGACAGCAGGGCCATGCCCATATTGGTCGGCGAGGTGCGATGGGCGATCACCAGGCTCGGTTGTTCCTGGATATTGTCGGGCGGCAGCCAGTTGTCCAGCGGGCCGACATGCTGATCGAAGAAGGCCCAGGTCTTGCGCGCCAGGTTGCGCAGAAAGCGCAGCTCGTCGGCGGAGGGGTCGAATGCCTGGCGTGCTACCGAGCGGCTGAGCCACCAGGCGATTGCCGGGCCGCTCAGCCACAGCAGCAGCAGCGGGCTGGCCACGGCCAGTACCAGCGGCGTGGCGAGCAGCAGGGCGGCGCAGACCAGCGCGGTCAGCGGTGCGACCCACATCAGCCGGTACAGGCCGGGCAGGTCGTTGCGGCTGCTGCGCTCCACCTCGCGCGAGGGGTTCCATTGCAGCAGGCGCTTCTGGCTGATCAGCATGCGCCACAGGCTGCGGCCGATGGCGTCCAGGCTGATCAGGGCTTCGAAGGGCAGCCACACCAGGCTGAGCAGGGCGCGGCTGAAATGCAGCAGGGTCGCCCGCAGGGTCACCAGCAGGTGCTGGTCGAGGGGGATGTCATGGGGCTTGCGCAGCAGTTCCAGTAGCGCGGCGAGCAGCGGCTGGGCCAGCACCAGGGCGAGCACCATCAGGGTCCAGAGCAGTGCCTGGTCGACGGCGAACCAGCCCCACAGCAGCATGGCCAGAAAGGCGCTCGGCTCCAGGCTGCGGCGCAGGTTGTCGAGGATTTTCCAGCGGGCCAGGGCGCTGAGGCGATTGCGCTCGCTGCCGCCCTCGGACTTCGGCGTCCAGCTCAGCAGCCAGGGCAGCAACTGCCAGTCGCCGCGCATCCAGCGGTGCCGACGCTTGCAGTCGGCGCTGTAGCGGGCCGGGTGTTCTTCATACAGCTGCACATCGCTGAGCAGCCCGGAGCGGGCGTAGCAGCCTTCGATCAGGTCGTGGCTGAGGATGCGGTTGTCCGGGAAGCAGCCTTCCAGGGCCTGTTCGAAGGCATCCACCGCGTAGATGCCCTTGCCGACAAACGAGCCTTGCTGAAACAGGTCCTGATAGACATCGGAGACGGCGCGGGTATAGGGGTCAACCCCCGCGTCGCTGCCAAACAGTTGCGCATAGGCCGAGCGTGCGCTGCTCGGCAGGCTGATGCCGACCCGCGGCTGGAGGATTGCGTAGCCGCTGCTGATGCGTCGCCGCACCGGGTCGAATACCGCCTGATTGAGCGGGTGGGCGAGGGCCCCGACTAGCTGTTGGGCGACATCGCGCGGCAGCTGGGTGTCGGTGTCCAGGGTGATGACGTAGTTGACTCGCGGCAGCGCGGCGATAGCGCCAACGATCAGGGCGAAGTGCTCCTGACCCTGGCCGCGCAGCAGGGCATTGAGCGCAGCGAGCTTGCCGCGTTTGCGTTCATGGCCCATCCACACGCCTTCGGCGGGGTTCCAGCGGCGCGGGCGGTGCAGCAGGTAGAAGCGCTCGGCGGTGACGGGTGGGTATTTGAGGTTGAGCGCCTCGATCAGCTGGCGGGCCAGCAGGAGCAGGGCGGCGTCCTGTTCCAGCACCTCGCTGGGCGCATCCATAAAGTCGGTGAGCAGGGCGAAATGCAGGTTGGCGTCGCGGTTGGCGAGAAAGCGCACTTCCAGGCCTTCGACCAGCTCCTCGATATCCCGCGCACTGCCCATCAGCGTCGGCACCACCACCAGGGTGCGCGCCTGTTCGGGAATGCCGGCGCTGTAGTCCAGGCGCGGCAGGGCGTCCGGGGTCACGGTCAGGGTGACCAGCCAGTTCACCAGACCCAGGGCCAGGCAGCTGGTCATCAGCAGAGTGGGCATGCCCAGCAGCACCAGCAGGCTGTCGCTCAGGCCGGCCTGGCGTGCGACGGCGAGAAAGGGCCAGGCCAGCAACAGGCTGAGGAGTAGCGCCGGGGTCAGGAAGAAGGTCAGCGGTGCACGGCGCAGCAGGCGTTGCCAGGCTTCGCCGATTGGCACGCGGGCTTCCAGGCGCTGTTCCAGCGCAGCCAGGCCCGGGCCCTGCAAGTAGAAGCCGACGTGAGCGCCAATGCCCTCGCCAGCGGCGGCCATTTCGATGGCCGTGCGGGCGACCTGCTCTTCCGCGTGGACGCAGTGTTTGGCCAGGCTTTCGACCCTGTGGCGGTAGTGGTCGCGGGTGGCGAAGTCCATGTCGGGGTAGATGGCGGCCGGGTCTTGGTTGAGCACCTGTTCGACCCGGCTCATGCTTTCGACGAAGCTCTGCCAGTTGCTGTCGGCCAGCATACGCAGGCTGTTGATGCTGTTGCTGATGGAGACCTGTTCGGCCGCCTGTTGCTGAGTATCCAGCTGCACCAGGCGTTCGATGTTCTGCCCGTTTTCGCCGAGCATCTGCTCGATCCAGGTCAGCGGCAGGATCAGCGCGGCGCTTTGTCCCTGCAGGCGCCTGGTCAGTTCGGCGACGAAGGAACTGCTCATCGGTGGTTGCGAGCGGGCCATGTCGGCGACGCTGAGCACCACGCTTTTGGCGTCCTGTTCGGCTGTTTCGCAGATCTTGTCGGCCCAGTCGTTGGCCAGGTTGCGGTCCGCCCAGTTGGCCATCACCCGCGAGGCGATCCGGCGCAGGTTCTCGATCAGGGCCAGGCGCAGCATGATCGGAATCGCCCACAGCTCGCCGAGGGTCAGCGGCATGACCGACTGATAGGCCGCGACGAAGCGGCTGAGGCTTTCGCAATCGACCCGGCCGTCGCCATGGGAAATGGTTGCCAGGGCGATGTCGTAGACCCGCGGCAAGCCCCTCGAAGGGCCGTTGGCCAGGCGCGGCAGCTCACGGCTGTAGCCTTTGGGCAGGTGCTTGCGCGCGGTGCGGATCTGCTCTTCGATCAGGTAGAAGTTGTCCAGCAGCCACTCCGCTGCCGGGGTGGCGCGGCGTGTGGCCAGGGGCACGGCATTGAGCATGGCGCAGCTGCGCGCCAGCAGCGCTTCATTATCGTCCAGGCGGGTCAGCAGTGCCCCGGCGGCCGAGCGCGGGCTGAGCTTATGCTGCCCGGCCAGTTGATGGCCATGGCTGGCCATCTGTTCAGCGTTGAACAGTTCGGCGCGCAGGGCGGGTTCGTGGACAAACTGCTGAGTTGAACTGCGCAGACGCGACAGTGTGCGAATCCATATGCTGAACATTATTTCCTTGGCCGGCCGCGTCTATTTCCCGCGGCCTGGTAGCTGTGGGACTGGGCGAGGGGATGCGCCGCTCTGCAGATTTTCACCTGCTGATACGCAGAGGACAGAGCGTGCTGATGGGTTCTGCCGGTCACCAGCCTGACTGGGTGGCATGCTGGCGTCTGTCCGTCAGCGCACATGGCACCATAGTGGCGCTGTTGCGCTTATGGTCAGAGGCGCTTTAAGCGTGATGGCGCACCGACGGGCCCGGCGCGCGCTGCCAGAGTTGGCTGCGCGAGCCCTGCGATCACGCGGACAAGCCACCGCGCGTCCGGAGTACTGGCAATGACACCGTTTCGACTGTTCTGCCTGCTGCTGCTGTGCAGCGCTTCCGGGCTGCTGCAGGCGAGCGATGCCGCGGCCTTGCGCGCCCGTCATCTGGCCTTGGCCGAGCCCCTGGCGAACAACCCGTTCCAGCGCCCGCTGTACCTCGAATCGACGCACGGCGACAGCCTGCTGCAGGGCGATATCTACGCCGAGCTGGAGCAGCCGTTCAGCCTGGCCGGGCCGGCGTTACAGGGTGTCCGGCAGTGGTGCGAGCTACTGATCCTGCACCTTAACGTCAAGGGCTGTCAGGCCTCCGGTACGCAGGCGCAGGCCAGGCTGAAGCTGTATGTGGGGCGCAAGTTCGATCAGCCGCTGGCCGATGCCTACCCGTTCGAATTCCACTATCGGGTCGAGGCCGCCCAGAGCGACTACCTGCGTGTGCTGCTGGCTGCGCCCCAGGGGCCGCTGGGCACCCAGGATTACCGCATCGTGCTCGAAGTACTGGCGCTGGACGCTCGGCGCAGCTTCCTGCACCTGTCCTATGCCTATCGTTACGGGGTGGCGGCCAACCTGGCCATGCAAGGCTACCTGGCCACCGGCGGGCGCGACAAGGTCGGCTTCAGCGTCGTCGGCAAGACCGCCAGCGGCGCGCCGCAGTACCTGGACGGCATGCGCGCGGTGGTCGAGCGCAACACCATGCGCTACTACCTGGCCATCGATGCCTACCTGGGCGCGCTTGCGCTGCCCGTCGCGGCGCGTCAGGACAAGCGCCTGAACGACTGGCACAGCGGCGTGGAACGCTACCCGCGGCAGCTGCACGAACTCGAGCGGGCGGCCTACCTGAGCATGAAACGTCAGGAGATTCGCCGTCAGCAGAGGCAGGCTGCGACGAGGCAATGAAACAACCCGATCTGTGTGCGGTAACGTACAGATAAGCTGTCTGCTTACTTTCATTCTGTAGCCATGTAGAGCGACGCTTGCGCGCCTGCCAAACGCATCCCCCATTCACGCTACAGCTTGCAAGGAAAGTCCCATGAGCTTAGGCACCATACTGTTGATCGTGCTGATCCTGATTCTGGTCGGCGTCATTCCCGCCTGGCCCCACAGCCGCAACTGGGGTTACGGGCCCAGCGGTGGCCTGGGCCTGGTGGTTGTCATCATCATCATTCTGCTGCTGCTCGGGCGTATCTGAACCGCGCTGCGGAGGTTAGCCAAATGCCGGGTCCGCTCGCCGGTCATGGCGCTCGCAATGCGAGGGTCAAAGCGCGGGCTGTTGTGCTGTTGCGGTATCCGTAGGTTGGCGATGAAGTGCGATCTTAAGATCGGTAGCGTACCGACTGGCGGCCATTGGCCTGCCATTGTGTTTACCCCGAATGCGTGAAGTGCGCAGCGGGAATGTCTTTGGGGGCCAGCATGCGCAAGCCTGTTGCGCCGCCTTGCAGTAGATGCCGATGCGTTGGTGCAGTGTTTTTCACCAAGAGCAGAGGCTGAATTGAACCAGCAACCTGTGGTCTCGCCGGTGATGGCGGGTAGGACATCTGGATTCTCAGCGACCTTTGGAAAAAAGTGCGCCTGCTGCCATAGGCAGCGGCTACGACCACAGGAGAAACACAATGGAATGTTCCCGCCCATGGCTGCTCACGTTGTGCGTCCTGGTACTGCTCAACGCAATCAGCCTGCATGGCAGTTTGCAACCGACCCAAGAAGCCGCCGACGCGCGCCAGCAAACCGCAGTTTGGAAAGCCGACACCCCGACGGCTCTTGGTCAAGGGCTCTGGGCCGTGGAGCTGGACGCTCAAGCAATGGCCGCCACAGCTGCGCCACTCCCCAGGTTCAGCTTTTGAAGCCCGCCCCGAATAATTTTCAGTTCTGATGACAATCTACCGCTGCAGGGCTCGCCTGACGTGGCTCTGTGCCCGGAAAAGCGCTGTCGTCAGTACCCAGTTTGCCCGGCCGAGTGCTCAGCTACCGGCATGGCCTTAGAGGATCACACCATGAGCAAGACCCCGATATCCACCCGCCTGGGGCCGTTGCGCCTGCTCGGCGCATGCGCCGGCCTGTTGCTGCTGAGCGCTTGCGCCTCACCGCCAGCCGCTCCCGATGTCGCCCTGCAGGCGGCCGAGTCGGCCATCAGCCGTGCCGAGCAGGCCCGCGTGGCCGACTATGCCTCGCCGGAACTGGGCGTGGCGCGGGACAAGCTCACCGCGGCCAACGCGGCGGTGCTGCGCGAGGAAATGATTCTGGCCCACCGCCTGGCCGAACAGGCGCGCGTCGAGGCGGAACTGGCTCTGGCCAGGTCGCAGGCGACCAAGGCCAAGGTGGTCAACGACGAAATGGTGAAAAGCACCGAAAGCCTGAAACAGGAAATGCAGCGCAACACTGGAGCTCAACAATGAATATCGCCCATAACCTCCTGGCCGCCGCCGTCGCCCTGACCCTGGTCGGTTGCGCCGCGCAGCCGAGCATGCCGCAGGGCGCTGCCGAGACCCGCCTCAAGTTGACCCAGCTGCAAGCCGATGCGCAGCTCAACACCCGCGCCCCGGTGGCGCTCAAGCAAGCAGAGGGTGCCGTACTGGCCGCCGAGCAACTGCGCAAGGATGAAGAGCAGGAGCAGGCCCTGGGCCAGCACCTGGTGGTCATGGCCGACCGCAAGGTGGAAATTGCCAAGGCCCTGGCCCAGACCCGCCTCTATGAAGATCAGCGCAAGGCCCTCAGCACCCAGCGCGAAGGCGCACGTCTGGATTCGCGGACCCTTGAGGCCAATCAGGCGCAACAGCAGAACGCCCGACTGCAGCAGCAGCTCGATGAGATGAACGCCAAGCAGACCGAACGCGGCCTGGTGATGACCCTCGGCGATCTGTTGTTCGCCACTGGCCGCTCCGAACTGCGTGCCGGCACGGTAAACAATCTGGACAAGCTGGCGCTGTTCCTCAAGCAGCATCAGGACCGTGACGTGCTGATCGAAGGTCACACCGACAATGTCGGCAGCGAAGAGGCCAACCTCTCCCTGTCGCAGCGTCGTGCCGATTCGGTGATGAACTTCCTCCGGCAGCAGGGCGTTGCGTCCATCCGCCTGGGCTCATCCGGCAAAGGCGAGAGCACCCCGGTCGCCAGCAACGATTCGGCCTCCGGTCGACAGATGAACCGTCGTGTTGAGGTGATCATTCGCAACACCTCCAGCACCCAGAACTAAATCAGTCGGGGCGGTCCGACAAGGTGGGGCTATGACGTATCGGGTATTGATTGTCTCTGCCGATGCCGACGACAGCAGTGCAATGCGCGAAATGCTGGTGGAGGCCCTAGACGGCCCCTTCAGCAGCGAGCGGGTGCGCTCTCTGGCTGACGCGCTGACGCGCCTGCAGGACCGCGGCATCGACGCGGTACTGCTCGACCTGTCGTTGCCCGATAGCCAGGGCATCGCCTCCTTCGAGCAGGTGTTTGCCGCCGTACCGCAAACACCGATCATGACCCTGTGTATTCCGGAAGATGAAGCCCTGGCGCTGCAGACCCTGCAGCGCGGGGCCCAGGGTTATCTGCTCAAGGGCCGGTTTGCCAGCTATCTGGTGGCGCAATCGCTGGGCCATATCATTCAGCGCCGCAATGTCGAGGCGAACCTGTTCTTCGAGCGGGCGCGAGCGGAAATCACCCTCAACTCGATCAGCGATGCGGTAATCAGCACGGATATGCAAGGCGCTGTCGAGTACCTCAACGTCGCGGCGGAGCAGATGACTGGCTGGCCTCGCAACGAGGCACTGGGCCAGCCAATCGATCGGGTGATGAACCTGGTCGACGTTGACAGCGGTGCCAAGGTGGCCAACCCGTTGGAGCTGGTGTTGCGCGAGCATAAGCCCATGGGCATGAAGGCCGGTACCGTGCTGATACGCCGCGATGGTAGCCATGTGGCGATCGAGGATTCTGCTGCGCCGATCATTGACTCCAATCAACAGGCTAGCGGTGCCGTGATCGTTTTCCATGATGTTACCGAGTCGCGCAGCAGGGCCATGAAGATGGCGCACCTGGCCCAGCATGACTTTCTGACCCAACTGCCTAATCGTGTGCTGCTCAATGACCGTATCGCCAAGGCCATCGATCTGGCAGAGCGCACAGGCAATGCCATCGCCCTGTTTTTTCTCGACCTGGACCATTTCAAGAGCATCAACGACTCCCTTGGCCACGCCACTGGCGATAAGCTGCTGAAAGCCGTGGCCGTGCGTCTGTCGGCCAGTGTGCGCAACTCTGACACCGTGTGCCGCAATGGCGGCGACGAGTTTGTGGTGCTGCTGGTGGAAGGTCGCAAGATGCAGGACGCCAGCGTCACCGCACAGAAGATCATCAGCGCCCTGGCCGAGCCTTTTATTCTTGGCCCGCATGAGGTGCAGGTGAGCTGCAGTATCGGCATCAGCGTGTACCCGATGGATGCCGATAACGCCGACACGCTGCTGAAAAACGCGGACACGGCGATGTACCACGCCAAGAAGGCCGGACGAAACAACTTCCAGTTCTTCAAGCACGCCATGAATGTTCACGCCGACGAGCGCCAGGTGATCGAGAAAAGCCTGTGGCAAGCCCTGCAATGGCAGGAATTCATCCTGCACTACCAGCCCAAATTCAACCTCGAGACGGGGCTCGTTACCGGGGCCGAGGCGCTGTTGCGCTGGCAGCACCCGCAGTGGGGCGTCACCCTGCCGGAGGGTTTTGTAGCGGTTGCCGAGGCGTGCGGTTTGATCGTGTCGATTGGCCGCTGGGTGTTGCGCGAGGCCTGCCGGCAAACCCGCCACTGGCAGGAACAGGGGCTGCACCTGGCCTCGATTGCGGTGAATATCTCCGCCCTGGAGTTCCGCCACCCGGATTTTGTCGCTGAGGTAAAAACCATCCTCTACGAAACCGGGTTGGAACCAGGTTGCCTGCAACTGGAAATTACCGAGAGCATACTGATGCGCGATGCCGAGCTCAGCAGCGGTATCCTCCAGCAGCTCAAAGGCCTTGGCGTGCAACTGGCAGTGGACGATTACGGCACAGGTTACTCAAGCCTGAGCTATCTGCAGAAGTTTCCCATTGATGTGCTGAAGATCGACAAGTCGTTTGTGCATGCCATCGACACCTGCAACGGCGTTATCGCCAGCGCAATGATCGCCATGGGCAGCAGCTTGCAGTACAAGATGGTCGCGGAGGGCGTGGAAAATCAGGAGCAGCTGCTGTTTCTCAAGAGCGCGCAGTGCGAGGAAGGACAGGGGTATCTGTTTAGTCGAGGGCTGCTCGGTGAACAGTTCGCCGACCTGTTTCTCGCCAAGCTACCGCCGGCCGCTTGAGTTGCCAGCTTGCGGCCGCGGTCATTCAGCGCTGCGCCTGCAGCTTATTAGGCAGTAACCGGGCGTAATCATCGCTCAGCGCCTCATAGCATTCGCAGGCGGCGGCCTCCAGGCCTTTGCGGTCGAGGATGGTGATGCGCCCGCGGCTGTAGTGAATCAGCTTGCGCAACTGCAGCGCGCCGGCGGCAATGGATACCCCACTGCGGCGTACGCCGAGCATATCGGACAGGTACTCGTGGGTCAGTTGCAGGTGATCGCTGTGGGCACGGTCATGGCTCATCAGCAACCAGCGCGCCAGCCGCGGTTCGACCTCATGGAAGTGGCCGCAGGCGATATTCTGCGACAGCTGCACCATCAGCACATAGAGGTAGCGCTTGAGGGTAGCTAGCAGCCGCGGGCATTCCAGCAGGGCTTCACGGAACTTCAGGGGGCTGATGCGCAGGGCACTGCCGGTGCCTTGCACCACGGCGCGGCTGGGGGCGGAGTTGACGCCCAGCACCTGGGTGGCCCCGAGCATGCCTTCGTTGCCGATCAGGGCCAGCTCCAGCGGACGATGCGAGCCAAGGGTGGTGACCAGCGAGATAAAACCGCTGACAGGGAAATACAGGGAGCGAAAAGGTCGGTCAGGCTCACAGAGAACCTTGCCGAAGTGCAATTCCACCAGTTCGCAATGGGCCATGACCCGGTCGCGCTCTTGGCGCGGCACTGCGCCCAATAACAGGTTGATGATGTGCGGTGGTGGTGCAACTGACATGACTGCGTCCTGCAGCACGAGGCAAGCCCATCGGGGCACGGAAGGGGTGCCTGGCAATCCCGTCTTCGCAGTCTGCCCCCATGCCGGCCGTGGGCTCTGTTCGCTGCACCACTTAGCGCAGGCTTTAAACGGCCTGTTTTGGTGCTGCGCAGGCTCTAAACGGGCTAATGCGAGGGGACAAAGGGCAGCAGGCGGTCGGTTTCCTTCTTGACCACGGCGTAGCACTCGCAACTCAGTTGCTCGAGCTTGTGGCGGTCGAGCACGGTGATATTCCCGCGGCTGTACTCGATTACCCCCTGACGCTGCAACTTGCCGGCCGCCTCGGTGACCCCTTCGCGGCGCACCCCGAGCATATTGGCGATCAGCTCCTGGGTCATGCTCAGCTTGTTGCTGGACAAGCGGTCGAGCGACAGCAGCAACCAGCGGCACAGTTGCTGGTCGATCGAATGGTGGCGGTTGCACACCGCGGTTTGCGACATCTGGGTAATCAGCGCCTGGGTATAGCGCAGCATCAGCACTAGCAGTTCGCCATGGCGGTTGAACTCATCCTTGAGTTTCTGGCTAGGCAAGCGATAAGCATGCCCGCCGCTCTGCACGATGGCCCGGCTGGGTGTGCTTTCGCCGCCCATAAACAGTGAGATACCTACCAGGCCTTCATTACCGACCACGGATATTTCCGCCGAAGCGCCGTTTTCCATCACATAAAGCAGAGAAATGATCGAGTCGGTCGGGAAATAGACATGGCGCATGGTATCGCCTGACTCGTAGAGCACCATGCCCAGCGGCAGCGACACCAGTTCAAGATAGGGGAACAGGCGATGCTGCACCTCAGCAGGCAGAGCTGCCAGCAGGGTATTGCGCTGGGGGATGTGCTTTTCAAGCATCTCCGTATCCCTTGGCGGAGCCGGGATTCTTAATCTGCAGACTAGCGGTTGCTTTCAAGGACATCGCGTTTCGTACTCGACTGGATAACGTAACAGTTGTGCGTCTGCGAAAGCCGCAGGTGTCAACGATAGTGTCAGTTTGGCCGAGCCCGCTCTGTTCGTTAGCGTACACAGCAAGTCTTTACGCTGGTTTGCGACCCGGCTCTCGCAAGGCCTATGTGCGATAACGCACTGACAGGATGGGTTCATGGGCGTAGCCTTAACCGAGGAGCGACGATCAACGGTAGGCTCAGGCGTGCCGGCGGTTTGCGCGATTCAGAGCAGGGCGACAGTGCACCGCTGCCCGGCAACCTCAGAGGACATTGGCCATGAACATTTTCAATAGATGTGTAGCGCTGCTGGGGCCTGTTGCCGTGCTAACACTCAGCGCCTGCACTGCGCTCAACCCGCAAGCGCCTGCGCCTTATCCGCAGACTACGTATCAGACCAACGGCAATAACCAGGGCTATTCCAACGACTATGGCGTGGTGACCGCCATCGAGACCACCCAGGCCGAATACCAGGGCATTGCCGGCACCGGCTATGGCCTTGGCACTGTGGCCGGCGCGGTGCTCGGCGGGGTGGCGGGCAATCAGGTGGGCAAGGGTTCGGGCAACACCGCCGCGACCATTGCCGGCAGTGCGGGCGGTGCCTATATCGGTCACCAGATCGAGAAACGCAACCAGTCCGCGCCCGGCTACGCCATCACCATTCGTATGGCCAATGGCAGCTCCCAGACCCTGAACCAGGCCAGCCCCGGCGACCTGCGCGTTGGTGACCGGGTGCGCCTGGAGAATGGCGTGTTCCAGCGCTACTGATCGCCGGGGTGCAGGTCTGAACACCTGAACAAAACCGAAAAGCCCAAATAATCAATAAACAAGGAGGGTTCGCATGTCATTCGCACTTTATATCGGTGGTGCCCTGATCTTTATTGCCGGGCTGGTCTACGGCGCGGTACTGCTGGCTGTACCCACGCAATGGATAGTGGTGGGGGCCATCGTGTCGCTGGGCGCAGCCTTTGTCACCGGCGTCAGCGTCACGCGGCAGAAGGACCAGCCTTAGCAGGCAGGGTATACCGTGGAAGGCAAGCGCAAGGCCGACTGAAAACGGCCAACCCGCTGCTGTGGATTTATCAGTGGAGAGAAGCAGATGGACGGAATAAAAATTGCGGCACTGGTACTGATCATTGGCGGGGCCCTGGGCCTGGCCTATGGCGGTTTCAGCTACACCAAGGAAACCCACAACATCGATATCGGCCCACTGCATATGCAAGTGGCGGAGAAGGAACGGGTCAATGTCCCGCTCTGGGCGGGCTTTGGCGCAATCATCATCGGCGGTCTGCTGCTGGTGGGGCGCCGCAAAGGCTAGCCACCGGCGGCTTGCCCGCCGGCCTGAGCTATACGCGCAAAAAAATGCCGCTTTCCTGTTAAGGGAAAGCGGCATTTTTCTTGGGTGAGCAGGATTGGGTGCCTGGGTGCCTGCTTCTGCGCGCGGCTGGATTCAGCTTCAGTTCAGCCAGCGTCGTTATGCTGGCTCCACTTTTACTGGAAATGGAGTCTCAGCATGTCAGACCTGACCTTGGCCGTAGCGCAGGTGATCCGATGAGATTTGCCGCAATGACACTGTCCGCAGCGCTGCTTTCAACCGCCGCGATGGCCAACCAGCCACAGATCTATGGCCTGCATGAACAGGTTTCCCTGCACGAACTGGCCCTGAAACTGCCCGCCAAACTCGATACCGGTGCCGAAACCGCCTCACTCAGCGCCAAGAATATCGAAGTGTTCAAGCGTGATGGCGGCGAGTGGGTGCGCTTCCAGCTGGGCCTGGACGATGCCAGGCAGGCGCAGGTCATCGAAAAGCCGCTGACGCGCATGAGCTATATCAAGCGCCGCGCCGACGACCGTGGGCCCGGCGAAAAGCAGCTGTATACCGCGCGCCCGGTGATTGAGCTGGATATCTGCGTGGGCGATGAGCTGAAAAATATCGAGGTCAACCTCACCGACCGCAGCGCTTTTGAATTTCCGCTGCTGATCGGCGCGACGGCGCTGAAGGCGTTCAACGCTGCAGTCAGCCCCGGCGTGCGCTATTCGGCGGGGCAGCCAAGCTGTACGCAAACCAGTTGAATTGGCTCATTAGCGTTGTGCCGCGCAGCAGTGGGGCGCTACGCGGCCCTGAAGCGCCAGACTATTTCCCCCACACTTTGTAGGGTGCGCCGTGCGCACCAGAATTTGCTTCCGTCCGGGGCACCCTACATAGGCAACCTGGGTTCAGGCCACTATCGCATCCATGTCCGGGCGCTCGGTTATCCGGTGCTTGGCGATGGCAGCGAGAAAACTCGCGACAAAGTCGCCGTTGGCCATCTTCCCCGATGCGCTAATCACCCCCGGGCCTTGAAAGGCTGCCCCTTGATTGCCACTGCCGCGGGCGGCCTTGTCGATCAGCATGGCCCCGTCGTCGGTGGCGGCGATGGGCTTGCCATGTTTATAGGCCTCTTTGATGAACAGCAGGGCCTGGGCATTCTGGCACAGCGCATCGACGCTTTTGGCTCCACCCGGCACATACACGGCATCGAACTGTACCGAGCCGACGGTGGGCAGGCTGTGGTCCACCCTGAGGGTTTTTCCCGTGCCGCTGCGGATCTCGCCTAGCTGCGGGGCAATCACTTTCAGGGTGGCACCGGCGGCGAGCAGAGCGGCACGCAGGCTTTCGATGGTCGTGGCATCGACGTCATTGGCCGCCAGCACCGCGACTTTGCGCCCGATTATGGAGCCGGTGCGGGTCGTGGCCATGCTCAGGGCGGCGTCCATCAGGGGTTTATCCGTGCGCGGCAGGCTTGCTGCGCCCGTCGGCGCTGGCGGCACAGCCATGCCCAGGCCGTCGGCGACCCGTTGCGCCAGGGCGGTGTCGATCTGCGTCAGGTTCGCCAGCATGCGCTCGCGGATGGCGGGCACCGTGACCTTGCCCAGCTCGAAGCAGAAAGCGTCGACTATATGCGCCTGTTCCCAGGCCGCCTGGCTGCGCCAGAACAGAGCCGGCTGGGAGAAATGATCGGCAAAGCTGGGGCTGCGCACCCGGGCTTTTGCGCCCTCTATCGGCTCGGCATGGCTGACGAAACCACCTTGCTCCCAAGGACGCTGCATCGGGCAACCGCCGCCCAGGGTGTTGGGCTCGTAACTGACGCGGCCCTTGATGATGTCCTGGCGCATATGGCCGTCGCGCTGGTTGTTGGCCACCACGGCAATGGGCCGATTGATCGGTATTTCATGGAAGTTGGGGCTGCCCAGGCGCGACAGCTGGGTGTCCGAGTAGGAAAACAGCCGGCCCTGCAGCAGCGGGTCGTTGCTGAAGTCGATGCCGGGCACCAGATGGCCCGGGTGAAAGGCCACCTGCTCGGTTTCCGCGAAGTAATTGTCGGGGTTGCGGTTGAGGGTCAGCTTGCCAATCAGCTGCACCGGCACCAGGGATTCGGGGATCAGCTTGGTGGCATCGAGCAGGTCGAAATCGAAGCTGTGCGCGTCCGCCTCGGCGACTATCTGCACGCCCAGCTCCCACTCGGGGTAACGCCCATGATCGATGGACTCCCAGAGGTCGCGGCGGTGAAAGTCGGCGTCCTTGCCGGCCAGTTTGACCGCCTCGTCCCAGACCAGGGAGTGCACGCCGAGCAGCGGTTTCCAGTGGAACTTGACGAAGCTGGCGCTGCCTGCGGCGTCGATAAAGCGGAAGGTGTGCACGCCGAAGCCTTCCATCGTGGCGAAGCTGCGCGGAATGGCACGGTCCGACATCAGCCACATCAGGGTGTGACTGGTTTCCGGCACCATGGAGATAAAGTCCCAGAAGGTGTCGTGGGCGGATGAGGCCTGGGGTATCTCGTTGTGTGGTTCGGCTTTGACGGCATGAATGAGGTCGGGAAACTTGATCGCATCCTGCACGAAGAACACCGGCATATTGTTGCCGACCAGGTCGAAGTTGCCCTCCTTGGTGTAGAACCTGACCGAGAAGCCGCGCACATCGCGGGCCGTATCGATCGAGCCGCGGGAGCCGGCCACGGTGGAGAAGCGCACAAACACCGGGGTTTTCAGGCTGGGGTCCTGCAGGAAGCCAGCCTTGGTCAGGGCGCTCATCGACTCGTACACCTCGAACACGCCATGGGCCCCGGCACCGCGGGCATGCACCACGCGCTCGGGGATGCGCTCATGGTCGAAGTGCATGATCTTTTCGCGCAGGATGTGATCTTCCAGCAGCGTCGGGCCGCGCTCGCCGGCGCGCAGCGAGTTCTGGTTGTCGCTGATGCGCAAACCCTGATTGGTCGTCAGCGCTTCGCCCGGCAATTCGGCGAGTACTGCCGCCGCCTGTTCGGAGCGGTTGGCATCGGCTGGGGACGGATCGAGACCGGTCAGGTTCTGAGAAACGGGGGCATCGTTAGTGCGCTTGCTCATGGGTACGCTCCTTGAAAAATTGAGCGTGGTAAGCCTGCACCTGAAACAGTCGGGTGAAGACCTCCACCACGCCATATGGACGGCGATATTCGGCAGGGAAGGGGCCAGTCAGCCTGGGCACTGAGTGCTCGAATCAGGCCGCTGGAAGAAAAACGGCGCATGCGGCCGGGGTTATTTGCTGACGCCGTTCACACGCGCTCTTTGATGCGCAGGCGAAAGCTTGTTTCTTCCGGCTTCAACACATGGGTGCGCAAATGCCGGTTGCAGATAAACCAGATTTCGTCGCGGTCATTGGCGAGCACAAAATAGGCATCGCTGGTTTCCGAGGGGGTGTACAGGCCCATTGCCCGGTAGGCATTAGCCTTGGAAAACCCGCTGTCGAGGGGCAGGGGGTGCGGGCCGCCCGGCATTTCCTCGACCCGCAGATAGAGGCCCGGCTCAAAGGACATCATGGCTTAGACTCGGCAGCGTCCAGCTTCCAGGCAGGCGTCAACTCGACACTGCGAACACCCGGTTTGGCGCTCGCCGTTCTGCTGCCAAACAGCGAGCTCAGCAGTGCAAACAAACGCTGCATCAGGCTTGGCTGGGCGTGCCAGTAGACCGCCGATTGTGGGATGAACTTGAGCAGCGCCTGCTTATTCAGCTGGGCCTGCGCAATGAGACGGGGAGAGTTGATCTGCCCGAGCCAGATCGCCCCCAACAAGTACTCCGAGGCTAAATCCTCGGCGTAAATCTCCGCGCGCCCGGCCAGCGATATGCGCTTCGTGCGCCCCGCGTCGGCAAAACTCAGGTTGATATTCGGCAGATTCGCGGCCGGCAGGCAGAGCGGATCGATAAAGAACCACAGAGCTCCGCCGTCGTCCATTTCCCAGCGCGACATGGGGCTGCAAAGCAAGGCACCCTGCTCATCGATGCTGCTGAGCGTAGCCACAGACATACTTTCCATCATGCTGCGCAACGGCGACAGCTGCGCGCCGGGTTGGCTTCGAGTATTCACTGACGACTCCTGGAACGGGATAGAGACGACTAACTGCGTGCGGCCATCAGCTCTGCTTTACGCTCGCTGAGCTGGTCGCCCAGGGCCTTCATATCCAGATCAGTCTCTTTGGCTTTGGGGAACATTTCGTTCTGTTCTTCTTTGACGTGATGCGTGACGTATTCGGCCAACACCTTGATCTTCGCGTCGAACATTTCGCCATCGGGTTCTATGCCTTCAACCTGGGCAATCAGATCCTTCAGGGTGGCGTGCTCGACAGTTGCCTCGGGGATCAGCTCCTTGTCTTTCAAGGCCCGTTTGACCGCCGGGTAGAAAATTTCTTCTTCAATCTGGGCATGCACGCTGAGTTCGCTGCAGATCTGTGCGACCAGTTGTTTCTTCTTGTTCGCCGAGCGGGCTTTTTCATATTCGGCAAATAGATCGTTGACCAGTTTGTGATCGGCACGCAGCAAGGTGGTGGCATCCTGTCTTTTGCCAGGGCTAACAGATGCTGCGGTCTTTTTCGCTGTAGTCGTCATGTGCCTGTTCCTTTATGTGGAATGTCACTGCGATAGGTATCTAGGGCAATCCAGAAACCGACTGCCTTGTTAAAAGGCAGCCGGGCCTACAGTTTCCTAGAACACAAAGATGGCCAGCAGGATGATGATGGGAATTGGAATCCCGAGAAATAACAGCAGTAATGAGCGCATGGCAGTCTCCGAATATTGAGTGGATAAGGGTGATCAGGCGTCGCGCTGACGGCCGCCATAGGGCGCGGCGAAGCTGGCAACGAAGGCACCGATCAGCAGTGAGATAAACAACCAGATCGCCGCATAGGCAGAAGCCTTGCGCGCGCTATCGGCGGCCTCTCGTGCACTGGTTTCAGCTTCGCTGAGGCTGGTTTGTACCCGTGCAAAGGTGTCGCTTACCCGCTGTTCGGCTTCTTGCTGAGTCAGACCGGTGCGCTGGGCGACAACCTGGCCGACATAGGCGATATCCTCTTCAGGCAGGACGCCTGTGCGCAGCGAATTCATAAAGATGCGCGTCACCTCAGCCATGGAAACAGCCGTTTCCTGCTGCGGCGTCAAGCTGTCCAGCGGGGGGCTCATGGCGTTTATGTCGCGGCGAAACAGGGTGTCGAGGAAGTAGCCAATGGCACCAGTGTTGGTCTCGTCAGCCGCCATTTCTGAGCCTGCAGCCACGCCGCCGGCAGTCGCCACCATGGCGCTGGTGGCAACGCCTCCGGCCACTGAAGCACCCGCCTGAACACCGCCGTTGACGATGGAGCCGATCACCGAGGTGAGCAGGGTAGCGGTTGCCAGCGAGGCAACCGCCCAGGCCAGGAAACCATGGGCGGTGTCGCGGAAATACACCTCGTCGGTGTGCACTTCAACCCACTTGGTCCGCAGGCGACCTGCCAGGTAACCACCCATGCCGGCGGCCAGCAGCTGGGTAAGGGTGACCCAGATAATCGTGCTTACGCCGAAAGTCGTGACGCTGACACCGTCGTTGGCCCAGGGCGATATCGAAGACAGGCCCAAGCCGGTGCCGAGTATCAGCAGGATTAGGGACAGTGCCGCCGCTGCCGCTGCACCGGCGAAGATGGCACCCCAAGACACCGCACTGACGGACAGTTGCGGCGTGGCGACGGCTGTTCTAACTGAGCCGTATATCGTGTTCTGTTCATTTATTGTAGTCATTGCGATCTCGAATTAACCGAACCTCGCGCGAGATTGCAGCGAGCCGGAACCAAGACCATTACATCGGGTAAAAAAAGTGTCGGTGCGCTATCGCGCAAAGGCAATTTGCTATTAACTGTCGGTTGCGGGTCGGCGGGGCGTTGTTTATGCAACTGCATATAGCGAGCGATCTTTTTGCCTCGCCAAGGCGAACTTTAAGTTCGCTAACGCACTTATATTCTTTTGTTTGCGGACTCTCATGTTAATTGGCGAAACGCACTATCAGGGCTCGCCGGCCTATACGCGCTTAGCGCCTATTGCCGCACGCTCAGCCCTGTGATGGGCGGATCAAATAGCGCATATGCAGGCAGGATGCTGTACTGCGTGGCAATATTTATGGCGCGTTCAAACAGCGTCGCCGGGCGGGTTTTGCAGCTCATGCCGGATCAGTTCGAAGTACAAGGCGGCTCATATTTCAAGCCATTGAGTGCCGATAATGGCAAGGCATTCACGAAGTATTCCGGCGCGGATATCAACTGGGGCAGCATGTAGTTCGGTTCGCGTTCCGTGCCGAGGTAGCGCGCTGCTGATGAGTCGATAGGCGTACTTGCTTGCGCACTCCAGCGCGCGCCTGTTTCGGGTTTCAGTTGCATGGTGGCGTTACCTCGCTACAGATCAAGAACCAGGGGGTGGATGCCGCTTTCGTCCTCTGCCGGCACGGCGCAGCAGATCAGCACCCTATCGTCCTCGGGCATTTCCGCCGGAGGGGTGGGCGACCCTCCCAGCCGACTGCCCCAGCATGGGCTTTGGCGCTGCCTGGCTGAAGACCAATAGCCACCTGGGGCTGATAGTCCCGTCTGCCGTGCTGGCCTTGGAGCGCAACATGGTCATTAACCCCCAACCACCAGGCCGTGAAGCAGATCAAGGTGTTCGAGGTGTACGACTTTATCTATGACCCGCGTATGTTCAGGTAGGCAGGGCGGCTCAGTCTTGCTGTTCCGAACATAGATGTAAGCCCCTGAGCATGATGGCCGGGGGCTTTGCCTTAGATAACTCGTTTGACGCTCAGGTAATCGCCCTTGGTCTTGAGCGTGATGGTCACGTCGCTGTTGCTACGGTTGCGCCAGAACCAGCCGTGGGTGCCGTCGAAAATGGCGGTGAATTCGCCTTTGTCACCCTTGATCTGCTTGGCCTTGCTGTAGCTGTGGTAGTAGCCCTTGGGGCCGTTGTAGGGCTCGCCGTGGGTGTCGTGGTTGACCGGGATGCCATTGGTTGTCCACTCGTAGCTGACCGTGGTTTTGTTCAGCATTTCCAGTTTGATTTCACGGCCCTCGCCCGGTTTCAGCGTAAGGGTCATCTCATCGGACTTCAGGACTGGCTGAGGTTCTGCTTCCGGTTCGGCCACAGGTGCTGCAGCAACGGGTTCTTGAGCTTCAGGGTGGACAGGTACGGGGGCTTGAACGGCCGCAGCCGCAGCTGGCTGAACCGCTGCATCCGCTGCTGCTTCTTCGGTCAAGGTTTTCTTGATTTCGCCCATCTGGGTCAGGCCGAGTACGCGGCCAACGCCCGTTGGGTCGATGGCGTATTCAGAGGGCATTACCACGGTGACCAATAAGGCGGCGGCAACACTCACTGCGATCAGGGTGGAGCGCAGTAGTTGGCGGTTAGTCGGCAATTCGCTTTGGGTCGGAAGCCTGGTATTGAACATGCTTAAAATTCCTTACTGAGAGACGATCAGGCCGGTGAGCTGGTAACCCATCAAAAGGAAACCGGCGCTCATCATGGCGACGTTGGCGGTGTAGGCATGACGCCAGAAGCTGGCGGTGCGTCGCCAGTAGCCCATGACAATCAGGATGGCGCTGAGCGCCAGGAGCTGACCAATTTCGACGCCAACGTTGAAGGCAATCAGATTGGTAATCAGGCCGTCTGCCGAGATCTCGTACTCCTGAATCTTGGTCGCCAGGCCGAACCCATGCAGCAGGCCAAATATCAGCGTGGCCGCTTTGGTGTTCGGCTGGCGGCCAAACCAGCGCTGGAACGCGCCGAGGTTATCCAGCGCCTTGTACACCACCGAGAAGCCGATAATGGCGTCGATCACATAGGGGCTGATGCTGATTTCCGCCAGTACGCCCAGCAGTAGCGTCACGGTGTGGCCCACGGCGAAAAGGCTGACGTAGAGAGCCACGTCTTTCAGGCGGTAAAGAAAGAAGATCACCCCGAAGAGGAACAGCAGGTGGTCGTAGCCGGTGATCATGTGCTTTGCGCCCATGTAGATGAACGGCAACACCATCACCCCTGAGCTTTCCTGGATAAAGCCCTTGTCGCCCTCGGCAACAGCGTGGGCCAGCGCGTCCGGCATGCCGAGAAACAGCAATGCCGTGAACAACAGCAACAGGAGTAACGAGCGATACGGGCGCACGGCAGATACGTCCATTGCGCCCATAGTTAGCGGATGCATGGTTGAGTCCTGAATTAAAGGGATCTTGGGCCGCACAGCGGCCTGTGTCAGAGCACGAATGTGGCGCGGGGTGGCCGTTCGATCAGGAAGATCGGGCTGGGCGGAATGGAATAGCGAGGGGCTTCAATCAGCTGCGCACGCTCGGGCTGCGTACTGATGCTCAGCAGCGTGGTCAGGTGCGGTGTTTCGTGCACATGGTCGGCGGTCAGCGAGGAGTGGTAGTGATCGGCGCACGCTGCACAGGCAAATGCACCGTCGCCGTGGACATGCGCACGAGTACCATCATTGCCGCTCCAGGCCGACTGACTCGCGCCCATAAACAACGCAGAGGTGTGCCCGGCCCAGGCCATCAGGATGGCGAGAGCAAGGACAAAAATCACCTGGGTGCTGATGGGTTTGCTGAGCATGAAGTGGCTCTTTCAAGACTTAAATGGCTGGCTTTTCTGTCGGCGCGGCAGGTTTGCCATATCCCCCCCAGGGGGATAGCATTCGAGCGTAAATCATCGATGCACGAGACTCAAGGCATGAGCGATCACGAACACGGCAACCAGCACCAAAGTCATAGCGATATCATCAAAAGGTTGAAACGTGCGGAGGGCCACCTGCGCAGCATCGTCACGATGATTGAAGACAATCGAGCTTGCGTGGACATTGCTCAGCAACTGCATGCCGTGGAAAAAGCCGTGTGTCAGGCCAAGCGTGTGCTTATCCAAGACCATATCGACCACTGCCTGGAGCACACGATAGAAGCACTCTCGTCAGGCGAGCGCACATCACTCGAAGACTTCAAGCAAATCACCAAGTACCTCTGAGCGCGACTCGAAGCAAAAGGCATCAACAATAACGTTCTAGGAGATGCAAGATGACTTGGGTTATCAGCAAATATTTCCTGACAGCAATAGTGGTCGTCGTGGTGTCGGAAGTCGCAAAGCGTAGTGACAAGTTTGGGGGGTTGATCGCTGCGTTGCCCCTGATCACCGTCCTGACGCTTATCTGGCTAAACGTTGAAAACCAGTCAGCAGAGAAAATCGCAAACCATGCCCGCTACACCTTCTGGTATGTGTTGCCAACCCTGCCGATGCTACTCGCATTTCCTCTGTTGCTGCCCCGGTTCGGCTTCTGGCCCGCTCTACTGATCTACATCGTTGCCACAGCAGGTTGTTTCGCTTTGTTTGCCTTATGCATGCGACGTTTCGGTATCGAATTGCTCTGATGAAGGTCCCGTAAGTACAACGTTGCTTTTCTGCATAACAGCTATAAAGGCCGGCGGTAAAAACTGGCTTTTAGCGCTGTAGCCGGTGATCTGCGTCGATTGGCGGGGCCGAAAGCGGCCTGACCTGAATGCCTGCTTCTGGCCCCTGACCAGCCATCTCCCTGTATTGCTCGCTCTTCGCAAACGTCTTTATCACCCGCAAAAAAAAGCCCCACGGCAAGGAGCAACTGCCGCGGGGCGGGAAGGGGTTGGCAAGCCAACCGGGGGAGAGTCTGTTAGGCGTTAGGCTGCCACCCGCCGCCCAGGGCCTTGTAGATGGCGACGATGCCGCGATACAGCTCGACTTCCGCCTGGGCCTGAGCGTCTTCGGCACTTAGCCGCTCACGCTCGGCATCCAGCAGTACGAGAAAGTCCACTTCACCTTCGCGGTAGCGCACGCGGGCTTGTTCGGCAGCGGCGCGACTGGCTTCGGATTGGCGTAGCAGGGCGAGCAGGCGCTGCTGGCGTTTGCCGTAGTCACTGAAGGCGTTGGCGGATTCTTCCAGGGCCAGCAGCACTTGTTGCTCATAGTTGGCCAGCGCGCCATCGGCTTCAGCTTCGGCCCCGCGCAGGCGGGCGCGCACGCTGCCCAGATCAAACGCGGCCCAGCTGATGGTCGGGGCCAGGCCCCAGGCCTGCGCCGCCGATGAACCCAGCTGCGACCCCCGCCCGGCGGTAAAACCGAGGAAGCCGGACAAGCTCACCCGTGGAAACAGGTCCGCCGTGGCCACACCGATATTGGCGGTGGCGGCGGCCAGTTGCCGTTCGGCGGCGCGGATATCCGGGCGGCGGCGCAGCAACTCGCCGGGGTCGCCCACCGGCAGCGCCTTGGCGATGGCGGGCAGGTCCTGGGCCGAGAGGTCCACGCTCAATTGCTCCGGCCGCTGGCCGAGCAGGGTGGCGATGCGGTGCTTGGCGCGCTGCTGTTCGGACTGTAGTTGCGGCAGGCTGGCTTCGGTGCCGGCCAGGCGCGCATCGCTGCGTAGCACATCCAGCTGACTACCGACGCCGGCCTCACGCAGTTGCTCGGTAATGGCGCGGGATTCCTGCTGGTTTTTCAGGTTGTCGCGGGCAATGCGTTCGCGCAGTTGAGCGCCGCGCAGGCTGCCGTAGGCATCCACCAGTTCGGCGATCAGGCTGACCTGCAGCTGCTGATAATCGGCTTCGGCCACATCCAGCTCGGCATCGCTGGCTTCCAGTTGGCGCTGGATACGGCCAAACAGATCCAGCTCCCAGAGCATGTCCAGGCCCAGGTCGTAACGTTCGCCGCGTACGCGCTGCTCGGTTACGCCGGGTTGCTGGGCTTTGCCGAACTCACCGCTGGCGCGGCTGGTGATGGTCGGTAACTGGTCGTTGCCGAGGTCATCACGGATGGCCTGGGCCGCCTGCAGGCGGGCAAAGGCCACGCGCAGCTGGCGGTTCTCCTGCAGCGATTGTTGCACCAGCTGGTTGAGGATCGGGTCGTCGAACTGCTGCCACCAGCTGGTCTCGAAACGCGAGCGGTCGTAGCTGCTGCTTTGTGCGCTGCTCAGTGTACCGGCATCCATCTGCGGGGCCCGGTAGTCCGGGCCGACGGCGCAAGCAGTCAGCGCCAGGGTCAGCAGGCTGATGGCCAGAGGCTTGGCGTTAAGGGGCTTCATGCCTGCACCTCCTGCAAACGGGCCACTTTGCGCGCTTCGCGTTTCTCCACAAAGGCGCGGATCAGCACGTAGAACAGCGGGGTCAGCAGCAGGCCGAAGAAGGTCACGCCGAGCATGCCGCTGAATACCGCAACGCCCATGGCATGACGCATTTCCGCGCCGGCACCAGAGGACAATACCAGCGGCACCACGCCCATGATAAAGGCGAAACTGGTCATCAGAATCGGCCGCAAACGCAGACGGCAGGCTTCCAGCACCGCGCTGACGCGGTCCATGCCTTCTTCCTGTTTTTCCTTGGCGAACTCGACGATCAGGATGGCGTTCTTGCACGCCAATCCCACCAGTACGATCAAGCCGATCTGGGTGAAGATGTTGTTGTCGCCTCCAGCCAGGATCACCCCGGTAATGGCCGACAGCAGGGTCATCGGCACGATCAGGATCACCGCCAGCGGCAGGCTCCAGCTTTCGTACTGAGCGGCCAACACCAGAAAGGCCAGCAGCACGCAGAGCGGGAAGACGAAGATCGCGCTGTTGCCGGCCAGAATCTGCTGGTAGGTCAGGTCGGTCCACTCGAAGCTCATGCCGTTGGGCAGCTCTTCCTTGAGCAGCTTGGCGATGGCCGCTTCGGCCTGGCCGGAGCTGTAGCCGGGGGCTGCCGCACCGTTGATCTCGGCGGTGAGGAAGCCGTTGTAGTGCATCACCCGATCCGGGCCGGAGCTGGCACTGACCTTGAGGAAGGCTGACAGCGGGACCATTTCGCCACGGTTGTTGCGCACCTTGAGCTGGCCGATCTGCTCCGGCTCCAGGCGGAACTGCTGCTCAGCCTGCACGTTGACCTGATAGGTACGGCCAAAACGGTTGAAGTCGTTGGCGTACAGCGAGCCCAGGTAGATCTGCATGGTGTCGAAGATGTCGCTGATCGCCACGCCGTGGGTCTTGGCCTTTTCGCGGTCGATTGCAGCATCGATCTGCGGCACATTCACCTGGTAGCTGGTGAACACCGACATCGGGTCCAGCTCCGGCAGCGCGCGGGCCTTGGCGATGACGTTCTGGGTCTGCAGGTACAGCTCGTCATAGCCCAGGTTGCCACGGTCCTGCACCTGCAGGCGGAAGCCGCCGATAGTGCCCAGACCCTGTACCGGTGGTGGCGGGAAGATGGCGATATAGGCGTCCTGAATCTCACTGAACTGCGCGTTCAGCTCGGCCGCAATGGCGGTGGCGCTCATCGACGGATCACTGCGCTCATCGAACGGCTTGAGCGGGGTGAAGACGATGCCGCTGTTCGGGCTGTTGGTGAAGCCGTTGATCGACAAGCCCGGGAAGGCCACGGTGTTTTCCACCCCGGGGTGCTTGCCGGCGATGTCCGACATCTTCTTGATCACGTCTTCAGTGCGGTCCAGAGTCGCCGCATCTGGCAACTGGGCGAAGGCCACCAGGTACTGCTTGTCCTGCGCCGGTACAAAGCCTGTGGGAGTCGTCGCGAAGCCCAGGTAGGTCAGGCCCATCAAGCCGGCGTAGACGAACAGGGCGATGCCGCTGCCGCGCAGCACGCGCTTCACGGTGCCGACATAGCCATGGCTGGCGCGGTCGAACGCGCGGTTGAAGGGTTTGAACAACCAGCCGCCAAACAGCCTGTCGAGCAGCTTGGAGAAGCGGTCCTTCGGCGCGTCATGGCTTTTCAGCAACACGGCAGCCAGGGCAGGGGACAGGGTCAGCGAGTTGATCGCCGAGATCACCGTGGAGATGGCGATGGTCAGGGCGAACTGCTGGTAGAACTGTCCGCTGAGTCCGGAGATAAAGGCCGTAGGGATAAACACCGCGCACAGCACCAGAGCCGTGGCGACGATGGGCCCGGTCACTTCCTTCATCGCCTGTTTGGTGGCTTCCACCGGGGTTTTGCCCAGGCCGATATTACGCTCGACGTTTTCCACCACGACGATGGCGTCGTCCACCACGATGCCGATGGCCAGTACCAGGCCGAACAGCGACAGGGCGTTGAGCGAGAAGCCGAACATGTGCATCACGGCGAAGGTGCCGATCAATGACACCGGCACGGCGGCCAGCGGGATGATCGAGGCGCGCCAGGTCTGCAGGAACAGAATCACCACCAGCACCACCAGGATGATGGCTTCGAGCAGGGTG
>Ga0209343_10001775_pt1 | contig 28651 bp, 31 predicted proteins | sample RifCSPlowO2_02_FD_184026 | JGI IMG/M metagenome (GOLD analysis project Ga0209343, IMG submission 184026) | Groundwater microbial communities from Rifle, Colorado - Rifle CSP2_plank lowO2_0.2 (SPAdes) (version 2) | ecosystem: Environmental > Aquatic > Deep subsurface > Groundwater | place... | reverse complement strand
TCGTAACCGGACGACGCCAACAAAACAATCTTGGCGCGCCGTGCCAATCTCACGCTCGTTGTGTTCGAACGCGACAGCTTGGTCAATTCCTTTTTCTGTTCGACTGTCAGCACGATTGTCGGGGCTACTCGCATTGTGTGTCTCCTGTCTCAATAACCGGAATATGGGACAGGCCTCATGATTGTTAGTTCCGTTAATTACGGCGCACTACACTAGTCACTTTCTTTTGCTTCGCCAAAAAGAAAGTAACCAAAGAAAAGGCGACCCCGGTTTGCCGCCGCTTCGGGGTACCCTCGATCAGCCGCAAGCAAGCGGGGCTGCGCAACTCGACCTGGCGGGGCGCACACCCCGCGCCCCACTGCGGGACTCGAACATAACCAGCGACTTGGCTGAAGTATTTTTTCAGCCTAGTCGAATGGCTTGTTGTTTCATCAGTGCTCGCCTAAACCTTCGCTTGCTTGCGGCTGATCGGGGCGGCGCACAGGGGGTAAGGCATGCTGCGCATAGAGCGCGTCACAAAAGACTAATCGGGCTATGAGCTAACCCTTTTTACTTTGCGAAGGTTTCTTCTTTTCTGGTAATTGTGAGTCGGCTACTAAGTCACTCATGCTGACACCTAAAGCAAAAGCAATATTCTCGATATTGCCGATAGAAATATTTCGCTCGCCTCGTTCAACCGAACTAATGTAGTTGGGATGAAGCCCTGCGGCCTCAGCCACTTTCTCTTGTGTCAGCTTTTTTTCCAGCCTTATGCGGCGCATATTCATCGCAAACAACTGCTGCGCCCCACGCCTTTGAGTTGGTTTTTGCATATCGGAAGTCTTTCCGATTGCTCCACCCAAAACCACACACTTTAAGTTTGGTATAGGGTAAACTCCACGCACAACCAAACTCAAAGTGTTAATTCAGTGAATTATGGGCCTCAGCACATCTACAATCCACGAGGCAACAATCAATACAGTTTCCAAGCTGCATTTGAAATTCCCATGCGAACATTTAGATATTGGCGCAGGGCATGGCGAGCTTATATCGCTGATGCGAAGCAAATTCGACATCAACTCATCTGCTTGTGATTACACGGACAGCCTAATGAGGTTACCTGATGTCAGCGTCAAAATTGCAGACCTGAGCAATGAGAACTTGCCATACCCAGATGAATCGTTCGATCTTGTGACATGCACTGAGGTAATCGAGCATCTAGAGCATTATCGGAGTACGTTGAGGGAGATATACCGCATATTGAAGCCAGGCGGAACTTTGGTTTTAACCATACCAAACATTCTCAATCTCAAATCTCGAATCCGTTTTTTGTTCTTCGGTTTTTACAACCTCTTCGGCCCATTGCACATAAGTGAAAGTGAGCTTCACTCAACAGGTGGTCATATCAATCCTGTTTCGTGTTTTTTCTTGTCGCATTCGTTATTGGATGCCGGTTTCAAAAGCATTGAAGTGTCCATAGACAAGAAGCAAGGCACATCCATAGCGTGGCTCCTGCCCCTCTGGATTCCCATTCAAATATTCTCGAAACTCATTTTGCGTAGAGAAAAGAATCGGTACAAGACAGTTAATGAACACAACGAGAGCTATGTACTACAGATAAATAGTTTAGATATTTTGCTTGGTCGAACAATTGTGGTTGGGTGTAAGCGGGTATAAACAAAAGTGTGTAACGGGTTGCCCGATCTTAGAATTAAGGTACCGATAGTTGCGCTGTCTGCTTAAAGCAAGATGCTCAGTACTAAATCACCATAGTTTGTTGTACGTCGAAGCAAAACTCGCAGTTTTAAGAATATCTGGGGGAAAAAATATAATGATGCGTTTCAACAACACAAAAATTATTTATAGTGCGCTGTACCTGATTTCACTAGTGCTGTCCGCGTGTGGTGGTGGCAGTAGTAGCTCAACACCAACACCCGTAACACTCGCCAGCATAGCAATCACACCTGCTACAAATACGGTTAGCAAAGGACTCACCACCAACTTCATTGCCACTGGTACGTATTCGGATGCTTCGACCGCCAACATCACCAGCCAGGTGAATTGGGCATCAGGTAATACCGGTATCGCCACGATCAACAGCACCACCGGTGTCGCCTCTGGCGCTGCGGTTGGTAGCACCACGGTTACTGCATCGGCAAATGGCGTTACCTCCAATAGCGTCACGTTGATTGTGACTGCACCGATGTTAACTACTATAGCTATTAATCCAACTTCCGCCTCTGTAACCAATGGTCTCACCACCAGCTTTACTGCCACCGGCACATACACCGATAGCACAACTGCCAACATTACCAGCCAGGTGACTTGGGCAACCGCGAACACCGGAGTTGCCACGATCAATAGTACTACAGGTGTCGCCACTGGCATTGCGGTGGGCACCACCACAGTAACCGCTTCGCTGAATGGCATTACCTCGCCCACTGCCAGCCTGTCGGTCGCTACAGCTGTGCTGACCGGAATCAGCATCAGCCCGGCTACACCCACCACCCCCAAAGGCACACCGGTTACCTTCACCGCCACGGGGACTTATTCGGATGGCAGCACTGGCAATATTTCAGGCTCAGTGACTTGGGCATCCAGTAACACCACGGTGGCTACGCTGAACGCCAGCGGTATTGCCTCCAGCCTCGCACAGGGGAGCACCATTGTTACTGCCTCGGTAAATGGCATCACCTCCAACAGTGCAACCTTGACCGTCACCGCACCTGTGTTGACTGCAATTGCCATCAATCCGACTGCTGCTTCTCTGTCGACAGGACTCACCATTAACTTCACTGCTACCGGCACATACACCGATGCCACTACCGCAAATATCACCAGTCAATCAACATGGACATCTGCCAACACCGGTGTTGCCACGATCAACAGCACCACCGGTGTCGCCACTGGCATTGCAGTGGGTAGCACCGCAGTTACTGCCTCGGCCAACGGCATTACCTCGCCCTCCGCCAGCCTGTCAGTCACTGCAGCGGTAATTACTGGAATCAGCATCAGTCCAACCACGCCATCCACCCCGAAAGGTACGCCTGTTACGTTCACCGCCACGGGGACTTATTCGGATGGCAGCACTGGCAACGTTTCAGGCTCAGTGACCTGGACATCCGGTAACACTGCGGTTGCTACGCTGAACGCCAGCGGCATCGCAACTACTCTGGCACAAGGCAGCGCCACCATCACGGCATCTCTGAGTGGCATTCCTTCTAGTGCCACCCTGGCCGTCACAGCGCCAGTGCTGGCTACGCTCTCCATCACCCACCCAATAGCCCTCATCGAGTTAGGAAACACAGAGCAGTTCACCGCCAGCGGCACTCTGACAGACGGCACGGTAGCGACCTTGGGGACCTTGAACTGGACATCCAGCAACACTGCGGTGGCGACGATAGATAGCACCGGGTTGTTGACCGCGCTTACGATAGGCTCGACCAATATCAGCGCAAATAGCGGAGGGATTGTCTCCAACATTTTCCCCACACCGGTTGTCACTCCTCGTTTTTCTGCTGTAACCGGGGGCTGCGTCTATGACAACAAAACTGGTTTGATGTGGGAAGTGAAAACCACCGACGGTGGCCTGCGCGATTGGAGCAAAACCTATACCAACTACAACCCTCTCGTCAACCCAATTAACCAATACGGCACGGCCACAGATGCTACTGGTTTTATAACTGCAGTCAATGCCACCAATCTGTGTGGCCGTAGTACCGGCTGGCGTCTGCCTTTATCGAGCGAACTGCAAACCCTTGTGCCTCCCTATGTCGCTGGTATTACCAAAATTTACACGACATGGTTCCCCAATACGCAGAGCAATTATTATTGGTCTGGAACGCCCTTTTTAAACTCGGTTACGACTAACGAGGGCGTCGATTTCAGGAATGGCGGCATCTTCAGCTCCTTCGTTGGTAATAGTTTCTATGTGCGGTTAGTGCATGTCGGCCAGTGATTTTTTTGGATATTGTGGTTGGCAACTGAAAAATTATTCTTCGGGTGTGATGACACGATTATTTCGTAGGGCAAGAATATATTTTTTACCAGCGGTTCTACTGCCCAATGCCAAGGTGTTGGTCACTGGTGGACAGAGCTCCCATTTCGGCGTTGCCGCCAGTGCGAAACTGTTCCAGTAGTAATCGTGATTTCAATAGCGCAGACAGCGAGTCTGTTTAACTGTTAGACCACATCAACTAAGGAGAAAAGTGTATGACCCCAGAGCAATTTGTAAAACAGTTTCGCTGGTCTCTCGAAACGTTCCAGGTAGCACGGGAGGCACAATTCCGCTGCGTATATTGCGGTCATTCGTTTTTTGACTCCGTCGATGCCTGGACTCAATTCAATGTTGACCACCTGCGACCTGGTTCAGCCGGGGAGCGTGATGAGCGCGCAGAGAACAAGGTGGCAGCCTGTTGGACATGCAATAAACTGAAGTCAAATTTTGATCCCGGCGAAGGCGTGGCTGAGGCAAACCGCGATGATCTCATTGGCATAGCCAAGGAGTTCATTGAAAAAGCCAGGCAGGTACGGAACGCCAAAGTTGTAGCAATGAGAGAGGCTTCCCGTAAGCTTATCTGAATCACGTCTTGGTTTTAGTGGAGTAGATGTGGTGAGTTTACGAACCGCATTAATCGCGAACGATGTGGTTTCTATGTCACCGCATCCTAAAAATCCGCGTAGGCAAAAAACCAACAGGCATTATGCCGATTAAAGGTGCCAGGTTCAGACCTTGGGGGTTTTCAGGTCATCTATAGTTGCGGGGCGTGCAAACTCTTTTTCAGCCATACCTGATTTTTTGGACAGCGACCATGGAATCAACCACGCAATCCATCATGTGCCGATCCGCTTCTTCATGGGTTTTGTAGTGAAACACGCCGCGCGGAAAACGGAAAGTGGACTGCATTTTTTGTATTTCGGTATTGAACAGGGCACCCTCGCGCAGCAAAGCCCCATCGGCGTGTAACGTGATGGTTCTCTCCTTGCGCATACCGGCAACTTTCATTGTCTTACCCTTTGCATTCAATTTGCGTTAGCAGCCTACCCAGTGGACAGGCAAAGGTCAATATCAAGAATCAGGGTAGGGTGCATTCCATGCACCATGGTGCGCACAGCGCACCCTACAAATACGCCAATTACCCCTTGGTCTTCGTCAAAAATACCGTCACTTCCTCGCGGTCGTGATAGAGCTGCTTCGCCGTCATCCGGTAATTGATGCCTTCATCATCCAGCCTTTTGCGGATGCCGCCCAGCGCGCTGTCCAGCGCGATGAGTCGCTGCTTCATCGGCAGTTTCAGGTTGAAGATTGCGTGTTTGCACCAGCCTGCGGCAAACCATACACCGATCAGCTCAGCGACTCGGGAGGGTTTTTCCACCATGTCGCACACCAGCCAGTCCACTGCTTTGCGCGGCGCGTATTTGAAGCCGTCCTGCTTGAGGTGTTGCACCAGCGGATGATTCGCCAGTACGCCTTTCATCGGGCCGTTGTCCACCGCGGTGACGCGGATGCCGCGCTTGACCAGTTGCCAGGTCCAGCCGCCGGGTGCCGCGCCGAGATCGACGGCTGTCATGCCCTGGCGCAGCAGACGCGTCTGCTCGCTGCGATCCATGAACACCTCGATCGCCTCGGCCAGTTTCATCGTCGAGCGGCTCGGCGCCTCGGGCGGCATGGACTGGCGCACGATGCCCATGATAGTTGCCGCGCTGTTGTGCGGGTCGCTGGTGCCGATCAATGCGGATGACTTGTCGGGGAAGAAGATATGCAGGCGCGGCAGTTTCTCCATTCGAACTGATGACCCTTCGACAGGCTCAGGGCGAACGGCCTCTTGAGAGTTGTCCTGCAACTTGCCTTGTTCGCGCAGCGCGGCCTCCAGCAACGGCTGAAAGCGGCGGGTGAAGGTGGACAGCAGTTTTCCTTCGTTGGTGTCCGGCGCTTCCAGCCACAGTGTGCCGAAGTTGCCGGGAATGGCGGCGATGGCGGCGAGGATGGGTGTCAGGCGGTCGCGTTCCGGAAGGGCGGCGATGGTGTGGTGCAGGCGGATCAGCTGGCGCGCAAAAATCAGTTCTCGACAGGACAGCGATTGGTCGTTGAGCGCGACGACGACATAGCCGCTGTCGGCGAGCAGGGCGGGTTGCTCCCCGAGAACCGGGCGCTGCTGCCGTGCCTGCCGCAGTGCTTCCTGCGCGCAATCCTGTTCGAATCCGGGGCGGCAATATAACAACCATAGAGTATTTGGAGATTTGTTCATGCGCGTATTGTGGCATAGCTTCAGTTAGCCGAGAGCACTTCCGTCGAATATCGCCCGAAGATGTTAATATTCGCGCCTCTTTTTTGGCTTCATTGTGATGAGCAAGCGCTACGATTTGATTGTGTTCGACTGGGATGGCACGTTGATGGATTCGACTGCGGCGATTGCGGGCTCGATACAGGCTGCGTGCCGTGGCCTTGGTTTTACTGTACCGGACGATCAAACTGCGCGCCATGTGATCGGCCTCGGGCTGGATCAGGCATTGCGATATGCCGTACCCGATGCCCCCGAGGCGAAGCGCCCCGATCTGGTGGCGCTCTACCGGCACCATTTCATCGTGCAGAGCGAGGCGATTTCATTGTACGACGGCGCCCGCGAGACGATAGATGAACTGCACAGTGCGGGATATTTGCTGGCTGTGGCGACCGGCATGAGCCGCGCGGGACTGGAAAGGGCGCTGAATAACTCGGGGTTGAAGAAATATTTTCACGCCACGCGCACGGCGGATGTGACTTGTTCCAAACCCAATCCGGCGATGTTGCTGGAGCTGATGGAAGAACTGGCAGTTGATACCAGGCGCACGCTGATGGTGGGCGATACCACGCACGATCTGTTGATGGCGCAAAATGCCAAGGTGGATGCGGTGGCGGTGTTGCACGGCGCACATCTGCCGGAACAGTTGCGGGCGCTGAAGCCGCTGGCTTTGGTCGAAGATTTTACCGAGCTGAGGACATGGTTAAAAGCCAACGCCTGACGAAAGCCATCGTCTAACGAATTTTCGAATTTTCAAAAGGAATCATGATGACAGATCAAAACAACAACTGGGAACGCGGTGTGCTGGAAAAACTGGCAATGTCGGCATTGCAGGAACAGCGCCGCACACGGCACTGGGGTATTTTTTTCAAGGTGCTGACGTTCGGCTACCTGTTCCTTATTTTGTTCATCTTCATGGGCTGGATAGACAAAAGTGACTCTGCGCTGGGTACAGGCAAACATACCGCAATGGTGGATATGCATGGGGTGATTTCATCGGATAGCGCGGCGAGTGCCGACAATCTGATTCCAAGTTTGCAGGAGGCATTCAAGGACAAGGACACGCAGGGAGTGATCCTGCGCATCAACAGCCCCGGCGGCAGCCCGGTGCAGGCAGGGCAGATCAATGACGAGATCCGTCGCCTGCGCGCCAAGTATCCGGCTATTCCGCTGTATGCGGTAGTCGAGGACATTTGTGCATCAGGCGGATATTACGTGGCGGCGGCAGCGGACAGTATTTATGTGGACAAGGCCAGTTTGATCGGCTCTATCGGAGTATTGATGGACGGTTTCGGCTTCACCGGCACGATGGCGAAGCTCGGCGTGGAGCGCCGCCTGATAACGGCCGGAACCAATAAGGGGTTCCTCGATCCGTTCTCGCCGAGCGATCAGGCGCAGCAGGCATATGCCAGGCAGATGGTCGCGGAGATTCACCAGCAATTCATCGATGTGGTGAGGCAGGGGCGTGGCAAGCGCCTCAAGGAAACGGCGGACACCTTCAGCGGCCTGGTGTGGAATGGGCAGAGGGGGGTGGAATTGGGTCTGGCAGATGGTTACGGCAGCCTAGAATCGGTGGCGCGCGATGTCATCAAGGCCGAGAAAATCGTGGACTTCACCACCAGGGAAAATTTCGCGGACCGTTTGGCTAAACGCCTTGGCGCCGGAGTAGCGAGTGCATTGCCGGGATTTTCCGCGCCGGCTAACGGGGTGAGTTTGCGTTAATGCAAGTGCATTAGTTAGGGAAACGCAGATTTATTCACTCAATCCGTCATTGCGAGCGAAGCGTGGCAATCCAGTTGTTCGATATCAAACGAACTTCTGGATTGCCACGTCGCTACCCGCCACGCTTCGCTCGCGGCTAAAGGCTTATTCTCGCAATGACGATTTAATCTGCGTTTCCTTAGAGTTTTTCACCCGGCCCTTAATTCAGCAGCGATTCCAGTTTTTGCATCACGTTTTGCATGATGCGCGGCTGTCCTTGTGCGGTGGGATGCAGGTTGTCGGCCTGAAAGTGTTCGGGCGCCACGCCTTCCAGCAGGAACGGCAGCAGTCCGATACGGTGTTTTTCCGCCAGCCTTGAATACATGTTCTCGAATTCCGTGATGTAAGGCTTGCCGTAATTCGGCGGCAGCTTCATGCCGATCAGCAGCACCCTGGCGCGCGAGCGCTTGACCTGTTTGATGATTTCGCCAAGATTGTCTTCGATGTTGGCGGTACTGTAACCGCGCAGCCCGTCGTTCGCGCCCAGCTCCACGATCACAATCGCCGGCCGATGTTGCTGCAAGGCCCTGGCGATGCGTTGCCGCCCGCCCAGAGCGGTCTCGCCGCTGATACTGGCATTCACAATATTGAATCCGGGATGGGTATGCTCCAATTCCTGATGCAATATACGCACCCAACTTTTTTCTGCTGCGATGCCGTATCCGGCTGATAAACTGTCGCCGAACACCAGTATGTTTTTTTCAGCATTTGCGGTAAACGGCAGCCACAGTGCGCTGACCAATAAAATGACTTTCAAAACCGGCAAGGAAAAGTTTTTCATGGCAGAGATTGTGCAGGCAATTAATCTCGGTAAGCAAGTGTTAAGCGGCGAGCAGCCGCTGGTCATCTTGCACGAAGTCAATTTTGCAGTCGAAGCAGGCGACAGTCTGTCGATAGTCGGCGCTTCCGGTTCCGGTAAATCCACGCTGCTCGGCCTGCTCGCCGGGCTGGACGTGCCGAGCAGCGGCAGCGTGCTGCTCAACGGCGCAGACCTGTTCGCGCTGGACGAAGACGGGCGCGCCAGGCTGCGCGGCGAACTGGTGGGGTTCGTGTTCCAGTCGTTCCAGTTGCTGCCCGCGCTCTCCGCCCTGGAAAACGTCATGTTGCCGCTGGAGTTGCGCGGAACACCGGATGCAAGTGTACGTGCCAGGGAATCGCTGCGCCAGGTCGGCTTGAGCGAACGCGCCCACCATCTGCCCAAACACCTCTCCGGCGGCGAACAGCAGCGTGTCGCACTGGCCCGCGCCTTCGTCACCCAGCCGAAAATCCTGTTCGCCGACGAACCCACCGGCAACCTCGACGCCGCCACCGGCGCGCAGGTCATCGAGCTGCTGCTGGAACTCAACCGCGCGCAAGGCACGACGCTGATCCTGGTCACCCACGATGAGGCGCTGGCGCGGCGTTGTGGCAGGCAGCTGCGGTTGGAGGCGGGGCGGGTGGTAGAGTGATTCCCACTCCATCCCCGTCATTCCGACGTTAAGGGGCCAAGGTTAAATAAAATTTTGGACATATTTTTAGCATACGTTTGTTAGAATAAACAGCAGTCCACACTTGGAGGTACGACATGTTAAGCATAGAAAATCTGACCCGCATCGAGAAGTTGCGCATGATGGAAGTGATCTGGGATGATCTATCGCGTGATTCGGAAACGTTCTCCTCGCCGGAATGGCACGCGCAAGCGTTGAAGGATGCTGAACGTGCCCTTGCTGAAAACCGGACGCATTTTGTTTCCTGGAATGCTGCCAAGAAGATGCTGCGCGACAGTACCCAATGAAAATCGAGATTCTGAGTATCGCGTTGGTTGATATTCAGTCCGGCCAGCACTTTTATGAGCAGCAACAGGAAGGATTAGGCGCTTATTTTCTGGATTCGCTGTTTTCCGACATCGATGCTCTTTTGCTTTACGCAGGTATTCACCAGCAGTTTTTTGGTTATTACCGCGCACTCTCAAAGCGATTCCCATACGCAATCTACTACCGGGTGAGCGAGCAAACTATTCAGGTATGGCGCGTCCTGGACTGCCGACAGAAGCCATCACGCATAGTAGATGCGCTACGCACATAGTTACCGTTACTCCCTCAGACTCTCGCCCGTAATCGGTCGAGGGAAACGGGTATGAACCTTCTCCGCCTCTCCCTCAACCTCCTTCGCCGTGACTGGCGCGCCGGGGAATGGCGCGTGCTGCTGCTGGCGCTGGTGCTGGCGGTGGGCAGCCTCGCCACGGTCGGGCTGTTCGCCGACCGCGTGCGGCAGGCATTGCAGCAGGAGGCGCAGAGCCTGATCGGGGCGGATATGCGCATTACTTCGATGCGTCCGCTTCCGCCGGCCTACCGTGCTGCGGCGCAAACACGCGGGTTGCAGACAGCGATGAGCCTGTCTTTTCCGAGCATGGTGGTGTTTGGCGAACAAAACCTGCTGAGCGAGATTCAGTTGGTCGAGGCGGGCTATCCGCTGCGCGGCAAGATCACGATCGACGACGGCAGTGCGCATGTGGCGCAGGATATTCCCGCGCCGGGCACGATCTGGGCGAGCCAGCGGCTGTTGCACCGCCTGGAAATACGCCTGGGCGATGAGGTCAGCATCGGCAGGAAGCGCTTCGTGGTGGCGGCTGCCATCGTGCGCGACGTCGACCAGTCGATCGGCTTTGCCAGCTTCGCGCCGCGCGTGTTGCTGAATGCGAAGGACCTTGCCGCAACGGGCCTGGATCAGGAAGGCAGCCGCATCAATTACCGTCTATTAATTGCCGGGGACGCGCGGCAGGTCGGCGAGCTGCGCGACGAGCTGAAAAGCAAACTGACAGACTACCAGAAGCTGGAAGACGTGCGCGATGCGCGCCCGGAAATCCGCACCGCGCTGGATCGGGCCGAGCACTTCCTCGGGCTTGCCGCGCTGACGGCCGCGATCCTGGCGGGCGCGGCGATGGCGCTGGCATCGCGGCGTTTCGTGCTGCGCCATCTGGACGGCTGCGCGGTGATGCGCTGCCTCGGCGCGCAGCAGGGGCAGGTGCTGCGCCTGTTCCTCTACCAGTTCCTGCTGCTCGGCATCGTTGCGGTGATGCTCGGTTGTGCGTTGGGTTATGTGACACAGGCCGTGCTGGTCGGGTTCATCGAATCGATGCGCGATGCGGAGTTGCCGCAGCCGACCGTGCTGCCCACGCTCAAGGCGGCGGCAAGCGGCTTTGCATTGCTGCTCGGTTTTTCCTTTTTGCCGCTGCTGCAATTGCGCAAGGTGTCGCCGCTGCGTGTGCTGCGCCGCGAGCTGGGGGCGCCGCAGACCAGCACCGGCATGGTGTACGGGCTGGCGGTGCTGGTGCTGGCTGGCTTGTTTCTGTGGCAGGCGGGTTCGATTGAATTAGGCTTCGCAATGCTGGGCGGGCTGCTCGCGGGTCTGCTGCTGTTCGGCGCGCTGGCGCGGCTACTGCTGCATGGGTTGGCGCGGTATTCATCAATTTTTCATCCGCAGCTGCGGCATGCGTTCAACAACCTGGCGCGGCATGGACACGACTCGGCGCTGCAAGTGGTGGCGCTTGGCCTGGGCGGCATGGCGTTGCTGCTGTTGACGCTGGTGCGCGGCGACCTGCTGCAAAGCTGGCAGGGCAAGCTGCCGCCGGAAACACCAAACCGCTTCGTGGTGAACATCCAGCCCGACCAGCAGCAACCCGTGCTGGATTTTTTTGCGCGGCAGTCCGTGCCGCAGCCGGAGTTGCTGCCGATGGTGCGCGGCAGGCTGGTCGCCATCAATGCCGCACCCATCGTTGGCGACAACTATCCCGATCCGCGTGCCCGCGAGCTGGTGGAGCGCGAATTCAACCTGTCCTGGGCGGAGCAGATGCCGGAGTGGAATGATCTGGTGCAAGGTCAATGGTGGGATTACAGAGGACAGAAAACAGAAGACAGCGGACAGAAAGGCGTGAGCCGAGCGCAGCTGTCGGTTGAAGAAGGCATCGCCGAACGTCTGGGCATCCAACTCGGCGACGAGCTCACCTACGAGGTGGCGGGTAGCCGCTTTACCGCGCGCGTCACCAATCTGCGCAAGGTGCAATGGGATTCGATGCGGGTGAATTTCTTCGTGATTACCACGCCGGAGCTGCTCCGGGATTATCCGGTGAGCTATCTCACCAGCTTCTATCTGCCGCCGGACAAACTTCGCGTTGGCGATCAACTGACGCGCGAATTTCCCACCCTGCTGGTGATCGACACCGGCGCGTTGATCGCGCAGGTGCGCAGCATCATGGACCAGATCGCGCAAACCGTTAGCGTGGTATTTCTGTTCACGCTGTCTAGCGGCCTCGCGGTGCTGTATGCCGCGCTGCTTGCCACGCTGGACGAGCGTATCCGCGAGACGGCGATCCTGCGCACCCTGGGTGCGGACAGCCGCTACCTGCGCCGCTTGCACCTGGGCGAATTTGCCGCGCTGGGGCTGTTGAGCGGTCTGTTCGCCGCCGGCGGCGCGGTGCTGCTAGGCTGGGTACTGGCGCGCTTCGTCCTGGAGATTCCGTATCACGCAAGCACTGTCATCTGGCCGGTTGGCGGACTGGGCGGCATGCTGGTGGTGATGCTGGCGGGCTGGCTGGGCACGCGCCGATTGAGCGCACTGCCGCCGCTGGTGATATTGCGTGAATAGGATTGCGGCAATTTTTCGGGTTGATATCGAAGGGGGATTAATCATGACTGTTGTTTTACGAATTCTATGTCTCGCGCTCATTGCCCTTGCTTCTGGATGCAGTTCCGATACGGCGAAACGGACGGGCTATGAAACCCTGCAAAACGTCCGCCAGCAGGAATGCCTGAAAAATATGTCGCCGGACTGCGAGAAGCGGGAATATTACGACGACTATGAGCGCAAGCGGAAAGGGCTGGATGCGCCTGAATAATATCGGGTGGATATACCGCATGTCCCACCGGTTAGCATGCCAGCGTTGGCGGTGCAAGCAGGTTACGGTGCTATCGTAAATGTCGTAATGCAGGATTTCGTATGTCGTTTGTCGCATGCCGCATGCCGAGTGCGGATGAACTGGCGTTGATGCAACAATTGATCGGGCAGGCGAAGTGCGATGTCGTAGGGCGGGTCACACCCGCCGATTCAAACCCAGACAACAACCACGTTTCCCAAACGGCCATGAAAGCCGTCTGTCCATAAAAACCGCCCGGCCCGAAATAGCCCGATCAATCGCCGACATCAGTTTCAGATCAAGCAAACAACAGCAAGCGGGATAAGGTTGAGTGTAGTGCCGCATTGGTGATAGAATGCGCGCCGCTTCGGGATAGTCCGGAGCAAATTTCCCGCTCGCGCAAGTTGGGGTGCCTATAGGAAGAACTATGGGTCAGGCTGGCGAGCGGTAGTTTATAACCCTTACGATTGGAGTAATCATGGCTGTAACTATGCGTCAAATGCTGGAGGCTGGTGTGCATTTCGGACACCAGACACGTTTCTGGAATCCCAAGATGGCACCGTACATCTTCGGTCATCGCAACAAGATTCACATCATCAACCTGGAAAAAACCGTCGCGATGTTCGCCGAGGCGGAAAACTTCGTGCGCAAACTGTCCGCGAAGAAGGGCACTGTGCTGTTCGTCGCGACCAAGCGCCAGGCGCGCGACATCTTGCAGGAAGAGGCTGTGCGTGCGGAATCCCCGTTTGTGAATCATCGCTGGCTGGGCGGTATGCTGACCAACTACAAGACCGTTCAGGGGTCCATAAAGCGTCTGCGCGAATTGGAACAAATGACAGCCGATGGCGCGTCCGAGAAGCTTTCCAAGAAGGAAGCATTGCTGATGAAGCGCGAGCTGGAGAAGCTGAACCGCAGCCTGGGCGGCATCAAGGATATGCAGGGTTTGCCGACTGCGCTGTTCGTGATCGACGTGGGTTACCAGAAGGGCGCCATCGTTGAAGCGCAGAAACTGGGCATCCCGGTGATCGGTATTGTCGACACCAACAATTCCCCGCTCGGCGTGGACTACATCATTCCGGGTAACGACGACTCCACTCAGGCAATCCGTCTGTACGCTCGCGCCATCGCTGATGCGGTGCTGGAAGGCCGCGCGCAAGCCTTAAACGAATTGGTCGAGCAGGTTGCCGAACAAGCCGCCTAGGCCTTTACAAGGCGCATAAAGGGGCGCGAGCCCCTTTTTTTATACGTTTTTTATGGAGTTCAAGATGGCAGAAATTACTGCAAGCATGGTCAAGGAATTGCGCGAGTTAACCGGACTCGGCATGATGGAATGTAAAAGGGCGCTGGTCGAATCCAACGGCGATATGAAAGCGGCTGAAGAGCAAATGCGTATCAAGAGCGGTGCCAAGGCGAGCAAGGCATCTGCCCGCGTGACCGCCGAAGGTGTGGTCAGCGCGTTTATCGCGAATGACGGCAAGACTGGCGCGGTGGTGGAAGTTAATTGCGAAACTGACTTCGTGGCCAAGAATGATGACTTTGTCGCGTTCGCAAAAAATGTTGCCGAGACGGTGGCGAAGAATAATCCGGCGGACATCGCCGCGCTGTCCGGTTTGGCAATTGCCAATGGCTCCGCCAGCGTGGAAGAGACCCGCAAGACACTGATCATGAAACTCGGCGAGAACATTGCCGTCCGCCGTTTCGAGCGTTACGCGACTACCACCGGCAAGCTGTCCAGCTACCTGCATGGCAGCAAGATCGGCGTGCTGCTGGACTACACCGGCGGCGACGAAACACTGGGCCGTGACCTTTCCATGCACATCGCGGCGAGCAAGCCGAAGTCGATTGACGCTTCCGGCGTGAATCCGGTGGAAATCGAAACCGAGCGCCGCATCGCCATCGAGAAGGCTCGCGAAGCCGGCAAGCCGGAAGCGATGCTGGAGAAGATCGCCGACGGCACGGTGCAGAAGTTTCTCAAGGAAGTGACGCTGCTGGGCCAGGTGTTCGTCAAGGCGGAAGACGGCAAGCAGACCGTCGAGCAATTGCTGAAGAGCAAGGGCTCATCGGTGACCGCGTTCCAGATGTTCGTGGTGGGCGAAGGCATCGAGAAGAAGGTCGAGGACTACGCGGCTGAAGTGGCTGCCGCAGCAGCAGCAGCCAAGGGCTGACATCATGAGCGCGCCCGCCTACAAACGCATCCTGCTCAAGCTGTCCGGCGAAGCCCTGATGGGCGACGACAGCTACGGCATCAACCGCGAGGTGATTGAACGCATCGTGGCCGAGATTGCGGAAGTGATGGGGCTGGGTGTGGAAGTGGCGATTGTGATCGGCGGCGGCAATATTTTCCGCGGCGTTGCTCCGGCTGCGGCCGGGATGGATCGGGCGACCGCAGATTACATGGGCATGCTGGCCACGGTGATGAATGCCATGGCATTGCAGGATGCGATGAAGCGCGCCGGTCTGGATTGCCGCGTGCAGTCCGCGCTGAGCCTGGAGCAGGTCGCCGAGCCGTTCATTCGCGGCAAGGCCTTGCGTTATCTGGAAGACGGCAAGGTGGTGATTTTTGCGGCCGGTATCGGCAGCCCGTTCTTCACCACCGATACCGCTGCCGCATTGCGCGGCGTGGAAATGTCTGCCGACGTGGTGATCAAGGCCACCAAGGTGGATGGTGTTTATACCGCCGACCCCAAAATAGACCCCAAAGCGACCCGCTATGAAAGCCTGTGCTTTGACGAGGCAATCAGCAAGAATCTCAAGGTGATGGATGCAACGGCGCTGACGTTGTGCCGCGACCAGAAACTGCCGATTATCGTGTTCAGTATTTTCAAGCCGGGCGCGCTGAAGCGCGTGGTGATGGGCGAAGGCGAAGGCACATTAGTACGCTGTGATTAACTTAAGACTCGCATAGCGATAACCAGCGACTTGCCCAGCGTTTTTTGCTGGGCTTAGTCGAGTGGCTAGTGGTTTCATCAGACCGCGTCCCTCTCGCCAGCTTGCGGGATAACCAGCGACTTGGCTGCGGCTTTTGGCAGCCTAGTCGAATGGCTAGTTGTTCCACCCAGAGAGATAGGAGAGAGGGGAACGGGTATGGCGAGTGTTATCAGGGACGGCATATTTGCCATACCCGTTGATTCTGGAGATAAACCATGATTGCGGACATCAAAAAAACAACCGAGCAAAAAATGCACAAGTCGCTGGATGCGCTGAAAGCCGACCTGGGCAAGGTGCGCACCGGGCGTGCGCACACCGGCCTGCTGGATCATGTGATGGTGGATTACTACGGTAATCCGACACTGGTCACGCAAGTCGCGAACGTCACCTTGATCGACGCGCGCACCATCGGCGTGCAGCCCTGGGAAAAGAACATGGTCGGTCCGGTGGAACGCGCGATCCGCGATGCGGATCTGGGCCTTAACCCCGCCACCAACGGCGATCAGATCCGCGTGCCGATGCCGATGTTGACTGAAGAACGTCGCCGCGACTTGATCAAGGTGATCAAGGCTGAAGGCGAGACCGCCAAGGTGGCGGTGCGCAACATTCGCCGTGATGCCAACCATACCCTGAAAGAAGCGCTCAAGAAAAAAGAAATTGCCGAAGACGAAGAACGCCGCACACAAGATGAAATTCAGAAATTAACCGATCGTTTTATTGCTGAAATCGATAAGGCATTGGCAGCCAAAGAAGCTGACCTGATGGCAGTTTAGCTAGTAGCCTGTAGCGGGTAGCATGTAGCTTACTAAGGTGCGCGCTTCGTGCGCGGTATTTGTAAAGCTACCAGCCACGAGCTACAAGCTACCCGCTCACAAGGATTCTCAATGGCGTTATTCCAGAGCTCCACCACTATCATTCCCGACGCACCCGCCGTCCCGCGCCATATTGCCATTATCATGGATGGCAACGGACGCTGGGCGAAACAGCGTTTCATGCCGCGTGTCATGGGACATCAGCGGGGTGTGGAAGCGTTGCGCGAGGTGGTGAAAAGTTGCCGCGAGCTGGGTGTGGAGTACCTGACGGTGTTCGCCTTCAGCAGTGAGAACTGGCGGCGTCCTGCAGAAGAAGTATCCTTCCTGATGGCGCTGTTTCATAAAATGCTGGAACGCGAAGTCGCCAAGCTGCACCAGAACAATATCCGCTTGAAGATTATCGGCGACCGCAGCCGCTTCGACAGCAAGCTCAGGCAGACGATGCAGGATGCCGAGCAACTCACGGCCGGCAACACCGCACTGACGCTGACCATTGCCGCCAATTACGGCGGTCGCTGGGATGTGATGCATGCGGTACAGTCCATGCTCAGGGAGCATCCGCAACTGGCACAGGGTTTTGCGGAAGAGGATTTGTCGCCGTATCTTTCCATGAGCGATGCTCCCGAGCCGGATTTGTTCATCCGCACCGGCGGCGAGCAGCGTATCAGCAACTTCATGTTATGGCAGCTGGCCTATACCGAATTGTATTTCACCGAGGTTCTGTGGCCGGCATTCGGGCGCAAGGAGCTTGATGCGGCGATTGCTTCGTATCAGAAGCGTGAGCGCCGTTTTGGCCGGACCAGCGACCAGCTGGCGGGTGAGCCGTTGGAAAGGAAGGCTGATGCTTAAGCTGCGGGTGATGACTGCTGTCGTCTTGTTGCTGCTCTTTTTGTTGGCGCTGTTTGCCTTGCCCGTTTCCGGCTGGATTATGCTGGTGGTTGTTGTAGTGGCGCAGGGCGCTGCCGAATGGTCAAGATTGTCAAAGCTCACAGGTGGAAGAGCATATGTTTTCTGGGCGCTGACGCTGGTGATGATGCTGGGCCTGGTCTGGTTCGATGCCAGCCGTCCGGCGGAGCAGCAAGTCTTCATCCATTTGCTGGTGTATGCGGTGTCTGCCTTGCTATGGTTGATCGTCGTTCCGACCTGGTTGATGACGGGCTGGAAGGTTGCCAATCCGTACCTGATGGCATTGGTCGGCTGGGCATTGCTGGTTCCCACCGGTTTGGCGATGATGGATCTGCGTGCTTTCGATCCCAGTCCCTGGGTATTGTTGTTCGTGATGGGACTGGTTGCGGCGGCGGATATTTCCGCCTACTTCGCCGGGCGTAAATTCGGCAAGAACAAACTCGCCCCGAGCATCAGTCCCGGCAAAACCTGGGAGGGCGTTGCCGGCGCGATGCTCGGGGTGTCTGTCTATGTGGTGCTGGTGTGGCGTTTCAGCCCCTATTTCAGCCAGCGCGAATTGTTGCCGGTCTTGCTGCTGGCTTCCTGGTGGTGGGTCGTTCTGGCGGTCATCGGCGATTTGTTCGAATCGGCGATCAAACGCCAGGCCGGGGTCAAGGACAGCGGCGCACTGCTGCCCGGGCACGGCGGACTGCTGGATCGCATCGATGCGCTGACATCGACCTTGCCCCTCGCCGCGTTGGCGATTCTGTTGCAGCGGATCGGCTAGTGTGGTGTCCTGGAAATAACGAAACACGTTCAAATTCCTTAACCTGTGTGGCGCAAAAGCGAGCGGGATTGGGTAGGGTGGGTCACACCCGCCGTTGCACGAGATGATGAGGAAGTCGATGCGGAATTTGGTGAATGATGTTGGCATGGCGGGTGCGAAAAACTTATGGCCGGGCACCCGTGTGACCCGCCCTGCGTGCGATCCCGTAAGTGTGTTGCGCGTCTTCATGGAATATTAGGGTTATTGAAAACCATGCAACATCTGACTATCCTCGGTTCAACAGGCAGCATTGGCGCCAGCACGCTGGACGTGGTGGCGCGCCATCCCGACAAATTCCGGATCACTGCGTTGACTGCAAACCGCCAGGTTGAGTTGTTGTTCCGGCAATGCCGGCAATTCAAGCCGCGTTATGCGGTGCTGCTGGATGAGGATGCTGCGGCACAGTTGCGGTCGCTGGTCCGCGAGGCCGGTTTGGTCACCGAGGTGTTGAGCGGTGCGGCAGCATTGGATCAGGTTTGCGTGTTGCCGGAAGTCGATACGGTGATGGCGGCCATCGTCGGCGCTGCCGGCTTGCAGCCGACACTGGCAGCCGCGCGTGCCGGAAAAAAAATCCTGCTGGCGAACAAGGAAACGCTGGTGATGGCGGGGAATGTGTTCATGGATGCGGTGCGAGCCAGCGGCTCTGCGCTTATGCCCATCGACAGCGAGCACAACGCGATTTTTCAGGCGCTGCCGCGCGGCTATGACGGTAATCTGGCGAGCAATGGCGTGCGGCGCATTTTGCTGACAGCTTCCGGCGGGCCATTTTGCGATACGCCGCTCAGCGAATTGCACAATGTCACACCGGAGCAAGCGTGCGCGCATCCCAACTGGGTGATGGGGCGCAAGATTTCGGTGGATTCCGCGACGATGATGAACAAGGGCCTGGAGGTGATTGAGGCGCACTGGCTGTTCAATGCAAGCGCCGATATCATTCAGGTCGTAGTGCATCCGCAGAGCGTGATTCATTCGCTGGTCGAATATGTGGATGGTTCGGTGATGGCGCAACTCGGCAACCCGGACATGCGCACACCGATCGCCTATGGCCTGGCTTATCCCGAGCGCATCGATTCCGGCGTGGCACCGCTGGATTTGTTCAAAGTGGCGACGATGAATTTTTTCGCACCGGACTTCGTTCGATTTCCCTGTCTGTCGCTGGCGTATCAGGCCCTGCGCTCGGCAGGGACTGCTCCGGCAATCCTGAATGCCGCGAACGAAGTGGCGGTAGAAGCTTTTCTCGGCAAACAAATACCTTTCCTGTCCATTCCGGGCGTCATTGAGGCGGTGCTGGATGCGCTGCCTGTTCATGCGGTAGGCTGTCTGGGCGATGTGCTAAACGCTGATGGCGAAGCTCGCCGTGCCGCACAACAACAAATTCAGCGGGTAGCCGGATGATTACAATATTGGCATTTGTCGGCGCGATCTCGCTATTGGTGGTGATCCATGAACTCGGCCACTATCTGGTCGCGCGGCGCTGCGGCGTGAAAGTGCTGCGTTTTTCGCTGGGCTTTGGCTATGTGATTTACAGCAAACGCTTTGCCAACAGCCCCTTCGACAAGGCTCAGGGCAGGGGCACCGAATGGGTGATTTCCGCGATTCCGCTGGGCGGCTACGTCAAGATGGTGGACGAGCGCGAGGGCGATGTTGCGCCGGAAGACCTGGAATATTCCTTCAATCGCAAACCTGTGTCACAACGTATCGCGATCGTGGTCGCCGGACCGCTGGCGAATTTTCTGCTGGCCGTCGTGCTGTATTGGGCATTGTTCATCTACGGCGTGCCGGGATTGAAACCGGTGCTGGGCGAGGTGCCGCCGGGTTCTCCGGCGGCCATTGCGCAAATGCAGGCGGGCGAAACCATCATCAGCATCGATGGCGAGACGATTCCGAGCTGGCATGAATTGCGCTGGACGCTGATGGAACGGAGCCTTCGACGCGGCTCGGGACAGGATCAGCAGGACGGTGAAGTGAGGATCGAAGCGCAAAGCGCCAGCGGCGCGCGGTTGTTTCACATGCTGGACTTGAGCAGCCTGGAAGCGAAGGATCTGGATGGCGAATTCCTCGACAAACTCGGGCTGCGCCCCTACCAGCCTGTTCTCCTTCCGGTTATCGGCAAGATAGCCGAGGGCAGCGCGGCGCAACTCGCCGGTCTGCAGGAGGGTGATGTCATCTTGCGTGCCAATGGCGTGGAGATGGCGCACTGGAACGATGTAGTCGAGGTTATCCGCGCGCATCCAGAGGAAACCGTGCGGCTTGAGATCCGCCGCGGCGAGACGACGCTGACCGTGCCGCTCGTTCCGCAATCCGTAATTGAATCCGGCAATAAAATCGGCAAGATCGGCGTGGCCCCGCAAGTGGATAGTCAGGTATGGCAGTCGATGTTCACCGAAGTCAGCTATGCGCCTGTGGAGGCACTGCTCAGGTCTTTGCGCAAGACCTGGGAAACATCGGTCATCAGCCTGAAGATGATGGGCAAAATGGTGATCGGTGAGATTTCGATGAAAAACCTGAGCGGCCCGATCACGATCGCCGATTATGCCGGCCAGTCAGCCGCAATGGGCGTGGCGGCATACCTGGGTTTCCTGGCCTTGATCAGCATCAGTCTCGGTGTGCTGAATTTACTGCCCATTCCCTTATTGGATGGGGGGCACTTGCTGTATTATGTCGCCGAATTGGTCAAGGGCAGTCCGGTCTCGGAGCAGGCCTGGGAAATCGGCCAGAAAATCGGCATCGCGCTGCTCGGTATGCTGATGGTCTTTGCTATCTACAACGATATTAACCGCCTTGTTTCAGGTTAAAAAATGAACAAAAAAAAGCTGGCGGGGTTGATTCTCCTGTTTTGTACCTCTCATGCCTGGGCAATCGTGCCTTTTATCGTCAAGGATATTCGCGTCGAAGGCATACAGCGCACTGAAGCCGGCACGGTGTTCAGTTATTTGCCTGTCAAGGTTGGCGATACCATGGACCAGCATCAGGCCGCGTCGGCGATTCGCGCCTTGTACGCCACCGGGTTTTTCAAGGATGTGCGGGTGAAAGTCGATCGCGGCGTGTTGATCGTGCAAGTGCGCGAACGGCCTTCGATTGCGAGTATTGTGATCAATGGGGCCAAGGATTTTCCCAAGGATCAGCTCAAGGAGAACATGAAATATGCCGGGCTGGCCGAAGCGCGCATTTTCGATAAAGGTGCGCTGGATAAAGCCACCCAGGAGCTGAAACGACAATACGTTGCGCGAGGCAAATATGGTGTTGATCTGACGACCACCGTTACCGAACTGGAACGCAACCGCGTCAGCATCGTGTTCAATATTGTGGAAGGCGAGGTTTCCAAAATCAGGCAAATCAATCTGGTCGGCAATCATGCCTATGAAGAGGATGAGTTGCTGGATTTGATGAAGCTCAGTACACCCGGCTTGTTCAGCTGGTTCAGCAGCAGCGACCAGTATTCCAAGCAGAAACTGTCGGCTGACATCGAAACGCTGCGATCGTTCTATATGGATAACGGCTACCTGGAATTCAATATCGATTCCACCCAGGTTTCGATCACCCCGAACAAGGAGGATATATACATCACCATCAATTTCACCGAGGGCGCGAAATATACCATTGCCAAGGTGAGCGTGTCCGGTGACACGCCTGTACCGAAAGACGAAATTGAAAAGCTCGTGCAGGCGAAAGCAGGAGACATTTTCTCCCGCAAGGCGATGACGGAAACCAGCAAACTGATCGGCGAACGTCTGGGGCGTGAAGGCTATGCTTTTTCCAACGTCAATGCGATTCCTGAAATTGACAAGGAGAAACACGAGGTCTCGTTCAACTTTGTGGTGGATCCCGGTCAGCGCGTATATATTCGCCGCATCAACATTGCGGGCAACGACAAGACGCGCGATGAGGTCATACGCCGCGAATTCCGCCAGGTCGAGGGCGAGTGGTTTGACGTGGAAAAAATCAAAAAATCCAAACAGCGCGTGGATAGGCTGGATTTTTTTGCCGAAGTGAATATTGAAACTCCGCCAGTGCAGGGGGCGGCAGACCAGATGGATGTGAACCTGTCGGTAAAGGAGAAATCAACCGGAAATATTTCGATAGGCGCAGGTTATTCGAATAACGAAGGTCTCGTGTTAAGCGGTGCTGTCACGCAGGCCAATCTGTTCGGAACCGGCAATCATATTTCCACGCAAATCAATACCGGCAAAGTCAACCAGGTATATTCGCTCTCATACACCAACCCCTATTTCACCGATGATGGCGTCAGTCGCGGATTCGATATTTATAAACGCAACACCGATTCCCAAAGCACTGCGGTGAGCCAATACTCTTCACGCACATTGGGCGGCGGGGTGCGTTTTGGCGTGCCGATAGCCGATGATGAGTCGATCAGCTATGGCCTGGCGGTTGAAAGATCAGAGCTGGGCTTGTCGGCGGCTAGCCCTTCGCGATTAACGCAATATATCAATGAATTTGGATCGGTTAACAGTAACTTGCTGGGTACTGTCGGATGGGGCAAGGATAGCCGCGACAGCGCTATTTACACTACTGAGGGCACGGTGCAACGCGCCTTTGCGGAAATTGCCTTGCCGGTGCTGGATATGCGATATTACAAGCTGAATTACCAGTACCAGTTGTTTTATCCGGTGAATAGCAAGGTGACCCTGTTGCTGAATGGCGAAGCCGGTTTTGCTGACGGTTATAGCGACAAAAAACTGCCGTTTTTCAAGAATTTTTATGCGGGTGGTCCCGGTTCGGTACGCGGATATGAATCCAGTTCGCTTGGCCCGCGTGATACCGCGAATGCGGTATTGGGCGGCACGCGCCGCGTGGTCGGCGGAGCGGAACTGTTGATGCCATTTCCGGGGATGGAGAAGGAAAAATCGGTTCGTTTGAGTGGGTTTGTCGAGGCGGGCGCGGTATATGGGGTGGGTGATTTGCCGGGCAGCGCCGGACTGCGCTATTCTGTCGGAACGGCGTTTACCTGGTTGTCGCCGGTGGGGCCGCTTAAATTCAGTTATGCTTTACCGCTCAACAGGCAGCCGGTGGATAAAATAGAGAAGTTCCAGTTCACTTTGGGAACGATGTTCTGATAAAGCAACAGATCAAACTACTAGCCATTCGATTTGACGGGTTAAAGGTGCCAGCCAAGCCGCTGGTTATGATGTGCGGGGGGTAAGGTCATGAAGGTGATATTCAAAGCAGGTTTGTTGTCCGCGTTGCTGGGCGTGGGAGTGGCCTGTGCTGAAGATTTCAAGGTGGGCGTGGTGGATACCGAGCGCATTTTGCGCGAGTCCGTTCCCGCGATGAAAGCGGAAAAGAAAATAGAGAAGGAATTTTCCGGACGCGATCAGGAAATCAAGAAGCTGGTGAAACAGGCCAAAGAATTGCAAGCCTTGCTGGAGAAAGATGACGGAAAGCTTACGGATGCCGATCGTCGCAACAAGGAGCGCGAGTTGACCGCGATGAACGTGAACCTGCAGCGCATGCAGCGCGAGTTCCGCGAAGATTTGAATTTGCGCAAAAACGAAGAGTTGGCCATCGTACTGGAGCTGGCCAACAAGGCTATCCAGGCGATTGCCGAAGCGGAGAAATACGACCTGATCCTGCAGGAAGCGGTGTATCGCAATCCCAAAATAGACATCACCGACAGTGTGATCAGGTATTTTGCCAGTGACAAGTCCGACAGCAGGGACATCAAGTAAACAGGTGGTATCGCCGCATGACAGTTTTTTACCGTTTGTCTGAGATTGCAGCGCAGCTGGGAGGGCGCGTATTGGGGGATACCGAGGTACGCATCTCCCAAATCGCAACCCTGGAAACTGCGCAGCCTGATCAAATCAGCTTTCTTACCAACAGCAAATATCGCGCGCAGCTTGCCGAAACCCAAGCCGGTGCGGTAATTCTGGCGGAGGCCGATGCGGATGCGACCGGTTTGCCGCGCATCATCTCGGACAATCCCTATGCGTATTTTGCCAAAGTCTCTGCCTTGCTTAATCCCCTTCCCGAGGTCAGGCCGGGCGTGCACCCGAGTGCGGTTATCGGCACAGGCGCGAAAATTGATGCAACCGCCAGTATCGCGGCGACTGCCGTAATCGGCGAGGGGACGAAAATTGGCGCGCATTCGGTGATCGGCGAGGGATGCTGCATCGGCGCAAACGTGGTCATCGGCAGCCGTGCGCGCCTGTATCCGCGCGTGGTGATTTATCACGACTGCGTGATCGGCGATAACCTGATCGCGCATTCCGGGGTGGTGATCGGCGCCGACGGTTTTGGTATCGCGATGGATGAGGGGCGCTGGATCAAGATCCCGCAAATCGGCCGGGTGGTCATCGGCAATGATGTCGAGGTCGGCGCAAATACCACGATCGATCGCGGCGCGCTGAGTGATACGGTGATTGAGGACGGGGTGAAGCTGGACAACCAGATTCAGGTCGCGCATAACGTGCATATCGGCGCGCATACCGCAATCGCCGGATGCGTGGGCATCGCGGGCAGCACCACCATCGGCCGGTACTGCCGGATCGGCGGCAGCGCCGGGATTCTGGGGCATTTGCAGATCGCGGATCACGTGGAAATCGCGGCATTCACGCTGATAGGGAAATCGATACGCGAGGCCGGTTCCTATGCGGGGATATTTCCGTTTGCCAAAGCAGAAGACTGGCGCAGGAACAGCGTGCACCTGCGTCATCTGGACGACTTGGCGGGGCGCATCAAGGCATTGGAAAAGCAGCTTGAATCGTTAAGCGCAGAATCATTAAAACGGGAATAAAAAGCCAAGGACAAGCTCACCGCCGAGATGACGAAGGACACGAAGATTGCTCATTAATTTCATGTCAGAATGCAGGAAACTGGAATTATTTGCTTCATTTCTTGGTGCTTGATTCTTCGTGAGCTGCGTGGTGATAATCATTTAAAAGGAAAAACTGATGAGCATACAGATGGATATCCACGAAATTATTGAGCTTCTGCCGCACCGCTATCCGTTCTTGCTGATAGACCGCGTGTTGTCGATGGAGCCGGACAAGAGCATCGTGGCACTGAAAAATGTCACGATCAACGAGCCTTTCTTTCCCGGGCACTACCCGCATCATCCGGTGATGCCCGGTGTGCTGATCATCGAGGCGATGGCGCAGGCATCCGCGCTGCTGTCGTTCAAGTCGATGAAGGCCAGGCCGACCGAAAATCCGAACGAGAAATCGGTGTATTACTTCGCCGGTATCGACGGCGCGCGTTTCCGGCAGCCGGTCGGGCCGGGCGACCAATTGATTATCAAGGCGACACTTGTCCGCAGCATGCGCGGCTTGTTCAAATTCAGCGCGACCGCTGAAGTGGACGGCAAACTGGCTGCCGAAGCGGAACTGATGTGCACGGTTAAAGCGGTGTCGTGATGCGCCACCCCGCTGCAATCATTCATCCCAATGCAAGGCTTGCCGACGATGTCGAAGTGGGCGCGTATTCCATTATCGGGGAACATGTCGAGATCGGTGCGGGAACCTGGATCGGGCCGCATGTAGTGGTCGAGGGACACACCCGCATCGGAAAAGGCAACCGCGTTTTCCAGTTCAGTTCCCTGGGAGCCATCCCGCAGGACAAGAAATATGCCGGGGAGCCGACGCGCCTGGAGATAGGCGACAACAACACGATCCGCGAATTTTGCACGCTCAACACCGGCACCGCTCAGGATGTTGGCGTCACCCGCATCGGTGACGACAACTGGATCATGGCCTATGTGCATGTGGCCCATGATTGCCAGATCGGCAGCCACACCATCATGGCGAACGGGGCGACTCTGGGTGGCCATGTGCATGTGGGCGACTGGGTCTTTCTGGGCGGGCTATCGGGCGTGCACCAGTTCGTTCGTATTGGCGCACATGCGATGACCGGTTTTCAAACACGCCTGTCTCAGGACTTGCCGCCCTATGTTACCGCCGCCGACAATCCGGCGGTCGCTCACGGGGTCAACTCGGAAGGCCTGAAGCGGCGCGGATTTTCCGCCGATTCCATCATGGCGATCAAGCGTGCCTACAAAACGCTGTACAGATCCGGCCTCAGTTTCGAAGAAGCCAAGGCCGCGATTCAGTCGCAATCGGCCGACCATCCCGAGCTGCAACCATTGGCGGACTTCCTTGCCACTTCAACACGCGGCATCATTCGCTAACAGGTCGTTTCCATGTCGCAGCAAAAAATCGTAATAGGTATAGTCGCGGGCGAAGCATCCGGCGACCTGCTCGGCAGCCACTTGATGACAGCCCTGAAGGAAGCCCGCCCGGATGTGCAGTTCATCGGAATCGGCGGAGCCAAGATGAAATCCGTCGGCATGGAGGTATTGTTCCCGTTGGAAAAACTGGCGGTGAACGGCTACATCGAAGTGTTGCGCCACTACCGCGAGATCGCGGGCATACGCCGCAAGCTGCGCAACCATTTTTTGGCCAATCGCCCGGCTTTGTTCATAGCGGTCGACGCGCCGGATTTCAACCTTGATCTGGAACTCACGCTCAAGCAGCACGGTATTCCCACGATCCACTACGTCAGCCCGTCGATATGGGCGTGGCGCGGCGAGCGCATCCATAAAATCAAGCGTGCTGTTTCGCATATGCTCGCGCTGTTTCCGCATGAACCAAAAATTTATCAGCAGGCAGGCGTGCCGGTGGATTATGTCGGACATCCCCTCGCCGACTTGTTGCCGGAACAGCCGAACCGTGCCGAAATGCGCGAGACGATGCGCATCCCGTTGCCGGCAAAAGTCTTTGCGTTGCTTCCCGGCAGCCGCCAGGGCGAAGTCAGGCGCCTGGCGCACACCTATATTGAAACCGCAAAGTTGATTTTGCAGAAAATGCCCGGCGCGCGCTTTCTGGTGCCGCTGGTCAGTCGCGAGACGCGTGGAATTTTCGAGCAGGCTCTTTATGATTGTGATGCGCAGGAGTTGCCGATCACGTTGCTGTTCGGACATGCCCAGGACGCCATGATTGCAGCCGATGGCGTCCTGGTCGCATCCGGCACGGCGACGCTGGAAGCAGCGTTGCTCAAGCGATCGATGGTGATTACCTACCGCCTGAATGCCCTGTCGTTGTGGCTGATGAAACGCAAGAGCTATCTGCCTTATTACGGCCTGCCAAATATCCTCTGTGAACGCTTTGTCGTGCCTGAATTGATGCAGGAGGATGCCACACCAGAAAATCTTGCCCAGGCGCTGCTCAATCTGGTCAATGACAAGGATGCGGTCAGGCAGTTGGAACAGACCTTCACGGCATTGCACCAGACGCTGCGCCAGAATACCGCGCAGAAAGCGGCTGCGGCTATCCTGCCGTACCTGCCGGCCGCATAAATTCCAATTCCAGATTAGGCGTGCTCTATTGTAGGGCGGGCTACGCCCGCCGGATCAGGCTGTCGAGAAAAACCCTACCTGCAATTTGTTTTACTTCTAAAATAGAAATGGCATAAATGCCCCTCGCCCACTTGCGGGGAAGGGCCAGGGGAGAAGAAAAATCAGCCAGTCAATTATCCTGATCTGCGGCGTAGACGAAGCCGGGCGCGGCCCGCTGGCCGGCCCGGTAAGCGCCGCCGCTGTCATCCTTGATGAGGCTAACCCGATCGAAGGCCTGGCCGATTCCAAAAAACTCTCGGAACGGCAACGCGACCGGCTCGCTCCGATCATCCGCGAACGTGCGCTCGCATGGGCGGTGGCATATGCCGACGTCGGCGAAATTGACCAGCTCAACATCCTGCAAGCCACGCTGCTGGCGATGCGCCGCGCCGTGCTGGCCTTGCCGATCCAGCCGCAGCAGGTGCTGGTGGATGGCCTGTATTGCCCGCAGACCGGCATTCCCAGCCAGGCCATCGTGAGGGGCGACAGCAAAATCGCCGCAATTTCCGCCGCCTCGATTTTGGCGAAAACCGCGCGCGACGCGCTGATGCTGCAACTGCACGAACAGTATCCTCACTACGGTTTCGCCGACCACAAAGGCTATCCCACCGCCGTACACCTCGCCGCATTGCGCAAGCATGGCGTGTCCGAAGTGCATCGCAGGAGCTTCAGGCCGGTACGCGAACTTCTCGTTGGACTTTAGCCCTTTTTCTGCTAAGCCGCGCGAAGCGCCACACTGAAGTGACACCCCCCTTGGGGGTGTCCGCTTCAGTGTTGATGATGCACGAATGAAGTTTAAATGGAATTAGGCGAGCAAGTGCTTGATGAATTCGCGCTCTTCCTGAAGCTCCTTCAGCGTGAAGTCCATCTTGCCGCGCGAGAACTCGTCGATTTCCAAGCCCTTGACGATCTCCCATTTGCCGTTCGCGGTCGTGCAGG
>Ga0209343_10001774_pt1 | contig 28669 bp, 25 predicted proteins | sample RifCSPlowO2_02_FD_184026 | JGI IMG/M metagenome (GOLD analysis project Ga0209343, IMG submission 184026) | Groundwater microbial communities from Rifle, Colorado - Rifle CSP2_plank lowO2_0.2 (SPAdes) (version 2) | ecosystem: Environmental > Aquatic > Deep subsurface > Groundwater | place... | reverse complement strand
AAGGCCGCGCGGGCGATGCCGAGGGCCTGGGCGGCGATGCCGATGCGGCCGCCTTCCAGGTTGGACAGGGCGATCGACAAGCCTTTACCGCGCGGGCCGAGCAAGTTGGCTTCGGGGATTGTGCAATCGCTCAAGGTCACGGCGCAGGTGTCGGAGGCGCGGATGCCCATCTTGTGTTCGCTGCGGTCGACCGTGAAACCGGGGGTGTCGGTCGGTACCAGGAAGGCCGACAGGCCCTTCTTGCCCAGTTCCGGATCGGTGACGGCGAAGACGATGGCCAGCTTGGCGCGTTTGCCGTTGCTGACGAACTGCTTGGCGCCATTGAGTACCCATTGGCCATCGCGCAGTTCGGCACGGGTGCGCAGGTTGTTGGCTTCGGAGCCAGCGTGCGGCTCGGTCAGGCAGAAGCAGCCAATCGCCTGACCGCCGGCCAGCTCTGCGAGCCAGAGATCCTTCTGCGCCTGGCTGCCGAAATTCAGGATCGGACCGCAACCGACCGAGTTATGAATGCTCATCAGCGCACCGACGGCGCCGTCGCCAGCGGAGATTTCTTCCACGGCCAGGGCATAGGCGACGTAATCGATGTAGCTGCCGCCCCATTCTTCGGGCACCACCATGCCGAGCAGGCCCAACTCGCCCATTTGGGCCACCAGGGCGTCATCGATCCAGCCGGCCTTCTCCATGGCCTGGGCCTTGGGCGCGATTTCGCGCCGGGCGAAGTCGCGGGCCATGTCGCGGATCATGCGTTGCTCTTCACTCAGTTCGAGGTCGTGCATCGGGCATCTCACTTGTGCTGTGGGGCTCAGGCGCTGACTGTGCGCCGGGGTTTGCCAGGGGCAGGCTTGAAGCCGGCGAAGAAGGCCTGCACCCGTGCGGGATCAAGCTCTGCCAGGGTGGCTGGGTTCCAGCGTGGCTTCTTGTCCTTGTCGATGATCAGTGCGCGCACGCCTTCCATCAGGTCGCCCTGGTCGAACCACTGGTAGTCCAGGTGCAGCTCCTGGGCGAAGCAGTCGGCCAGCGGCAGGTTGCGCCCGCGGCGCAACAGTTCCAGGGTCACGGCCATGGCCAGCGGCGAGCGGCTGTCGAGCACCTTGACGGTTTCCTCGGCCCAGTCCTGAAACTCCGGGCGGTTTTCTCCCTGCAGTGCCGCACGTATCGACGGCAGGTCGGGCAGGGCGAAATACTCGTCGATGGCCGGACGCAAGGCCTTGAGCTCCGAGCCCGGCAGCTTGCTCACGGCGAGGGTGGCGAGCAGGGTGCGCAAGGCTTCCCGGGGATGGCTGGTCCAGCTCATGCTGTCGAGGCAGCGATCCAGTTCGGCAATCTGCTCGCTGGTGATGCACCAGTCGGCCAGGCGCGTGTAAAGGGCATCGGCGGCGCGGACCTGGAGGCCGCTGACGCCCAGATAGATGCCCAGCTCGCCGGGCAGGCGCGGCAGAAAATAGCTGCCGGCGACATCCGGGTAGAAGCCGATAGCCACTTCCGGCATGCCCATGCGCGTGCGTTCGGTGATCACCCGCAGCGTGGCACCCTGCGCCAGACCCATGCCGCCGCCGAGGACGAAGCCGTCCATCAGCGCCATGATGGGTTTGGGGTAGCTGTGGATATATTCGTCGAGGGCATATTCCTCTTCGAGGAAGATCTCGTGCTGGTTGTTGCCCGACTGGTGGCTGTCATAGAGCATGCGGATGTCGCCGCCCGCACAGAAGGCTTTCTCGCCGGTGGCGCGCAACACCACGGCGAGGATCTGCGGGTCCTGTTCCCAGGCATGCAACTGCTGCAGGAGCAGACGCACCATGGGCAGGGTCAGGGCATTCAGCCCACCCGGACGATTCAGCGTCAGGTGGCCGATGCGGTTGCGGACTGCCGCCAGAACGGGCGCTTCGACATCGCTCATGCTCAGGCGTCCTTGCGGTACAGGTTGATGATCGCGGAGAAGTCCAGGCCGCCATTCCCCTGGGCACTGAAGCTCTGGTAGAGCTGCTGGGCGAGGGCGCCGAGGATCACCGGCTGACCGACCTGCTTGGCCGCTTCGCTGGCCAGGCCGAGATCCTTGAGCATCAGGTCGGTACCGAAACCGCCGCTGTAGCCACGGGAGGCCGGTGCAGTTTCCAGCACGCCAGGGAAGGGGTTGTAAGTGTCCGAGCTCCAGCAGCGGCCGCTCGAGGTATTGATGATACCGGCCAGCACGCTGGCATCCATACCCAGGGACACGCCGAGGGCCATGGCTTCGGAAACCCCGATCATGGAGATGCCGAGCAGCATGTTGTTGGCGACCTTGGCCACCTGACCGTTGCCGGTGTCGCCGCAGTGCACGATGTTCTTGCCCATGGCCGCGAGAATCGGCTGGGCGCGGTCGAAGTCGGCGACCAAGCCACCGACCATAAAGGTCAGGGTGCCGGCCGTCGCGCCGCCAGTGCCACCGGAAACCGGCGCGTCGAGCATGGGGTTGCCGTGTTCGGCGGCGGCCTTGGCCACTTCGCGGGCGCTGAGCGGATCGATGGTCGAACAATCGATCAGCAGGACGCCAGGCTGTACATGGGCCAGCAGGCCGTTGTCGCCTAGGTACACGGACTTCACGTGCGCAGCGGCGGGCAGCATGGTGATGATCAGTTCGGCATCGCTCTGGGCGATGGCGGCCGGCGAGGCGGCGGCTGTGGCGCCGGCCTCGACCAGGCGTGCCAGCGAGGCCGGCGACAAGTCGAATACCGTCAGGGTGTGGCCGGCCTTGAGCAGGTTGAGGGCCATCGGGCCGCCCATGTTGCCGAGTCCTAGAAAACCTATGTGCATGGTGGATCCTCGCTTAATGGGGTGGCGTCAGCAGTGCTTGAACTGTGCGGCGCGTTTCTCGACGAAGGCGCTCATGCCTTCCTTCTGATCGGCGGTGGCGAATATCGAGTGGAACACCCGACGCTCGAAGCGCACGCCTTCGCTGAGGCCGCCCTCGAACACGCGGTTGATGCATTCCTTGACCATCATGCTGCTCGGCAGGGATTTTCCCGCGATGGCATGGGCGGCCTTGAGGGTTTCTTCCAGCAAGGTTTCCGCCGGTAGTACGCGGGCCACCAGGCCGGCGCGCTCGGCTTCCTGGGCGTCCATCTGACGGCCGGTCAGGCACATTTCCATGGCCTTGGCCTTGCCCAGGGCGCGGGTCAGGCGCTGGGTGCCGCCGATCCCGGGGAGCACGCCGAGGTTGATTTCCGGCTGGCCGAACTTGGCGTTGTCGGCGGCGTAGATGAAGTCGCACATCAGCGCCAGTTCACAACCGCCGCCCAGGGCGTAGCCGGCGACTGCGGCGATCAGCGGTTTGCGGCGGCTGGCGATACGGTCCGCCGGGGCGAAGAAATCGTCGAGGAACACCTGAGGGAAGGTCAGCTCGGCCATTTCCTTGATATCGGCACCGGCGGCGAAGGCCTTGGCCGAACCGGTGAGGACCATGCAGCCGATCTGCGGGTCCTTCTCCAACTGATCCAGTGCCAGGTTCAGCTCGGCGATCAGTTGGCCATTGAGCGCGTTCAGCGCTTGCGGGCGGTTCAGGGTGATTAGCCCAACGCGTCCTTGGATCTCGAGTAGCAGGGTTTCAAATTGCATGACGCAGACTCCTGAGTCAGGCAGGCGCCAGGCCGGCGCCTGCCTGACGGCTTATTTCAGGGTGATGGTGGTGTTGACAGCGCCGCTGACTTCGTCTTCGTCGAACCAGCGCTGGGTGACGGTCTTGGTCTGGGTATAGAACTGCACCACCTGCTTGCCGTACGGGCCGAGGTCGCCGAGCTTGGAGGCGCGCGAGCCGCTGAAGGAGAACAGCGGTACCGGCACTGGAATCGGCACGTTGATGCCAACCTGGCCGACATCGATTTCTTCCTGAAAGTGCCGCGCCGCGGCGCCGGAGCGGGTGAACAGGGCGGTGCCATTACCGTTCGGGTTGGCGTTGATCAGCTTGATCGCATCGTTCAGGGTGTCTGCGTGCAAGACGCAGAGTACCGGGCCGAAGATCTCTTCGCGGTAGATGGTCATCTCCGTGGTTACGTCGGAGAAGATGGTCGGGCCGACGAAGTTGCCCTGGGCGTAGCCGGCTACCTCGGGGTTGCGGCCATCCAGTACCAGCGTGGCACCTTCGCCGATGCCGGTGGCGATCAGGCTACTGATCCGGTCCAGCGCCGAGCAGGACACCACCGGGCCGATATCGGTGCCCGGTTCGGCGCCGGCACTGATTTTCAGGGTCTTGGTTTTCTCGATCAGCTCGGGCAGCCACTGCTGTGCCTCGCCAACCAGGATCACCACCGGCAGCGCCATGCAGCGCTGGCCGGCCGCACCGAAGGCGGCGCCGAGTAGGTTGTTCAGGGTCTGCTGCTTGTTGGCGTCCGGCAGCACGATGGCGTGGTTCTTCGCACCCATCATGCACTGCGCGCGCTTGCCGTTGGCGGTGGCGCGGTTGTAGACGTGGGTGCCGACCTTGGTCGAACCGACGAAGGACACCGCCTTGATGTCCGTGTGATCGCAGATCAGGTTGACCGCCTCGACGCCACCGTGAATGACGTTGAGCACGCCCGGTGGAACCCCGGCTTCCATGGCCAGTTCGGCCAGGCGCATGGTCACCATCGGGTCCTGCTCGGATGGCTTGAGCACAAAGGTGTTGCCGGTGGCGATGGCCATCGGGAACATCCACAGCGGAATCATCGCCGGGAAGTTGAACGGAGTGATGCCGGCGCAGACGCCCAGCGGCTGCAGCAGGGTGTAGGTGTCGACGCCGCCGGCGACGTTGTTGGCCAGCTCGCCGAGCTGCAGGTTGCCGATGCTGGCCGCATGCTCGACCACTTCCAGACCGCGGAACACGTCGCCTTCGGCGTCAGGCAGGGTCTTGCCCTGTTCGGCGGTGAGGATCGCCGCCAGCTCCTTCATGTTCTCGCGGATCAGCTGCTGATACTTGAGGAAGACCCGCGCACGGGCGCCGATCGGCGTCTTGCGCCAGGTCTTGAAGGCTTCCTTGGCGCTGGCCACGGCGGCGTTCATTTCATCAAGGGTGGCGAAGGGCACACGGGCCAGGACTTCCTGGGTCGCCGGGTTGACCACGTCGCGCCATTGGGTGGTTTTGGATTCGATCAGTTTGCCGCCGATCAGCAGTTTGACGGTAGGCACAGTGTTCTGGGTGTTTGCTTGCGCTGTCATTAGGACTCCAGCCTTTCAAGGGCAGATGTTGGCGGGTGATCTCATCGTGGGGCTTTGAGAACCTTGGCCTTGATCCTAGCAGTGCGTTTTTATCTATAGCAATGCGGCTACGTGCAGGGTTAATCTGCATTTTTGCACAGTGATGTTGGTGACCGGATGGATTGGGACAATCTGCGTTATTTCCTCGAGCTGTCCCGTGCGGGCAAACTGACCGCCGCTGCGCGCCGGTTGGGCGTCGATCACACCACGGTGTCGCGTCGCGTGCAGGCGCTGGAAAAAAGCATGGATACGCCGCTGTTCGTGCGCGCGGCCGCAGGCTACAGCCTGACCGAGGCCGGGCGGACGCTATTGCCGCAAGCGGAAGCGATGGAGAGCGCTTTCTCGGCGATCGAACAAGCGCGCGCAGGGCAGCAAGACAACCTTTCCGGGCAGGTGCGCATTGGTGCGACCGAAGGCTATGGCTCGGTGATGCTCGCCCCGCAACTGGCCGAGTTCACCCGACGTTATCCAAACCTGGGGATCGATCTGCTGGCCGTGCCGCGGATGGTGCAACTGTCGCGCCGCGAGGCCGACATCGTGATCACCCTGGAGCGCCCCGAGCGCGGGCCATTCATCATTACCAGGCTGACCGACTACGTGCTCAAGCTGTATGCCTCGGCCAGCTATCTGGAGCAGCATCCACCCATTCGGCACCGGGAGGATCTGCGCGACCATGCGTTTGTCAGCTATATCGACGATCTGCTGTACAGCAAGGAACTCCTCTATCTCGATGAAATCGGCAAACCCCGACATGTCGCCTTGCGCAGCACCAGTATTCTTGCGCAGCAGCAGGCCACCTCCGCCGGGGCCGGTATCGCGATCCTGCCGTCATTCTCTGCCGATGCCGATCCACGCCTGAGACGGGTGCTCAGTGAGCAAATCGAATTCACCCGCACGTTCTGGATGCTGATGCCCATTGAGCTGAAGGACATCGCCCGGATGAAGACGACCTGGAATTTTCTGCGGGAAATGGCGCAGGCAAACCAAGCTCTCTTGCTTGGGGCGCTGGATGGCGAAGGGTGATGCCGTCATGAAATACCTCTTGGTGAAGGTATCGAAGTAGTACGGATTCTCGAGTCATTTTTCGCGATTGTACTTCTAACAATGCTCCGTCTGGCTGCATTGGTCAGTGATCTGCATGCTGTTTGGTCTTGTCGAGCAGCGGCACCTGGGCTTGAGTCAGCTGTTCGCGCGGCGGTTCAGCAGTGTGTAGCGGATTCTGAAAAATTCTCTTGTTGAGTGGCTTGTGCATTGGCTAATGCAGGTGTAGGTTAATAAAAAACGTTCCGGTCGGTTTTTAATAATGGGCATGGTGATGCGTCCGCTTGCAACTAGTAGAACGCATCAACGGGGCGACAAAAGGCCGGTCAAGGAAACGCGCAAGCCAGCAACGCGATTGCCTCGCTCTGCTGAAGTGCTACTCGAAGTAGGCTTGTTACGTGGTGGAAGGATGGGGTCAGATGCTTTCCATCTGGCAGGGCAGGGTAACGGCAGGCAGAGACATGAGAACAAACAGATAAAACAAAAACGATCACGATGGTTTTAATATGTCGGTACACTTGATCGACTGCCGACTCAACTCAAGTTCGGAGAATCCAATGAATAAGAACAAAAAAATCAAGGTGGGGAGGTTTGTCAGGGTGCGCATGGCGGCCGCTATCAGCGCGGCGGTGATGACGCTTGGCACGCAGTCGGCGAATGCATTCAGCATTGATACTGGCAATCCGGATCTGGCTGTGCGTTGGGATAACACCCTGAAGTACAACGCTGGCTGGCGAGTGGAAGGTCGCGATGACAACCTGGGCGACAGCCCGGCCTACCACAACTCCACCTACTCACATGATCGCGGTGATCTGGTCACTAATCGTATCGACATCTTCAGTGAGTTCGACTTCGTCTATAAGGAGAATCATGGCTTCCGCGTTTCAGCTGCAGGCTGGAATGATTTTGCTTACGATGACGAGGTCCAGGCCAATCCGTTGATTGGTGGTTCCCTCTATCCGAACAACAAGTTCACCAGCGATGTGGAGCGTTACTACAAGCGTTCCGGTGAAATTCTTGATGCTTTCGTGTTCACTCGCCTGGATCTGGGCGAGGTGCCGGTCAATTTTCGTGCGGGTCGCCACAACCTCTATTGGGGTGAGGCGCTGTTCACTATTGGCGATGGTATCGCCTATGGTCAGGGGCCTCTGGATCTGCGCAAGGCCACCTCGACGCCGGGGATCGAAGCCAAAGAACTGTTCCTGCCACAGAACCAGGTATCTGTTTCTGCGCAGCTGACCGACAAGGTCAGTGTTGCCGCCAACTACCTGCTTGAGTGGGATCCGCACCGTTTTCCCGATGGTGGTACTTACCTGGGGGCTAGTGGCGTGAGTTTGCTCGGCGGCCAAAATCTGGGCATTCCCTATGTCGGGGACCCTGACAGCGGCCCCAACAAGACCCCGGATGACAAGGGCAGCTTTGGTCTGAACATGCAGGTTCAGTCCGATACTCTGGGTGGCAACGTCGGTCTGTTCTACCGCAAGTTCGATGATCGCATGCCCAATCTGGTGGCGGACTCCAGCGGTACCTTCCTCTACAACGACTATGCCGAGGACGTGAAGCTCTATGGTCTCAGCTACAACCGCCTGATCGGTTCGGTCTCAGTGGGTGCGGAGCTGTCGCGTCGTGAAGACACGACACTGGCCGGCAACGCGCGTGGCGATACCTGGCATGGCCTGGTCAACATGATTGCCTATATCGGCGAGACGCCGTTGTTCGACTCTGCGCCGTTGCAGGCAGAACTGACGTACTCGCGGTTGGACAAGGTGAGCAGTGAAACGAAGGCCCAGTTTGAGGCCAATCATGAAGATCATGGCTGCACGCTCGGCACCAAGGCTGGCTGTGTCAGTGATGATGCCATCGGCTTCAATGTCGGCTTCACGCCAACCTGGTATCAGGTATTCCCTGGCATCGACATGACCCTGCCGCTGAACTTCGGCATGGGCCTCAAAGGCAACTCACCTGCGGCCTTGGGTGCCAACGAGGATGCGGGTTCCTGGAGTGTGGGTGTCGGCCTCGACATCTACTCCCAGTACAAGGTCAACCTGGCATACAGCGATTACTTTGGTGAGGGTATTCAGGTCACCAACCCACTGGCCGGCACGCCGGGTCTGGAAAACAGCGTGCTTGGCCCGTTCAGTGGCAGTGAAACGTTGAATGACCGTGGTTGGTTGTCCCTGACGTTGAAGACCACCTTCTGATGACAACAATAAAAGAGGCGAACAAGATGCAGCACACAAGCAAACTGCTCTCTGCAGTCATCGGCATGGTCGTCAGCGGTTCGCTGCTGGCCGCCGTTTCTCCTGAAGAAGCCAAGCAACTGGGTACTACCCTGACGCCCTGGGGTGCCGAGGTTGCCGGTAACGCGGAAGGCACCATCCCGGCCTACACCGGCGGGATTCAGCCACCCGCCAATTACGATCCGAGCAAGCCAGGCATTCGGCCCGACCCGTTTGCCTCTGAACCGGTGGTGTTGACGGTTACGTCCGCCAACATGGCCGAGCATGCGGACAAATTGACCGAAGGCACCAAGGCACTGTTTGCCAAATACCCGAACTTCCGTATCGACGTCTATCCGACACATCGCACCGCGCGCTACCCGGACTTCTACCTGGAAAACAGCAAGAAGAACGCCACCGAGTGTCAATTGACCCCGGAAGGCTTGTCCGTCAGCAACTGCTGGGCCGGTGCACCGTTCCCGATTCCGAAGACCGGTCAGGAAGTCATGTGGAACCGCATCTTCAAATTCGAACAGGCTGCATTCCGAGCTGACGATCTGATGACCACAGTGGTCGATGCCAACGGCACTGTAATCAATACCGCCGGTTGGAAACAGTGGAACCAGTATCCGCTGTGGATCGAGAAGCAGGACGAGAAATTGGTCGGCGACGAAACCAACGAGATGCTGCGGGCGGACTACAACGCCCCGGCGCGCAAGGCGGGTGAGAAGCTGGTGCTGCACGACGGCATCAACATGCTTACCAACCCGCGTCGTGCCTGGAGTTATGTTGTGGGGCAGCGCCGGGTAAAACTTGCGCCTGATGTGGCCTACGACACACCATCGCCGACCGGTGCCGGTATCGGTACGGTGGATGATTCCTCGGTGTTCTACGGTGCGTTTGACCGTTATGACTTCACCCTGGTCGGCAAGAAGGAAATGTACATTCCGTACAACCTGTTCAAGATTCAGGATCAGACCAAGTGCGGCAAGGATGTGGTGCACACGCCGAACTTCATCAATCCGGATTGCGTGCGCTGGGAGTTGCATCGGGTCTGGGTGGTCTCTGCCAAGCTGAAGCCCGGCAAGCGTCACATCTACCCGACTCGTACCCTTTACTGGGATGAGGACTACCTCGGTGTAGGCATGGCGGACTCCTACGACAGCACTGGCAAGGTCTACCGTGTGGTGCAGTCCGAATCCTTCCCGTTCTACGAGTCGGCAGGTCACGTCAGCGGCCAGTTTGCGGTGTATGACCTGGCCAGCGGTGCCTATACCCGTCAGGCATATTCCACCGGCAAGACCGGTTGGTATACCGCTGAACCGGTACCGACGAATACCTTCTCAGCCTCGGCGCTGACTGGCGGCGGTATTCGCTAAGCCGAAGTGAGGTGGCGGGGCGCAATCATTCTGCCGCTCCACCTCGCTGAGTCAGGCTGATACTGGTTTGTGGAATATGTACGCGAGCTTGCAGGAGCAGGGTGACAGCTCTGCTCCTGCAACGGCCGCGGTGTGAGGAGAGTTTCGATGAGAGTCTTTGCTATTTCTGGTTGCAGGGCCTTCTTGCTGTGCACCTTGCTGATGACCTGTGGCTATGCTCAGGCGTTTGAAGATCCGACGCAGGTGGCTGCGGCAATGAGCGAGAAAATGCTCATGAGTCCGCTGATCGCCGTGGCCATGGCCGGTGAGCGTACGGTGGCGGTGGGGCAGCGTGGCCATATTGCCCTTTCCGGGGATGGCGGTCATAGCTGGAAGCAGGCGCAAGTGCCGGTCAGTAGTGACTTGGTAGCCGTTAGTTTTCCGACTGCGCAGCATGGCTGGGCCGTGGGGCATGGCGGTGTGGTACTGCACAGCAAGGACGGCGGTTTAACCTGGGAACGGCAACTGGATGGCAAGCAGGCATCCAAGCTGATCCTCGATTACTACTCCGACAAGGCACGCGGTGGTGCGCTGGAGAATGCACAGCTGTATGTCGATCGCGAGCAGGGTTTGATTGGTTACGGCGGTACTCAGCCGCTGATGGCGGTGCATTTTCTGGATGAGCGGGTCGGATTCGTGGTCGGCTTGTTTAATCGAATTCTCAAGACAGTCGATGGTGGCAAGACCTGGGAACCCTGGCTGCACCGGGTCGACAACCCTGAGGAGCTGCATTTCTATTCGCTCAGCGCCGATGCGCGGGCTCTCTACATCACCGGTGAACAGGGCAAGGTCTGGCGCATGGGGCATGACCAGTCGACGTTCGCCGCGATCCCGACCGACTACACCGGGACGCTGTTCGGCGCGGCCAGCAATGGCAAAAGCCTGCTGGTATTCGGCATGCGCGGCAGCGTATTTCGCTCCACCGATGAGGGCGCCAGCTGGGCGCGTATCCCGGTAGATAGCCAGGCCGGTATTACCGCTGGGGTGTTTTTAGCGGGCGGACACCTGTTGCTTACCAATCTGGCCGGAGAAGTGGAAGTGAGTCTGGATGAAGGCCTGACCTTCACCCGTGTTGAGCTTAAGAAGTCGATGCCGTTCTTTGGCCTGGTGGCCAGGGTGGATGGCAATCTGACACTGGTGGGGGCCAGCGGTGTACAGCGTGAATCGATGACGCTGGTGGCCATTAAATCCAAGGAATCGAGTGCCGTAGTCGATAGCACGGCTGATCAGATGTCCACCTTGTTGGGAGCTGGCTATGGCTACCGCCACTAATGCAGCAAAAATGGATGTGATCAAAGACCTCAAGGACTTCAATGGCCGCTCCGGCAGCCTGCTTGAGCAGCTGATCTTCAACAGCCGTGTGCTGATCATCGCCGGCTGTGTGCTGATCACCCTGTTTCTCGGGCTACAGCTGCGTGATCTGAAGATCGCGGCCAGTTACGAAAAGATGTTGCCGCACGGGCAGGAGTACATCAAGAATTTCCTCGACAATCGCAGCGAACTGCGCGGTCTCGGCGACTCGGTACGCATTGTGGTGGAGGCCAAGGACGGCGACATATTCAATGCCGAGTATCTAGCCGAATTGGCCAAGATCAATGATGAAGTCTTCATCCTGCACGGTGTCGACCGGCCCTGGATGAAATCGATCTTCACCCCGGTGGTGCGCTGGACCGAGGTCACGGAGGAGGGCTTCACCGGTGGCCCGGTGCTGCCCAATGATTATGACGGTTCCGCCAAGTCGATCGAGAACCTGCGCATCAACATCGGACGTGCCGATGCGGTCGGCAGCCTGGTGGCGCATGACTATCGTTCCAGCATGATCATCGTGCCGCTGATGGCCCGGGATGCCGAAGGCAAGGCGGTAAATTATCAGGAGTTGTCACAGTCGATCGAGGAGATTCGTCAGCGCTATGGCGAGGGTGAGAATGCCAAGGTCAAGATCTATGTGATTGGCTTCGCCAAGATGATCGGCGATCTGATCGCCGGGCTGGAAAAGGTCGCGCTGTTCTTCCTCGCCGCAGTGTTTATCGCCGCAGCCATCATCTACGCCTACACCCGCTGCATCCGCAGTACGCTGCTGGTGCTGTGCTGTTCGATCATGGCGGTGGTCTGGCAACTGGGTCTGATTGCGCTGTTCGGTTACAACCTCGATCCATTCTCCATGCTGGTGCCATTCCTGGTGTTTGCTATCGGCGTCAGCCATGGTGCGCAGAAAATGAACGGCATCATGCAGGACATTGGCCGTGGCACCCATCGTCTGGTCGCCGCCCGCTACACCTTTCGCCGCCTGTTCCTGGCTGGTGTGACCGCGTTGTTGGCGGACGTGGTTGGCTTTGCCGTCTTGATGATTATTGATATTCCGGTGATTCGCGAACTGGCCATGACCGCCAGCATCGGTGTGGGAGTGCTGATTTTCACCAACCTGATTCTTATCCCAGTATTGCTGTCTTACGTCGGAGTTACACCCAAGGCGGCGCAACGCAGTTTGGCAGTAGAGCAAGCCGACTCCCAGCACGCTTCGGGTTTCGGCCATGTGTGGTCGACCCTCGAGCGTTTTACCGAGCGCCGCTGGGCTGTCGGTGCCTTGCTGGTCAGCTTGGTGTTGGGTGCCTGGGGCTTCATGACCTCGCTGCAACTGCAGGTCGGCGATCTGGATGCCGGCGCACCTGAGCTGCGCCCAGACTCACGCTATAACCTGGACAATGCGTTCATCACTTCGCACTACAGCATTTCCAGCGACGTGTTCGCCATCATGGTGAAAACCGCCGACGATGGCTGTCGTTCCTACGAGACCCTGACCGAGGTCGACCGCCTGGGTTGGGAGCTGTCGCAGATCCCCGGCGTGCAGCGCACGGCCTCGTTGGCGGACACCGTTCGCGGTTATACCTCCGGCATGTTCGAGGGCAACCCAAAATGGTCCACCATCAGCGATAACCAAGGCATCATCGATGCGCAAATTGGCAATGCGGTGTCCTGGAATTCTGAGTACCTGAACACCCGTTGCACGCTGACGCCGGTCGTAGCTTACCTAGCCGACCACAAGGCTGAGACCCTTGATCGCGTAGTCAAGGTGGCCAGCGAGTTTGCCGCCGAGCATGACACCGAGGACCGCAAGTTCTTGCTGGCTGCGGGTAACTCCGGCGTCGATGCGGCAACCAACATCGTGGTCAAGGAAGCCAACCGGCAGATGTTGCTCTACGTCTATGCTGCCGTGGCGCTGCTGTGCCTGATCACCTTCCGCAGCTGGCGCGCGGTAATCGTGGCCTTGGTACCACTGGTGCTGACCTCGATTCTTGCCGAAGCACTGATGGTCTATCTGGGTATTGGCATCAAGGTCGCCACACTGCCGGTGGTTGCCCTCGGGGTGGGCATCGGTATTGACTACGCGATCTATCTGCTGAGCATCCAGTTGGCCTTCCAGCGTACTGGCATGCCGGTGGCCGAGGCCTACAAGAAGGCGCTGGCGACCACTGGCAAGGTAGTGGCGTTGGTCGGCGTAACCCTGGCTGCCGGGGTAATTACCTGGGCTTGGTCACCGATCAAGTTCCAGGCCGATATGGGTATCCTGCTGACCTTCATGTTCGCCTGGAACATGCTCGGTGCGCTGATTCTGGTGCCGGCACTTTCCCATTTCCTGCTTCAGGGCGAATCCGTACGCTTTCAGCGTGCGCCCCAGAATAATTCCAACGCTCATGCAGTCGCAGAGGGAGCCGTCTGATGAACAGACTCGAAGACAAGGTCGCACTGATAATTGGTGCCGACAGCCGTGACAACATGGGCCAGGACATTGCCCGTCGCTTCGTTGCCGAAGGGGCGAGGGTAGTGGTAGCAGGGCGTAACCTGGAAGAAATGTCCCGTTTCGCCGATGAGATCAAGGGCTCGCACTTCCAGTGCGACATCACCTGCAAGACCGAGTTGGCCGCCTTGACCGCCCATGTTCTGGCCTGGGGCGGTGCGCTCGATATCGCGGTGAATACCGCGGGTTGGGGGCTGACCAAGGGGTTTCTGGAGACCACCGAAGACGAGCTGGAGAAGATCACCGCTCTGCAATTCAAAGGTCCATTCCTGTTCTTCCAGGCGGTGATCGAGGCCATGCATCGCGGCGGCTCGATCATCCAGATCAGCTCGGCCACCACCCAGGCGGTGATCGAGAACTACGCCGCCTATATCGGCACCAAGGCCGGTATCGATCATGTGCTCCGCTGTGTGGCCAACGAGTTCGGCAGTCGCGGTGTCCGCGCCAACTCGATTTCCCCGGGGCTGACCGAAACGCCGATGACGGCGGAGGCGATGGCCACGCCGGGGGTACGCGAGTGCTTCGTCGGGCGCTATCCGCTGGGGCGTATCGGCACCAAGGCCGACATCGCCGCGGCCGCCGTGTGGCTGGCCAGCGATGAGTGTTTCATGAGTGGCGAGAACCTGCAGGTCAACGGTGGCCTGCTGTTGCGCGGTAATCCGACCAGTGCGGATGTGGGCGCGGCTGTGGAAAAGGCCCTGGCTGAAAAAGCCAGGGCCTGAGGATCAGTCATGGAGCAGAGCAACGGTATAGAAAACAAACAAACAGGCAGAATTGATTGTGTCGTGGTGGCGGCTGGAAAATACCACGACATCGATTTCGCCCGTCTGGAGCTGCTCAAGCTGCTCGGCGAGAACCAGCGCATCCGCGTGCGGGTGTTCGAGGATTACGCGAACCTGGACGCTCTGCGCGCCGCTGACTTTCTGCTGACCTACACCTGCGAGGTCATTCCCAGCCTGGAACAGCAGGTCGCCCTGCGCGAATGGCTGGAGCAGGGCGGGCGCTGGTATGCGCTGCACGGCACCAACTCGATCCTGCGTTTTCTCGACAATGGCCTGGTGGATACCCCCGACTGGGCGCCACACCTGATGGAAACGCTCGGTTCACAGTTTGCCTCGCATCCGCCGATTGCACCGTTCCGGGTCGATGTGGCCAAGCCCGAGCACCCGCTGGTGCGAGGGATAGAGCCGTTCGAGGTGACCGACGAGCGCTACCTGGTGGACATGACCGCCGAGGTCGATGTGCTGCTGGATACCGCGTTCGAGGGCGAAACCCCCGGTTTCGTCCGGGATCAGTGGCTGGCCGAGCGCCATCCGGTGCTTTACCTACGGCCGCTGGGCAAGGGGGCCGTGCTCTACCTGACCCTCGGTCACTGTCGCGGGCATTACGACCTGCGTCCGTTGATGGATTTCTGGCCGCAGGTCGATCGCTGCGCCTGGGATCATCCGGTTTTCTACGCGCTGCTGCGTCGCGGCCTGAACTGGGCGGCCCGCCTCGATCAGCCTGCGAATTAACTACGACCGGCATGCGCCGCTCGATCAAATTACCCTGAGGAGCTAAAACAATGGATCTCGGACTTCGCGGAAAAAAAGTCATCATCAACGGCGGCAGTCGCGGTATCGGTCGGGCTGCCCTGGAACTCTATGCCCAGGAAGGTTGCGACATCGCCTTCTTCTCCCGTGATGCCCAGCGCGTCGCGGACACCGTGAAGGCGCTGCAGGCGCATGGCGGCAAGGTCTACGGCGATGCCTTCGATATGAACGACGGCGCGGCCTACGAGGCCTGGCTGAATTCGGCGGTTGAGCGCCTGGGCGGCTGCGACATCTTCATCCACAACGCCAGTTCCTCGGGCGCCCAGGGCACCATGGACTGGGACATGAGCTTCCGCCTCGACATGATGGGCGCGGTAACCGGTTGCCAGACGCTCGAAGAGGCTCTGACTGCCAGCAAGGAAGGCTCGGTGATCCTGATGTCGAGCACCGCGGCGGTGGAAACCTTCATCTATCCGCAGGCGTTCAATGCCATCAAGGCGGCGATCATCACCTACGGCAAGCAACTGTCGCAGCTGTGGGCGGCGAAGAATATCCGCGTCAACATGATCTGCCCAGGCCCGGTCGAATACCCGGGTGGCAACTGGACGGCGATCAAGGAAGCGATGCCCGAGCTGTACGCCAAGACCCTGGCGGAAATGCCCTTGGGCCGCTTCGGCAAGGTCGAGGATGTGGCGCGTTCGATGGTCTTCCTGTCCAGCCCGATGGCGTCTTACATCACTGGTAGCAACCTGGTCATCGATGGCGGCTATACCAAGCGCGTGCAGTTCTGAGCCGTTGAGCGGGGGAGTCGAGTAAATGAAGCTCTACAGTTCGATCGGACCCAATCCAAGGTTGGTACGGATGTTCGCCGCGGAGAAGGGTATTCAGTTGGCGACAGTCGAGGTCGATATCATCGGCGGCGAAAATCGCCAAGCGGGCTTCCTCGCGCTCAACCCGAGCGGCACCACGCCGGTTCTTGAGTTGGGCGACGGCCAGGTGATCAGCGAGACCACGGCGATCTGCGAATACCTGGAAGAGGTTTTTCCGAGTCCCCCGTTGATCGGCACGACAGCCCTGCAGCGGGCGCAGACGCGCATGTGGTGGCGGCGGGTCGACCAGGCGGTGGTTCAGCCAATGACTGCGGGATTTCGTGCCGCCGAAGGCTTCGAGCTGTTCAAGAACCGCGTGCGCTGCTACCCGCAGTCGGCCGATCAGCTAAAACTGGCGGCTGGCGAGGGGCTGTGCTGGCTGGATATGCAGCTAGGCGCGCAAACCTTTGTTTGCGGCGAACGCCTGACGGTGGTCGACCTGTTGCTGTTCTGCTTTCTGGAGTTCGGTGCGCAGGTCGGACAGGGGCTCGATAGTGGACGCTGCGTCAATTTAGCCCGCTGGCATGCCGCCATGGGGGCACGTGCGAGTGCACTGAGCTAAGGGAGCGGGTCATGCAGTTCAAAGACAAAGTGGTGCTGGTAACGGGGGCGGCTTCGGGCATCGGCGCCGCCACGGCGCAGGCCTTCGCCCGTGCCGGGGCCTGCGTGATGCTGGCGGATATCAGTGACGAACAGGGCCGGCAGTGCCTGGCGCAGATCGAGGTAGCGGGCGGCCGGGCTGCGTTTCGCGCGGTCGACGTGACGCAGGCTGAGCAGATGCGCGAGCTGATCGCCGAGGCCGTGCAGCGTTGGGGGCGGCTGGACATTGTGCACAACAACGCCGGCATCAGTGGCGGTTACGCCCTGACTGCCGACGTGACCGAAGCCGAGTTCGATCAGATCGTCGCGGTCAACTTCAAGGCGGTCTGGCTATGCATGAAGTACGCCATCGAGCAGATGCTCAAGCAGGGCGGCGGGGTGATCGTCAACACCGCCTCGGCGCTTAGCCTGACGGTATTGCCGGGTTCGGCACCCTATAACGCGACCAAGCATGCGGTGGCGGGGTTGACCAAAACCGCGGCAGTGGAATATGCCCAGCACAACGTGCGGATCAATGCGATCTGCCCTGGGGTTATCCGCACCGCCATGTTGCAGAACCGCCCGGATGTCGATGAATTGCTGCCTAAATTGACTGCCCTGCATCCTGTCGGGCGTCTCGGTGAAGTCGATGAAGTGACTCAGGCCGTGCTCTGGCTGGCGTCCGACGCGGCGTCGTTCATGCACGGCAGCCTGGTCAGCGTCGATGGTGGCTGGACCGCTCAATAGCCCTCGCTCCCATGCGAGCGGCAATCCGAACAACAAGGGAATCCGCTGTGAACAAATTGCTCAATCGCCAGTTGTATCTGCACGCTCGACCGCCGGGCATTCCGACCTCCGAGCATATTCACCTGCGCGAAGTGCCGGTGCGCCGTCCGGGGCCAGGCCAGGTGCTGCTGGAAAACCTCTATCTGTCGATGGATCCGGCCATTCGTGGCTGGATGAGTGAGAAGGCCAGCTACTTTGCACCGATTGCCCTGGGCGAGGCCATTCGTGGTTCGACTCTGGGACGGGTCATCGAAAGCCGTCACCCGGATTTTCGTGAAGGCGACCATGTCGTGGGGATTGCCTGCAACGCCTGGGAAGACTTCAGCGTGGTGGGCGGCGAGCAGATCTACAAAGTCAGCACTGACAATGGCTTTCCGTTGAACTATCACGTGAGCATTTTCAGCGCGGTGGGCCTGACGCCCTATTTTGGCATGCTGGAAATAGGTAAACCGCAACCCGGCGAGACCGCCTTGATCAGTGCAGCCGCCGGTGCTTGCGGCTCGCTGGCCGGGCAGATCGCCAGGCTCAAGGGCTGTCGGGTGGTGGGTATGGCCGGTAGCGACGAGAAGTGTCGCTGGATTGTCGAAGAACTGGGCTTCGATGCCGCGATCAACTACAAGACCTGCGGCGACCTCACCGAGGCTATCGGCCGGGCTTGTCCGCAAGGGGTGGATATCTTCTTCGACAACGTCGGCGGCGAGATTCTCGATGCGGCGCTGCTCAACCTCAACAAGTTCGCGCGGGTTATCTTCTGTGGCGCCATCGCCAACTACAACACCGAGACAGCCATCCCCGGCCCCTACAACTATTGGCAGATCCTGGCCAAGAGCGCCACGGTGCGTGGCTTCCTGTCGATCGACTTCATCGAGCAGTTCCCTCAAGCACTGGAGCAGATCGGCATCTGGCTGCGCCAGGGCGACTTGAAATTCGCCGAAGACATCGTCGACGGCCTGGAGAATACCGTCGAAGCCTTTTCACGGCTGTTTACCGGTGAAAACAAGGGGAAACTTATGGTCAGGTTGCGTGACGAGCGCACGCGTGCGCCTGCATTGAGCGACTTGTGTCTCGCGCAAGAGGACTGAACGGATGAGCACCCAAGATAATCTGGTTGCCGTCATCACCGGTGCCGCAGGCGGCATTGGTGCGGCATTGGCCAAGCGGCTGAGCGAGCGGGGTTGCTGTGTGGTAATGGTCGATCGCGACCCGGGCGCGCTGCAACTGGTGGCACTGCGTCTAGGCCTGACGGCGAGCAACTCGCTGCTGGTGACCGCCGATGTTTCGCAGGAGGCGGACGTGCGCAATTACGTCGACCAGGCTCTGGGGCGGTTCGGGCGAATCGACTACTTCGCCAACAATGCCGGGATAGAAGGCTCGCCCGCGCTGCTGGAAGATCAGTCCGTGGAGATGTTCGACAAAGTCTATGCGGTCAATGTGCGCGGTGCGTTCATGGGGCTTAAATATGTGCTGCCAGTGATGAAGCGCCAGGGCAAGGGCTCGATTGTCAACATGTCTTCACTGGCAGGGATTTCTGCCGGACCGACACTTTCGCCCTACATCATGTCCAAGCACGCGGTCATCGGGTTGACCCGAACGGCTGCGGCCGAGGCGGCGTCCGCCGGGGTGCGGGTCAATGCCGTACTGCCCGGCACCATCAATACCGAGATGATGCGGCGCATCGAGACCGACTCGGGCCATGCCGATGCGGTGCATTCGGCCAATACCGGCGCGACCCCGCTGGGGCGCTATGGCGAGCCGGAGGAGGTGGCGGCCTTGATCAATTTTCTGCTGTCCGACGAAGCCTCCTACATCACCAGTTCGCTGTACACCATTGATGGCGGGATGAGTGTATTTTAAGATAGCTAACAAACAGTCATATTTGTTTCTATAGTGATTAGGTCGGCTTGCCGGAGGTATCTCCGGCCGCAGGAGGAACCATGGAACAACAACAAGAAATCCATAACCGGATTGCCGCGCGTTTGCTCGATCACATCAACACCCGTGGTACCGACCAGGCCGAAGGTGTCATGCGCGTTCCGTCGGCGAGCTATACCGACCCGCAGCAGTTTCAGCGCGAGATGGCGGCGATCTTCAAGCGCCTGCCGATACTCGCCGGGCTATCCGGTGAAATCGCCCAGCCGGGGCAGTACAAGGCGTTCGATCTGCTGGGCACGCCGCTGCTGCTCACCCGCCTGAAGGATGGCAGCGTCCGGGCGATGCTCAACGTCTGCGCCCACCGGGCGATGAAACTGGCCGAGGGCAGTGGCAAGTGCGACAAATTCGCCTGCCCGTACCATGCCTGGGTCTATGGCAACGACGGCGGCCTGATCCGCATCGCCGGACAGGACACTTACGGCGACGTTGACAAGGCGGCCATGGGGTTGACCCAACTGCCGGTATACGAGCGTGCCGGTCTGATTTTCGTGGTGCTGACCCCGGAGCTGGAGGTCGATTTCGCCGGCTTCCTCGGCGGCATGATCGAGGACATCGAACAGCTGGGGTTTGCCGACTGGCACTACTGCGGCAACCGTGAAATTCGCGGTGCCAACTGGAAGGTGGCCTACGACGGTTATCTGGAGGGTTACCACTTCGCGGCGGCCCATCCGCAGACGATTCACCAGCGCACCTTTTCCAACATGATGGCCTTCCATTTCTATGGCCCGCATCAGCTGATCGGTTTCCCGCAGAAGGACATGCAAGCCAAGTTGGGCGCGGTGGATCCGCAGCAGCTGCACCGGCATGAGAATAATGGCTATGACTTCGTGCGTACCCTGTTCCCCAACGTGTCGATTTTCGTCGCACCGGAAATCACCCAGGTCGCACAGCTGATCCCTGGGCCGACGGTGGGGGAGAACCGTACCGTGCTGCATTTCGTCCACCGCCAGGCGCCGCAGAACGAGGAGCAGCGTCAGGCCAACGAAACGATGATGGACTGGCTCAGGGATGTGGTGGATACCGAGGACTACAGCCTCGGCCTGAAGATCCAGCAGGGCCTGGCCAGCGGTGCCCATGCGCACGTCACCTTCGGCCGCAATGAGGTGGGTAACCAGGAGTTCCATCGCTGGATCGATCACTACCTGAGCCTTGCACCTGCGCCAGCCATCAGCGGGGCCAGCGACCTGGCCGAGATCGAGGCGCTGCTGCAGCAGTACGCCTGCGCCATCGACCAGCGCAACCTGGCGCTGCTCGATCGGGTGTTCGAGGCGGATTCGCGGGCCAGCTATGCCGGGCTCGGCGAGTTCCAGGGCGCCCGGGCCATCGCCGCGGCGATTGAACGCGCCATCGCTCGCTGCGCCACCACCCAGCACATGCTGAGCAATGTTCAGGTGCAGGTCAGCGGCCAACGCGCCACGGCGCGCAGCTACCTGCAGGCCATTCATGTCGGCGTCGGCGAGCATGCCGGCGAACTGCAGACCCTGTGGGGCGAATACCGCGATGAGTTGGAAAAACGCCCGGCGGGCTGGCGGATCATCCGCCGCGAGCTGGTCACGCTGCACAACCAGGGCGATATCGGCCTGCTGTCCTGAATTGGAGGCTGTATGAATGCCATGAACCGCCGTCTGATCCTGCGCAGTCGCCCTTGCGGCATGGCTACGCCGGAGGATGTGCCGCTGGAAGTGCAAGCGATGCCGGCATTGGCCCAGGGACAGGTGCGGGTGCGCAATCGCTACCTGTCGATCGACCCGGCGATCCGCGACTGGATGTCCGACCGTCCCAGCTACCTGCCACCGATTGCGCTGGGGGAGGCGGTGCGCAGCACCACGCTGGGCGAGGTGGTGGAAAGTCGTCACCCGTCATTCAAACCGGGCGATCTGGCACTGGGTCTTAATGCATGGGAGGACTTCTCGCTGGCCGAAGGGGGCGCCTTGGGGCGTATCGAACTGGCCGCGGGCGATGCCGAGCAGCATTACCTGAGTGTCTTTGGCGCGGTCGGTCTGACCGCTTATTTCGCCCTGCTCGACGTCGGCCGGCCGCAAGCGGGGGAGACCGTGCTGGTCAGCGCCGCCGCCGGTGCGGTCGGTTCGCTGGTCGGACAGATTGCCCGCATCAAGGGCTGCCGGGTGGTGGGGCTGGCCGGCAGTGAAGAGAAGTGCCGGTGGATCGTCGATGAGTTGGGTTTCGATGCGGCGATCAATTACCGCACCGCCGATAACCTGTCTAAGGCGATCGCGCAGGCCTGTCCGGAAGGCGTCGACATCTATTTCGACAACGTCGGCGGCGCGATGCTGGATGCGGCGCTGATGAACATCAGGGATCGCGCGCGGATTGTGTTCTGCGGCGCGATTGCCAGCTACAACAGTACGGTGCCGGTGCCCGGTCCGTACAACCTGTGGCAGATTCTGGTGCATAGCGCGCGCTTCGAGGGCTTCCTCATTCGCGACTATTTCGGTCGTTTCCCCGAAGGTATCGCGCAGATGCGCGAATGGCTGGAGTCCGGCCAGATCCACTTCCGCGAGCAGGTCGTCGAGGGCCTGGAAAACAGCCTCGATGCCTTCAACAGTCTTTTCGAGGGGCGCAATACCGGCAAAGTGCTGGTGCGCCTTTGATCGCTTATTAAATTTGATCGCTTATTAAGGAGCCGCCTCATGAAGCTTGCCGAACATTCGGGTACATGGGATTACAGCGCCGATGTGGTGGTCGTGGGTTACGGGATCGCCGGTGCTTGCGCGGCTTTGGAAGCGCAACGGGCCGGCAGCGAAGTGCTGGTGCTGGAGCGGGCCAGCGGTGGTGGCGGCGCCAGTGCTACGTCGTCGGGGATCTTCTACCTGGGCGGCGGCACGGCGGTGCAGCAGGCCTGTGGTTATGAGGATGAGGCCGAGGAGATGTACAAGTTTCTCGCAGCCTCCACCGAAAGCGACGACAAGCAGGCCGTGCGTGATTTCTGCATGGGCAGCGTGGCCCACTTCGACTGGCTGGAGTCGCTCGGCGTGCCTTTCGAACGCAGCAGCTTCAAGGGCAAGGCGGTGTTTCTCAATACCACCGAGTGCCTGTTCAGTACCGGCAACGAGAAGGTCTGGCCGTATCACCTGATTGCCCGGCCCGCACCGCGCGGTCACAAGGTGGCGGGCATCGGCGAGAACGCTGGCGCCGAGGCAATGAAGGCAATCCTGGCGCGTTGCGCGGAGGAGAAGGTGCCGGCGATCTACGATTGCGCGGTGCGCGAGCTGATCCAGGATGACCAGGGCAGGGTAGTGGGGGCCGTCGCTCGCTGCGATGGCCGGCAGATCAGTATTCGTGCACGCAAGGGGGTGGTGATCGCCTCCGGTGGTTTCAACCTCAACCAGGACATGGTTCGCCGCCATGTTCCGTTGATGAGCGACAGCGCCGTGCCGCTGGGCATCCCCAGTAATGATGGCGCGGGTATCGAACTGGGTGTGGGCGTTGGCGCTGCAACCCAGGCGATGGGCGGGATCATCGCCACGGCGTCGATCTATCCGCCGGGTCAGCTGATCAAGGGCATCCTGGTCAACCGCAACGGCGAGCGTTTCGTCGCCGAGGATGCGTACCACGGGCGGACGGCCTCCTGCATCATGGAGCAGCCTGAGCAGACTGCTTATCTGATCCTCGATGCCGAGATTTTTGCCTATCCGGAAATCACCTCCGCCCAGCATGCGCTGATCGATGGCTGGGACACGGTCGCGGAAATGGAGGCCGGCCTGAAGCTGCCGGCAGGTTCGCTGGTGCGCACGCTTGAGCAATACAACGCCGATGTCCGGCGGGGCGAAGATCGGCTGTTGCACAAACACAGCGACTGGCTCAAGCCGCTGGATCAGGGCCCGTTCGCGGCGTTTGATATCTCCTTCAACAAGTCGATCTATCTGTTCATGACCCTAGGCGGGTTGAGGACTAACCGCCATGCGCAGGTCATCGACGACCACGGCAAGACGATTCCCGGACTCTATGCGGCGGGTGCCTGCAGTGCGCATTTCGCCCAGACTGGCAAGAGCTACGCAAGCGGCATGAGCCTGGGCCAAGGCTCGTTCTTTGGTCGTGCGGCGGGACGCCATGCCAGTCAGCATCAGTCGTTATTTTAAATTAAAAACAGTTTGACTTGTTTTGTTGCTGGGCGTAATTTTTCCCTACCCGAACAAAGGTTATTAAGCGATGCGCTGCGAAGGCTGTGCCTGTGAGCTGCCCGCAGAACCCATATAAATCCAAGAACAAGGTTGGAGGCACAATGAACCAGAAGTCTGATCTGGAAATTCTCGAGCAGGTGGAGGCGAAGCAGGCCCTGCATTCGCTCAATGCCCGTTTTGCCCGTGCGCTCGATCGCATGGATCGCTGTCTGATGGTGTCGCTGTGGACCGACGATGCCGAAGTCGATTGTGGCGCGCATCAAGGCTCGGCCAAAGGCTTTGTGGTTGCCGTGACCACCGCCGATGCAGCACTGGAGCGCAGCTTTACGTCCGTATCCAACGAGTATTTCGAGGTCACCGGTAACACCGCGATCGGCGAGGTCTACATGATCAACGTCAGTACGGTGATCGAGGACGGCAACAAGGTCGATCGCCTGATCGGTGGTCGTTACCTCGATAGCTACCGCCAGGAAGACGGGCAGTGGAAGATCGCCCAACGGATATTCGTCCACGACTGGAACATGAGCCATGCCACTACTGCAGTCTGGGACGAGGGCCTGTTTGGCCTGATCACCCTGCGCGGCAAGCGCGACCAAACCGACCCGGTCTATGCGTTGCTGGGGGAATAGCCATGAGCCTCTCCAAGCGCATTCAGGCGGTCGCCGATCACCAGGCCATCCTCGATCAGATGGCGCGCTACTGCCAGGCCGTGGATCGCTGTGATCTGGATCTGCTGAAGTCCACCTTCCACCCGGATGGCGTAGTCGACTTCGGCATCTTCGCCGGCAACGCCTGGGATTTCTGCGACTACGACATCCCCTTCATCGAGGACAACCTGGTGATGGGCTGGCACCGTTTCGCCACCATCGATATTCAGCTGCAGAGCGAAACCCGCGCTCTGGCCGAGTCCTACATGCTCGGCAATGCCGCCGCGAGTTTCCCGGATGGCCAATTGATCAATTGCCCGGACAACATGCGCTACCTGGATGTCTGGGAAAAGCGCGACGGGGTCTGGCGTATGTACTCCCGTGATCTGGTCATGGACTGGAACGCCTGTTGGCCCTACAGCGGTCGCAGCGATGGTGTGTTTGCCGCCTACCAGCGACAGGGTTGCCGTGGCCGCGAAGATATCGCCTACCAATTGAAACTGGTGCCTTGAGCCGACGTGGCTTGTGCGCCTGATTGGTTCTTTGCCAAATAACAAGAAGTGCCGCGGCCATGCGCAGCGGCAGACAGGAGATAAAGACATGCAACTTTCTCTGGTTGAACGCACCCAGCAAGCCCTGGTCGACAAGGATTTTCTGCGCGGTGATCCGATCACCGGTGACCGCTACTACTCCAAGGAGTTCATGCAGAAGGAATGGGACCAGATGTGGACCCGTACCTGGCATGTCGGCGGTACCCTGGCCCAGCTGCCAGAACCGGGCTGCGTGATCACCGCGCAAATCGGCACCGAGTCGATCCTCATGCTGCGTGACGACGAGGGCAACATCCGCGCCTTTTACAACGTCTGCCAGCATCGCGGCAATCGCATGGTTCAGTGCGAAGAGACCAAGGTCAAACGCCTGGTGTGCAATTACCACAGCTGGTGTTACGGCCTGAACGGCAGTCTGCTGATCGCCAAGGACTCGGAAAACTTCTCCCAGGGCAACCCGGTAGGCAAGCTGCACCTCAAGGAACTGCGCTGCGAAGTGTTCGGCGGCCTGGTGTGGTTCAACATGTTCCCTACTGCGCCGTCCCTTCGTGAGTCCCTGGGCGTGGTCGCCGAGCAGTTGGAAGCCTATGAGATGGACAAGATGGTTCGGGTCATGCACCTGACCGGCGAAGTCAAATGCAACTGGAAGGTTATCCAGGACAACTTCAACGAGGCCTATCACGTTACCTCGCTGCATCGTGAGCTGGCCACGCACATCGACGACTCCTACGAGAACACGACCTTCGAGGTTTATCGCAACGGCCATAGCCGCATGCTGATGAAAGGCTCGCTGCCGTCCGGCATCGGCAAGTCGAAGAAGGTGCAGGCGCCGCTGGACGATATCATGCGTGGCTGGGGCTTGAACCCGGAAGACTTTGAAGGTCGCGCCGGCGATGTGCGCCTTGCCATGCAAAAGCAGAAGCGTGCGCTCGGTGAGGCGCGCGGTTATGGCCAGTACGCCAACCTGACCGATGACCAGCTCAGCGATTACTACCACTACACCCTGTTTCCCAACATGTCCTTCACCATGGCGGCCGAGTCCTACCAGATCCTGCGGCCAATGCCGCACCCGACCGATCCCGAGAAGTGCCTGTTCGACCATTGGTACTTCGTCCGTCCGGCCAAGGGCGAAACCGAAGTGGGTACGCCGCTCGGCATGCTGCCGCTGAAGCCGGGTCCGCATGAGGTGTTCAAGCACGGTGAGCAGTCCATGGGCTTTGTCGCCGATCAGGATCTCAGTGTGGCTGTTGCCCAGCAGCGCGGTTTTCATTCGCGCGGCTATAGCGACTCGTACCTGGCCGATCAGGAATCACGTGTGCGCCGTTATCACGAAGTGATCAACGACTACATCGGCGGACGTATCTGATGGGCCCCGGTGGGCGACGCCAGAGCCGCCCACCAGCATGTTCGCGGGTCACAACAACAAGAGTAAGGAAGCCTCAATGAGCATTGTCGCAATTACCGCACGCCTGGAAATCGAAGCCAGCCGTATCAACGATTACCTGGCCGCCGCCGCAGGCGCGATCGAAGGCACCCGTGCCGAGCCGGGTTGCCGCCTGTATGCCTTCGCCGTCGACGTGCATATCCCCAACGTGGTGTGGATCAGCGAAGAATGGGAGTCCGAGGCTGCGCTCAGCCAGCACCTGCAGTCACCGCATATCACCACCTTCCTCAAACAGGTCGCGGATATCGGCATGCCCAGCCTGGATGTACGCAAGTACGCGGTGTCCTCCGTCGGCACCGTCGAGCCTCCGGTCATCAACTGATCGGCTTACCACTCATAGCAGGGCGCGGCGGACATCCATCCGCCGGGCCGGGGGAGCTTCAAATGGGACGAGTTGCAGGGAAAGTCATTTTGATCACTGGCGCAGCCTCGGGACTGGGGGCCGCCGATGCGCGCCTGCTGGCCGCCGAAGGCGCACGCGTGGTGCTGACCGACGTCAATGAAGAACTGGGGCGCAAGGTCGCCGAGGAGATTCCGGGTGCGCTGTTCTTCAAGCATGACGTGCGCGACGAGCAGCAATGGCAGGCGGTCGTAGCAGCGACTCTCAAACACTTTGGTCGCCTCGATGTGCTGGTCAACAACGCCGGTGTGGTGGTGTTCGCCAACGTCGAGGACATCAGCCTGGAGCAGTTCCGCTTCGTCAACCAGATCATGTCGGAAGGCACCTTCCTGGGCTGCAAGTACGCCGTGCAGGCGATGAAGGAAACCGGTGGTGGCTCGATCATCAATATTTCCTCGATCGGCGCGATCAAGGGCATCGGTGAAATCATCGCCTACTCGGCGGCCAAGGGAGCCATCCTGTCGATGACCCGCAGCGTGGCGATTCACTGCCGCGACAAGGGCTACAACATCCGCTGCAACTCGATTCTGCCGGGGGCTCACGAGACGCCGATGACCGCTGCCGCGCAGCGCGAGATCGAGCAGGGCAGCGGGGCGTTGCAGCAGGTGCAGACCCACGGTCAGGGCCAGCCGATCGACGTCGCCAACATGGTGCTGTTCCTCGCTTCCGACGAGTCGCGCTACGTCAACGGTACCCAGTTGATCATCGACAACGCGGAAACCATCGGCTAGCGCAGCGCGCTGCCGTGCGGCCTCCCGGGTGTTCAGCGATCCGGGAGGTGGTGGTCGCCAGAGGACTCTCGCCCATGCTCAATTGCGTTCACCACGTCGCCATATCCACGCCGGATCTGCCACGTTTGCAGGCGTTCTACTGCGACCTGCTCGGGTTCAAGGAAATCAACCGTACCGCTTGGCCGGCCGGCACTGGCATGGTCAATCGGGTGCTGGGGCTGGACGACTGCTCCGCCACCACGGTCATGCTGCAAGGGCCGGGTCTGTGCATCGAGTTGTTCCAGTTCAGCCTGCCGTCTGCGCCTGCGCATGATCCAGCGCGCCCGGTGCATCACTACGGATTGACGCACATCTGCCTGGATGTCGGCGATATCGACGCGGTCTATCGGCGTATGCGTGAGGCGGGGGTGGCGTTTCATTGCCCGCCTCAGGACTTCGGCGCATCCAAGGCGACCTACGGTCGCGATCCCGATGGCAACATTTTCGAGTTGCAGGAAATTTTGACTCCCTAAGATCTTTTGCGAGGCCGTTGCCGAGCCTGACGTATCACGGGCGAGGCGAGGTGAATATTTATTTTATTAAAAACAAACTTCCTTGTTGGTTTTTATTTTGGTTTGTTTTAGATTGTCCCCATGGCAGGCCTGCGGGTCTGGCTTTTCACCACAACAAGTCACGAACATGTGAGGTCACCATGGCTGAGGCCAAATCCCCGGATTGCGCGGTGTTGCTGGATATCTACCGCAGGGCCAACCTGATCAAGACGGCCGACGACCGCTTCATCGAATTGATCAAGGCCGGGCAGATCGCCTCGCCGTACTACTCCACGCGCGGTCAGGAAATCATTCCGGCGGCGATCTCGGTCAACCTGCGGGCCGATGACTACGTCATCACCACCTATCGCGGTATTCACGACCAACTGGCCAAGGGCATTCCATTGCGGCCCTTCGTCGCCGAGTTCATGGGCCGTGCCACCGGTACCTGCAAAGGCAAGGGCGGGCCGATGCATATCACCCACCTGGCCTCCGGCTTGCCGGTGACCACCGGCGTGGTCGGCTCCGGTCTGCCGATCGCCAACGGGCTGGCCTGGGCGGCACAGCTGAAGAACAGCGGCCAGGTCACGGTGTGCAACTTCGGCGACGGCGCGACCAACATCGGCGCCTTCCACGAGGCGTTGAACCTGGCTTCGGTGTGGAAGCTGCCGGTGGTGTTCGTCTGCCAGAACAACGGCTATGCCGAGCACACCAAGTACGAATACGGCACCGGCGCGCGGCACATCGTCGACCGTGCCATCGCCTACGGCATGCATGGCATCCAGTGCAACGGCAACGATGCCCTGGAGATGTGGGGCGCTGCGCGCGAGGCCATCGAGCGCGCCCGCGC
>Ga0209343_10001773_pt1 | contig 28671 bp, 27 predicted proteins | sample RifCSPlowO2_02_FD_184026 | JGI IMG/M metagenome (GOLD analysis project Ga0209343, IMG submission 184026) | Groundwater microbial communities from Rifle, Colorado - Rifle CSP2_plank lowO2_0.2 (SPAdes) (version 2) | ecosystem: Environmental > Aquatic > Deep subsurface > Groundwater | place... | reverse complement strand
GAGATTGCCAACGCGATCCAGGCAAGCGGTCTGTCGCCTGAATGGTTCTCCGACCAGCAATTGGCCATATGGGAAGACGTGGACGGAATGATCCATTGCGCCTCGCGCAACCCCATCAACAGTTACTTGCACGAAACACTGGCCGTTGCATTGGGCGATCATCCGCAAACCTGGCATTTTGTCAGGAGCCAGGATCTGGAGCGGCTACTCAAGCTGATTGAACTCAGACCCCGGGGCGATTACGAGGACGAAGTCGCGCATTTGCGCGAACTGGCGGAAGAAGCGCCGGTCATCGAGCTGGTCAGCAACATAATGGCGCAGGCGATTGACGAAGGTTCATCGGACATTCACATCGAACCGGAGGAAAATGCATTTGCCGTGCGCTACCGGGTTGATGGCGTATTGCACACGCGCATGACCCAGCCGCGCACCCGCTTCGATGCGGTCGCATCGCGTATCAAGCTGATTTCCGGCATGGATATCGCCGAGCGCCGCCTGCCCCAGGATGGCCGCATTTCCATTCGCGCCGGCGGCGCCGAAATGGACGTTCGGGTCTCGGCCCTACCCGGTGTGCATGGCGAATCGATTGTGATGCGCCTGCTGCCGAAGGAACGCTCCAACCTGAACCTGGAATGGCTGGGCATGGAGGCCGATCACCACGCCCAGTTCAGCCGCTGGGTCCTGGAACCCCATGGCATCGTGCTGGTGACCGGCCCCACCGGTTCCGGGAAAAGCACGACACTTTATGCGGCACTGGACGCCGCCAACGACCACAGCAAGAAAATCATCACCGTCGAGGATCCGGTCGAGTACAAGCTGGCGGGCGTTACCCAGATTCAGACCCACAGCGAAATCGGTTACGATTTTGCGCGCGCGCTGAGAGCGATCTTGCGGCAGGACCCGGACGTCATCATGATCGGTGAAATCCGCGACCTGGAAACCGCGCAGATCGCCGTGCAGTCGGCGTTGACCGGGCATCTGGTGTTATCCACCCTGCACACCAATGACGCGCTCAGCGCCTTCACCCGGCTGCTCGACATGGGCGTCGAACCTTTTCTAGTGGCCTCTTCGGTCCGAGCGGTGCAGGCGCAGCGTCTGGTCAGACGACTCTGCGAGCGCTGCGCGCGGCCGGCCGAACCGCCCCAGGCCATCATCGAGATCTCCCGGCCATTGCAGGAGCGCCATCCCGACTTGTTGGGCGATGCAGCGACGTGGCGCACGGCCGAAGGCTGCCCCCATTGCCGGGGAAGCGGCTATCGGGGGCGCATCGGCATCTATGAGTTGGTCGAAGTCAGCACGGCGATCCAGAATGCCATCATGCAAAGGGCCACGTCCGGAGAAATGGTGAGCATCGCGCGGCAGGAAGGCTACCGCAGCTTGCGCGAGGATGGATTGGTCAAGGCCTGGCGCGGCATGACCAGTATCGATGAAGTCCTGCGCGTGACCGGGATCGCCGAGGACGAGGCATAGCGTCGTGGAATTCCGTTACCAGGCGGTAAATTCGCAGGGTTATACGGTTTCGGGAATTATCGGTGCCGGCGGCGAGCGGGAGGCGGCGCGATTGCTGCGGCAACAGGAACCAAATCGTCCGAACACCCGCTCCAACACCCCCTCCAATCTTGAATTGTAGTCGCGTTGCGACCACAATAGAAACTCAAGAAACATTTCAAGGAATCGCCATGAGCACTGCCGATACCTACGTTCGCGCTCGCATTGACACAGTTACCAAGGAACGCGCTGCCGATGCGCTGGAAGCAATGGGCTTGTCCATTTCGGACGCTATCCGCTTGCTGATGCTGCGCGTGGCGGATGAGCGCCGCTTGCCTTTTGAGGTAAAGGTGCCCAATGCGACCACCCGCAAAGGCATTGCCGAGCTCGAGGCGGGCAAGGGCAAGAGCTTCGACAGTCTTAACGCACTGATAGCGGACTTGAATGCGAACGATTGAACGCTCATCGCGCTTCAAGATTGGGCGTTAGCAGAAAATAGGTTGCCAATACAAGATAGTCATGCGTCTTACCCAAGAGCAAATACAGTCAATCACCCAAACCGTTTTCCGGTTGACCGGAAACGGGGCGGAGGTGTATTTGTTTGGCTCACGGCTCGATGACAAAGCCAAGGGGGGAGATGTGGATCTGTTCATCGAAACCGGCACCCCGCTGACGCTGATACAGCGTGCACAGATCAAGCTTGAGCTGGAATCCCAACTCGAATTGCCAGTTGATATTGTTTCGCAAACTCGCAACACCGCGCCAACCCCGTTCCAGGTCATCGCCCGAGCGGGCGCAGCGCGGCTGGGGGCGTAACCGTGACCCAGACTCTTCTGGATGCGGAACGGGAACAGCTCGCTGGCCTGCTGGAAGCTGTTCAGCGCTACGTGTACTTCCTTGATGCATCCGGCCGAAAACCGAGCTGGCCGCTGACTGCGGGACTTCTGGAGAAACAGAAGAAAGATGTTGCTCTGTTTGAATCATTGGCGGCGATTAACGAAAGATTCGCCAAACTTCAGGACACCCTCGGTGCCGCGATGCGGCATGCCAGTATTCTTTCCGGTGAGTCTGGCGATACCTTCCTGAAGGTTCTCGGCTTTTACGAAAAGATCGGCGTGCTTGAATCAGTTTCATCCTGGCAACTCTGTCGTACCACGCGAAATCTTGCCGCCCATGATTATGAGACCGAATATGTGGAAATCGCGGATCATTTCAATTCTCTCCATGAACTGATTCCATCGCTATACGGGACCGCTTTCCGTTTCGTGGGCTATTGTCAGACTGCACTAGGAGTTGTCTCGAAGCAGGGCGATTTTCTGAAGGATTTCCAGGCCATTTGTGCCGGACAATAAAAGCGGCATACGATGCGATTAAACGATTCCGACGGATCGAGAGTCGATGAAGTCCTGCGCGTGACCGGGATCGCCGAGGACGAGGCATAGCGTCGTGGAATTCCGTTACCAGGCGGTGAACGCGCAGGGACATACCGTTTCGGGAATAATCGGTGCCGGCGGCGAGCGGGAGGCGGCGCGATTGCTGCGGCAACAGGAACTGACCCCGGTGGAAATCGGCCCCGCCGGCCGGCCGTCTGACGCTCCCCGAACGCGGGCACGAAGGGCCAGTCATCAGGAAAAGGCGATCGTCATCGGCGAACTGGCTATCCTGCTGCAGGCCGGCGTTCCCCTGGCCGAGGCGGTAGAGTCCATCGGCCAGACCCACACCGACAGTGCAATAGGCGAAACGTTCAGCCACGTTCACGGCAAGCTGCGTGGGGGCGAAAGCTTCTCCCAGGCGCTGCAATCCGCCCCGCTGGAATGGCCGGATTACCTGTTTCAACTGGTTGCTGCCGGCGAGCATACCGGCACGCTTGCCCGATCCTTGCAAAGTGCCGCCGCCCAGATGCAGTATGAACAGCGGATCAACAGCGAAATGAGGAGTGCGCTGATCTATCCGGGCATCCTGGTGTTCTCCGGAATTGCCGCGACCCTGTTGATCTTTATCGTCGTTGTGCCAAAATTTGCCAGCATCCTGAAGAGCAGCCGTGCCCAGATACCGGATATTTCGGTCTGGGTCTTGACGGCAGGGCTGTTCGTGAAGGAAAACCTGCTTTGGGTCGGGCTGGGAGCGCTCGCCGTGGTACTGGCGATCATCAGCGTGGCGGCAAATTCCGTGCTGCGGGCAAAGATGCTGCAAACCCTGTCCCGGGTGCCAATATTGGGCCGCTGGCTGGTCGAGACCGAAATCGGTCGTTGGGCATCGATGTTGAGCACGCTCCTCGAAAACCGGGTGCCGATACTGAAAGCCATGGAGCTGACGCAAAATGGCATGCGCCTGACTGCGGTCAAGCACAAGCTGCAACAAACGCTGAGAGAGGTGAGGGGTGGCAAGAAGATGGCGGTTGCCCTCGCCGAAGTGCAGATGCTGAACGTGACCGGACTCAACCTGATCAGGGTGGGTGAGCGTTCCGGCGAATTGGCCAACATGCTGCGTACCCTGGCGACGCTCTATGAAAATGCCGGGCGAGAGCGGCTGAAACGCTTCCTGATTTTGCTGGAACCGCTCGCGATCATTGTCATCGGCGCCGTAATCGGCACCATCATGATCGCCGTGATGCTGGCAATAACCAGCCTGAGTAACGTATCCTTTTGAGACATGACCTGCAAAACCGCGAATTCGGGCTTCACTCTCATCGAAATTCTGGTGGTCCTGGTCATCATTGGCTTGCTGGCATCGCTGATAGGCCCAAGGCTGTTTACCAAGGTGGATTCGGCCAAGGTCCAGACTGCGCAAACCCAGGTGAAGATGCTCAAAGGTACCCTGGAAACGCTGCGCCTGGACATCGGCCGCTTCCCGACCGAGAGCGAGGGCCTGGCTTTGCTGAATGCCGCACCCGCGGACGAGAAACTGCGCAGCCGTTGGCGCGGGCCCTATCTGGACGAGGACCTGCCGAAGGACCCTTGGGGAAACCCCTACCAATACAGCATCCCCGGTGCTAAGGGCCAGCCTTTCGCCTTGTACTCATTGGGAGCGGATGGCAAGCGGGGCGGAGAAGGGTTCGATGCGGATGTGGGTTATCTGCCGGGCGAAGTGAATAAGCAACCGTAAGTGTCCTACGGGGGCAGGCGCCGACATAGCTCCATGAAAAGTTCCAGAAAGAACGAAGCAGGCAAGAGATCTTATGGTTTTACTCTGCTGGAAATATTGGTTGTCCTGACTATCGTGGGATTGTTGGCGGGTGTGGCTCTGCCCCAACTGCAAAGAATGGCGGCAAGCGTAGAACTCCGCAACCAAAGAACCAACATCAAGCTGGCGATAGAGGGCTTGGGGTATCAGGCTTATGTCACCGGCAGACCGCTTGTGCTTACAGACAAGGCACCTCCTGCCGCCGACAGCACTCGGCTCGATCAGCCGCTGCAGATCCCGTCAGGATGGCAGATACGAATTTCGCAGCCGATACGCTATGCCATCAATGGCGTATGCAGCGGGGGAGAAATTTCGCTGGTCGATCCCGAACATACGCGTGAGACCTTTCTGTTGAAGCCGCCGCAATGCCGTCTCGAACCGATCGACAATCGGGAGTAACCACCCAAAAACGTCCATGCGGGAAGGGACTGGCGCATTCCCGAATCCGGCAGGCGGGCTTTACCTTGCTGGAGGCCATCGTCGCATTGGTGCTCATCAGCGGCACGGGGCTGGCGCTATTTGGCTGGATCAACGGGAATATCATGGCATTGACCAGGATCCACGAGGTCAATGCGCGCTCCGAAGCGACGGCCAATATCCTGGAATACATGGACCGGGTCAATCCGATGCTCACGCCTGAAGGCGAGGCGGCGCTTGGCGCGTACACGATCAAATGGCGCTCGCTCGCTCAATCGAACATCACCGAAGGGGCGGGTTATCCGCGAGGCCAAAGTCTTTACCAACTGGCACTATACAGTACGGTGATATCGGCAAGGACGGCTGGAGACCAAGCCTGGTTCGAGTTGAAGCTCCAGCAAGTCGGTTATAGGAAAGTACGCAGCGACAGTATCGCCCGTTAGGCGTGATGAAGCCTACTTATTCGATCTCAAGACGGCGAGGATTTACCTTGCTGGAGATGCTGGTCGTGCTGATTCTGACCGGCATGATCACCGGGATACTGATTCAGGGATTGCATCAGGTATTTCTGCTTCAAACGCGTTTTGGCAGAGAGTTGTTCCATACCCAGCAGGGCGAAATGTATACGGAATGGTTTCGCCAAAGCGTCAATAGCCTGATGCCGGACTATGCTGACGGCAAGAACAAGTTCAAGGGTTCGCAGCGAGAATTCAGCGGCATGACCCTATCCCCGCTCGACACCGCGACCGAGGCGCTTCTTCCCTTTGCCTGGCGCCTGAGGTTCGAACCAAAGACGGGGCAGACGCAATTGCAATACGGGTCGAATGATGACGCCCCGGCGGTGCTGGCCTGGCCCGGCAATTCAGGGAGATTTGTCTATTTCGACGCCAATAACCAAGCGCATGATGCTTGGCCGCCTTTCCTCGGGAAATGGCCGCAATTGCCCAAGGCGATCTACCTGGAGAATCAGAATAGCGATGAACCGCGCCTCATCGTGGCGGCTCCCAAGGGGCTGGAAGATCCCTTGCCGCGGCAAAAGGACTCGCAGGATTAATGGCTGCCAGCGCGCAGCGAGGCTTCGTCCTGGTCGCCACCTTATGGATCCTGGCGGTCATCACCATTGCCGCTTCGTACTTTGCCGAGCGGGTAAGCCGCTCGATCGCGCTGGCCCAACAGAAGCAGGAAACCACCGAACAGTTGATCGAATTTGCTAATACCCGTGCCGACATACTGTATCGTCTCGGCACCATACGGCTCAGTTTCTATGGTTTGGGCAGCCAACCCGCGATCGCCCTGGACGATCGGCCTTATCGCGGCTCAGGAGAAGATATCGTGCGTCTGCAGGATAACCGCGGCCTGCTCAACTTGAACTTTATGGAGCGGAACATGATGCCGCGCCTGTTGGGACAATTGGGGGTGCCCATCGAAAAGCGTGATGCCCTGATCGATACGCTGTCGGACTATGTCGACACCGATGATTTAAGGCGGTTGAACGGCGCAGAAAAATCCGAGTATGCGTCGCTTGGCTTGCCGCCGCCACCGAATGACTGGCTGGCAAGCCCTTACCAGCTAAGAAGTATCATCGGCTGGCGCGATCAGCCGGAATTATTGGAAAGACTGTTGCGTCTTGTGGCGACCGGCCGGGTTTTTGGTCTCAACCCCAATACGGCTCCCCCAGAAGTGTTGGCGAGCCTGCCTGGAGGCAGCCGGGAAACGGCCGCTGCAGTTGTCAAGATGCGCAATGAAAAGCCCATGTACCACGGAACACCACTGCCGGGTTTCACCGCAGGAGTGATGGATCCAGAGTTCCTGTATTTCTTTCCCAGCGACAGCATACGGATCACGCAGCAAAGTAAAACGCTTCCCTGGGCCGTGCAATACTGCCTGACGCTCACCCCCCGAAGCGAGCGCGCACCTTGGCGCGTTGACTATCATGTCAAAACCGCTCTAACATATCCATCTGAAAATGCTGATAAAATTCAAAAACTTCCTGCACAGGCTCCGGCGCCTACTGGCGACGACAAGACGCTATAAACAATTGCTGGGTAGCGTTTCCCCTCCGGACAGGGGGTTCGGCCGTAGCGAATGGGTGCTTTCCCGTCCCTTGTACCGTTACGCGCGGTTTGAACTGAAATCGGTTCCCAAGCCTCAGCGCGCCCAGGCATTGGAATTGCAGATCCGGCAATGGACCCCTTTTAACAAAACCGGCTGGTATCTCTTGTGGGACAAGGAGAATGCGCTGGTTTGGGCATGGGATGCCGATCGCGTCGAATCGGCGATCCTGGAGGGCAAGCTCAAGCCGACCAGCACTACCGTTGTCCCTGAAACCCTGCTGCATCAAGGCCAGGAGCAAGGCGTTTATCTCGTGGCCTGCATGGAAGGGATCGAGGGGCAAGTCTGGTCGGAACACTCGCTGATCAGCAGCCGCTGGTGGCCTGAACCGCCCAGCCCGGGCGAATGGCTCAATTTCCAGCGGGACGCCGGCGCTTTGCCGGAACACCAGTCGAGCGAAGTGCCGAACCCGTTTCCGCTGCACTGGCAAGAAAACCCCTGGGCCAGGTCGGCGGCGCTGGGCCGATCTGCGATGTATGGGGCAGGCATTGAGCCAAGAGTCCTTCCTGTTATCGCCCTGTGTCTCTTTGCCGGCTCCATGTGGTATGGGGCACAATTGATCAAATTACAGGCAGCGATCAGTGACCAGGGCGCCGCGCTCGAGACCCTGAACCTGCAAGCCGGGTCGATCGTCGAAGCGCGCGGCCAGGCGCTGGAAGCATTGAGCCGCATCAAGACCTTGCAGGCCACCGACCAATACCCCGATCAGCTCAGCCTACTAGGCAAAGTGGCGGAGTCCCTGCCCAAAGACGGGGCTTATCTGAAAGAATGGGAATTCCTGAATGGCAAGCTGAAGCTGCAGTTAGCATCTTCGAACAAATTGGTGAGCAGCGACACCATCAAGCTATTCCAATCCTTCGGAGTTTTTAGGAACGTGCAGGCGTCTCCCACAAACGACCCGACAACATTGGCGTTGCGCATGGAAGTCCTCCCCCAAGCCGAAATCAAGTTTGCCGCTGAAAATGCGGTTCCAGTCAAGAAGGAAGGCACCCCTTAAGGGCAGCACGATGAACCTCAATCAATCAGCAACTGCGCTCCTTGCCGAAGTGAAAACGAATCCACGCCTGCGCTGGGGCTTATGGACGATTGTCGGCGTATTATGGTTCTATGGCGTATTGGAATTGCGTGACGCTGTGCAAGGCAAGAATGACAGTTATCTTGCCCTGGGCAAGAAAGTGATGCGAATGAAGGAAACGGCCGGGCAAAGCGAATGGCCCTCCCGCCTTCGGGACACACAGTCACTACAACTCAATCTGGAAAGCCGTCTTTGGCGGGAAAACACCATCGGTCTGGCGCAAGCGACATTCCACGACTGGCTGAACCAGCTCGCCCAGCAGGCGAACCTTACCAAGGTACAGTTGGTGGTTGCCGTGCAGGACGGTGAGAGTGCCGGCGGGAAAGAGTCGGCAGGCAGCGACGGCAGCGGAACGCGTATCGCGTCGGACCTGTGGAAAGTCAGCGCAAAGCTGAATTTCGATTTCAATCCGCAAAGTCTCTACCCATTTCTGACGCGGATTTCGACGCACGAACGAAAGGTGGCTGTTGAATCGCTGGTGATACGCAGTACGCCCACGCCCAAAGCAGAACTCATGCTGGTCGCCTATTTCCGCAAGCCGGTGCCAGGCGTGCCCGCTGAGCTTGGCCAAAAAATTGGCCGGCGGGAAGGGTAACGCATGCTGGCATCTTCCCGCGGCCGGCTGGCTTTTCTCGGGCTGTTGATCGTCATCGGCTATGCCGCATGGTGGCTTGCGCCCGCCCCGCCCGCGCCAAGACCCCTGCGCACGGGCGCCGAACCCTGGGCTCTGGCCGAGGGGGCGCCGAAGACGTCATTGGAAAAGGCGACGGCAATACTCAACCGGACAAACCTGTGGGGGAAACTGCCCGAAGCCGAAGCGGCAAAGTCCCCGAACGATCCCGAATGGCGTTTTGTCGGCATTGCAACGAATGGCCCCGAGCGTTTCGTATTGATCAAGGTAGAGGGTCAGGCGGAACAAAGGCTTACTATCAACGACAAACTGCCCGGCGGAAGCAGGATTTTGCAAATCGAAAGTGACAGGATTTGCCTACTGATCAATGGCAAGCAACGCAGTCTTAGCATCTATAAAACGGGGCCGCAGGTCTTATGAAAAATACTATTGTCTGGCTCGGTGCACTCCTGATGGCCGGGTGTGCCACGGAAAGGCCGATGATCCCGCCGCCGCTGGATCTGCCGAAAAAGGTCCTGGAATACTCGACGATTCAGTCGGGAGCATCAAGGGAGGCGGCGCCTTCCACGCAGATCACGGAAACACCCAAACCGCCGCCTGCGACCAAGAGCGAAACGATCAAAAGACCGCCGCCCAAGGCGCCCGCGGCAGCCGAAGAAGCCAACATCACGCTGGCCTTCGAGCAAATCCCCTTACCCAGCTTTATTCAGATGGTCTATGGCACCATCCTGAAAAGGAATGTCAACCTCGATCCGGCCATTGTCGCGCGCCAGGATCTGGTCACGATCCGCACCGGTGCGCCACAAACGGCGACACAAGCGGCGGCGGCGGCCCGCATGCTGCTGAAGAGTTATGGTATTGCGGTTGTGGACCTGGACAACATCGTGCGCATCGTCCCGGACAGCGCCGGTCTCGGGTACCTGCCCGAGATACGCCGCGGGCGCGCGCTTCCCGATACACCTCTGCCATTGCGACCCATTTTCCAGTTGGTGGAATTGCAGGCGGTGAGGAATACCGATATCGCCAGTTGGATCAGAACCATGTTTGACAAGAAGGTAAACCTGCAGGAAGACCCAAGCCGTAATGCGGTCTGGCTGAGCGGACAATCCGCGGATGTAACGGCTGCGTTGGAGGCCATCCACGTGCTGGACCAACCGCTGATGCGGGGCCGGCACAGTGCGCGCATCACGCCTGCCTTCTTGTCGGCGGACGAACTCGCAAAAAAACTTACAGAGATCCTGCAGGCCGAAGGCTACGGCGCCGGGCCGCCCGGGGGACCCGGGGGAATCAACATGCCCGTCACCCTCGTGCCCGTCCCGGCGGTCAACGCCGTCGTGGTATTTGCCGGCGACCCGGCGATCGTGGAGCATGTCGCAACCTGGGCGAAAGAACTCGACAAACCCGGCCCTAAAGGCGGAAGCCGCTCGTTTTTCAGCTACCAGGTCCAGAACACGGATGCGCAGGCGCTGGCGGCAACGCTCGAGAGAATCATAAGCGGTGCTGCAGCTCCGGCTCAATCGCAGACCCCGAGACCGGCGGGAACTCCCCCACCGGCAGCGCCTGCCCGCGTAGTCGTGGATCAGGCCAGCAACACGATCATATTCCAGGGTGCCAGTGAGGATTACGGCCAGATTCGCAGTATGCTGGAACTGCTCGACCGGCCTGCCAAGACCGCGCTGATTGAAGTCACCGTCGCCGAGGTCACACTAACCGACAGATCTCAGTTGGGAATCGAATGGCTCCTGGACCAGGCGCGCATCGGCGGGTTGAACAGGAGCGTGGGAACGTTGGGGGGGTTAAGCATTGGCACTTCGGGATTTAATTTTCGGGTCTTCAATGACGCGGGCGACACCCGCCTGTTGCTGAATGCCCTCGCCAGCAACAACCAGGCAACTATACTGTCCAGCCCTCGGGTCATGGCGCGCAATGGCGAAACCGCCACCATCCAGGTCGGGCAGGAAGTGCCTATCATTACCAGCCAGCAGACCACTCCCACCACCGGCGGCACTGGCAGCATTCTCCAGTCAATCCAATATCGCACCACGGGCGTCATCCTGAGAGTCCGCCCGGTAATACATTCCGGCAACCAGATCAACCTGGAAGTATCCCAGGAAGTGAGTGCGGCGCAGACCACCACCACCGGGGTCAACACCTCCCCCACGTTCCAGACGCGCAGGCTCGATACCAAGCTTTCCCTCAAGGACGGAGCGAGCGTACTGCTCGGTGGGTTGATCTCCGGCAATACCTCCCAGGGCGACGCCGGAATTCCAGGGTTGAAGGACATCCCTGTTCTTGGTCAGTTGTTCCGAAACAATACGACTTCCAGCGATCGCACTGAATTGATAGTCCTCATCACTCCCTACATCATTGCCAACGACGACGATGCCCAGGCGGTGACAGAGGCATTCAAGAAACAACTGGGCGAGTGGACAAGAAGCGCGCAACCTCCTGCGGCTGCGGGGAGCGCCGTTAAACCAACGCCGAATCAAGGCGGGTTGGGTGTGCAAGCCAGCCCGGAGAACAAGAGTGGCCAGCAAAAATAAAAAGATCCTGGTTACCGGCGCCGACGGGTTCATCGGCTCGCATTTGACGGAGCATCTGGTTGAGCAAGGCCACGAGGTCCGGGCATTTGTGCTGTACAACTCCTTCAATTCGTGGGGGTGGTTGGATCATTCACCCAAGCGGATCAAGGACTCCCTGCAAATTTTCGCCGGCGATATCCGCGACCCTTACGGCGTAAAAAAAGCCATGGCGGGTTGCGACATGGTGATGCATTTGGCTGCCTTGATCGCAATACCTTACTCGTATCATTCGCCAGACACCTATGTCGACACCAACGTCAAGGGCACCCTGAACGTCGTCCAGGCGGCGCGTGAACTGGGCGTGGCGAAAGTGGTGCATACGTCTACGAGCGAAGTTTACGGAACGGCCCGATTCGTTCCGATCACCGAAGAACACCCGCTGCAGGGGCAATCCCCCTACTCGGCGACCAAGATCGGGGCCGACCAGATTGCGCTGTCGTTTTATAACGCATTCGATACGCCTGTATCCGTAATTCGGCCATTCAATACCTATGGCCCGCGCCAGTCCGCTCGCGCGATCATCCCGACTGTGATCACCCAGATTGCCAATGGCGCGCGCAAGATTAAGCTCGGGTCGCTGCATCCCACGCGTGATTTCACCTTCGTGAAGGATTCCGTGCGCGGTTTCGTCGCTGTCGCCGAATCCGAAAGATCCGTGGGCGAGGTGATCAATATCGGCAGCAATTTCGAGATCTCCATTGGCGACACCGCGCGCCTCGTTGCCGAAGTGATGGGGGTCGAAATCGAAATCGAGACGGAAGAGGCTCGTTTGCGTCCGGAAAAGAGCGAAGTGGACCGCCTCTGGGCGGATAACAGCAAGGCCAAGCTTCTGGCCGGCTGGGAACCTGCCTACGGCGGGCGGGAAGGGTTCAAGCGCGGATTGGCGGAAACGGCAGCCTGGTTTTCCCAGCCCGAGAACCTCAAGATTTATAAGACGGATATTTACAATATCTAGCCCGCTATGCGCAACAACAGATGACGTCCGGCTTCAACCAAAATGCAGTCATCGACGCTCTTCAATCGGTGTTGCCCAAGGGGGATAAGCCCGTCGCTTTGCACGAGCCCAGCTTTGCGGGCAACGAATGGACTTACTTAAAGGAATGTCTGGACACGGGCTGGGTCTCTTCCGCTGGCAGGTTTGTCGATCGTTTCGAACAGGACCTGGCCGACTACACCGGGGCCAAGCGTGCTGTCGCAGTGGTCAATGGCACTGCAGCGCTGCACGTTTGCCTGCTATTGGTTGGGGTGGAGCAGGGTGACGAAGTACTGGTGCCCGCTCTGACCTTCATCGCCACGGCGAACGCCGTCAGCTATTGCGGCGCGCTACCCCATTTTGTGGATAGCGAAGAAACCACTTTAGGGCTGGACCCGAACAAACTCGGGCAATACCTAGGTGACATTGCCGAGGTCCGAGCTGAAGGCTGCTTCAATAAGTGCACCGGGCGCCCCATCAGGGCAGTCGTGCCGATGCACACCTTCGGCCACCCGGTTGACCTCGACCGGCTTGTCGAGGTTTGCCGACAATACCGCATCGAACTGGTGGAAGACGCTGCCGAATCGCTCGGTTCGTTCTATAAAGGCCGGCATACCGGAAACCGGGGTCGGGTTTCGGCTTTGAGCTTTAACGGCAACAAGGTCGTCACCACCGGCGGCGGCGGTGCCATACTCACCAACGACGAGGAATTGGGAAATCTCGCCAAACATCTGACCACTACGGCCAGAATTGACCACAAATGGTCATTCCTACACGACCGCGTCGGCTACAACTATCGTTTGCCAAACATCAACGCTGCTCTGGGGTGCGCTCAGTTGGAGCAGCTGGATGGCTTTCTTGTCCGGAAAAGAGCCCTTGCCGAAAAATACGCCGCAGCACTGAATGGCGTCAACGGAGTCCGGTTCTTCCGGGAACCGGCGGGAAGCCGCAGCAATTACTGGCTCAACGTGCTGTTGCTGGACCCCTCGGAAACCCGGCAAAGGGACGCCCTTCTCGCCGCCACTAACGGTGCCAACATCATGACCCGTCCGGCCTGGACACTGATGCATCGGCTACCGATGTATCGGGATTGCCCGCGCATGAATCTGAGCTGTGCCGAGGATCTGGAACGCAGACTCATCAATTTGCCCAGCAGCGCGACGCTTTAGTTGGCCCAGTTCTGCCTTTCCGGACCTGAGTGATTGAAGCGGGATGGAAGCCCCGATGCCCTCCGAGATCACCCTACAACTTCACCACAAAAGGAACAATCCGCGGAATTCCGAGGGTGCGTTCATCGACCTGGCCGATGGGCGGCTGCTGTTCGTCTACACCCATTACTACGGCAACAGTTGGAGCGACAATGCCCCCGCCACAATCTCAGCCCTGCACTCCCGCGACGGCGGACTGACCTGGTCCGAACGAAGCCGGATCGTAGTCGCTAACGAGGGCGGTTTCAACGTCATGAGCCCCTCCTTGTTGCACCTGAATGACCAACGGATCGGCCTGTTTTATCTCAAGAAGAATCATCTGCACGACTGCCGCCTGTTTCTGCGCACGTCCGACGATGACGGGCGCTCCTGGAGCGAGGCGGAAAGATGCATCCCGGCGCCTGGATACTTTGTGGTCAATAACGATCGCGTGGTCCGTCTCAGGAGCGGGCGGATCGTCATTCCGGCCGCCTATCACCGTCCCAGGATCGAGGGCGAGACGAGGAACCTGGCGGGATGGGACTGGCGCGCCATAGCGCTTTTTTACTATTCGGACGACGGCGGCGGAACCTGGGGCGAGTCGGCCAACTGGTGGGGCCTGCCGGTAGAAAACCAATCGGGCCTACAGGAACCCGGACTGATCGAACTGCGCAACGGTACGCTTTACGCCTGGGCGCGCACGGATACCGGCCGCCAGTGGGAAATGACTTCGCGGGATGAGGGCGTGACCTGGTCGCCGCCCAAGGCATCGAAATTTCTTTCACCCTGCTCGGCGCTCTCGATCAAGCGCATTCCCGCCACGGGCGATCTCCTGGCGGTGTGGAACGACCACAGCCGCCGCTGGAAGCTGGGAAAGCCCGCGCGGTCGAGCTGGGGCCGAACCCCGCTGGTTGCCGCAATCAGCGACAATGAAGGCAAAAGCTGGAAGAAGGCCAAACTGCTGGAAAGCGACTCGCGGCGGGGTTTTTGTTATACCGCCATCCACTTCCGCCGCGATGCGGTACTGTTGGCCTACTCCTGCGGCGGCGTGGGAAGCGGCGTGCTCCAGGATCTTTGCATCAGAAGGGTCACCCTGAACTGGCTGTATGGCTCGCCCCGATCGTCCTTATATAGAAGAACGTCGTCATGAATAAGCGCAAAATTTGCATCGTCACCGGCAGCCGCGCCGAATACGGGCTGCTTTACTGGCTGATGAAGGAAATCCAGGCCGACAGCAGCTTGCAGTTGCAGTTGATCGCTACTGGGATGCACCTGTCGCCCGAGTTCGGTCTTACCTATTCCCAGATCGAGGACGATGGGTTCGTGATCGACGCCAAGATAGAAATGCTCTTGTCTTCCGATACGGCCTCCGGAACGAGCAAATCGATGGGATTGGGAATGATAGGGTTTGCCGATGCGCTGACCCGTCTTGCCCCGGATATTGTGGTTGTTCTTGGTGATCGCTTTGAAATTCTCGCGGCGGCTCAGTCGGCATCCCTCCAGGGCATCGCGGTTGCCCATATTTCGGGCGGTGAAGTCACGGTGGGTGCTGTCGACGACTGGATACGCCACTCCATCAGCAAGACGGCGTGGTGGCACTTCGTTGCGGCCGAGCAGTATCGTAGACGCGTGATTCAGCTCGGTGAAAGCCCGGAACGCGTATTTAATGTGGGGGATCCCGGGCTTGATTCGATCCGCCAGCTGCCTTTGCTTGAGAGGGCCGCCCTAGCCAGCGATCTCGGGATCGCTTTGCACAGACCCCTATTTCTGGTGACCTACCATCCGGCGACACTCGGTTCGCGGCCCCCGGAGCAAGAATTCGCCGAAGTTCTCGCTGCCCTTGATGCCTTCCCTGAAGCATCGATCGTAATGACGAAGCCGAACGCCGACGCGGGGGCCAGACAACTTGCGGCAATGGCCGAAGACTGGACGAGCCGGCGCCAATCGCCCACGCTATGTGTCGCCTCGCTTGGCCAGCTGCGCTACCTCAGTGTCATGCGTCACTGCGACGCAGTGATAGGCAATTCCTCTAGTGGAATTGTCGAGGCACCGGCGCTAAAGGTGCCTACCGTCAATATCGGGAACCGCCAGGCAGGGCGACTGTTGGCGAGTTCCATTATCGACTGTCAGGAGAATCGCGAAGCAATCGCGGGGGCAATTCACGCCGCGATGTCACCGGATTTCAAGAAGTCCTTGCCTGGAACCGTTTCACTTTACGGTGACTCGGAAGCGTCCCGCCAGATCAAGCAAATTCTTGCCAACTCCGACCTTCCGAGCAGTCTTGCAAAGCGATTCCATGACGTCTGAACGTCCGATAGGCGGCGAAATGGCATTCGACGTCAGTGCCATTTCGGGCACTGGTGGATCTTCTCTTCCGGATTTTGGCGCACGCTATCGTCTCGATTGCGATACCGGCAGATCGGCATTGCGGCTTGCCCTACGCCAGTCCCGTCGCCGCTCGAATTCGGCGCGGATCTGGCTGCCGGACTATATCTGCCCGAGCGTCCCGGCAGCCTGCCGGGCAGAGGATTTCGCGGTAATGTATTTCCCTGACAGGCCGGGGCAGGTATTGCTGGATCAACCGCCGCAGGTCGCATCAGGCGATACCGTGCTCTATGTCCATTATTTCGGGCGCGTGAATACGGCCTTCAGTGCGTGGCTGCAAGAAACGAACGCATCACGCGACTGGATCCTGATCGAGGATGCTGTACAAGCGGCTTACTCTCAAGGCATTGGCCTTCTAGGTGATTATGTAATTACCAGTCTGCGCAAGTGGTGGCCGGCGCCGGACGGCGCCGTGCTGTGCTCCACAACCGTGCTCGATGGCACGCCGCCCACGGCAGCCGACGAACAGTTCGTCGGCATGCGTACCGTCGCAAAGCTGTTGCGTGGGGGAAACGCGCCTGCGGATGAGTTTCTTTCGATCATCGAGTCCGCCGAGGCGCTCCTCGAGCAGGCGCCGCCACGCTCGATTTCCTGGATGTCCCGGTACCTGCTTAACCGCTGCGACCCGATTCCGATGACCCAAGCGCGCCGATCCAATTGGCTGTCTCTGCAGAGCGCAATCGGCGCCCCGTTGCTGGCTCATGCGGGAATCTTTCCGCTGTTCTCAGCGCTTGAACCCGGCGAGGTACCGCTGGCTTTCCCGATTAGAGTGGCAGATGGTCGCGATAAACTACGTGGTTATCTGGCGGAACGCCGGATTTATTGCCCGATCCATTGGGCCCTTCTGGATACGGTAACGAGTTCTGGAAATTCGCGCGCACTTTCGGCGGAACTTTTGAGTCTGCCCATTGATCAGCGGTACGATGTGAATGACATGCATCGCATTGTGTCCGCGCTCCTGGAATACTGCCAATGAACATCCCCTACGTGATCGCCGAAGCCGGGGTCAATCACAACGGCTCGCTCGACATGGCGCTGGAGCTGATCGATGCTGCCGCGTCGGCCCGTGCCGACGCCGTCAAATTTCAGACGTTCAAGTCCGAGGCCGTGATAAGCCGCCATGCCGAAAAGGCCGATTATCAGAAAAATGCCACCGGAAGCGGCGAGAGCCAGCTGGAAATGGTCAAGAAGCTGGAACTTGATCTGGCCGCCCACCGCCGCCTGGTCGAGCGTTGCCGGCAACGGGGAATCGAATTCCTGTCGACCCCATTCGACCTCGAAAGTGTCGACTTGCTGGTCAAAGAGCTTCAGGTGTCGACGCTGAAAATACCCTCCGGCGAGATCACCAATGCTCCCCTGCTGCTCAAGATAGCCCGGACCGGAAAACCCGTGATTCTCTCCACCGGGATGAGTTCCCTGGCCGACGTCGAGGATGCTTTGGGGGTTCTGGCATTTGGTTATCGAGGCGGCGAGACCCCCGGCATCGAAGCCTTCCTGGAGAGCTACTTTTCCGATGAAGGTCAAGCCCTGCTTAGGCAGCAGGTTACCCTGTTGCATTGCACGACCGAATATCCTGCGCCTTTTGGGGATGTCAACCTGCGGGCAATGGAAACGTTGCGCGCCGCATTTGGCTTGCGCGTCGGCTACTCGGACCACACCGAAGGCATCGCGGTATCGATCGCTGCCGCTGCACTGGGAGCCTGCATACTGGAAAAGCATTTCACCCTCGATCGATCCTTGCCTGGCCCTGACCACAAGGCATCACTCGAGCCGGATGAACTGGAGCAGATGGTGCGGTCGGTCCGCCAGGTGGAGCAGGCGCTGGGCACCGGGCGCAAGATACCCGCCGCCTCGGAACTGAAAAACAAGCCGATTGCCCGCAAGAGCCTGGTGGCGTTGCGTGCCATTCGGGCCGGCGAAGTGTTTTCAGAAGAGAACTTGACGGCCAAACGCCCGGGGAATGGCGTGAGTCCAATGGACTATTGGGCTTATCTTGGGACGATTGCAACGCGTGATTACGACGAGGATCAGGCGATCTAGGTCATTACCATATGGTTGAATGGATATCCCTGCTGGTTAGCGAAATCTTCTGCGCCAAACACCCTTTCTGATCTCACGCCATGTCAGACCACAGTCATCCCTACACAAACCTGCCGAAGTACGCCTTTTGGAAAACTGCCGTCGCTGATCTGGATCCGCGCCAGATTGACCTAGCGTGGAAGCCGAAATCACCGATTACCCGAGCAACCACGATCATCACGGTCGGCTCTTGCTTTGCCCAACATATCAGCAGGTCACTCAAGGAGAACGGATTTAACTGGCTCGATTCGGAACCTGCTCCCGCCGCATTGCCTCCAGAGATACATGCCACGCATGGCTATGGCGTGTTCTCGTTTCGTACGGGCAACATCTATACGGCGGCCTTGCTCAAGCAGTGGGTCATGTGGGCAGCGGGCAAAGCCGAACAAAGTACGGAGAGTTTTCTAAATGATGGGAGATTTTTCGACCCGTTCCGTCCCTCGCTTACCGTGGAGGGATTTTCTTCTGCCGAGGCGATGCTTGCGGCCAAGCAAGTTACCCTTGCCGCCATGCTCGAGGCATTCCGGCGGGCAGATCTGTTCATTTTTACCCTGGGACTGACCGAAGCCTGGCTCAACAAGGATGGCCCAGTTTATCCGATGTGCCCTGGCACGATTCGAGGAAGGTTTTCTGCTGCGCATCACGCTTTTCATAACTACAACGAGCGGGACGTTGTACGGGATCTCGCCGAGACATTTGATGAACTGCGCAGAATCAATCCGAGCCTGCGTTTCTTGCTGACAGTCAGCCCTGTACCATTGACGGCTACTGCTTCCGGTCAGCATGTCCTGACAGCTACGACCTACTCAAAATCGGTGTTGAGATCGGCGGCGGGTCATCTCGCCCAGATCCGTGAAGATGTCGATTACTTCCCTTCCTATGAGCTCATCACTGCCTCTGCTCTAAAGGGGCAGTTCTACGAGCAGAATATGCGCTCGGTGTCCTCCGAAGGCGTGGCGTTTGTGATGAGGCAGTTCCTAGGGGCTATTGGGGCTGTCGCAACACCAGCGACTCCGGAAATATCTTTCGGTGCGAAGGCGGTCAATTCAAATGGCACGGAGAAGGCTGAATCCGGAACAGATATCTGCGACGATATCATCCTCGAAACCTGGGCCAACAAGGCAGTCGATCATTCAGAAGACTCCCCCAATATCCTGTTGCTTGGCGATTCGCAGATGGGCATGTTCGCCAAGGTCTTCGATGAGCAAGGAATCCGCTATGCCGGCGGCGCAATCATGCATGGGTCTGACTGGCATACCAATCAATTTATTCTGGACGATGACTTAGTCTTCAATGCGCTGCCGAAACATGCAAAAACCAGATGGGATGATGCATTTAGTATAGTTCAGTCTAGACCCATTGGAAGCAAGCGAAGCGATTTGTTCGTCATTACTGACATAGGGGCGCATTCGGGCGCCGCTCTCACCAAAGAGTATGGAATCTATGGTTCTCAGTTTGTAAAAAGAGGCCCTGATGGCTATAGCATTACTGCGGATGACATTCTTAGCTATCTAAATTTTACCAGGGTAAGACATTTTGCCCTTCTCAAGACTCTCGTCAAAGCGGGATTCCACATCGTTTGGGTGTCTGATCCCCCATTGTACAAAGGCCACAATCTGGAGCTGCAGTTATTTATGGAAAGAATCTTGGGAAATGGAATAGCATCCATCGGTGCTTCGGTTTTTCTATCAGGAGAATGGGTTGAAGGCATCGGAGGGTTCAGGTCTGAATTCATCTCTTCTGACATCGATCCGCTCACGGGAGAACCCGACAAGCATCACGGCAGCCTAGAATACTATCGTCAGCTCACAAAGAAACTATTCAATCGGTTCTCGATAACACCTCGATACCGCGAAGCGGTCGGCACCTAAGCGAAATTATTCAGCTGGCTTGATAAATCGGCGTACCCATGCTGACCACACCCGATAAGGCGGCCGGCGTGCTGCGCCGCCTGCCTGTCGAACTGCAGGCGCCTTCGCTGCATCCGGACTATCTGCTGGCCGATGCGGAGCGCAGCTCAGCCCTGTTGCCATGCTTCTTCGTGCACGAGGAAGGCGGTGAGTCCTACTACCACGCCTTCCACACCGAGCCGGTGCCTGGCACGGATTTCATCGACGTTCAATCGGCTTATGGCTACGGCGGCCCGGTCGCCAGCTCCACCGGCCGCGAGTTTCTCCAGGCCGTCTCGGTTGCCTGGCGTGCCTGGTGCCAGGAAAACAGTGTCCTCGCCGAATTCATCCGCTTCCATCCGCTGCTCGAAAACTGGCGCTTTTTTGCCGGCGATGTCCTCGACGACCGCGCTACCGTGTGGGTCGATCTTGTCGTTCCCGACATGATGGCGCAATACACGACGCGGGTGCGCACCGCGATACGCAAAGCGGTAAAAACCGGGCTGCGCGTCGAATGGTGGGACGCGGCGGAGTTCCTGGCGGTATTCCCCGCGCTCTACGCCAACACCATGCGGGCGATTGGCGCCGAGGACGGATATTTCTTCCCACGCGCCTACTTCAAGCACTTGCTGGCCAATGTCACCGATGATGCGCCCTGGCTCGCCATCTGTCGCGACGACCGGCAAATCCTCGCCGGCGCAATCTTTCTTCCCGGCGCGGAGCTGGTCGAGTACCATCTGTCTGCCGCCAATGTCGAGGGCAAGTCGCGCGGCGCCACCAACCTGATCCTGCACGAGGCGGCACTCAGAGGGCAGCAAGCCGGAAAGCGCCGATTGCATCTGGGGGGCGGCAACAACGCCGCGCCCGATAATCCCCTGTTGTTCTTCAAGGCCGGCTTTTCGCCGCTTCGTGCCCGCTTCCGCATCGGCCGGCAGATACACGACCCGCAGGCCTACGCCGCCCTGAAAGCGGATTGGGATCGACGCAAGGGCGCGAGCGGCAATAGAATACTGTTTTATCGGTAAAGGAAGAGCGGTGACGTGGGATCCCGTCTGGGAGAAGGTATTCAGCAGCCAGGCCTGGGGAAAATACCCCGGCGAGGACCTGATTCGCTTTGTCGCCCGGCACTTCTACCGGCATCCTGATCGCGCCCGGATCAAGCTTCTGGAGGTGGGTTGCGGCCCCGGTGCCAATCTGTGGTTCATGGCGCGCGAGGGTTTCAGCGTGGCCGGCGTCGATGGCTCGCCCACCGCCATCCAGCAGGCGCGCCGGCGTCTGGACCTTGAATGCCCAGGCTGGAAGGGCGAGCTGCATTGCGGCGACATCAGCCGCCTGCCTTTTGCCGATGCCAGTTTCGATGCGGTGATCGACAACGAAGCCGTCTATTGCAATCCGGTCGATGTCTCGCGCGCCATCTATGCCGAAATGGCGCGGGTGACACGCCCCGGCGGCAAGCTCTATTCGCGCACCTTCGCGAACGGCAGTTGGGGCGACGGCACCGGCACCCATACGGGGCACAATGCCTGGGTCGTGGCGGAGGGCCCGCTGCACGGCAAGGGCTACTCGCGCTTTACCGGGCGCGCTGAAATTGCCGCTCTGGTGCAGGGCTTCACTGTCATCGAGGTGGAACTGCTCACCCGAAGCTACGAACAGGAGACTCGCACCGTGCGCGAGTGGCTGATCGGCGGCGTCAAACCCGCGGGGGAGACGGAATGAAAGATTGGAAATCCACCCTGATCGCCCCCGATGCGACGCTGCGCGAGGCGATCCAGACCATCGACACCGGTTCACTGCAGATCGCCCTGGTGGTCGACGACGGGCGGCGGCTGTTGGGCACCGTGACCGACGGCGACCTTCGTCGCGCAATTCTGCGGGGATTCGGGCTTGACCACCCGGTGCAGGCAATCATGAATCCGCAGCCCACCGTGGCCCGCGCGGAACACGACATGGCGCAGGTCCTGGCCGACATGCAGCGCAAGCAGATTCACCGCGTGCCGGTGGTCGACGACGCAGGCCGGGTGATCGGTGTCGAACTACTCGAAGAGCTGATCCGTCCGCGCGAGCGCGATAACTGGGTGGTGCTGATGGCCGGCGGGCTCGGCACCCGCCTGAGTCCGCTGACCAACGATCGCCCCAAGCCCATGCTCAATGTCGGCAACAAGCCGCTGCTCGAAACCATCATCGAGAACTTTGTCGAGCAGGGCTTTCACCGGTTTTTCATTTCCGTGAACTACATGGCCGGGATGATCAAGGATCACTTTGCCGACGGCGGCCGGTGGGGCGCGCAAATCCATTATCTGGAGGAAGACCGCAAGCTCGGCACGGCCGGCGCCCTGAGCCTCCTGCCGGAGCCGCCGACCGCCCCCGTCCTGGTCATGAACTGCGATCTGCTGACCAAGGTCAATTTCCGTCATTTGCTCGATTTTCACCTTGAGCATCGCGCCCAGGGCACCATGTGCGTGCGCGAGTACGATTTCCAGGTGCCCTATGGCGTGGTTCGCCTCGACCGTCAGCGCATTGCCGGTATCGACGAGAAGCCGGTGCAGCGCTTTTTTGTCAACGCCGGCATCTACGTGCTCGAACCCGAGGCGCTGCACCATGTCCCGGCCGATACCTTCTTCGACATGCCCTCGCTGTTTGAGAGACTGATCGCCGAGGGCCAAGAAGCTGCGGCCTTCCCCATCCGCGAATACTGGCTCGACATCGGCCAACTGGCCGATTACGACCGCGCCAACGGCGAATTCGCAGGTCTCTTTACACCATGATCAACGGCAAGTCCGTGCTCGCCATCGTCCCCGCCCGCGGCGGTTCGAAAGGTGTGCCGCGCAAGAACATCCGGCCGCTGGCCGGCAAACCGCTGATCGCCTGGACCATCGAAGCAGCCTGCAAATCCGGCTACATCGATCGCCTGATCCTGTCCTCGGAAGATGCGGAAATTATCGGCGTGGCCAAGGCGTTGGGATGCGAAGTGCCCTTTGTGCGACCAGCCGAATTGGCGCAGGACGATACGCCGGGTATTGACCCGGTACTGCACGCCCTGAAAGCGTTGCCCGGCTATGATTATGTGGTGCTGTTGCAGCCTACCTCGCCCCTGCGCACTACCGCCGACATAGACAACTGCATTGCCAGATGTGAGGAAAAAGCGGCACCGGCCTGCGTATCGGTAACGGAACCCGCTCACCACCCGCAATGGATGTTCACCCTGAGCAATGCGGAAGTGCTGCTGCCTATTTCAGAGCAACGGGGCGTACGGCGGCAAAACCTCCCGGACGTATTTGCCCTGAACGGTGCGGTGTATGTCGCGCGGACTGCGTGGGTTTTCGAAGCAGGGGGGTTTTTGGGCGAAGGTACGCAAGGTTACGTGATGCCTTCTTCCCGTTCCATTGATATTGATACCGAGCAGGATTTCGCCTTCGCGGCGTGTCTTTTGCAGCGACAGGAAAATCCATGAAGCTGACCGTCATTGAAGACCTGAAGAAAACCAAACCCAAGCGCCGCCCCAAGATCCTTCAGGACATTCATGACAGGAATGTGGCCTTTTTCAAACGGCGTAACCCCCCGCTGGGTGAAGCGTTGGAAAACCTGGGCACCGGGGGATTTGTCATCCGTTTCAACGAGGACTTTCTCGATATCCTTGAGCACAGCACGAACCAATACGCGCACCCCCCCGGCAAGCTGCTGGATTATATCGAGACGGTGGCGAGCTGGCACCACACCGGCTGGATCGACAAACTGGAGGTAGTGCACCGTCAAACGGGTGTGCACGAGCACGGTCAGATCCTGCAGTCATTTTATCAGGCGCTGCATCAGGTGTTGCCCAGGATCTTGGAACGGATGCAATCCGGCATCATTCAATTGCCGAAGCTGCCCCACCGCCAGCGCTTTTCCGGCTCCACCGTGTTTCTGGGCGCGCTCACCGGTTTGCACATCGTGCACTACCTCAATACGACGGAAGTCCGCGATATCTTCATCATCGAACCGGATATCCACAAGTTTGCATTGTCGTGCTGGTTCGTCGATTACCCCGCCATCGAAAAGCGCTTTGGCCGCCTGGTATTGCATGTCGGCGAAGACATGCCGGAAAGCCCACTGGATTTCCTCATGGGCACGTCTCCTATTGTGGCAGCGATCTGGCTGCGCATTCTGCCGATATACCCATCGCCTTATTTCGACGAGGTGATTGCGCGCACCAACCTGCGCTGGCGCTCGATCCATGAAATTTTGGTGCCATTCGATCGTGAACTGCGCAATCTGGGCTATGGCGCGGCCAATCTTCGCGCCGGATATCCGATCCTGTGCAAGACGCCGCAGTTGTCCGAGAATTGCCGCATCGCGGTGGTGGGCAGCGGCCCTTCGCTGGAAGACGATATTCCCTGGCTCAAGGCCAACCAGGACAAGGTAATCATCTTCGCCGTGCACTCGTCAGTGCGGGTGTTGCGAAAGCATGGCATCCGGCCGGATTTCCAGGTGACGCTGGATACCGAGCTGCTGGAGGACCTGCCCAAGCTTCAGCTCGATCCGGAAGTCCCCTTCGTCGTCTACTACAAAATAGATCCCCGAGCCATCGAGGGGTTCAAGACCGTGCTGATGGTGCCGGAAAACGGCAAGGCCAACGTGGTGCGCTTCAAGCGGCCGGTAACCTACACCCATCCCACGAGCGGCAACACGGCGATTGCAGTGGCCTTGTTCATGCAGGCGCCCGAGACCTACCTAATGGGATTGGATCTTGGCTTCCGCGAAGCCGAAAGGAGCCATGCGCCCGGCACGTGGCACGACGACGAAGGCGGAGCGGGCCATGGGGACGCAAAATGGCGCGACAATGTCAAGGCCAGGGCGAATTTCGACGAGTCTGAAGGCCAGATATTCACTCATGCCTATTACAACTACTCACGCGCAGCGGTGGAAGGCGCTATCGCCAGCCTGGCAAATGGCCGCGAAGTCTACAACCTTTCCGACGGTGTGCAGATCAAGGGTGCGGTACCGCGTCGCAGCGGCGACACAGAACTGGGGGCTTACCAAGACAAGAAAGAGGATCTTGCAGCCATCCACTCCGCTTTCGTCCGCGGTCAGGAGGATGTCTGGGACCCGTACGAGCAGTCTGGCACCGAACTGCTGGAAGAGATGCGGCAGACTTTGCTGGAGGCGCTGGAGATGAAGCACCCTGATTGGCTGGCTTTTGCCAAGGCGTTGGATACGGCCTGGGCGAAGACTTTCTCCCATCATTTGAGCCGCTATCCGGGCGATCTACGCATTGAGGCCTACAACAAGTTGGCGCAGGATCTGTTATCCCATTGGCTGCGCGTCATGATCTTCACCCGTACACCCTTCGAATTTAGCTCGGGGTTTGCCGCTGGACTGGAGCAGCTACGAGCCGCGTTGGAACGTCTTCAATGGCCCGGGGAGGTGGATTTTCAAGTCATGCAGGCTAATGATGCTACCTCCTAAAACGCTCTTGCTTCGCTATTGTTGTATTTTTGCAACAAAACGTGAATCCCCCTCGCTCCTTGCCTCTCCGGCCTCGGGTGGGACAGGGTGGCTTGGGTTTTACTCCTTCGCTCCCGGAAACGGCGAAGGCGGGGCCCGGGACCAGAGGGTCGGGGTGAGGGGGGTGTTAGCCATGGGCCGTGTTGACGATAGGAAGCTCTGAATTGAGAAAAGTAACACTTTTGTTGTCGTCCAAGTAACCCACCCCCGAATAATGTGGGGGTCTTCTGAATTGCGAAAACTGTTTTGCGCTTTAGTTGGATCTGGTTTACCGTGAATTAGTGCCAATTTGGGAATGCGCTATATCTTGACAATAAACGCGACAACTGCTGATAATGCCTACGCTTCCAGCACTTCTGCTTGGCGCACTTGAGTTGGGCACAACTGACGCGTCGTTTTACCGTGCCCGGCTAAGGTATACCTTAGTGTTTTAGGCCTACATTTAGGAGAATTTAATAATGTTGAATCCCAAACGTAACATCCTGCGCCTTGCGGTTGCCGCGGCCTTGGCTGGCGGTGCGGTTGGCGCTAACGCTGCTTTGTTGAAGGCGGACCTTACAGCCTTCACAGCCGCACAGGTTGCCAGTGAAACCCCGATTACCGGAATCACCTTGACGGGTACAGCCGCTGTTGAGCTGACAGCGGGATCGAAGACCACGCTTTTCGCCCCGTCGGCTGGCCAGAATCTTATGGTGAATGTATCTCTAAACAATGGGGCTAAGTTCTCAGGTACCCCATCGCTGGTCTGCCAGGACGCAGCTGGCGCTTACAACAGCGCCATCTTGAATCTTGGTGGCGCAGGTTCAAACAACGCCGTCTTTACATTTGGCTCCGCTATGTCAACGGCTTCCGTTTCATCCTGCGTCGTATCGGCGCCAGCGTTGACGGTAACCGGTGCGCATACTGATGTGACGCTGTCTATCACATATACCTACGGTACGCTGGCGTCGTCCGTCGCCGACGGAACCTTTGTCCAGTTCCAGTCGGGTTTGACGGCAAGCAAAGTGGCGGGTGACGATGTCGTGGCGTTGGTTACAGGTGGCTTTTTGAACGTGTCGGGCGGCATTTCCACTACGCTGGTGAGCGCCGGGAATATTCTATGGAAAGGGGACACCACCGCTGCCGCAGCCTCGGGTACCCTGGCAATTCCGGCAGACCTGGGTTCCTTCCTGGGTGCGACCAGCGGATCAGTTACGGTCGGCGGTGCGGCGCTTGCTGCGAGCAAGGTTACCGGAGGCGTCTTCCTGACCAACGCGGCTGGCTGTATTTCGGCCGGTGCTGCCAACACGATTGCAACGGCAGCTGGCGGCGCAAACCCAGTAACCTTTACCGGTTTGACGCCTGATCAGCTTTCTGCGGGCGTGTTTGTTTGCGTGCAATTGAACGGCACTACGGCCGTTCCAGCAAGCAGCATTACCGCCCAGTTCGGAGGCACCCCTCTGAGCGGTAGGACCCTGCCTTCTACCAGCGCGATGACCCTGATGAATATTACGCGCAACGGCGCCAGCACCGAAGTGTTGAGTATGCCGGCCTCGACGAACTCAGACGCAGGCTTCCTCCGCGTGACCAACAACTCGGCGCTTGCGGGTACGTTGACTGCCACGGTATACAACGAAGCAGGCACCGCACTGTCTACGCTCTGCAACCTGGGTACATTGGCGTCAAATGCCACAAGTGTGTTCAGTATGGGAAGCATCGAGACCACCTGCGCCATCACGCCGCTGACTTCGGGGCGTTACCGGTTGGTTCTTAATGGCGCGTTCCCGACCATGCGTGCACAAGCTATGGTGCGTGCGGCTGGCGTTCTGGTCAACGTTAGCTCGGATACGTCGCAAAACGGCAACTAAGCACTACGCAGTCGTTTCAAGGAAAGGGCGGCGCAAGCCGCCCTTTTCCATTGGTACCGGGTTTACTTAGATAGACATCATGTATTGACCTGCCGCACCTCAAGCGACGCGGGTTACGCTTGGGGTTTGTTCAACCACAGGTGCCCCCTACGCGCAAACCGGTTTCGTCCGCACCCGCTACGGCAGCGGCTGTAACCAGTTCTTCGATAAGCTCGGCGCAAGAAACAAGGGTCATGAGAATAGTTGCGCCGGGTGAATACTCACGCACTGAACGCCTTCGGTGCAGTAGTCGTGGGATGCGCGGCGTTCTTGCTCAAAAGCAAAGGCCGCCATTTTGGCAATTGACGTTGCTGCTAATTCGGGGCCTGATGAGATACTACGTCCTGCCCGATGGAGTTGAATTTGACTGTTAATTTGCGCTACTGTTTTGTCTTCGTCTGCCAGCAGGGCGAGCTGGAGCCCAAGTCCCTGCTGCTGGCCGCTTCATTGCGGCACTATCTGCGCTGCGATTTCGAACTAGTCGCCGCCCTGCCCCTGCCCGAGGCGGTCTGGGGGCGTCCCTCATCGGCTACGCTCGGTTTTCTGGCCGAACTCGGCGTGCGCGTAGCCGGAATTGAAAACCCGATCGGCCCCGACTACCCGATCGGCAACAAGCTGGCCTGCGTGGGCATTGAAACAACCGCGGATAAAGTCGTCTTTCTGGACAGCGATATGGTCTGCCTGCGGGAGTTCCGGCACGAAGCGCGCTTCAACCAGCCTTTCAGCGCCAAGCCGGCGGATTTTGCCACTTTTGCACCTGAACCGGAGCAGTGGCAGCGGTGCTATGCCGCAATGGGCCTGCCTTTGCCGCCTGAGCGCATGACCGCGACGGTTTCCGGGCAGTTGATGCCGCCTTATTTCAATGCCGGCGCTATCGTGGTGCATCGTACGGCGGGGCTGGGCGAGGCCTGGATAGAAGCTGCCCGCGCCATCGATGCGGACGAAAGCGTCCTAAATAAGCGTCCCTGGCTCGATCAGATCGCGCTGCCGGTGGCCCTGGCAAGGCTCGGGCTGCCCACCGATTGCCTGGATGAGCGCTACAACTACCCGTCCCACGTCAAGCCCCTGAACAACGCCGAGCTGCCCTATTTCTGCCACTACCATACCCCCGCTGTGCTGCGCCGCGAGCCGCTGGCCAATGCCCTGGTCGCCGGGCTGGCCGAACGCCATCCTGCCCTGGGTGCCATGCTGCGGGAAGAGAAAGCCTGGGCGCCGCTGCTCGAGCCCTATACGACCAGAGCCGGATGGTCGCCCATCAAGGCCAGAACCGAGCAATTCCGGCGGGCGGCTGCCGCCCCGG
>Ga0209343_10001772_pt1 | contig 28679 bp, 30 predicted proteins | sample RifCSPlowO2_02_FD_184026 | JGI IMG/M metagenome (GOLD analysis project Ga0209343, IMG submission 184026) | Groundwater microbial communities from Rifle, Colorado - Rifle CSP2_plank lowO2_0.2 (SPAdes) (version 2) | ecosystem: Environmental > Aquatic > Deep subsurface > Groundwater | place... | reverse complement strand
ACCGGCGCAAGACCAAGAAAAAGATTTTCAGCACAACCTACTTCAGCTAAACCAGAGGGTGGACAGAGTAATGAACGGACTGACTGGGATCGGCTTGCAGGCGGCGGTTTTGGACGATTCAACCATCATTGAGCTTTTCTACAATCTGTATAATCCGGAGTCAGTTGAAAAAAGAGGATTGGCCATTGCTAAAGAGAGCGGACGCGAACGGGCCATTACCGACATCATTGCCCCGCCGGCAATGGAGATGAGTTCCAGCTATCTCAAACTTGGGAATAAATTCGCCAAAACGATATTCGTCTTCACCTACCCGCGCTACCTTGCCAGCGGCTGGTTTTCTCCGATTATCAATTTGGCCGATCTCTTGGATATTTCCATTTTCATCCACCCCGTAGATACCGCCTTGGCGCTGAAGAATCTGCGCAAAAAAGCCGCTCAAGTGCAGGCGGAATTGATGGAGCAGGAAGAAAAGGGAATGGTGCGAAACCCCATACTGGAAACCGCCTTCCAGGATATAGAATCCCTCCGCGACTCTCTTCAGCAGGGGCAAGAGCACCTATTTAATGTAGGCGTCTACATTACTATATATGCCGATACGCTGGAGAATCTTAATAAGCTGGAGGCGCAAATAAATTCCGTTTTGGAAAGTAAGCTCATCTACGCCAAAAGCGCGATTTTCCAGCAAGTGGAAGGACTAAGCTCAACCCTGCCCATCGGCCGCGACCATCTGCTAATCCACGCCCCCCTCAACTCCGGCCCGGTTTCTTCTTTCTTCCCGTTTGTTTCCGCCAACCTTACCTCCGATGAAGGAATTTTGTACGGCATTAACCGGCACAATAACACCCTGGTAATCTTTGACCGATTTTCGCTGGAGAATGCCAATATGGTGATTTTCGCAAAATCCGGCGCCGGTAAATCCTATGCCACTAAGCTGGAAGCCCTGCGATTGCTGATGACAGGCACCGATGTCTTGATAGTGGACCCCGAAAACGAATACGAACAGCTCGCAAAAACTGTCGGCGGCAGTTTCTTCAAAATTTCGCTTGCTTCCGACAATCACATCAACCCATTTGATATTCCCATCGTGCCGACAGGAGAAAATCCGGCGGATGTTCTTAAATCTCACATAGTCAATCTGGCCGGCCTGCTTAAATTAATGCTCGGCGAAATGACTCCCGAAGAGGAGGCGCTTCTTGACCGGGCGATTTCGGAAACTTACGCCGCTTTTGATATCGTGCCGGGCAAGGATTTCTCAAAGACACAGCCGCCGCTTTTGGAAAATCTGCAGACGGTTCTGGAAAATATGGAGGGCGGCCGCGAGTTGGCTGAACGTCTTTACCGATTTACTAAGGGAAGCTACGCCGGATTTACTAATCGCCCGACTAATATTGATATTCGCAACCGGATGATAGTTTTCTCTATCCGTGATTTGGAAGACGAATTAAGACCGGTGGCGATGTATATAATTTTGAATTTCATTTGGAATCTGGTTCGGGCGGAACTTAAAAAACGGGTGATGATAATTGATGAAGCGTGGTGGATGATGAAATACAAAGACGGCGCGTCCTTTCTTTTCGGACTGGTGAAACGCGCCAGAAAATATTTCCTGGGAATTTCCACTATCACTCAGGACGTGGAAGATTTCTTGAATTCGGCATACGGCCGCCCGATTATCACCAACTCCTCGCTTCAGATACTACTGAAACAATCGCCGGCAATGATTGAAGGCGTAGCAAAAACATTTAACCTAACAGAGGCGGAAAAGGGATTGCTGTTGGAGGCGGTGGTCGGCCAGGGATTGTTTTTTGCCGGCCCGAACCATGTCGCCATCCAAATTATCGCCTCCTACACCGAAGATAAAGTAATCACCACGAAGCCCGAACAAATTTTAGAGGAAACCAACCCGCAAACATGAATCAGCAACCAAAAATTTCATTGCCGGAAGCGTTTCTTTTGACGGCTTACATTGCCCTTACCGACGTTGTTGGTATCGTTTTGGTGCTTTTTGCTCTTGACGACTTCTTTATTATTGACGCCATGACTTTTCCGGTAACTCAAATCTATTTCAGGATGAAAGGCGTATCTAAAGCAGGACTTGACTTGACCATGAACCTTGCGGAGGTAATTCCATATGTCGGGGCCCTGCCCCTCCGGACAATAGGCGTAATTATGGTTATTTGGGCTGATCATCATCCGGCGGGCGTCGTCGCCCAGGTCACCCAAAAAGCCGCCCAGGTCACATCTATTAAGAATCCCAAAGGAGCGCTGGTTGCCAAAACATCGGCAGTAAAATGATTAAAACTTTAGCAAATATTTTGACGATTTCGGCTATTGGCTATGCTGTTTTGGCTTCTGGCCAGACCACGCCGGAATTTATGCTGACTTGGAAAGCGGCTAACTACGCGCCACCGGAATATCAGGGCAGGGTTTTTCCGGCAAGCGACACCAGAGTGGATGTTGCACTGGAACTGATAGACAGCGGAAGACTGGCCGACCTCTCCGGGGTAAATGTTCGGTGGTATGCAAACAACAGTTTGCAAAAATCCGGCGCGGGTTTGAAAAATTTCACCTTTAATGCAGACGGCGTGCGCGGCGATCAGGCGATCCGTGTTGTCATCAACGGCTACCGCGGCTTGGCCTTGGAAAAAACAGTAACCATAGCACTCGCCTCGCCGGAAGTTGTAATAGACGGCGGCCCAAATACATTCCGGGCTCTTCCGTATTTCTTCAATTTCGGCGATGTCCGCAAGGCGGATTTCACCTGGTCAGCCAACGGAGCCGAAGTTGCCGGCGATCCGAATAGTCCCGATGTTTTGTTGTTGGACACGCGAGACCTCGCCCCCGGAACGGAAATTTCCCTTGAAGCCACTATTAAAAATGTTTTTCGCGCCTTGGAATCGGCGAGTGAATCAATAAGATTTTCTACACCGCAATGAAAAAACTAATTTTTATAATTTTCGTTTTGCTGCTACTCGCTTCCGCCAGTGTGACGCTTGCCCAAACGACCCTAACCGTCCCGATACCGGGAGGCCCGAGCCAAATTGCCAATCCCGCGCAGTATATCAGAACCGTTTACCAGTTCAGTCTCGGCTTCGGCGGATTGGCGGCAATGGGAATAATAGTTTTCGCCGCCATCAAACGGATAGTTTCCGCCGGTAATGTCGCGCAAGTGGGCGATGCCAACGATATGATAAAACAGGCGGTGATCGGCCTGGTCCTTTTATTCTCGGCTTTTCTTATTCTCTACACTATTAATCCGAATCTAGTTTCTTTGAAGCTTGAAACGTTAGAAGGTATTGTTCTAGATCCCGTGGCGGGAGAAAGCTTTTTGAATAAAATCAATGCTCTAAACGCCTTGGCTATTCAGTCAAACAAAGCGGCGGGGACGGCCGCGGCTTTGCAAGTTGCCGCCAATCAAGTTCAAGCAGAAGCGGATAAATCCGGCGATCCGTTGAAAATCGCCAAAGCCGAACTTCAAGTAGCGGAAGCGAATGTAGCGGCGGCTGAAGCTTTGGCGCAATGGAACACGGATCTGGTAAATGAAGCGGTTTACAAATGCTTGCATTATGACGAACTGGGGCTGTCGAAAACTTCTACTCTCACAAAAGATAATTACTGCGATGAGAGCGACAAGGCGGTAAAAACGCAAAGGGATCAGCTCAAGCAGTTGGCGGCCGCAAAGGAAACGCTGGTTGGGGCCCGGATAAAACTAACCGAATTGCAAGGCGGCGCGATAAAGATAGATAACCAAACTTTATAATATGGCCAAGGGAATAAAAATTTTAATAATAGCGCTGGGAATCGGAGCGGTGGTCGGAGCCGGTTATGTTTTGTGGAAAATATTTTTCTCCAACCCGTCCGGAAATATTTTGGAAGGCGGCGCCCAAGAGGAGGTGGAGACCGCCCACAAACTGTTTGTAATCACGAACGGCAATGTTTTTGATTATTGGATTAACAAAAAAACCGGTGAAGTTTACTATGTATCTGAAAATGGCCAAATCAGCAAAGTTTTAAGCAACGGAACAAGCCAGGTAATTAGCAGCCAAACCGTCGCCGGCCTAAGCTACATCAAACCGTCGTTTGACGGAACCATGCTGTTGGTGGCTTTTGGCTATCCGCAAAAAGTGACTTTTGCGATTTACAATGTGAACGCCAATAACTGGCAATCGCTTACGGCCGATACCGTCGCCGCCGCCTGGGACCCAACCTCCAATAATCGTATTGCTTACATAAAAAACGGCACGGGCACGAGCCGACTGAATCTTCTTACTCTTAATGACCAAAAATCAAAAGAGGCTCTGCGGCTCTCTCAAAAAGATCTTGATTTGGATTGGGTCATAAAAGACGTAATTTACTTCAAAGAACGGCCGTCGCGTCAAATCCCCAGCTCGGTTTGGTCTTACAACCTCACCGCCAAAACGATTAAAACTTTAATAAAGGAAGAGGCCGGCCTGATGGTGAAATGGTCCCCAACCGGCAACACCGGCATTAAATGGGCGGGCGCGCTGACGGTTATAGACAAAAATAACGCGCCCTTATCGGCAATTAATCTGCAAACAATTCCCACTAAATGCGCTTATGACTCGTTACGAATTTATTGCGCCGCCCCTACTGAACAGGCTAATATTTCCAACACAATTTTTCCTGATGAATATATGAAAAAATCCGCCCGCTTTATTGACGACATTTATATGATTCCGGCGCTGAATTTAGGACAACAGCCGGAACTTTTAAACATTAAAATACTGGACGGCGCATCAGCGGCAACGCGGGTAGAGGCCGAACATTTGGAAGTTACCGAAAATAAAATAATCTTTTTGAACCGCTACGACAAAAACTTATATACCTTAGAGCTTTAAGCTTCTAAGGGTTTAATGACCACGTGGCGCTCCGGCCCTTCGCCAAAACTTTCGCTTTTCACGTCGGGTCTGGTAGAAAGTTCAACATGGACAAGTCGGCGTTCGTAGGCATTCATCGCCGGTAACTTCACTTCTTGTTTGGTGAGTAAAACCTTGCGGGCAGCCGCTTTGGCTAATTCAACAATAAGATTTTCACGCTCCTTGCGATAATTATTGACGTCTACAAAAACCGGCTCGCTGATGCCGTGTTTTTTAGAGAGCAGATTCACCACCCTTTCCAGGTCCGAAACCAGATAAGGCAGGAATTTTTTAATCCACTCGCCTTCGTTTGCAAAAACAGTCAACTTGCGGTTTTCCGCGTCAAATTCCACGCTCGGTTCGTTAAGTTGAATAAGTTCAAGAAGTTTTTTTGTTTTCGCTTTGAATTCCTCGTTCATTGTTTCCTGTATTGTTTTTTAACTTTTTATTAATAAGCAGCTGCTGGCCGATAGAAAAACCGGAACTGACCAGCCAGTAAAGGCCTATGGCCGCCGGCAATTTGACCAACACTATCAAAGTCAAAACGGGCCCGATAAATATCATGCTGCGGCTGACTTTGGCGGTCGGAGAGTCGGCTGATTTGTCGGTTTTCGGCAAGCTCAACCGGCCCTGAACATACTGTAAAACAACGGCTAAAACTACAATCAATATACTGGGATTCTTCAAATCAATCAAGCCCAGGAAGGTGCTGTATATTTGTTCAGGCGCCGTCATAAAAGAGTAGAGGTTGGTAAACGCTTCCGGCGTCAGACCCTTAAGAAACAGCTGATAGAGGACAATCAAAATCGGCAATTGAACCAAAATCAGAAGAAAGCCGGAAAAAGGACTCACTTTGTGCTGCCTGTAGAGCTCCATTAGCGCCTGCGCCTGTTTTTCGCGATTATCTTTATGGTCATGCTGAATTTTCTGAACCTCCGGCTGAATCTTCTGCATCAATGTCTGGTTTTTGAAACTCTTGTAAAAGAGCGGATACAAAATGACGCGAATAATAATCGTCATAAGAATAATGGCGACGCCCAAGTCCTGAAAAGTCACGTAGAGCAAAACCAACAGATTGAACAGCGGTTGATATAAAATGATGTTGAAAAAATTACCCATTTAACAATTTACTTAATTCTCCAATAAATTCGGTTTTTGACAAGCGCACTGCCGGCGCCAAAACAGTTAACCAATAATCTCCGAGGGGGACATCGCGCTGACTGCGCACAAAATTATAAATCAAACGCTTCAGCCGGTTGCGCTCTACTGCCCTCTTGGCAGTCTTGGCGCTAACCGTAACGCCAAAACGGCTATGCGCGGATCCGGCGGATACGGGGTAGGTTTTCAGCAAAAAACAGGAGGTTTTAATCAGCTTCCCCTGCCTACCGCCTGCCTGCCGGTAGGCATGGGCAGGCAGGCTCTTTTTTCCGGCGAACAATTGAATGGGAAGCCGGAATTTTTTGGCCAACATTAAGGAGTGAGCTTGTGGCGGCCTTTCCGGCGCCGCTTTTTCAACACTCTGCGCCCCCCGTGGGTCCGGCTACGCTTTATAAAGCCGTGGGAGCGAGCCCGTTTTCTCTTTTTTGGTTGATAAGTTCTCGACATGCTGTATAATTTATATAAGTTTTATAACATATGCACAGGTAATACACAAGTTATTAAATTTTTTTCTTTGACCATTAATAAAATAATTCTAAAATACTAAAGTGGACTTAAAAGAATTGTGGCAAACGGCGCTAAACGAAATAGAACTGCAAGTTTCCAGGCCGAATTTTCTAACCTGGTTTAAAAACAGCCAGTTACTGGATAAAAAAGAGGGTGCCGCCTTAATCGGTCTTCCAAATAATTTTGCAAAAGAGTGGGTAGAGACCAAATATCAAAAAACCGTCCTGGGTATACTTCGTAATTTAGACAACTCTACTAAAAAAATAAGTTTTGTCGTTCATAATAACCCCGACGCGGTCGTCAAGCTTCCCGAACCAAAAACAAGGAGGGCAATATTGCCAGACCAGCTATCTTTTCCGGAACTCAAAGTTGATCCGGAGACTAATTTAAACTCCCGATACACGTTTGCCTCTTTCGTGCTTGGGTCTTCAAACGAAATGGCGTACTCGGCGGCCCAATCGGTTATCAAGGACCTCGGCCGGAAATATAATCCGCTGTTTTTCCACGGCGGAGTCGGCGTGGGCAAGACCCACCTGATTCAAGCGGTTGGCAATGAAATAAAAAGTCTTTATCAAAATCGCGTAAAAATAAAATATGTGCCTTCGGAAAAATTCACCAATGAAGTGATTGCGGCGATGCGCGCCAAAAGAATGGAAACAATAAAAGAAAAGTACCGGCTGGTGGACGTTCTGATAATTGATGACATCCAATTTATCGGAGGAAAGACTAGGACCGAAGAAGAGTTTTTCCACACTTTTAACGCTTTGTACGAGAATAATAAGCAGATAATAATTTCTTCTGACCGACCGCCGCGTTTTATTCCCACCCTGGAAGAACGGCTACGCTCCAGATTTGAAGGGGGAATGCTTTGCGATATCGGCCATCCTGATTACGAGCTGCGAGTCGCGGTTTTAAGGGCAAAAGCCCAGGAAAAAGGCATAGAACTGCCCAAAGAGGTGATAGACTTGGTTGCCGACCGGGTTAAAAAGAATTTGCGGGAATTGGAGGGGGTTTTGAATCGGATAATTTTTTACCAGCAAACGAAAAATCAAGAAATAAGCGCCAAAGCGGCGGAAGCGATTATCAGCGAAGTTGTCCAAGAGCCGGTCCAGCAAAACGTGAATTATACGCAGATAGTGAAGACCGTCGCGGATTTCTTTGAAATCCCTTCAAATGATTTAATCGGACGCGGCCGAAAAAAAGAAATTGTAGAGCCTAGGCAGATAACTATGTATCTTTTGCGCGATGTTTTGAATCTTTCTTTTCCTTTTATTGGGGATAAAATGGGGAAGAGGGATCACACCACCGCAATGTATGCTTACGAGAAAATCTCAAAAGAAGTGAATAAAAACCCGACCCTAAACAATAAGGTTTTATTAATTAAGGAAAAACTAACTAAATGTTAACAGGATATCGGCTTACAAGACCTACAAAACTTATAAGTCCTATAAAGCTTTGTGGGACTTATCAACAAATCCACAGTTACTAATAACTACTACTAATTATCTAATGAAAATAATAATACTAAGGAGCAACTTAAAAGAAAGTTTGTCCGCTGTGGAAAAAGCAATTTCGGAAAGCGGCAATCTTCCGATTTTAAAAAACGTTTTGTTAAAAACTTATAACAATAAGATTAAAATCGCCGCAACTAACCTAGATTTGGCAATTACCAAGTTGGCATCGGGAAAAATAATAGAGGAGGGGGGAATTACGGTGCCTTTTTCTACTTTCTATAACTTGGTAAATAATAGCGACAGTGAAAGAATAGCAATTGAAACCGATAATAATAATTTAATTTTCAAAACGGACAATTACAGCGCCAGGATACAAGGTGTTGGCCATGAAGAGTTTCCAATAATTCCCAAAATAGATAACGAGGATCATTTTATTGAACTGCCAACTCAAGTTTTTAAAGACGGAGTCAGTAAAGTTTTGAGCGCGGTTCAGGTTTCCGAAATCAGGCCGGAAATTAGCGGTGTTTTACTAGATTTCCGATCTAATAATTTAAAACTGGTTGCCACTGACGCTTTTCGTTTGGCGCAAAAAACCATCGGAGAAGGTCAGTTTAAAACCAATTTTAGCCAGGAATTCAAAATAATCGTCCCCTTAAAGACAATCAGTGAGGTGGTTAAAATATTTTCGGAAAATCAGCCGATAAAAATTCACATAGACGGCAGTCAGATACTTTTCAAAAACGAAGATACGGAATTAATCTCCCGGTTGATTAACGGAGAATATCCCGATTACGAGCAAATTATTCCCAAATCAACTGAAAACGAAATTACTTTGGATAAATTTCAGTTAATTAACGCCGTAAAGCTTGCCAGTAATTTTTCTGGGCGAACCAACGACGTAAAATTGAAAGTGGACGAAGGTAAAAAGGTTATGGAAGTTTATTCCGCCAGCCAGTATGTGGGCGAGAACAATTACCTGATACCGGTGAAGGCAAAAGGCGATGGCGTTCCGGAAATCGCTTTTAATTGGCGGTATTTCCTAGACGGATTGAGAATAGTTGATGGTGATAATTTGTTTTTTGGCGCAAACGGCAGCAACAAGCCTTCGGTTATAAAATCCCCGGAAGACCCTTCTTATTTCTATATCCTGATGCCGATCAAAAACGGATAGTCGTACACTCTTCTATTTATAAAGAATAATTTCTTTTTCGGCGCGCTGATTAAGTTCGTCGGTGGCGACAATCTTAAGGGTATTTTGCAGTTCGGAATTGTTTACCGCAAGGTTTTTACGATAAGAATAAACACCACTCGCCAAATTATAAACACCGTCTATTAACGAATTGTTCAGATAAACCTCCAATTTTTTTAGGTTTAGTGACGAGCTAACATCCGCCGCTAAATAAAAGGCGCTGCCTATAAACTCACCGTTTTTTGGCGCCAGAAATTTAATATCCAGAGAAACATCGTTGTTTTTTATCTGCGCATTGCTGGGCAGGGGTTTATTGTACGCATTTTCAAAATTTGGGATGTTTACTTTCGCCCAAGCCAGTACCGGTTCCTCCCAATTTTTAAATTGCGAATCGTTTTCGGGGCTAGCCGGTTCGGGCCCGAGCGGATCTTTCTTGTCTACATAGTAGAGCAAGTCGTGAATTTGAGGATATTTTTGCCCGTTCGCCAGATAATCCACTACATATTGGCCGTTGAGCATCGGTTTCTGTACGAAAATCGGCTCCGGTTTGTTGAAGGCCTCACCAGGGCGGTCTTTGAGGGCGTCACTCATAAAAGCGCTCCAAATCGGGACGGCGGCCAGGATGCTGGAGCCTTTTTTGAACATTGGACTGTTATCGTTGTTGCCGGCCCAAACTCCAACCACCAGCGATGGCGTGTAGCCCACTGACCAAGCGTCGCGATAGTCGTTCGTGGTGCCGGTTTTAAGGGCCACTTCGTGGTTGGGAAAAACAGTTAGGCTTAAACTGTTGGCAAAAAGCGGCGCGCGGCTTTTGACATCGGATAAAATATCGTTTATCAGGCGCGCGTATTGGGGCTCTATGACGTTCGTGGGTTCGTCGGCGTATTCCTCCAAAACTTTTCCGTCGTCCTCCACTTTTAAAATAAAAGATTGCTTGTGCAGCGTTCCTTCTTGGGCGAAAACCGAATAAGCGTTGACCAGGTCAATTAATTTTACTTCTCCGCCGCCGAGTACCAGCGAAAGGCCGTAACGGCTTCGTTCGGTGAGGGTGGTAATGCCAAAATCTTTGGCGAGTTTCAAAAAGTTGTCAATTCCAGCCAAATACAAAGTTTTAATCGCCGGAATGTTAATTGATTGGCTTAGGGCCTGGCGCAAGGTTACCGGGCCGCGGAAAGTTTCGTCAAAGTTTTGCGGTTTGTAGCTCTTTTCGGGGTCGCCGGTAGCGTCAAATTCCGTTTCTAGGTCAAAAACCGTTGTGTCCGGAGTAAATCCCTTTTTAAAAGCAGTTGCGTAAACCAGCGGTTTGATTGCGGAGCCGGGCTGTCTTAATCCCTGGGTGGCGACGTCAAAATTTCCTTCAATTTCTTTATCAAAATAATTTCGGGAACCTACCAACGCCAGAATTTGTCCGGTGGTAGCATCCTGCGCAACCAAGGCCGCGTTTTTGCCTTCATAAAGCTCCTGGTTCCGCGCCGCGCCTTCGGCAACCGCCTTTTCCGCGCTTTCCTGCAGTTTCAAGTCCAGGGTAGTAATAACCCTCAATCCGTTGGTTCTAACAAAATCCTCGCCGTATTTATTATTAAGATAATCTTGCACCATCATTACAAAATGCGGCGCTTTAATGCTGGTGAAATTGTCCGCGAATGCCAATTGCTGTTTTTGGGCCCCAACCTTTTCTTTTTCGCTGATAAAACCGAGCGTTACCATTTTTTCAAGCAAGGCATTTTTGCGCGCCATCAGTTCGTCGGCGTGGGATCCCCACGGGGAGTAATAGCTGGGCGCCTGCGGCAGGCTGGCCAAAAGCGCCGATTCCGCAAGGGTGAGGTCTTTGGCTTTTTTATCAAAAATAGTTTTGGCGGCGGCTTCTATTCCGTAAGCGTTTGAGCCGTATGGGATTTGGTTAAGGTAAAGATTAAGAATCTCATCTTTGCTAAACTTTTTTTCCAGACGAACTGCCAAAACCAACTCTTTTAATTTGCGGGTAATGGACCGCTGGGAGGTTAAAAAGGCGTTTTTGGCGAGCTGTTGAGTGATGGTTGAGCCGCCCTGAGCGCGCGATCCGCTTAGTGGTTTAAAAATAAGGCCGCGAATTATGCCGCGGATTGAAAACGCGGAGTGCGTGTAAAAACCTTCGTCCTCAATGGCAATTGTGGCTTGTTTCATGTAGGCGGGGATTTCATCAAAAGGGATGATGGTGCGCTTTTCCTCCCCGTGGATTTCGTAAAGGAGCGTTTCGCCGGCGCGGTCATAGATTTTCGTGGATTCAAAAACCTGCCGGCTGCTCAAAAAGTCGGCGTCAGGCAAGTCTTTAATAATGATAAAAAGGTAAATTAACCCAGCGCCGGCAAGAATAAGTGAGCCGATTGCCGCCCTCGCTACAAGTTTTTTCACTACCATACCTTATAACAAAATTCCCCCGGCGTCTATCCACTGCGCTGGGGGAATTTTGCTTTTTGTTAGCAGCTTTTTTCTTCCTCTTCGTCGTCCGAAGACTCTTCGTCCTCGCTTAACTCTTTGCCCTCTTCCTCTTCCAGACCTTCCTCAATGTCTTCATCGCCCACCCCTTCGTTTTTCAATTCTTTTTTAATCTCAATCATCGTGATGTTTTAAGGTCGCGACCTTTTTATATTAATTCTCAAAATCCTCACAATTTTGAATTTATTAAGAAGGATTATAACTTGGCCTCTCAAGCTGTCAAGCCCCCAAACGGCGGTTATTGGCGGCTGTTATGGCTATAGCCAGGGCATCGCTGGCATCGTCGTATCCGGGAAGTTCGTCTATTTTTAAAATTAGCTTCACCATTTTGGCAACACCGACTTTATCGGCGAGGCCGTAGCCGGCAACTTGAGCCTTGACCTCATTTGGGGCGTATTCAACAACGGGAACTCCGTTTTCCAGAAGTATGGAGAGAATGGCGCCGCGCGCCTGTGCGACTTCCATCGCCGTTTTCCTGTTTTTCGCGAAAAAAAGTTTTTCTATCGCGGCCAGGTCGGGGCGCGATTCAGCCAGCAGTTCACGGAAATGAACAGAAAGCCGGGAAATTTTTTCCTGCAGGGATTTTTGTTTTGGTTCAATGACGCCGTGCCGCACGAGCTTCAATCCGTCGCTGGTTTCTATCAATCCGTAACCGATGCGGGACGTGCCGGGATCAATGCCGAGGATTTTCATTGCGCGTTTGTAATGACCCTCTGGACGTCATCGTGTTCTTCCAGTTTTTCAATCAGCGATTGCAGAGTCTGTTTGCCGGCCTCGGAGATTGCCTGTGGAAATTTCGCCTTCCACTCCATACCCGACTTTTCTCCGCCAAGGGCGGATCCTCCTCCGGAGGAAAAAGACCACAACACGCTTCCTTGCGTTGCCATTTTGGCGCCGTTTTCGTCCAGGAGGTGGCGGATTTCGGAAATAGTGCGATTGCGATTGTCGGTGATGGCCTCAACAATAATGGCCACTTTTTCCGGGCCGTATGCTTCAATGACGATTTCCTCCAGGTTTTTTTCTTCGGATGCCTTGTTGATTGCGCGTTCTATGTTTTCCTGCGGTACGTTGTTTTCTTTGGCCTTCTCTATTGCCGAGCGGAGGCGGGGGTTGAAGTCTGGTTTGGGTTCGCTTTTGGCCGCGATGGAAATGGCCGCCAACAATTTTGTGAAGACGGCGCTCCGTTCTTTGTCGGCCCTGCCTTTTTTGTGCTGAATTTGCGACCACTTATTATGTCCTGACATACCTTGAGTTTATGCCAATAAAAAAGCCCGTTCAAGTTTTATCTTGAACGGGCTGGCGGAGTTTACGCCTCCTTTTCGTTCCTGGCCATCTGCACGAGGGCCCGGAAGATGTCCTCAACGCTGCTCTTCATGGGGTTGGCGATCGCCGCGAGCCTCTTGAACTCCACGCCGTGCTTCTCGCAAACGAAGTGAGCGCCTTCCTCGATGAACGTGTCGGCGGTATTGCTGCACAAGTTGTACCACGACAAGTGGCAGGGCAGGGGCTCCGGCGGATTCACAACGGGGACCAAGTGAACCTCACTCATCGCATCCTCCTCCAAAAAAACCTATTTCCGTTGCCGAAAATCATCCGAAGTCAGGATCCAGGTTTCTGCCCGGCCTCCCGCATCGGACGAGCCGTACCCGTACAGATAGGACCCGCCGGCGTAGAAGGTGTTGTCCCTCGCGCCGGCCAGGCTGCCGTCTTCGTTTTTCGCGATGACGACAACGTTGGCGGTCACCCGTTCGCTGGTTGAGCCGCGGATGGGAATCGTCAGCGCCTGCCCCGGCTTCAGCTTACTTGCCACCAGACAGCCGTTGACCATCACATCAAAATCGTAGCACTCCGTGTTGTTCAGCACGGTGACGATGTTTGATGCGCGCATCGGCAAATTGGTGCCGATGCTGACCATTCCGTCCAGGACGCCGGCTACTCCGGCCATCACCTGGCAACCGAGCAGGACACAAGGAACGAGAAGAACGATCAGGATTCTGCCGAAAATTTTCACAAAAACCTCCCTTTATTAGCGTGTTTTTCAATGTCCAGAACTGCCTCAAATGTAGCATATATAGGCTATTTTGTCAAGCGCAGCTCCCTAGGCTTGCCTGATGCGACGCACCCCCTTCGTAAAGTCTCCTCGGGAACCGGAGTCGGCTCCCTGCCTGCCGGCAGGCAGGGGCAAGAGAGGAATATTCGGGAGGGGCGTACAAGCAAAGAAGGACTTGAAGATAATATTTGCGGCGTTTCGCGAGTGCGGTATTGAATAAAAAACCTTGAAATGCTTGAATGAAGAAAGAACATGGCTCAGGCAACCGCAAGTTTGGAAGAACAGCTGTTGGCGATTCGCCGCGCGGCTGAAGAAAAGGAGGTAGAAGCCCAAGCGGCAAAGCTGGGATTGACTTACGTCAATCTGACGGCCGCGCCGATTCAAATAGACGCTCTAAAATTAGTCAAAGAGGAAGAGGCGCGACGTTTGAGACTCGCGCCTTTTCAATTCAAGCAAAAAGAATTGGCCCTTGCCGTTGCTGACCCAAAAAGCGCGAGCGTTCAGCGCCTCATTCAAAAACTTTCCGGCGAGGGATACCAAGTAAAGCAATTTTTGGTTACCCAGGGTTCGCTGGACCATGTATGGAAGTACTACAAATATATTCCGGTCCCGACAGAGGAAATTACCGGCAAGGTTTCCATTGAACCGGCGCGCCTGGAGGAGCTTACCGAAAAACTTACCGATTTGGAAAAGGTAAAAAATGAAATTCTCAACTTTGATTTTAAAAAAACTTCCACCGGACAGGTCTTGGAAGTCGTGTTGGCCGGAGCCCTCAACAATCGCGCTTCTGACATTCATTTTGAAACCGAGGAAAAAGGCGTGCGCTTGCGCTACCGCATTGACGGCCTGCTTCACGACGTTTTGCCGAATCTTTCCGCCGATATTTATAAATCTTTGCTTTCGCGGATAAAACTTTTGTCCAATTTAAAAATCAACGTTCAAGATGCTCCTCAGGACGGCCGTTTCACAATCGCTTTGAAGAGTAAAGAAATTGAACTTCGCGTATCTATTATTCCGTCCGAGTATGGCGAAACCGTTGTTATGCGCGTGCTGGATCCGGCCGCTATCCGCATTACTATGCCGCAACTGGGATTGCGCCCCGACGATTCGGAAGTAATAAAAGCGGAGCTGAACGAACCTAACGGAATGATTTTAAATACCGGCCCGACCGGCTCCGGTAAAACCACCACTCTTTACGCGTTTTTGTTAAGCAAGCTTTCGCCGGAAATAAAAATAATTACCATTGAAGACCCGATTGAGTACCACTTGGGCGGGCTGGAACAAACGCAGGTTGATGCCGAGGCCGGCTATGATTTTGCCAGCGGCCTCCGTTCAATTATGCGGCAGGACCCCGATGTTATTTTGGTTGGTGAAATTCGTGACAAAGAAACCAGCGATATTGCCATGCAAGCGGCGCTGACCGGGCATCTGGTTTTTTCCACGGTGCACGCCAACTCCGCCTCCGGCGCCATTCCCCGGCTCATAGACTTGGGCGCGAAGCCGGCCAGCATCGGCCCCGCTTTGAATTTAATCATTGCCCAGCGTCTGGTGCGAAAGCTGTGCGAGCATTGCAAAGCCGCCGAAAACGCTTCGGAATTAGACCAAAAGATAAAAAAATTTGTACGCCAACTGCCGAAACGCGTTGATAAAAGCCAATATGAAAAACCGCTGATGTTTAAGCCAAAGGGCTGCCCGAAATGCGGCAGCATCGGCTACAAAGGTCGCGTGGCAATCTTTGAACTTATGACGGTCGGCGGTGACGTAGAATCGCTGATAACATCGTCGGTCGGCGAAGCTGTTATTTTGCGCCAGGCCCTAAAACAGGGAATGGTGACGATGCAGCAGGACGGTATTTTGAAAGTTATTTCCGGAATTACGACTTTTGACGAAGTGGAAAGCGTGACGGGTCCCATCAAATGGGAAAGTTAAGGATATTGATCTGTGGGCAAATCCCGATAAATCGGGAAGTATAGAGACTTTTTTAAATAAATTTAAAAAAGGTTAGAATTTCATCGAGGAGTGGTTCAGCCTGAGCCAAGCCATCCGAAGTATCTAAAAGAAATTCCCGCCCACAGATCAATATTCTCAACTCAATGTAACTACGCCCATCCTAGCATAAAAAACATTTTTTGTCAAATTATGGAAAAAACCAACATACTAAAGAAAGAAGATACCACCATTGAGTCGCTTTTGCGTCCATCCAGCTGGCAGGATTACGTCGGCCAGGAAAAGAACAAAGCGAACCTGAAAATCATACTGGAAGCGGCCAAAAAGAGGCACGAAGCCTGCGACCACCTTCTCTTTTACGGACAGGCGGGGCTTGGAAAGACCACTCTGGCTTACTTGGTTGCCAAAGAGCTCGGCACCGGCATTAAAGTTACTTCCGGCCCGGCATTGGAAAAAATGGGAGACCTGGCGGCAGTGCTTACCAATTTGGAAAAGTATGATGTTTTGTTTATTGACGAAGCTCATCGTCTCAACAAGATGATTGAGGAGGTGCTGTATCCGGCGATGGAGTCGCGAAAACTCCATTTGATAGTGGGCAAGGGGCCGGCGGCTCGGATGTTGTCATTAGACTTGCCGCCCTTCACTTTGGTTGCGGCAACAACGCGCGCCGACCTGCTTTCCGGGCCGCTGCGTTCGCGTTTCGGGGCGTCGTTCAAGCTTGATTATTATGAAATTCCCGATATTGAAGTTATTATCAATCGTTCGGCGAAGCTTTTGAAATTAAAAATTTCCCCGGAAGCGGTAAAAATTGTCGCTAATGCTTCCAGATTTACCCCGCGCGTCGCGAACCGCCTGTTGAAGCGGGTCAGGGATTACGCGGAGGTGAATTCATTGGATTTAATAGACGCCAAAACGGCTAGGCAAACTTTGGATATGATGGACATAGACGAATTGGGATTGGAGCCCCACGATCGGCGGCTTTTAGACATAATTATTAAAAAATTTCACGGCGGGCCGGTCGGAGTCAATACTTTGGCGGCGGCGCTCTCTGACGAAAAAGGCAACATTGAAGATATTTACGAACCTTATTTGATGCGTTTGGGTCTGTTGTCGCGCACTTCTACCGGCAGAATGGTTACCGAGGCGGCTTATAATCATCTCGGCATCAAACCCCCGGAAGCAACTTTATTATAAATTTCTAAATCCTAATTTCTAAACTCTAAACAAATTCCAATGACTAAAATATCAAATTCCAAACACGGGTTTAACGATTTGGGATTTGAGATTTAGAATTTGGGATTTTTATGCGAGTGTTTTCTACCAACCCCCGGCAGACCAGAGAATTGGCTGCTGGGCTAGTAAAAAAGATTTTGGCAAGTCCGCCGCATCGCAAGCACGCGCGCGTCCTGGCGTTAGTTGGGGATTTAGGCGCGGGCAAAACTACGTTTGTGCAGGGATTCGCGAAGGCGCTGGGAATAAAAAATAGGATGGTGAGCCCCACCTTTTTGATTTTTCGCAAATATGGAACATCAATCCGCCAGCCGGCGGACAATTTCCAATTTAGGTATTTTTATCACGTTGATGTGTATAGAATACAAAAATCGTCGGAATTAAACGCTTTGGGTTTCAAAAAGATTCTTTCCGATCCCCAAAATATCGTTTTGATTGAGTGGGCCGATAAAATAAAACGGATTTTGCCGAAAGACACTATTTGGGTTCGTTTGGAACACGGCCGGCACGAGAAAGAGCGCAGAATCTACTTTTAAGTCCGATTACGTAAGTTTGACTATGCCCACCTATAGTTATAGTTCTACTTCTAGTTCTAGTATATTCCATTATTACGCCATGGCGTAATAATGGAATATAAATTATGCTGATTATCAGATAGTAAATTATTATATCCATGCAATTACGACGGAATTCTCAATCCTACAAAATATTAAAATCCCTACTGTTGGGTGGAGGGTTTTTATTGGTTTCCGGTATTTCTCCGCTCGGGGGCGCCCAGATTATAAAGGGCCTTGTGAATGATTATTTTAGAAAGAAAAGATTTGAGCGAGAAAGATTTTTGCGTGATCTAAAGCGTCTTCAGAGCAGAGACCTGCTTGATTATCGGGAATCACCCGATGGAAAAATAAAAATCACACTGACGAAATCGGGCAGAAAAAAAATTTTATCTTACAATATAGACGATATTAAACTGAACACACAAAAGCGTTGGGATGGTTTATGGCGTATGGTCACATTTGATATACCGCATCATCAGAAAAAAGCCCGCGATGCTTTTAGGCAGAAATTGAGACAATTAGGATTTTATGCGATTCAAAAAAGCGTTTTTATTACGCCATATGAATGTGAGAATGAGATAGATTTTGTCTGCTCAATTTTTAAAATTCGCCACCACATTTTAATTTTTAATATTAAAAATTTTGAAGGAGAGGAGAAGTTTCGCCACTATTTTAAAGTCTAGTTTAAAATCTAGCGCTTCCTTAATTGCGGCTAGAATTTTTATTCCATTATCCAGCCATGGCTGGATAATGGAATAAAGGTGTTAGTGTTATATAGAACATAATATGAATAGATGCAAGCAAGTGGTATATAAAAAACGGCGTGGCTAGACGAAGGTGAGTAATAACGTTATTCCAGGACAACGGCGTATATTGACTTTTAAGTAAAAATAGGTTAGAATAAGCGCGTTCTTTGAATAGAGTGATTTCTGTTTTCCCGAAAGCGTTTCGCTTTTGGGCAGAAATCAAATTGTCCCGCCAAAACCGGGACGCAAGAAAGGATGGTGTCCGATGGTCGCGAAAACCGACCAAGGCCTGAAGGTGCGGTTCCTTGACCTTGTGACAAGCGTGATGGAGCTCGTGCGGGACGGCAAGCGGGACATTGAGGATGTCTGTTCCGTTCTTCAATCCATCAAGGACGGCAAGAAGCCCACGTCGACCGACGTCCACTCCCAACTCATCTCCTGGCAGAATCTCTACCTTGAGCATGGCATCAAGGTAGACGTCACTAATCTCAAGATTCCGGCTTCCCAGCCCGGCTTCACCAGACTCATCCTCGTCCCGGAAGGCATGACTCCCAACAAAGCCGTTGCTCTTCTCAAGAAGAAGATGAAGGTCTGGCAGTACGCCGACAACCTAGACACGATCACCTCGGTGCGTGACACCGAGAAGACCTACGCCATCTGGGTGAGAGACCGCCAAGAAGCCGATGAGGAACTCAAAAGCCTCTCGGCTGACGATCTTAAAGAGGACAGCGTCAGTTGCCTCACCCTCACCGAGCGCCTTCTCTACGAGCTAAAGTTTTTCACCGAGACCCAAAAGCATCTAGACAAGACGAACTACACGCTCTGTGCCAGCTCGCGCGATCCGAATGGCTACGTTCCGTGCGTGGGCTGGGATCCGTTCTGTGGCGGGGTCTGCGTGCGCTGGGACGGCTCGCGCGATCGGCGCTCCGGCGGGCGGGCGCGTCAGGTAGTTTCGTAAACCTTGTACCTTGCGCCTTGTTTTCTTAAGGCCCTTTGCTTTCGCAAAGGGCCTTTTTAAATTCACAAAACTTTATACATAAGAGAAAGTATTTCTGATATACTGAAACCAAATGAAAACCCTTCTGCTTATTGATTCCAACGCTCTTATTCATCGTTTTTTTCATGCCCTTCCGCCTTTTACAGCTCCCGACGGCCAGCCCACCAACGCTTTGTACGGCGTGGCCGGCGTGTTACTGAAAATATACAAGGAACATCAGCCCGACTATATCGCCGCGGCGTTTGACCGCCCCGAAAAGACCTTCCGCGAGGAAGAATTCAAAGAATATAAAATCCAGCGGCCGCCCACCGCGACGGAGTTAGTAGGCCAAATAATAAAAGCCCACGATGTTTTCTCCTGGTTTGGCATAAAAACTCTAGAGATTCCGAAATTTGAAGCGGACGACATAATCGCCACTTTAACGGAAAAGTTCCGAAAAGAACCCGATTTAAAAATCATTATTCTTTCGGGCGATTTGGATAATTTACAGTTGGTAGAGGACGACAAGGTGGTCGTCCAGTTCATAAAGACCGGCGTCACCGAAACTGTCATCTACAATGAAAAGGCGGTGGGGGAAAGATACGGACTGAAACCGGCGCAGTTGGTTGACTACAAAGGTTTAGTTGGCGACGTTTCCGACAATATTCCGGGCGCGAAAGGCGTCGGGCCCAAAACCGCCACTCCCTTGCTTAAAGAATTCGGCACGGTAGAGGAAATTTTTGACAACATTTCCATTATCAACAAAGCGGCCGCGAAAAAACTGGAAGGGCAGAAAGAAATAGCGCTGTTGTCCAAAAAACTGGCGACTATGCGCCGCGATGCGCCCATTGAAATCAAAAACTTGGACGAAATACAATCAAAACCATTGGACAAAAATATTTTGTCGGAAGAATTTACAAAACTAGGCTTTAAAAGTTTAGTGGAAAGGCTGGAGAAATAGTAGTAGAATTCTAACGGTTCTTATAAGCGGAGGTGTTGATGTTCCGCTGGTTGCTTGTCGTGCCGCTGTTGTCGTTGATGTTGCTGGGTACGGGGTCGTGTGAGCGCCTGCCCGAATACAGGCATTACTGGCGTACTCCGATGGGGTACAAGGTTCTGACAATTGAGAACAATGTCGGAGAAAACCAGTATTGGCACGTCCAGGGAGTGCTTGAATGGCTTGATTGGAGAATTGACGAGTGGATTGCGATGCGATCGGCGGAGGGGCGCGATCCGGCCGAGCTTAGCCGAATTGCTTTCAGCGTCGAGTTCATCATCTACGACGATTACCTTTTTATTATGGGTGGCAATTATGTTGCCGGAGCGACATACAGCAACAGAGTTCTCTTGTCGTTGTGGTCTATGGCGCAGGGAAGCGTGCTTCCTCCCCCCGAAGCTCCGTATTACATCAATCGCTACAGCAGCGGTTTGTGGTACTGGGGCGTTTTTACCCCCTGTTCCGATGGAGAGCGGCGAGGGCTTGCGGTTACCGGACACGAACTGGATCACCACATTGGAATCAACCACTAGCGACAAAACACTCCTCCGAAGTACTTCGGAGGATTTTTTAGTGTTAAAATATGAATATCAAAGTAGAAATATAAATGATTAGCGCGGATAAAAAAATAGAGTTAGCGCGATGGCTTTTAAACCCGGACCATCCTTCGGCGGGCGAAGCAAGTCTCTCCACTCTTGAAAAACAGCTGCGCGAACTCGGACTTTATAAAGTCTATAGCGAAATAGAGCTACCGCTGGTGGAGATTTTGGACGCGATGCAAACAATCGGGGTGAAGGTTGATTTGAATTACCTGGCGCGGCTTTCAAAAGAAATGGACGGGGAAATTGCCGGGCTGGTAAAAAATATTTACAAATTGGCGGGCGGCGTGGTTAATCTCAATTCTCCCAAACAGCTCTCCAAATTGCTTTTTGAAAAGCTTAAAATTAGCGACAAGGGAATCCGCAAGACAAAAACAGGCCTTCGTTCCACCGACGTTGAAACGCTCGCTTTGATTAGGAAAAGCCATAAAATCGTGGAGCCGATTTTAAAATATCGGGAAATTTTCAAACTTAAATCAACTTATGTTGAACCGTTGCGCGAATTGGCCGACAAAAACGGCCGAATTCATACTACTTTTGTCCAGACTGGCACGGGCACCGGGCGTTTGAGTTCCCAAAATCCCAATATTCAGAACATCCCGATTACGTCGGAGTGGGGGAAGAAAATTCGCGCCGCTTTTGTAGCCGAAGCAGGTTACAAAATCGCCGCCTTTGATTATTCGCAAATAGAATTGCGAGTTTTGGCGTCCGTCAGCGGCGACAAAAAAATGATAGAAGCTTTTAAAAAAGATATGGACATTCACCGACTGACTGCCTCGCAGGTTTACAACGTCCCCGCTGAAAAAGTTACGCCGGAGATGCGCCACGTCGCCAAAACCTTGAATTTTGGAGTGGCCTACGGAATGGGCCCGAATGCTTTTGCCCAAGTTAGCGGCTTGAGCGTTGAAGAGGCGAGGAAATTTATCAAAGAATACTACAACGACTTTTACGAAGTTAAACTTTGGCAGGAAAAAACCATACAAAAGGCGCGGCAGACGGGCTGTGTGGAAAATCTGAACGGCCGGCGTCGCTGGCTGCCGAATATTGCCAATCCGAACCGCCGTCTTGCTTCGGCAGATGAACGAATGGCAATCAATATGCCGATTCAGGGTCTGGCCGCTGATATAATTAAACTTGCTATGATTAAAGTGGCGGAAAAAATAAAAACCAAAAAATGGCAAAAGCAAGTTCGGATGCTTTTGTCGGTGCACGACGAATTGGTTTTTGAAATCGCCGACGGCATCATCAAGGACGCAGTAGAGCTTATCAAATCAGAAATGGAAAACGCTTATAAAATATCGGTACCGCTCAAGGTTGAAAGCGGTTATGGCGATAACTGGTTAGATTCTTAAACGTGCCTGAATTACCAGAGGTTCAAACGGTCGTCAATGATTTAAATAAAAAAGTTATTGGCCGGAAAATTACCGGTGCGTGGTTTGATTGGCCGAAAGTAATCAAGGCGCCGCGCCCCGCGGCTTTTGAGAGATTTTTAAAAAGCGAAAGGATTTTGCGGGCGAAGCGGCGCGGGAAAAACATTTTAATTTATTTAAGCGGCAATAAATTATTGCTTGTCCACCAAAAAATGACCGGACACATGCTTGTTGGCAAATGGAAGGTGGAAAAAAATAAAAGACCGGAGCCAATTGAGCCGAGGGCGCTTATAACCGACCCGTATAATAAATATGTCCATTTGATTTTGTATCTTGATAACGGGAAAATGCTCGCCCTCTCCGATTTGCGGAAATTCGCCAAAGTTATTGCCGGTCCCGTATCGCAAATAGAGAATCTGCCGGAGCTTAAAAAGCTCGGGCCGGACGCGCTGGATCCGAAATTCCAATACGTGGCATTCAAAAAAACAATTGGTAGCGAGGGTCGTAAAATACACCAAGTTTTGATGGACCAGGAAGTGATTGCCGGTATCGGCAACATTTATTCCAGCGATATTTTGTGGATGGCCAAAGTTCACCCATTCAAATCCGCCAAAAAGCTTTCCGAAAAAGAATTGAAGGCCATTTGGCAGGCCATTCACAAGGTTTTGCCGCGCGCGCTGAAGTTGCGCGGCACCTCCGTAAGCGATTTTCGCGACACCGCCGGAGAAAAGGGGAAGTACGGAAATGTTCTCCTGGCTTATCGGCGCGAGGGCGAACCCTGCCGACGCTGTAAAACAAAAATTGTTCGCAAAAAACTCGGCGGCCGCTCCGCTCATTTCTGCCCTTCTTGTCAAAAATTGTAAGTCACCAGTCCCATACTGTGACATGTCACAGTATGGGACTCCTTGCTTAAAATTTTTTCAGACCGATTCCGCGTGGGCGCGGTGGATTTTTAAGCAAGTCTCCAATATCCAAGTCGCCAAATAACTTTTCCATAAAATTTTTCTCAGTTTTGATTGAGCTCCATTTTTTTGGGCCGCCATAGAAATTTCGGTAGCTTTGATAATTGCCAATTAGACTTAAGGCATTCTTTTTAAGAGTGCTTATTGTTTGGGAAGACGTCCACAATATTTCTCCAATTTTTTGATAAGATTTTCCCGATGTAAGCAGTGTCAGAATTGCCAATCGTCTGAGTATCATTTTCTTTTCGTCCTTGCTAACCAAACTTTCCAAGATATTTCTCACCTCCTTTTGAGATTCGGTTTTTGCGATTTTGTCCGCTAGCTTTTCCCACAAATCCTCCATCCATTTATCCGCCGATTTACCAATTATTTGTTTTTGTGACTTGGGGCGAGATTTATTTAATTTCATAATTGCGATTATAACATACCACTGTGACATGTCACAGTGGTATGTTATAATGTGTGTTGCGCCTACAGGTTGGATGTGCCCATACGGGGTATTCCAAGCTATTGAACCTAAGTCTTCAATATTGCGTGTCAGGATTGAATCTGGCCCGCGCGGGGCGAGATTGACAAAGTAAGCAGAACCGTGCTACACTACGGTCAGTTCCTTAATTCAAGGAAGCCGTGATTCCCGACGGTTTCGGGATAGTTCAAGGGAGGTTTGTCATGACGCGCAAACGTGTCACGGACGACCAGTACGGTCAGCTTCAGCGGCGCATGGACGAAGTCGCTCGGCGAGTGGATGAGGGCACCCTACCCTTTGACCTCACGATGCGGGCTCTGCAGTCTTTCATCGAAGGCAAGTTCAGGTTTGCGGATGGTGACCAGAAGAAGCCGTCCCGGTTCCAACCCTGGCGTACCATCAAGCTCGGCACTGGCCTCCAGACCGTCGACGACTTCCGCAAGGCCATCAAGAAGATCGGCAACAGGATTGGCGAATATGCCAACGACATCCTGGGCAATCCGGAGTTCATCACCACATCAACCAAGGAGATCAAAGTTGATCTGGTGAACGTCTCCGTCGCCGAACTGGGCTTCCCCAACGGCGCCACCCGCAAGAAGATCTACGCCAAGGCCAAAGAGCTCGGTCTCAAGCTCTGCCCGGCCGAAGTCGGCCCCCAGCTCCGTCTCCAGTACAGAGACCAGCCGATGAATGAATGGCTCTATATCGGAATGGAGCCCATTACCGACTCGGATGGCAACCTCAACGTGTTCCGTGTGGAGCGCGATGGCGATGGCCGGTGGCTCGACGGCGACGATGACTTTCTCGACCACGTCTGGGACGGCGGCCGCCGCTGGGTGTTCATCCTTCGCAAGTAGCGGATCCCTGATTCCCTGGTACCTGGATCCCTAAGCTCCTGCGTAGCATTGCTACGCAGGAGCTTTTTTGTTTGTTAAAATAATCTTTGGATATTAGGTTGATCATATCCACGGTCAAGGCTTTGGATAACCGAACTCCATAAAGCTAGCTTCATGGGGACATTTTAATTTCCGGCGGAATTCATATAGAATAGTTAATATGATTATTTGCCTATACGGTGCCGATTCTTATCGGCGGCAGGAAAAACTGAAGTGGTATGCCGAAAAATTTAAAGAAAAGCATTCCGCGTTGACGGCGGAGCGTTTTACTTTATCCGAGGACGGCGAACTCGCGCGCCTAAAAGAGTTTGCCGCGGCCCAATCGCTTTTTGATAATTTTAAATTCGGTATTTTGGATGAGGCCGCGGAAGCGGATTCAAAAGAATTGGTCGAGGTCTTGAAATTGGCGTTGAATTCCAGAAATTTGACTCTGGTAATTTCGGCGGAGAAATTTCTGCCTAAAGAATTTAAAATTTTGAACGATAGTTCGGTTATAAAAGAGGAGTTTGATTTCACGCCGTCGGATCTGGCAGGATTTTTGAAAAAAGAAGCGGAAAAAAGAAATTTGAAACTTATACCGGCGGTTTCCGACGTTCTTATAAAAAATTGCGGGGGCGATAAGTGGTGGCTGGTTACCGAATTGGACAAATTGGCGCTGGGCAGTCCGGCGGCCATTGAGCCCGTTCGGGAAGACCAAAACTTTTTCGGATTGATAAATAAATTTAGAAATGCCGATTCGGTCGGATATGCCCTTCCGGCGTTGGAAAGATTGTTGGATTTTGAAGAGCCGGCCAAGATATTCAACATGATATCCTCCTTCGCTAAAGCTTCGGAGGACCTTCGGAAAATGGCCGATTACGACGCGGCCATTAAATCCGGAAAGATGGAGTATCCGGAAGCGCTTTTGGATTTAGCGCTTGGCGATTAGTTTGCTTAAGCCGGATTTTAGACGCGAGGCGGTGTTTTTTTTCAAAATGCCAATCTTGGCGGATTTATCCAGTTTTTGAAAAACGACGGAAAGTTGGTCCGCGGACGGGGATTTTCTGTATTTTTTAATTTCTTCTTTGAGGACTTTGGCGACCGCCAAATTATGGGCGCGACGTCGCGCGTTTTGCCTCAAGGCTTTTTTGGCTGATGCTGTAATCGGCATAATGACGAATATTAACCAAAACGGGGAATTTTATCAAGAGCGCGGCTTGAATATAAAAAATTTATATCCTAAGAAATTCCAGATCAAATTCGGGATGACGGCGCTTAACTTGGCGACATTTTCCCATTGCCCGGGCGTAAAATTTCCCGGGACCGCGATAAGCGTGGTTATCACGTAAACTATCAGTGAGTTAATCGCCAAACCGACGACGGTCACGCCCAAAAATTTACCGTATTTGGCGACGCTTACCGACGCGCCTGCCACAGATTCTGTTTTAAACGACCAAAAAGTGTTCCAAAAATAAGAATTGGTTACCGCTGTCATAAAGGAAATGGTATTTAAAACGAGCAGGGTCGGGCCGCTAAAAACTTGAAAAGTCAGACTTAGAAAATTGAAAATTCCGAGATCCAAGGCCGAGTTCATCGCGCCGATGGCGGCATATTTTGAAAACTGCCAGACGGCCGGAATTTTACGGCCGACAAGGCTGGCAATCCATAGGGCAAAATTCGCAAAAATAACAAATCCCAGAACCAAAATGGCAACTCCAGTGAAGCTGGACTCCCACTGCGGCAATTTTATGTTTTCCAGTATCGGCGCGGTAAAAAATCCCACAGTCGCTCCTATAACAGAAACCAGCAGAAAATCTTTTTTAGTGGCAACTCCTTTTATATTCACAGTCTGATTATCTCACGTTTGCTTGACTTGACAAAATTGGCGAGCTGGCGTACAATCTTCCGCAGAACATTAACCACCTTTTTAAGGAGGCCGAGGGATGGCGCAGAAGAAGGGGCAGAAGAAGGCGAAGGGAATCCCGAAGCGGGCGACGACCAACAAGGGACGTTGCGTCAAGTTCTTCAACAGCGACGGCGAACGTCGCCGTATGGACAAGAAGCTCGCTCGCGTCCTCAAGTCCAACGGCTTGAAAGCGGCGGCGGAGTGGGCGCGTGATCACGGCATGGTTCTGTCGATCGAGCGCAATTAAACTTCGTTGGAAATTTTAGAGAGGGCGCTTTCCGTAATCGGTTTGTCAATCGCAGTCGGCTTAATGCCGACTTTTTTATTAAATTTTTCCTGAATTTTTCGTCTCCGCAATGTTTCAACGACGGTTTTTTTGATTGAATCGGTCATAAAGTCGGCGTACAAAATAACCTTGCCGTTAATTGAACGCGCGGCGCGTCCAGCCATTTGGACAAGACCTCTGTAATTTCTTAAAAATCCTTCGCGGTCGGCATCCAAAATCGCGACCAAACTTACTTCCGGCAAATCCAGGCCTTCCCGCAGAAGGTTGATACCCACCACCACGTCAATTTCTCCTTTTCGCAGGGCCTGCAAAATTTCCGGACGCTGCAAAGTTTTTATTTCCGAATGCAGATACTTCGCTTTAATTTTTTGCTCAAGCAAATACTCCGTTAAGTCTTCGGCGGAGCGTTTTGTCAGCGTCAGCGCCAGGACGCGTTCGTTTCGGGCGATGCGTTTTTTTATTTCTTCAAGAAGATGGGCGACCTGGTTCTTGGCCGGCTTAATAATTATTTCGGGATCCAAAATTCCCGTTGGCCGGACCAACTGTTCCACAACCGCGCTTCTACCCATTTCGTACATACTGGGAGTGGCCGAAACGTAAATCGTTTGGCCGATTTTTTGTTCAAATTCGCCGAACTTTAACGGCCGGTTATCAAGAGCCGATGGCAGGCGGAATCCGTAATCAATTAAGGCGGTTTTTCTGCGGCGGTCGCTTTCCTGCATGGCGTTCAGTTGCGGAATGGCGATGTGCGATTCGTCCACCATTAGAAGAAACGGCCGGGGGAAATAATCCAATAGCGTTAACGGCGGTTCGCCCGGCTCTCTAAAACTCAAATGTCGTGAATAATTTTCTATGCCGTTGACGTAGCCTTTTTTCTTCAACATTTCCAAATCAAAATTGGTTCTTTTCTCCAGACGATTGGCCTCCTCAAATTTATTGGCCGATTGGAGCTGTTCAATTCGTTCGTCCAACTCGGTTTTTATATTTTTTAGAGCCAGGTTCAATTTATTCTGGGGTGTTACCCAGAATTTCGCCGGATAAATTTGGGCAGACTTAATTTGTTCGGCGTTTTTAGTGGACGGATCTATTCTTTTAATAAATCCTATTTTATCTTTTTTGAATTCTACCTGGATTATTTCGCCGGTAACCAAATGGGCCTCCAACCCCGTTTTTAAAATTCGGTATTGTCCGACTAGCGGCAGTTTGCTGTTGCGTTCGTATTGCAGAAAGGCCAACTGCCTTTCCAAATCCTTAGCCTGGATCTTTTGATTTTCTTTCAATTCCAGCCTGCCTCTTTTGTATTCGTTTGGGTCGCCGATTCCGTAAATGCAGGACACGGAGGCGACCACCAAAGCATCGCTTCTGGCCAGAATGCCTTGGATGGCGGCGTGGCGAAGTTTGTCTATCTCCTGATTAATGCGCGCGTCTTTTTGAATGTAGGTATTGGTTTGAGGAATGTAGGCCTCCGGTTGGTAGTAGTCGTAGTAGGAAACAAAATAGTGAACGGCGCTTTGCGGAAAAAACTGTTTAAATTCCTGATAAAGCTGGGCGGCCAACATTTTGTTGGGGGATATGACCAGCGTGGGCAAGTTCATCTTTTCAATCACCGATGCCATCGTAAAAGTTTTGCCGGAACCGGTAACGCCCAAAAGCACCTGGTTTTTTTGGCCGGTTTCCAGGCCGGAGACAAGCTTTTCTATCGCTTGCATCTGATCTCCTTTTGGCGTGAATTGTGAGATTAATTTGAACATCTTAGAAATTTTAAATTCAGAAGCAGTGTTATAATGATGATATGATTTATAGCGTTTCGGGTAAGCTAGTGGGCCGCAAGGAAAATTTTATAATATTGGAGGCCGGCGGAATCGGCTTCAAAGTATTTTTATCCTCGCGGGCAGCCCAGAGTTTACCACAAATAGGTTCCAATACCAAAGTCTTTTGCTCTCTATATAATAGAGAGAACGAACCTTTTGAGCTTTTTGGTTTCCTGGCGGAACAGGAGCTTTATTTATTTGAGAAACTGAATACCGTAAGCGGCATCGGGCCGAAAACGGC
>Ga0209343_10001769_pt1 | contig 28695 bp, 28 predicted proteins | sample RifCSPlowO2_02_FD_184026 | JGI IMG/M metagenome (GOLD analysis project Ga0209343, IMG submission 184026) | Groundwater microbial communities from Rifle, Colorado - Rifle CSP2_plank lowO2_0.2 (SPAdes) (version 2) | ecosystem: Environmental > Aquatic > Deep subsurface > Groundwater | place... | reverse complement strand
AAAGCCTGGGCGACTTCTATATGTTCAACGGCATGGAAGGCGATCAACGTTACGAGCGCATGATCAACGAGTCACTGGCGGCGGCCAACGGCCACCTGGAGGCGCTTGTGGAAATGCCGGGGGACGGCTCCAAGGCCCTGCGCGTCCAGCTTGAGCAGCAGTGGCAAGGCTACCAGGCGGACCTGAATACCCTGACCGCGGCTCTCAAGACCAACGGTTTCACCGATCTGCAGCCGGTGGCTGATCTGGCGGATAGCAATAGCCAGCTTATGGCCCTGAGTCTCGAGTTGTATAACAGGCTGCAGCAGGAGAGTAGCTACAAGGTGAGCCCAATGGCCCAGCGCAGCCGCGAGCAAAGCCTGCTGATGCAGGCCATCGCCGTCGATTACGCGTCACGAAGTGCCTCAGTCGGCGCAACCTTTATCGGCGGCGGCGAAAGCCGTCCGATCGAGGAACTGGTGAGCGAGTTCGCCAGCACGCTGGACGTATTGGAGAAAGCACCGAAAAACAACGGACAACTTCGGCAATCCTGGGGCAACGTGGCGACCAAATGGCGCTATATTGAGAAGTCACTGATCAACTACAACGAAAACAGCGTGCCGTTTCTGGTCAACAAATACGCCGAAACCATTATTCAGGGCTGCGAAGAGATTGCCGGCCAGTACGCCACCAGACAGCTCTAACGGGCTGCTTACGCCACAGCCATAATTATTCGCTTTACCGGCCTGCCTGGCCGTCTCTCGCCCAGCGCTTGCGCTGGGCTTTCTTTTGACATTGGCCCAGGCACGCGCAGTCTTGTTGCGTGTAACGGCTACGCCAGCACTCCCGCACTCAAGCCCTTAGCTGCAGAAATTCGGCAATTCGCTGCAACGCCTCTTCGCCGCCCCGCTCACCCCAGCAAAGCACAACCACCTGCGTATTCGCCTCGGCCTTGAACACATCTACCGGCAATTCGAGCAATTGCGCCAGCAACTCGCCGTCCTCGCAGGGCTCGCGCCATTTGTTCAGCCACTGGCCAGGCTCGTACTGCCAATAGCACCAGCTGTCCTGTCGCCCGCGTCGCCTCACACTGTGATACTGCGGGCACGGACTAGGCGGCAAGCGCTCCAGCCAATGGGGCCACTCCTGAGGCATCAGCTGCATGGCCACGCCCATACGCCGCGCTTGCAATCGCACATCCATTTGCCCACGCTGGCGGCGCGACTGTACCAGCCATGCCAACGGACTAAGGGCGAACGCCACCAGCAGTAAAGATATCCATGGACTCATATACTTACTCTTGCAGGCAAAAACCTGTCATCAACGCTCAGGACAGCCATACTTGAGCTATTCAACTGTCCTTTAATAAGGAGTCACCCATGCCCTACCAGCATATTCTGGTTGCCGTCGACCTCACCGAAGAATGCGACCCGGTCATGCACCGCGCCCAGAAGCTGGCAGCTGCCAGTGGTTCCCGCCTGTCCGTGGTGCATATAGTCGAACCCATGGCCATGGCCTTCGGCGGCGACGTGCCGATGGATCTGTCGATGCTCCAGCAGCAGCAATTCGACCAGGCCCGCGAGCGCCTGGACAGCTTTGCCGGCAAATACCCGGCCGTGACCGCCGATCACCGCCACCTGGCCTACGGCCAGCCGCGCCAGGAAATCCACCGCCTGGCCGAAGAACAGGGCTGCGACCTGATCATTGTCGGCAGCCATGGCCGCCACGGCCTGGCCCTGCTGCTCGGCTCCACCGCCAACGACGTACTCCACGGTGCTCCCTGCGATGTCCTCGCCGTGCGCCTGAAGAAAGCCGAATAACGCCGCGGCCAACGGCCTTCGGCGCATATCAGTCAGGCGTTTCGCCCGAACTCATGACCAGCGGGCGGATCTTCTGCAACTGGGTTTCCAGCGAGTAGCTCATGCTCGACGACATCGAGAAGAAGGTGAGGAAGGCCTTTAGGTTGGAGTCACCTTCACAGGTGTCGTGAATCCGCTGCCAGAACGCCTGATTGACCAGCTGCAACTGCTGGAACATGCGCACCAGCCCCTTCAACTCCCAGTCGGCATGACGGCCTTCGCGGGCGTTGAAATACTGCCGACTCAGGTACAGCGACACGGTGCGCAGGGTGAACTCCTGGTTGCTGGCAAAGGGCAGATGGTTGTGCGCCATGGGCCGCAACTTGCCCAGTATCGGACAGGCGCTGGTGGCCATGATCACCCCGAGCAGTGAACGCAGGGCCTCCTCCAGACTCACCAGCTTGGTGTACTCGCGCTCCGGCGTACGCACCCAGACCGACGCCTTTTTGAACGCCGGCAAGCCCTGAAAATCCTCGATCACCCGGTGCAGATCCACCGCGGCCGGGCAATGGCTGAAAGTGTCCTTGCTCAGCGGGCAGTTACTGCACTGCTGGTGCCCCAGACGCGTCCAGGCCGGTGCGGTCTGGACGGCCGCTGCGGCATAGGCACGGTCCAGTTCGATGCAATAGCTGAACTGATGATTGTCGTCGAGGGTGATGCGGTACTCGATGGCCATGGATGCTCCGCCAGACTTCTTGATGTTCTGTTTGAGGGTCTTCGACAGGCTTGCCGGGGCTCAGCCTTCCAGCTCGGCCCAGCGCTCGACCAATTGCTCCAGCTCGTGCTGCACAGCCTGCAAGCGCGCCAGGGTCGCAGCACTCTGCTCCGCAGGCTGCTGATAGAACTGCGGGGCACCGATCTGCGCCTCCAGAGTGGCCACCTGCTGCTCCAGGCTATCGATCTGCCCCGGAATGGCTTCCAGCTCGCGCTGCAACTTGTAGCTCAGTTTTTTCTTGCTAGCAGATGCCGGCGCGACCACGGGCTCTGCGGCCACCGGGGTTTCGACCACGGCCGAGGCCAGCTCAGGCTTGCCGGCCTTGCTTTCGCCGACTCCAAGCAGGCGCGGCGAACCGCCCTGACGCAGCCAGTCCTGATAACCACCGACATACTCGCGCACCAGGCCATCGCCCTCGAAGACCAGGGTGCTGGTCACCACGTTGTCGAGGAAAGCCCGGTCGTGGCTGACCATCAGCACGGTGCCGGGGAAGGTCAGCAACACTTCCTCCAGAAGTTCCAGGGTTTCCACGTCCAGGTCGTTGGTCGGCTCGTCCAGCACCAGCAGGTTGGCCGGTTTGCTGAACAGCTTGGCCAGCAGCAGACGCGCCCGCTCGCCACCGGACAGCGCCTTGACCGGAGTCCGCGCACGCTGCGGGCTGAACAGGAAATCGCCCAGGTAGCTCAACACGTGGCGGTTCTGCCCGTCGATCTCGATAAAGTCGCGGCCTTCGGCGACGTTGTCGATCACGGTCTTTTCCAGATCGAGCTGGTGACGCAACTGATCGAAGTAGGCCACGTCGATGCGCGTGCCCTCTTTCACCGTGCCGCTGGTCGGCTGCAGGCCGCCCAGCATCAGCTTGAGCAGCGTGGTCTTGCCGGTACCGTTGGCCCCAAGCAGACCAATACGGTCGCCGCGCTGCAGCACCATGGAAAAGTTCTTGACCAGGAACGGACCGTCCGCATGGGCAAAGCTGACATCTTCCAGCACCATCACCTGCTTGCCGGACTTGTCCGCGGTTTCCAGCTGGATATTGGCCTTGCCGGTGCGCTCGCGACGCTCGCTGCGCTCCACGCGCAGGGCCTTGAGGGCACGCACGCGGCCTTCGTTACGGGTGCGACGGGCCTTGATGCCCTGGCGAATCCACACCTCCTCCTGCGCGAGCTTCTTGTCGAACAGGGCGTTGGCGGTTTCCTCGGCGGCCAGGGTGGCCTCCTTGTGCACCAGGAAGCTGGCGTAGTCGCCATTCCAGTCGATCAGGCCGCCACGATCCAGCTCGAGAATGCGCGTAGCCAGGTTCTGCAGGAAGGAACGGTCGTGGGTGATAAACAGCACGGCACCCTGAAAACCGCTCAGTGCCTCTTCCAGCCAGGCAATGGCACCGATATCCAGGTGGTTGGTCGGCTCGTCGAGCAGCAGCAGATCCGGCTCGCAGACCAGCGCCTGTGCCAGCAGCACGCGGCGACGCCAGCCACCGGACAGTTCGGCCAGGGTCTTGTCGGCCGGCAGCTGCAGGCGGCTCAGGGTGCTCTCGACCAGTTGCTGCAAGCGCCAGCCGTCACGGGCTTCAAGGTCCTGCTGAACATGCATCAGCTTGTCCAGGTCAGCCTCAGTGACACAGTTCTGCGCCAAATGGTGGTATTGCGCGAGCAACTCACCCACACCGTCCAGCCCCTGGGCAACCACATCGAACACAGTGCGCTCGTCGGCCAGGGGCAATTCCTGGGGCAACTCGCCGATTTTCAGCCCCGGGGCGCGCCAGACCGAGCCTTCATCGGGCTTCTGATCGCCCTTGACCAGCTTCATCATGCTCGATTTGCCGGTGCCGTTGCGGCCGATGATGCACACCCGCTCACCACGGGCAATTTGCCACGACACCTTGTCCAGCAGCGGCATAGCGCCGTAGGCCAGGGAAACATCGGTGAACTTAAGCAGGGTCATGGTGTGCCTCAACAAATACGACAGGTGGCAACGGCGACAGCGCAAAGGCCCGATATAGACGCAATAACACACGTCCGGACCCGTTCGCTGGCCCGTCGCAGCAGAAAAATCATTTGCTGCCGTCCGCTGGACGCCAACAAAAACAGGGCGCGCATTCTAACCGAGAAGCGCCCCGGCATCGCGGGCAATTTTTAGTCACAGGGCAAACAGCTTCCGGCCTTCACCCCTCCCTGGCAAAAGACTAAGCTAGTGAAATAAAGCGTCTCTAGCCTGGAAGTGTCATGCGCGGTTCTCTGTTCAACCTGTTGTCCTGCATCCTGATATCCGCCCTTAGTGTCTCTGCGGTGGATGCAGCCACACTCACCCAGCAACGCCAGTACTACGATCAGGCCAAGGCCGCCTTGGCCAAGGGCGATAAAGGCCCCTACCAGCGTTATGCCAGCGCCTTGCGCGACTATCCGCTGGAGCCCTACCTGGCCTACGACGAGCTGACCGCACGTCTGAAGTCGGCAAGCAATGACGAAATCGAGAAATTTCTCGCCGAACACGGCGACCTGCCACAGATCAACTGGATGAAATTGCGCTGGTTGCGCTGGCTGGCCGAACGCGGTGAGTGGCAGACCTTTATCAATTACTACGACCCGGCGCTGAACTTCACCGAGCTGGACTGCCTGTATGGCCAGTATCAGCTGAGCCATGGCATGCGCGCCGAAGGCAACGCCAGCGCAGAAAAACTCTGGCTGGTGGGCAAATCCCAACCCAACGCCTGCGATCCGCTGTTCGAGCGCTGGGCAGCTGATGGCCATCTCACCGAACAGAAACGCTGGCAGCGCGCCAAGCTGGCGGCCGAGGCGCGCAACTACGGCCTGGTCACTCACCTGATCAAAAGCATGCCGACTCTGGGCAACCACGGCAAAACCCTGCTGCAGGTTGCGCAGAAGCCTGAACTACTGAAGCAAACCGCGCGCTTTACCCAGACCGACCCGGCCATGGCCGATGTAGTCGGCCTCGGTCTGCGTCGCCTGGCCCGCCAGGACCCCGAAGCTGCCCTGCGCCTACTCGATAGCTATGCCGCGCGGATGAAGTTCTCCAGCGAAGAACAAGTGGCCATCGCCCGTGAAATCGGCCTGACCCTGGCCAAGCGCTTCGACCCGCGTGCCCTGCAGGTCATGGCCAAGTACGACCCCGAGCTGCGCGACAACACCGTCAGCGAATGGCGTGCCCGCCTGCTGCTGCGCCTGGGCCGCTGGGATGAAGCCAACCAGCTGACCCGCCGGATGCCCGCCGAGCTGGGCAACACCAACCGCTGGCGCTACTGGCAGGCGCGCAGCCTGCAGCTGGCGCAACCCAACAGCCAGGAACCCAAGGCGCTCTACCAAAGCCTGGCCAAGGAGCGGGATTTCTACGGCTTTATGGCCGCCGACCAGGTGCAAGCGCCCTACCAGCTGAACAACAAGCCGCTGGCCCTGAACCCGAAAACCGTGCAGAAAGTCCGCAATTCGGCGGCCATTCGCCGCGCCCTGGAGTTCCACGCCCGTGGCCAGATCGCCGATGGCCGCCGCGAGTGGTACAACGTCAGTCGCCTGTTCAGCCGCGACGAGATGGTCGCCCAGGCCCGCCTGGCCTACGACATGGGCTGGTACTTCCCGGCCATCCGCACCATCAGCCAGGCACAGTACTGGGACGACCTGGACGTACGCTTCCCCATGCCCCATCGCGAGCAACTGGTGCGCGCAGCGAAGAGCCGTGATATCCACTCCAGCTGGGTATTTGCCATCACCCGCCAGGAAAGCGCCTTTATGGCCGATGCCAAATCCCAGGTCGGTGCCATGGGCCTGATGCAGCTGATGCCAGCCACCGCCAAGGAAACCGCCAGGCGCTTCGGCATTCCGCTGTCATCGCCGCAGCTGGCCTACCGTCCCGAAGTCAATATCCAGCTGGGCGCGGCCTACCTCAGTCAGATCTACGGCCAGTTCAACGGCAACCGCGTGCTCGCCTCCGCCGCCTACAACGCCGGCCCCGGTCGCGTACGCCAGTGGCTACGAGGGGCGGATCACCTGTCCTATGACGTGTGGATCGAGAACATCCCGTTCGATGAGACCCGCCAGTACGTGCAGAACGTGCTGTCCTACTCGGTGATCTACGGCGAGAAGCTCAACGCACCACAACCGCTGGTGGCCTGGCACGAGCGTTACTTCGATCAGTAACGGCTAATAAACAGGCACGCTCAACAGCAACTGCTGAGCGTGCATTACCCGCTCTACTCCAGCACCTGCACCGGCATATCCAGCGCCAGCCGCCCTTCGCCGCAGGCGATCAGGTTCTGGCCGAAATACACCTCGCCCTCACGCTCACGGTAGGTTTTCAGGGTGGTCAGCGGCTCACGATCGGCACTGCGCTCGCCGGTCTGCGGGTCGAGGGTGGTCATGATGCAGCGCGAGCAACCCTTGACCACCCGCAACTCCAGCTCACCGATACGGATACGCTTCCAGCCGTCCTCGGCATAGGGCTCACTGCCGGTCACCACCAGGTTCGGGCGGAAACGCAGCATCTCCAGCGGCCGGCCGACCCGCGCCGACAGATCGTCGAGCGAAGCCTGGCCGATCAGCAGCAAGGGAAAACCATCGGCAAAGGCCACCTTGTCGCCCACCTCGGCATAAGCGGTATCGACCTGCCGCGCATGCGCAACAGGCACCTGCACCAGGCGGCAGACGCGACCGAGCAACTGGCTCAGCCACAGCGCCGCGGCCTCGCCGGCATCGGGCACCTGCAGGCTGTCGCGCCAGATGGTGACGCCGCGCAGCTCGGCGCGCTGATTAGGCAGCGCCACCCTCAGTTCGGACATCCCCGGGGCATTGAGCAGCAGCTGCTCAGTGCCCTGCCAACGCGCCTGCAACTGGCTCATCTGCGGCAACAGACGCTGGGTCAGGAAGCGCCCGGTCGCGGCATCGACTACCATCCAGCGACGGTCACCCACCACGCCCAGGGCATCCAGGTCAGTTTCCTTCAGGGATTCGCCCGCGGCAGACTTCAATGGATATCGGTACAACCCGGAGAGATACATGAACCCGCGTTCCTTCTGGAAAAACGCTCTTATACGAGTAACCCGCCGCGCCCACAAGCCAACCTTGGTGTTAGCCCTGGCTTGGTTGCTGGCTGCCTGCAGTGGTAGCCCGGCAGAAAACCTGGGCATCCATGACGGTCGCCTGACTCCCTGCCCGGACTCACCCAACTGCGTCAACAGCCAGGCCAGCGACCCCAGGCACGCGATAGCCCCCCTGCCGCTCAAGGGCTCGGCGCAAGCCACCCAGGCGCTGCTCAAGCAACTGCTCGCCAGCGAACCGCGAACGCGCCTGGTGGAGGAAAGCCCGGGTTATCTGCGCGCGGAATTCAGCAGCAAGCTGATGCGCTTTGTCGACGATGTGGAGTTTATGATCGGCGCGACCGCCGTCGATGTACGCTCGGCGTCGCGCCTGGGCTATGCGGATTTCGACGTCAATCGCGAGCGTATCGAGCGGCTACGCCAGCGCCTCGGCGAGTAGCGCGCCTGCGCCCCGGCTTACGCCTCCGGGTGCAGCAACGCCAAACGCTCGTGCACCACATCCACCAGCTTGTCGGGCTGGAACTTGGAGAGAAAGTTATTGCAGCCGACCTTCTTCACCATGGCCTCGTTGAAGCTGCCGGACAGCGAGGTGTGCAGCACCACATAAAGATCCTTGAGACGCGGATCATTGCGGATCTCGGTGGTTAGGCGATAGCCGTCCATCTCCGGCATTTCCGCATCGGTGATCACCATCAGCAGTTTTTCATGCACATCGACCCCGGCATCGGCCCAGCTCTTCAGCAGGTTCAGGGCACGCAGGCCGTCGCTCGCGGCATGGCAGCGAACATCCAGTTGCGCCATGGTGCCCTTGAGCTGACTCATGGCCACGCTGGAGTCGTCCACCAGCAGCACCTCACGGCCGCGGGCAAACTCCAGCAGCGGATCGGCGAGTTTTTCCGGGGACACCTTGGTGCTCATCGGGGTGATTTCCGCCAGCACCTTTTCCACGTCGATCACTTCGACGATCTGGTCTTCGACCTTGGTGATCGCGGTCAGGTAATGCTGACGGCCGGCCCCACCCGGCGGCGGCAGGATGGATTCCCAGTTGAGGTTGAGAATGCGCTCGACGCCGCCCACCAGAAACGCCTGTACTGAGCGGTTGTACTCGGTAACGATGATGGTGCTGCGCTCATCGGGGACGATGGGACGCATGCCGATGGCCTGGGACAGATCGATCACCGGCAGGGTCTGCCCGCGCAGGTTGACCACCCCACAGACAAAGCGGTGACGCTGCGGCATCAGGGTCAGCTTGGGCATCTGCAGGACTTCCTGCACCTTGAACACGTTGATCGCAAACAACTGCCGACCCGCCAGGCGGAACATGAGAATTTCCAGGCGATTCTCACCCACCAGCTGGGTGCGTTGATTCACTGAGTCGAGAATGCCGGCCATCATGCGCTCCTGTTAACGTATCGGTTTAGCCTAGCTGAAATAGCCATAGCCTGATGTATCGGCCTCCTGCCGCGCATCTGAAGGCAGATAGCGCGGAGCCATCATGCGACAAGCGCAGCGCCGAGGCCAGTCAGACGGCATTAGCCGCCCTGCCTACTCCTCCAGCAGCGGCGAGTTTTCCGGCAGATGCACACGCAAGGCTGCCGGCATTGCCGCAAAACGCAGCTTGCGACTCTCCATCGGCTCGCCATCCAGGTTGAGATCCAACCCCTCCGGGGCCTCGACCTCCAGCCAGGGCAGCCGCGCGCTCAGGGCCACGCTCTGCAAGCCATTGATACCGCCCGACAGCAGCGTGCCCAGGGTGCCGACCACATCGGCCGCCGCCGGCACGATGCAGACATCCAGCAGGCCATCGTTGACCCGTGCCTGCGGGCACAGCACGTGCCCGCCGCCAGCCTGACGGCCATTGCCGATGCCGAGGGCGAGAAACTCGCCTTCCCACTGAAAATCCGGCCCGGTAAAGCGGCCAAACGACGACTGCACTTCGGCAAAACGGGTCAGGCCCGTCAGAAAGTACGCCGCGCCGCCGAGTACACGCTTGAGATCGTCCGAGGTATTGGCAGTGACGTTGGAACCAAAACCGCCAGTGGCCATATTGAGAAACACCTGGCCGTCGACTTCACCCAGGTCAATCGGCTGCGCTGGCGTATCCAAGAGCGCCAGGGCAATTCGCGGCTCAAGGCCAATCCCCGCCGCGTGGGCAAAGTCGTTGGCCGTGCCCAACGGCAATAGCGCCAGGCTGGCCTTGGTTTTTGCCAGTGCCATGGCTTCGGCCACATCACGCAGGGTGCCATCACCGCCGCCGGCGATCAGGGTCGGGTAACCGGCCTGCAGCGCCTCATTGACCAGACGCTGGGCATCACCAGCCTCCCAGGTCACCCGCACATCCAGCTGCCAGCCCTCCTCACGACGCTCCTGCACGGCAGCACGCACCTCGGCATTGAGGGCTTGCTTGCCATGCAGAATCAGCAGCGCTTTACGTTCTTGCATTCCCGGCATCCTTTTCGCGCCTTAGATAAAGGCTCGGCAACATGATGTGAGGCTGTATACGCTTGCGACAGGCCCACAGAAACATCAACAAAACAGATCATTAAGCTCAATATTTACGTATTTTTAATCGTATTAATTTATTGGATCATCTGTTCATCGCCAATGAACACCGCCGCTGCAAGCCGGTGTTCCTCAATTAGGATACGCAGATGATCGAAGTACGCCCCTTCGCCGAACTCGGCGGTGCCCATCACGGCTGGCTGAATGCCCGTCATCACTTTTCCTTTGCCGAATACTATGACCCGGCGCGTATGAGCTGGGGGCCATTGCGGGTCTGGAACGATGATGAGATCGCGCCGCACACGGGCTTTCCAACCCATCCGCACCGCGATATGGAAATCATCACCTATGTACGCCAAGGGGCCATCACCCACAAGGACAACCTGGGTAACCATGGCCGTACCGAAGCCGGTGATGTGCAGGTCATGAGCGCCGGAACCGGGATTGCCCACAGTGAATACAACCTGGAAGACACCACCACCAAGATCTTCCAGATCTGGATTCAGCCCAACCAGTCGGGCCTGCCGCCGTCCTGGGGAGCCAAGCCGTTTCCCAAGGGTGAACGCGCCGGGGCCTTTGTCACCCTGGCCAGCGGCTTTGCCGAAGACCAGGACGCCCTGTCGATCCGCAGCAATGCGCGGATGGCCGCCGCCACCCTGCAAGCCGGTCAGAGCACCGAGTACCCGATTGGCGCTGCGCGCCGTGCTTATCTGGTAGCCGCCAGCGGTAGTATCGAGGTCAACGGCGTCAGCGCCCAGGCTCGCGATGGTGTGGCCATTAGCGATGTCGAGGTGATTCGGGTGACGGCACTCGAAGACAGCGAAATCATCCTGGTGGATGTGGCCTGACCCACCGTGATGGCTTAGCCCGTAGGATGGGTCGGGCCGCGCAGGTTAGCCGAAGGCGTGGCCCACCGATATGACGATGGGTATCGCTGCGCGATACCCATCCTACGCTGGATAGCCGGTGATCTTGCGAATGCTCTGATACAGCGGCTTGAGCTGCTTGTACATGCGTTGATAGACCTGGGTATACAGCTGCTGATAGGTGCGCTGCGCCTCGGGATTGGGCTCGAACACCCGGCCGACCCGGGTCATGGCGGCAATCGCCGTGGGGTAGTCGGGGTACAAGCCCAGCCCTACCGCGCAATTGATCGCCGCGCCCAGGCCGCTGGTTTCATACAGATGCGGGCGCTCGGCCGGCAGGCCGAAGATATCGGCAGTCAACTGCATCGCCGCATCGCTTTGCGAGCCGCCACCGGATACGCGCAAGCGGGTGATACGGGTACCCGAGCGTTTCTCGATCCTCTCCTTGCCCTGGCGCAGGGCATAGGCCAGTCCTTCCAGAATCGCCCGGTAGATATGCGCACGGGTGTGCACGTCGCCAAAACCGATGATCGAGCCCTTGGCCTCCAGCCCCGGCTCGCGGATGCCCGGCGACCAGTAGGGTTGCAGCATCAGGCCCATGGAGCCGGCGGGTACGCTGTTGACCAGCTCATCGAACAGCGCCTCGGGCTCCACGCCCAGCTCCTTGGCCCTCTGCATCTCGCGCAGGCCGAATTCCTGCTTGAACCAGCTGACCATCCAGAAACCGCGATAGATCATCACCTCGGTGTTGAAGTGATCGGGAATCGCCGAGGGGTATGGCGGAATCAGCGGGATGGTTTCCAGGTACTGGCTGCGGGTGGTGTTGATCGTCGCCGTGGTGCCATAGGACAGACAGGCCGTGCTCGCCTCCACACCGCCAGCGCCGAGTACCTCGCAGGCCTTGTCGGCACCGGCGGCAATCAGCGGCAGACCCTCGGGAATGCCGGTATGGCGGCTGGCTGCCGCGCTGATATGCCCCAGCAGCTCGCCCGGCTTGCACAGCTCCGGAAACTGCTCGCGGCGCACCGGCATGGCCTGCCATTTCCAGTCACCGGGCTTGGCCCACTGCAGGCGCTTGTAGTCGAACGGCAGGTAGGCCACGCAGCTGGTCAGCGAGTCGACAAATTTGCCGCACAGGCGATGGGTGAGAAAACCCGAGAGCAGCAGCACCTTGTGGGTATTGGCCCAGATCTCCGGCTGGTTCTGCGCGATCCAGTTGACCTCGGCCTGGGCACGAAAATGATCCACCGTAGCCTGCAAACCCGCGAGTTTGAACAGCCAGCCCCAGGGCCCGCTGATCCGTCCCTCGACCTTGGCCTGGCGCTGATCGAGCCAGAGCATCGCCGGGCGCAGGGGCTGACCTTGCTGGTCAACATTGATCAGGGTGCCGCGCTGGGTGGTGAGCGACACGCCCTTGATCAGGCTGCGGTCGATATCCACCTGCTGCCACAGCTGCGCGCAGGCCTGGCCCAGGCTGGCCCAGTAATACTCGGGGTCCTGCTCGGCCCAACCGGGCTGTTTGGAGTAATAGGCCTCAAGCTCCACCTTGCCCTTGGCGAGCAGATTGCCCTGAAGATCGAACAGCAGCGCCCGGATACTTTGGGTGCCATTGTCGATGGCCAGCAGGTAGTTTTTCTCGCTCAAGACATCATCCTTAGCGCTATGCAAACTCTGTAGGGTACGCCATGCGCACCGCCTTTCATCCCGGTACGCACGGCGTACCCTAGTGTTGTGGCAGGCTGTAGCAGCGCGCCCACAACGCCAGGTAATCCGCTTCTTCCAGCTGCCAGCGCGCATCACTCCAACCAAGGCGGGCCTGACACAACGCGCGAATACGCGGCAGTTCGGCAGCCGCGCCGAGCGCCAGCAGCAGACCCAGGCGGGTACGGCGCAGCAGCAGATCATCCAGGTGCAGCACCAGCTCCTGCTCGGCGGCCCAGGCCAGTTCGGCCCAGAGCGTATCCGTACCCGCCACCTGCTCGACACCTAGCTCATCGACCAGCGCCAGCAGCTGCGGCAGCGCCCGGCCATAACGGCCGATCAGTCGCTTCTGCTGAGCGGGGCTTAGGGTTGGCATTGGTTGGCTGGGGACCGCTGCAAAGGTCGCCGCGCCTTGATCATCCACAGTACGCCCCACAAAAGGCGCACAGGCCCGCAGCACTTCCAGCGCCAATAGACGGAAAGTAGTCAGCTTGCCGCCGGCCAGGGTCACGCAGCCGGGCTCGACCCACAGCGCATGCTCACGCTTCTCATCCGAAGGCTTGCGCCCTTCGCTGCCATCCGTGACCACCGGGCGCACGCCGGCCCAGGTCGAGAGTACATCCGCCTCTTTGATCTGCGCAGCAGGGAACTGCTGAGCGCAGGCCGCCAGCAGATACTCCACTTCATCCGGGCTGATTCGCGCTTCCTCGGCCAACGGTGCCGGGTGATCCAGATCGGTGGTGCCGATTACCGTCGCACCTTCCCAGGGGAAGACAAATACCGGGCGCTTGTCAGCCGCGTGCATAAAGCTGAACGCATGGGCCACCGGCAGACGCCAGGCAGGCAGCAGCAGATGGCTGCCACGCTGCGGACGGATATGCTCTAGCCCAGTCTTGTGCCGTAACTGATCGGCCCAGGCACCTGTGGCCTGAGCCACGGCGCGGGTATTAAAGCCGTAGCGCAAGCCGGTTTCGCCGTCTTCGGCGAGCAGGCCGGTGACTCGCCCGTCCTCACGCAGCAGCTCGACCACGCGCATGCCATTGAGCGCTTCGCCACCTTCGGCGCGAGCCTCACCCAGCACTCGCTGCACCAGCCGCGCATCATCGGTCACTGCATCGAAGAACCGCGTACCGCCCAGCAGGCCGTCTTCCTTGAGACCCGGAGCCAGATAACGCAGCTGCTGCAAAGGGTAGTACAGATGGTTGCGCTTGCCGGCCAGAGCGTCGTACAGCGCCAGCAAGCTGCCGAATACCTTGGGGCCAGGGAAGCCGCCCTGGTAATGGGCCATGATAAAACTCAAGGGGTCGACCAGCCCCGGCGCTTCCTGCAGCAGACGCTGGCGCTCGCGCACCGAATCCCGGGTCAGCGCCAGCTGGCCCTTGGCGATATAACGCAGCCCGCCGTGGACCATTTTCGAGGAACGGCTGGAAGTGCCCCAGGCGAAGTCGCGCTGCTCCAGCAGCAGGCACTTCCAGCCACGCCGCGCTGCTTCACGCAGAATCCCGGCACCGCTGATACCGCCACCCACGACTATCAGATCCCAGTCGCGTGCGGCCAGTTCGGGCAAGGCCAGTTCGCGCCAGGCGGCGTTCCAGTTGCTCATCATCAGTCCTGAATCAACACGCCAGGGGCTAGGCGCTGCTCAGGGTCGAAATGGCCGGCCAGTGCCTTGAGTGTGGCCATGCCCAGTTCGCCCTTCTCCACCGGCAGATAAGGTGCGTGATCGCGACCCACACCGTGCTGATGGCTGATGGTGCCGCGGTTGCCTGCGATGGTCAGGCTGGCGGCGTGCTTGAGCTTCTGCCAGCGCGCCATGGCCTCGGCGTAGCTATTGCCAGGGCGGAACACGTAGGTGGTGTAAATGCTCGAGCCTTGGTTGTAGACGTGGGACAGGTGGGTGAACACATGCACCTGCTCGCCCTCCTCACTCAGCCCGTTGCGCAGGCTGGTCTCGACCTTGTCCAGCAGGCTGTCGACGTTGCTCCAGTCGGTGGCGGTTTCCAGGGTGTCCACCGCATAACCGGCGGCCCACAGGCCGTGGCGCAGGTAGGGGAAACGGAAGCGGTTTTCCGCCCACTTCTTGCCCAGCAGGGTGCCGGTAAACACGCCGTCAAAGCTCTTCAGCAGCTTCTTCGCCTGTTTCAGCGAGGCGGCGTTCTGCGCACGGCTACCGGTGACGCCGAAGGTCAGCATGCATTTGCCCTCGCGTGCGCCGCGCAGGGCCAGGTATTTCTCCAGCCAGGCGATCTGCTGCGGATGACCGGCCAGGGCCAGTTGAGTCTTGGTTTCGATGGCGTTGGACAGGCGCAACATCGACAGTGGCACCCGCGCCTGGGCCAGACTGCGGATGGCGTTCAGCGCCTGCTGCCAGTTGGGCAGGAACACCGCGTAGAAGTTTTCCTGCTCGGCCAGGCGGGTGATGCGCACCTTGACCTCGGAAATGATGCCGAAGCGCCCTTCCGAACCCATCAGGATTTCCCGCAGGTCAGGCCCAGCGGCGGAAGCCGGGAAAGTCGGAATGTCCAGGGTGCCGGCGAAAGTCTCGACCTTGCCGCCGGCGAACAGTTGCTCGATGCGCCCGTAGCGCAGCGACTGCTGGCCGCTGGAGCGGCTGGCGACCCAACCGCCGAGGGTCGAAAGCTCCCAGGATTGTGGAAAGTGGCCGAGGGTGTAGCCCTGGGCGCGCAACTGGCTTTCCACCTGCGGGCCACTGGCACCGGGGCCGAAGGTGGCGATCAGGCTGTCGTGGTCGATCTCGATCAGCTTGCCCATGCGCTCAAGCGACAGGGTCAGCACCGGCTTGCGGCCGGCCTGCGGGTTGATATGCCCGGCCACCGAGGTGCCGCCGCCATAGGGGATCACGATCAGATCCTGCTGACTGGCCCAGGCCAGCAACTCGCGGATCTGCGCGGCGCTTTCCGGATAAGCCACGCCATCGGGGAACACACCAAAATCGCCGGAACGCATCGCCAGCCAGTCCGGCAGACTCTGGCCACGGGCGTGGCGCACGCGATCTTCAGCATTCAGACAGATCAGCGGATGGGCCAACAGACGCGAGGCCGGCACCTGCGCCAGCACCTGTTCCAGACTGGCATCGGCAAGCAGCTGGCCAGGCCCGACCAGTTCGGCCAGAAAAGCCTCGCCATGGGCCGGCAGTTCCACCACTGTTGCTTCATCACCCCAGCCGTTCCAACGTCGCATCTGCATCTCCCGGATATTTCAGTCACCCTCGATGGCTGCCTATACTAGCTGGCCTCTTCAGGGCGTCACTGTCGTATCGAGCCAGGCGTTATCGCCAATCAAGACATTCAGAATAAGAACAGTTCATGGAAAACCTCGGCTACACCTCCGTCCCCTCCCTGCTCAAGTACCTGCGCCACGCCGAGCAATTGGGTCTGGATATCGACCAGGCGTTGGCAGCCGTAGGCCTCAAGGCCGAGGACCTGGCTGACAACGGCAAGCGCATCCCCAGCGAAACCCATGAGCGCCTGCTCGCCCATCTGCTGCGCGTATCCGGTGACCCGCTGTTCGGCCTGCACTGCGCGCGTTTTGTGCAGCCAGGCTCCTGGAGCGTACTGGGCTATATCACCATGAACTGCGCAACCCTCGGTGAGGCCATAAGCCGCATCGTGCCTTACGAGAAACTGGTGGGGGATATGGGTGTTAGCCGGGTCGAGGCCGGCGCAGACCACGTTCGCCTGATCTGGACCTGTCGTCATCAGGCTGAGCCGATCCGCCGGCACATGGTGGAGAACGTACTGGCTTCGTGGTTGCTGTATGCGCGCTGGATCTCCGACTCAGACAGCTCGCCGCGGGAGGTATGGTTCGAGCACGCCTTGCCTGAAAGTGTCGATATTGCCGAGTACCAGGCGATTTTCGGCTGCCCGATCCGCTTCGAGCAGAGCTGCAATGCGCTGATCGTGCCGTTGGAATACCTCACAGTGCCGCTGCGCCAGGCCGATGCCAACCTGCTGCGCACTCTGGAAGAACACGCCCTGACCCTGATGGCCGGACTGGACGACAACGAGCCGCTGCCACAACGGGTAAAGAACGCCTTACGCCTGCTGCTCAAGGATGGTTTGCCGCGCAAGGAGCGGGTGGCAGAGAAATTCAATATGACGGTGCGCACCCTGCAGCGCCACCTGCAACTGGCCGGCACCAGCTACCAGCAGATTCTCGATGAGCTGCGCCAGGAACTGGCCGAGCACTACCTGCTGCGCAGCGACCTGGCGATTCAGGATATCGCCAGCTACCTGGGCTTTACCGAGTCGCGCTCCTTCCACCGCAGCTTCAAGACCTGGACCGGGCAGACTCCGGGAGAATTTCGCGAGAGCAAGCGCAATAGTTAACACCATGAGCTTTGGGGTTGGTGGATGGGTAAAGCGTCATCCACCCTACCTCAGACCCACCCTACGCGGCGCTAGCCGAGGATTTCGCTTAGCGGGATAAACCTAAGGCTATCGCCCTCGGCCAGCGTGGTGTTTTCCAACACTTCAGCAAATCCCTCGGCCCAGGCGGCGCTGCGCAGCACCCCGGAGCTCTGGTTCGGATAAGGCACCACCCGGCCGTTTTCCAGACGCGCGCGCAGGTATTCGCGGCGTTTGCCGGCCTTGTTCCAAGCGAAACCGGCGGGCATCGGAAAACCCAGCGGTTCGACTCGCTGCACGCCCAGGCGACGCAGCAGATAAGGCCGCGCGAGCAAGCCGAAAGTCACCAGGGTCGAGGCCGGATTGCCCGGCAGGCCAATCACCGGCACGCCGCGAAACTGTCCGCAGGTCAGCGGCTTGCCCGGCTTGATCGCCAGCTTCCACAGCGCCAGCTCGCCCTCTTCACGCAGGGCCATGCCGAGAAAATCCGCCTCGCCCACCGACACACCGCCGGTGGAGAGAATCAGGTCGACGTCGCTCAACGCGCCCAGCGCAGCGCGGGTTAGTTCCAGGTCATCGAGCAGAATGCCGCCGTCCACTACTTCGCAGCCCAGACGCTGCAGCCAGGCGATCAGCAAACGGCGATTGCTGTTGTAGATCTGCCCGGGGCCCAGCGGCTGGCCGGGCTCGACCAACTCATCGCCAGTCGACAACACGGCCACGCGCGGCCGCCGACGCACCGTCAACTCGGCGCACCCCAGGGATGCAGCCAGGCCCAGTTCGATCGGGCCCAGACGGGTACCGGCCGGCAATACGCTATCGCCGCTACGGGTTTCCTGGCCCTGAGCGCGCACGTTCTGCCCCAGTTTGAGCGGCTCGCTAAAGGCAACGCGGCCATCCTCGCCGAGCACAGCGTTTTCCTGCATTTCCACGGTATCGGCGCCGGCTGGCAAGGGCGCGCCGGTAAAGATCCGCGCACAGGTGCCGGGCTGTAACGGCTGCGGCGCACTGCCGGCCTGGATACGCTGGCTGACGACCAGGGGCTCGCCGTTCCAATCGGCCAGGCGCAGGGCGTAACCGTCCATGGCGCTGTTGTCCCAAGGCGGCAGATCCAGCTCGGCAAGTAACGGCGCGGCCAATACCCGGCCAGCCGCGTCACTCAGGTTGACCCGCTCGGTTTCGACAATGGCGCTGGCCTCGGCCTGCGCCAGCAAGCGCGCCAACGCTGTCTCGACGGGCATCAGCCCGGGCTGGTCACAGCCGCTCATCCACGACTCTCGCAGACGGCCACCGCTTTGAGATGTGGAACGAAATTGCACGGGCGATGACGGTTATCCAACTGCTCGCCGAGGATGCCATCCCAGGCGGTGCGACAGGCGTTGGTCGAGCCCGGCAGGCAACACACCAGGGTGCCATTGGCCAGGCCAGCCAGAGCGCGGGACTGCACAGTCGAGGTGCCTATATCCGCCACGGAAATCTGTCGGAACAGCTCGCCAAAACCGTCGACCTGCTTGTCCAGCAGGCAGGCCACCGCTTCCGGGGTGCTGTCGCGGCCGGTGAAGCCGGTGCCGCCGGTGATCAGCACCACCTGCACCTGATCATCGGCAATCCAGGTGGCGACCTGGGCGCGAATCTTGTACAGATCGTCCTTGAGCAAAACCCGTGCGGCGAGCTGGTGACCGGCGGCCTGCAGGCGGTCGACAAACAGCTGGCCGGAGGTGTCGGTGTCCAGGTTGCGGGTGTCGCTGACAGTCAACACCGCGATATTCAAAGGCACGAAATGTGCCTCGGCCTTGTGGTTCATGGCAGGCTTCCAGTTATGGGCGATAATGCTCGCCGTTATATCACAGGCCCATCCCCGGAGGCTCCGTCATGCCCGCTCCCGTTACCCTGCCCAGCTGTTCCGTCCTCTTGCTGGCCGGCGGCCGCGGACAACGCATGGGCGGTGCCGACAAGGGCCTGATCGACTGGCAAGGCCGCCCGCTGATTGCCTGGCTGCACGAGCTGGTGCGACCGCTGACCGATGATCTGCTTATCTCCTGCAACCGCAACGCCGAGCGCTATGCCTCCTACGCCGACCGCCTGATCGAGGATGACGACAAGGACTTTCCGGGCCCCTTGGCGGGTATCCGCGCCGGCCTCAAGGTGGCCCGCCACCCCTGGCTACTGGTACTGCCCTGCGATGTCCCCAGAATCGACCGGGAACTGCTCCAGGCCCTGCTCAGCCAAGCGGGCGAACAGCCGGTGGTGGTGCGCCAGGGGGGCTATCTGGAGCCATTGTTCAGCCTGATCCCCAGTGCACTTTCCCCGGCCCTGGAGCGGGCCTGGCAAGCCGGCGAACGCAGCCCGCAGCGCTGGCTGCGCAGCCTCGCCATAGCGACGGTCGATTGCCCGGCAGACGATCCGCGGCTGGCCAACCTGAACACGCCTGAATTACTTGAATCCGCGCGCCGTAGTTGATGTATAAGCCTCGCTAGGGAACTTGGCCGATCAGGTCTCGTCTCACGAATGTGCAAAGCCCTATTAACCAAGGAGATTCACATGACACTGCGCACTGTTCCGGCACTAATGCTCGCCCTCGGCCTGGCCACTCTGGCGGGTTGTGCATCGCCTTCGGTGATCACGTTGAACGATGGCCGCGAAATCCAGACAGTCGATGCTCCCGACTACGATTCCACCTCCGGCTTCTACGAGTTTGAACAACTCGACGGCAAACGCGCCAAGGTCAACAAGGACCAGGTTCGTACGGTCAAGGAATTGTAATTAGCGGCTGCAGTCAGGCGTGTCTATGCCGTCATGGCGTGCCGCCTGATCCCCGCAGAGCCCTCGACGGCTCAAAAAAAACGCGCCTAACCCCTTGTGCAACAAAACTTTTTGAGTACAATCTCGAATTATTCGGAGTGTAGCGCAGCTTGGTAGCGCGTCTCGTTCGGGACGAGAAGGTCGCAGGTTCGAATCCTGTCTCTCCGACCAATTCCCAGTTCTTTCCAGCGTGCGATACGCAGTCAGAACGCACAAAAAAGCCCGCAGATAGCGGGCTTTTTTGTGGCCGCTGGAAAGCTAGTTCAGGCTGGAAAAGGCACGCACCAGGGCTTTGCTCAGGTCGACGGTGGAGAACTTGGTCAGTACATCATTGGCTCCCACCGCCCGGGCTTTTTCGGTGTTCATGGTGCTATCCAGCGAGGTGTGCAGCAGCACATAGGTCTGGCCAATATCCGCCTGCTTGCGGATCGCACGCACCAGGTCGTAGCCATCCATCTCCGGCATCTCGATATCCGAAACCAGCACCTCGATCGGCCGCCCCGCCTCGTGCTCAGCCAGCAACAGCTGCAGCGCACTGGCGGCGCTTCTGACCATCTGGCAGTCCAGCTCCAGCTTGCGCAGGGTGATCATGCTTTGCTGCAGGGCCACATGAGAGTCGTCCACGACCAGTACTCGGCGACCCCTGAGCAGATTGCGCTCGGCCTCCGATAGCAGTTGCTCATCAAGCTCCTCGACAACCACCGGGGCCAGTTCGTGCAGCACCTTCTCGATATCGAGAATCTGCACGATCTTGCCGTCGATCTGGGTCACCCCGGTGATAAACGCCTTGCTCCCGGAGCCAGCGGGCGGTGGACGCACATCACGGGTCGAACACTGGACGATACGTTCGACACTCTGCACATGCAGGCCCTGACGCGAGCGGCTGAGTTCGGTGACGATCAGGCAGCCATCGCGACTGTCGCTGACGCCCTGCTCGCCGATTGCCCGGGCCAGGTCGATCACGGTCAGAGCCGAGCCGCGCAAGGTCGCTACCCCACGCACATGCGGGTGGCGACTGGGAAGTTTGGTCAAGACCGGACAGGGAATGATTTCCTGAACCTTGAGCAGGTTGATTCCCAACAAGCGGCCACTGTGCAGCCGAAACAACAGCAGCGACAAGGCATCCCCCAGCACCATGCTCATGCTTCTTTATCCTTTGACTATGAGTTATCAAGCACTGGAACAGGCAGGCTCAGCGCAGAAATTCGACAATCTGTTCGGCTTCGAATGGCCAGTTCAACTCGGCACCGGTGTCGCTACGGCGCAGCACCGGGATGCGCAACGCGTAGTGTTCAACCCAGTCCGGGTGTTCGACGATATCGACCAGCTCGACCAGCAAACCGTGCTCGACGAACGGCATCAGTAACGCCTCCGCCACCTCACACAGGTGGCAGCCAAGGGTACCGAACAATTGACATTCCGGAAGCATCTGCACGCCTCGATCATTCACTAAGGGCTCAGTCTAGCACTGCCCGCACGACCATCGGCTCGATCCTTAGTCGCAGCCATCAGACCTCGGTATTTTTTCCGGCGGCGGGCTGGGGCTCATCAAGCAGAGGCTGCAAGCCTTCGAGCAGACGGCTGTTGAGGCGCTCGGCTTTTTCCAGACGCTTGTCATCAAAACGCTCATCCAGAGAAAAACCACCCTTGAGCAGGTCGAGCAGACTGCCTTTGCCGTCCTCGCTCACCTGATTGGCACTGCGCAGCGCCTCCAGCAGGCTCTGGGCGTAATCAAGCAGACTGGCATTGACCGCGCTTGCGGCCTGACCACCCTGCTCGGCGACTGCACTGTAGGCATCGGTGGCCTGGCGAATACTGGTCTGGGTCAACCGCAGGGACATGGAGGCCAACTGCTCGCCATCCAGATCCAGGGCCATGGCCCGGTCGAAGGCCCCCGACAGATCGCCGGAATAGAACTTGTTGGACAGCTCCTGCACCTGGCCGAAGAGTTTCTCCAGGGCCGCACGCTCCTGCTCGTCAAGTTCACCTTCGACGCTGACCTGCCAGGCCCCGATCTGCAGGCTCCCCGATTGGCTGCTGGCGACCACCGCACTGCTGTTGCCATTACTCGCCGCGGCAATGCTGTTCTGCGACCAGCTGGCCGAGGCCTGGGCGATGGAAATACGCAAACGGTCGCCATCGCGGGTCGTGACCGCTAGCTCGAAGGTTTGCGCCTGGGCGCTCAAGCGTTCGCTATAGGCCGCCACTGCCGTGGTGCCGCCTTCCGCTGGGGCGGACGGATTGAAACGCTGATCCAGGCTGGCAAAGCCATCCTGAATACGCTGGTAGGTGTCGTCGATATCGCTCGCCACCTTGCCCTGCAGCACGCCCATGCCATCAAGGATCTGCCGCGCTTCGGCAAAGCCCTTTTCCACGCCACTGCGGGCCTGGTCGAGAAGCTTTTGCAGCTTGCCGGTATCGGCACCGCCGGCTTGCTCGCTGTGCAGGCGCTGCTCGATAAAGCCGATGATGCGCCCGGCGACTTTCTCCGGACTGTAGTCCTCGGCCTTGATTCCCATGCCACCCGGCGGCAACCCCAGGCGCTCGGCCAGACGGTTGGCCAGCACCGCATTGGCATCAGCGACAGTGCGCACGACCGGCTGGGTACTGCTGGAGGATGGGCGTGTGGCAGAGGATGACGGCGAGGCCAGGGGGTTCATGGCAAATTACCTAGGCGGAGTATCTGAATGGTTGACGGCTGCAATAAGTGGAACTTTAGCTCCGGGGTAAAGCGCCCGATCAACGGTAATCTGGCGCACAAACAGCGCACAGCGACTGCGCGGTCGCTTTCAGCGCGCAAGGTGCGCGGCGGGCCGACCAAAGTCTAAGGGTCAAGCCGCCTTGCCCGTGTTTTATTGCGTTTTGCTGTAATAGATCGGCCAAAAGCCGACCCGCACACATGAGGAGCTAACAATAATGAGTCAATCTCACCTCGCCCGCGCTGTGGCACTCGCCGCACTGGGCACCTGCATGACCCTGCCGTCACTGGCCCAGGCTGAATTTATCAAGGACAGCAAAGCCAGCCTGGAACTGCGGAACTTCTATATGAACCGCGACCTGCGCAGCACCACATCGGCGCAGCAGTCCAAGCGCGAAGAATGGGCCCAGGGTTTTATCTTCAAAGCCGAGTCGGGCTTTACCGAAGGCACCGTGGGCTTCGGCCTGGATGCCTACGCCGGCCTGGGTCTGAAACTCGACTCCTCTGACGAGCGAGCCGGTACCAACCTGCTGCCGAACGGGTTTGGCAACGAGGGGCCGGACGAGTATTCCGAAGCCACTGCTGCGGCCAAGGTGCGCCTGTCCAAGACCGTCGGCAAGATTGGCGGCCTGATGCCCAAGACACCTATCGTCTCTTCCGGTGATTCGCGCCTGCTGCCACAAGTCTTCAACGGTGCGATGCTCACTTCCCAAGAGATCGCCGGCCTGACCCTCAACGGCGGCCAGCTGCGCGAAGTGAATTTCCGCAACTCCACCGACAGCCAGGACATCACCGCGAGCAACGTTGGCGGCGCGAGCGACCGCTACAACTTCGCCGGCGGCGACTACAAGTTCAATGGCGGTAACACCACGGTCGGCCTGTGGTACGGCGAACTGGATGATATCTACGACCAGAAGCTGTACAACCTGATCCACATACAGCCTATCGGCGACTGGAAGCTGGGGGCCAACCTGGCCTACTTCGACTCCCAGGACAACGGCAGCAAGCTCGGTGGCGACCTGGACAACGACCTGACCTCGGTTAACCTCTGGGCCGGCACCGGTGCCCACACCTTCCGCCTGGGTTACCAGAAGGTCGGCGGCGACAACGCCTTCCCCTTCCTGGCTGAAACCGACCCCTACATCGTCAATTACATCCAGATCCTCGATTTCACCCGCAAGGACGAGAAATCCTGGCAGGCGCGCTATGACGTCAACTTCGCCACCTATGGTGTACCCGGCCTGAATGCCTTCGTACGCTATGTGACCGGCGACGGCTTCGATGGCGTCGGCGGCAGTGATGGCAAGGAATGGGAACGCGACCTGGATATCAGCTACACTATCCAGGAAGGCACCTTCAAGAACCTGGCCTTGCGCTGGCGTAACGCGATGGTGCGCTCCAATGCCAGCATCGGCGACCTCGACGAGAACCGTCTGATTGTCAGCTACACCCTGCCGCTGCTTTAACTGCCGGCCACAACCGTAAATAGAAAGGCCCGGACATTGTCCGGGCCTTTTGCGTTGCGCGCCTCGGTCAGTCCTGGCTGAGCGAACCGATCTTATGCACCGACAGGTCGGCACCGTAGTATTCCTCTTCCTGGGTCAGGCGGATGCCGATCGACACCTTGAGTACGCCATACACCAGGAAACCACCCAGCAGCGCCACCACCACGCCCAGCGCGGTGCCGATAAACTGGCTGGCCAGGCTGACGCCGCCCAGGCCACCGAGCGCCTGCTGACCGAAGATGCCACAGGCGATGCCGCCCCACACGCCACACAGGCCGTGCAGCGGCCAGACGCCGAGCACATCGTCGATCTTCCATTTGACCTGGGTCGCGGTAAACGCCCAGACGAACAGCGCACCGGCAATCGCGCCGGTCGCCAGTGCACCGACCGGATGCATCAGATCGGAACCGGCACACACCGCCACCAGACCGGCCAACGGGCCGTTGTGCAGGAAGCCCGGGTCATTGCGCCCGACCAGCAAGGCCGCCACCGTACCACCGACCATCGCCATCAGGGTGTTGACCGCCACCAGGCCACTGACGCTGCCCAGGGTCTGCGCGCTCATCACGTTAAAGCCGAACCAGCCGATGATCAGGATCCACGAGCCCAGGGCCAGAAACGGAATATTCGACGGGGCAAACGCCACCAGGCGACCATCGCGATAGCGACCATCGCGCCGGCCCAGCAGAATCACCGCGCCCAAGGCCAGCCAGCCGCCCACCGCATGCACCACCACCGAGCCGGCAAAATCATGGAAGGCCGCACCGTATTGCGCTTCGAGCCAGGCCTGTACGCCATAGTTGCCGTTCCAGATCATGCCCTCGAAGAATGGGTAGATGAAGGCGACGATCAGCAACGTGGCGCAAAGCTGCGGGCCGAACTTGGCGCGCTCGGCAATGCCGCCGGAAATGATCGCCGGAATCGCCGCAGCGAACGTCAGCAGGAAGAAGAACTTCACCAGACCATAGCCGTGGCCCTCGGTCAGCACACTGGCCGGCTCCAGGAAGGACACCCCATAGGCGATCCAGTAGCCGACAAAGAAGTAGGCCAGGGCCGAAACGGCAAAGTCGGAGATGATCTTCGACAGGGCATTGACCTGGTTCTTCTGCCTGACCGTGCCGACCTCAAGGAAGGCGAAGCCGGCGTGCATGGCCAGTACCATTACGGCACCGAGCAGGATAAACAGGGTATTAGAGCCGTGAATCAGGGTTTCCACAGCACTGTTGATGTTTTCCATCGGCAAAGAAAACTCCGTTGCGGAAAAAGCACCAAAGAGGATCATTTACGGCAAAAACGCACCATATAGCAGCACAAACTGCACATAAGGTCAGTCTTCAGCCTCGGGCAAGGCACCAAAATGACACTTTGCCAGATCAGCTTTCAGGCACTAAATCCATAGTTATTAATGGGTTATTGATGCACCACGGCGTCCAGGCCAACCCCTGCAGAGCCCCATAAAGGCGCACATCTGCAAGAAAGCGCACCAACGCAATGCAAGCGCTATACCAGCCCTGGCTTCAGCTGGAGCGCACAATTAAAGAAGGAACCCTGGTCCCACAAAGGACTCGAACCCCCTACACTGAACTGACAAGTCAAAGGAGAGACACCATGGCCCGTAAAAACCCTGTATCCAGCCAAGACCAGTTACTGGAAGAGTTTCAGGCACTGGTTCGCGACACCGAGCAACTGCTGCAGCACTCGGCCAGCCTGGCCGGCGAGCAGGCGGAAGAGCTGCGCGAGCAGATCCGCAGCAGCCTCGGCCGCGCCCGTACCACCCTGCACAACGCCGAAGGTGCCCTGCTTGAGCGCGGCAAGGCCGCCGTGCAAGCCACCGAAGGCTATGTCCAGACCCATCCCTGGCAGACCCTGGGGGTTGCCGCCGCCATCGGCCTGCTGTTGGGCATGCTGATTTCGCGACGCTGATCGAGAATACATATGCAAGAAACACCGTCACCCCCAAGCCGCGGTGCCGCACCGCGGCGCTTTGCCGGTGCCCTGCTGGGTCTTCTGCAGGGCCATGTGGCCCTGTTCGGCGAAGAACTCAAAGAGCAGCAGAGCCATACCCTGAGCCTGCTGGTGCTGGTCAGCCTGAGTCTGGCCTTCGCCTTTCTGTTGCTGCTGGGTCTGTCGACTGCGCTGCTGATCGTCTTCTGGGAAAGTCACCGGCTTACGGTGATCGCGCTGCTCTGCGCCTTCTACGCCCTGGGTCTGCTGGCCTGCCTGTTTGGCCTTCTGCTGCGTGTACGTAACGCCCCAGCCCCCTTCGCCGCCAGCCTGGAAGAGCTGGCCCGTGACCGCGAGCAACTGCTGCCATGAGCCTAACCGACCTGCCCGCCAAAGCCTCGCGCCGCGACCTGCGCAAAGCTATGCTGCGCATGCGCCTGGAGATGCACCGCCAGGAGCTGCGCCATGAAACCCTGGTGATGCTGCAACCGCTGCGCCAGGCGCAGTACTTCACGCAGCACTGGCGCGAAGAGCTGGGAAAAAGCAATGCACCACTTTGGGTCGCAGGCGGTGCCTTGCTCCTGGCCACTCTCGGCGTGCGTCAGGGTAATTGGCGACGCTGGCTGCGCATCGCCCTGGTCGCCTTTCCCCTGCTCAGACGCAACCCACCCCGCCCGCCGAGCCGGGCCACGGGCACAGACGACGCGGCCTGAGCCCCGTCCAACAGCATCCGAGCGCAAAGCCCTGACAGCCGCTGCCGCCCGCAGCACACAGAGCACTCTGCCATCAGCCTGGCAGCAATATTGCTAAGGTAATGCCGGTGCCATCTATCGGGGCACTGCGCTGCCTTAAGGATGTGCTTGGTGTTCGACGGTCAACCAGTCGCTGTCTTCCAACCCTTTATCGACACCGCCACCGGCCGCATCGCTGGGGTCGAGGCACTGGCGCGCTTGCGCAACGAAGACGGCCAGCTGCATTCCGCCGGCCCCTTGTTCAGCGACCCGAAAACGCCGCCGGCAGCCTTGCGGCGCCTGGATCGCGCCGTGCGCGAGCAAGCCCTGGAGCGCTTTCATGAAGCCCCCCAGGACTGGTTTCTCAGCCTGAATATTTCCCCCCGCTGGATCAGCCAGCTGCGGCCCGGGCAACCCTTGCCCAGCCTCAAGCAACTGCAGCGTAGCGGTATAGACCCGGCGCGTATTGTCTTTGAAATCACCGAACTGGGCGGGGCCACCCTGCGCCTGCCGCGGGTGGTCGAGCGCTATCGCGAGGCCGGCGCACGCATCGCCATCGACGACTTTGGCGCGGGCTATTCCCAGCTTGACCGGGTACTGGCCCTGCAGCCAGATATCCTCAAGCTGGACATGCGCCTGTTCCAGCAAGCCGCCCGCGGCGGCCCGAGCAGCGAGGTGGTCAAGGCCCTGGCACAGATGGCAGAAAAGACCGGCTGCTGGATCATCGCCGAAGGGGTGGAAACCGAAGCCGAGCTGGACTTCGCCCTGGAATGCGGCGCGCGCTATGTACAGGGCTATCTGTTCGCCAAACCCGAAGAGACTTTTTTCAGCAGCAATGCCTTCGTCAAACGCTTCGCCCAGCTGCGCGACCACTACGTGCAACAGAAGCTTGCCGAGCGCGCCCGCCTGATGACCCTGCGCCAGCAACTGAGCGAATTGATGAACAGCTTCAAACAGTGGGTGGAAAACGGCTCACCGGACCACCTGCTGCCACTGCCACAGGCCTATCCCTGGCTGCTGCGCATCTATCAATGCGACCGCCACGGCACCCAGCTCACCGCCAATCTGGAGTGGCGCGACAGCGCCTGGCAAAGCGACGCACGCTATGTCGGGCATAACTGGTCGTGGCGGCCCTACTTCTACCAGCTGCTCGCCGAAGGCTGGGACGAGCGCCGACTGATTCTTTCCAGCACCTACCGCGACGCCACAACCAACCAGTACTGCCTGACCGCCGGGCAATTTATCGAAAATGGCAAACGCCTGCTGCTGATGGACATCGACGCCGCAGGCTTCTGACCCGGGGCACGCAGAAAAACCCTGACAATTCAACGAGCCACTTGCAGCCGCCCCGCCGAACCCCGAAGCTAGGGCCCAGACGTTTCCGTAGGGCAGCTCGATAGCGCCCCAACAAGCCACCCGATGGCGAGGACATGCTTTGGATTGGCAAACCCTGCTCAACCGCGAACGCCTTGGCAAGCCGACACACAGCGCCGATGAACTGGGCCGCACGCCCTTTCACAAAGACCACGACCGCATCATCTTCTCCGGCGCATTCCGCCGCCTGGGGCGCAAGACTCAGGTGCACCCGGTATCGAGCAACGATCATATCCATACCCGTCTGACCCACTCGCTGGAGGTAAGCTGCGTGGGCCGCTCTCTGGGCATGCGCGTCGGCGAAATGATCCGCGATGCCCTGCCGGCCTGGTGCGCGCCAAGCGACCTGGGCATGGTCGTGCAGTCCGCCTGCCTGGCCCACGACATCGGCAATCCTCCTTTTGGCCACTCCGGTGAAGACGCCATTCGCCACTGGTTTCAACAGGCCGCCGGACGCGGCTGGCTGGACAGCATGAGCGACGCCGAGCGTGGTGACTTTCTCAGTTTCGAGGGCAACGCCCAGGGCTTTCGCGTGCTCACCCAGCTGGAATACCACCAGTTCGACGGCGGTACCCGGCTGACCTACGCAACCCTTGGCACCTACCTGA
>Ga0209343_10001768_pt1 | contig 28696 bp, 32 predicted proteins | sample RifCSPlowO2_02_FD_184026 | JGI IMG/M metagenome (GOLD analysis project Ga0209343, IMG submission 184026) | Groundwater microbial communities from Rifle, Colorado - Rifle CSP2_plank lowO2_0.2 (SPAdes) (version 2) | ecosystem: Environmental > Aquatic > Deep subsurface > Groundwater | place... | reverse complement strand
CGGCAGGTATCGGTTCCATTATTCGCCGGCACTTTTCGCTGCCGAGCGGCATGTCGATGGAACCGGGAAGCGCCGGCACCCACTCAACATCAGCAGTTGCGCAGTACGCGACCGGGACCGATCTTTTTTTCAGAGGGGTAAATCTATGGCACAAGACTTCAAGAAACTCATGGCGAACGTATGTTCCCTGATCAATCTCGACCCGGCATCCGCGGTGATCGAGGGCGCGCCGTTCTATGTCAACGACGTGATGTTTACGCTGATTTTCGATGAGGCGGTCGATGCGCGGCGAATTTTTCTGTTTGCCCGGTTTGGCGATCTGCCGCCGGTCAACGGCGGCGCCGTGCTGGCCGCGCTGCTGCGAAATAATCATCTCGGGTTTCTGGGCGACGGCCCGGGCTTTTCGATTTCGCCGACCACCGGCAAGGTGACCTACTGCCGGCACCTGTTTCTCGAAAAGACCGACGCGCGTCAATTCGCCGATCTGCTGGTCTACCTTGCCGGCAAGGCGAATGAATGGCGCGAAACCTTCTTCCTGGAGACGGCTGCCGCAAAAGCGATGCCGCGTCATCAACCGATGTTGACGGCGCATCGCACGCTCAACTGACGTAGACTGCCGCGCCCGCATGGCGCAGCGCCAGCCGCTGTTTCGGGTGCGGCGGCATCCTCTCCCTCGATCCCTCTCCACAAGTGGAGAGGGAAGCTATTTGCAAGGCGATACCGTTACGCCACCATAAAGGTGGTCCAGAGACAGGCGAAGGGCATGCCCTTCGAAACCCCTGCTGCACCATCCCGCCACGCCCAAAGGAAGTCCCCTTGGGGGGCGACCGCCGAATGACCTAACTTATTTCTGCACGGGCCCGTATGACATTCATTGATGCGGCACAAGCTGCTCGACAAGCGCCTTGAAATTTCATTGCCTCATCGCCAATCCGGCAAACGAAAATACGTAAAAAAAGCGAGCCTCGACATCGTCAAGGCTCGCCGTATTTTTCTTGAATAGCTGTCGGCGATTGCTTATTACACCTTAACGCCAGGGTGGTGCAATGACGTGGGGGTCGGGCGTTGCACCGCCGCATGGTCGCGTTGCCACGAATCCATGCCTTTCGCCGAATCCGGGCTTCGCACCAAAGGTGCCGCCTTTGTCGGCGGCTCGCCTCCTATCCGATGGTCGTTGACGGACTTCGAAGGCGGCTCGCCTCCTATCGATTGTTGGTTGTTGGCGGACTTCGAATACATCGCGCCTCCCATCGCCGCTGCGCCTCCTATTGCCGCTGCGCCTCCCAAGCCGTTGAAGAAATTCGAAAAGAAATCGCTCGCGGATTTCATTTGATCTCCCATCCACTTAAAGAAGTCGCTACTCTCTTGCTTCTGCGCGTCAATCTCCGCCAATCTTATCCTCTCCTCCGATGCCTGAAGATTCTCTGCCGATGCCGCCTGCGTTTTGGCCAGTCTCTCTTCTGTGTTGTTATCGCTCTTATTACCTGCAAAATCCATGACGTGTTTTATGGCGCCCATGATGATCTCCTTAATGTCGATGAAAAATCAATGCGCTGTTCGCGTTCGCGAAAGTCACATGCTGCAGTGTGCAACTCCCATGAGTGGAGTTCATCCGCTGATTGGTTCCGTCGTATTCGACTCTGTATCGTTCTGTTCGGCCGAACCGGCTTCATGAGGGCGGACGGCGCCGTTCGCCACCGCGCGCGCGAGACGTTCACGTCGCGCAACGAGGCGTTCAAACAAGCACCTGGTAGAGCGGTAATACACCACTTCGTCGTAGCGGCCGACCATTTCCCAGCCGCTGCGTTCGGAGAAACGCAGGCACGTCTTGTTGTTTTCAAGAATGCTCGCATAGATTGGGTCGGCATGCGAAAACGCCCACGCCAGTACCTCGGCATAGACCAGCGACCATTTGCCGTGATATTCCGGCAGCATCGAGATATGAATGAAGCCGTCGTCCATGTAGGCGCCGCCGATGCATACGCCGTCGATGGCCATGCCGATCGAGGGCAGGTTGGAACGCTGTTGAATGAAATATTCCCGTGACCAGATTTCGCGAACTTCCGGCGTGTAGCTTGCCTGTTCCGCCTGGTACATGACCTCGTGATCGGCCTCGTCGACGATGTACATCTTTCCCATTTCATTCTCCTCGCAGGTTATGCAATTAACGGGTCAGGACACTAGTGGTCATCAAAAGTCTTTTGACAATCAAAGGTTGGGCATCGAGCTCCCCTCTCCCGCGGGCGGGAGGGGTTGGGGGGTGGAGCAGGGGTTTCAGACGGCATGCCGTCTGCCTGCGTAACGATGTCCGCATGCAAGCGGACATGCGCACTGCAAGTGAGGGAGATTGAAAGAGCCGAGCATTTACAACATCCCTCATCCCCGACCCTTCTCCCGCTCGCGGGAGAAGGGGGCAAGACGCGCCATGAAACGATTTCCCGATGACATAAAGTTCTGGACACCCTCCCAACTGAGAGAGAGTGAACTGCAAGTGCTCCGGTATTTTGTCAAAAAACTTTTGTATACCCACCAAGTGCGCCGGCGTCATGGGTATATGTGAACTCTTCCGCGCGCAAGTTCCATCGGCCTGAACACCGTGCCGTTGACGCCACGTTTTCACGAAAGCGTCTGTCGCTTCGCAAGCGCCCTGGGTTCCATCGCGGCGCGGCATGTCGGCGGCATATTCCTCAACAATTCTCAATGTCTCACCAATGTTCACCGATCCGGTTTCCGGGATTTTTTAGCTGCTATCTTGCAATCGCGGTACTACAGAAGCACGACAACGTGACGCGGCGAACCGTATTGAGATGGCCGGAATATTTGAATTCTATGGGGGAGTTTCATGGTGCCTTTTGCAGTCGCGTTAACCGAACATATATCTTCCGAAGCTGCAGCGCCAGGCGCTGCCGTCGACATCAACCAGCTATTTCGCGAGCATCAGCACCACCTGCTGCGCTTCGTGCGCCGCTATTTGCGCAATAGCGAGGACGCGGAAGACGTGGTGCAAAATACGTTTCTGGAAGCCATGCGCTGTGCGGACCGGTTCTCCGGACTGTCCAAGCCGTCAACCTGGCTGTTCGGCATTGCGCTCAACCTGGCGCGCAACCAGGTGCGCCGCAATTGCAGCGACATCCTGGAAAAAATGGATGAGAGCATCATGGAACAGATCGCCGACTACGACGCCAATCCCGCCACGATGATCGAACTGCGTCAGATCGCCGATCAAGTGAGCCTGCTCCTGGACAGTTTTCCCGCCAAGATTCGCGAGACATTTGAAGCCGTGTTCGATGGCGAATCCACGTATGAGGAAGCCGCCGTGCAAATGCAGGTTCCCATCGGCACCATACGGTCTCGGGTATCGCGCGTGCGGGCGACGGTGCGCTCCCGCTTCGAATGATTTCAGTCTGATTTGACGGCGCGCCGGCGAGCCTCCGCAAACCACGCCGCCGCCAGGTCGGCGGTGTCCAGGATCGTATCCATGACGCTGCGTTCGTCGGGCAGTTCCGCGATCGGCATCTTGCGCACCACGACGTAGCGGCCTTCGTCGGCATGCCACAGGCATTCGCCGTTTGGGACGATGGCAGACGTCGCCGGCGAATGCGGCGAGTAATCCAGTTGCTCGTCCCGTGGCAAGAGGGCCGTGATCGACAAGCAGGCCGCACCCTCGGCCACCGACAAGGAGGTCGCGGTGAAGACGTCGCCAAACTGCAGTTCGACTACGGGCGCGATGTGCGATTGAGGATCCTGGCCGATGAGTTCGGCAAGCTCCCGCAGGAACCGCTTCACATCCGCCGCGGATCCGTCAAGTGCATTCGTGTTGTCTGGTTCGTCAGTTTGCAAAATCGATGCCTCAGGTCGCGCTGGCACTATGCCGGCGTCCGTTGGCCGCCGAGAGACAGGCCCTATTTTAATTTTATTCGTAATAGCTGTTTGAAAGAATTTCTCAAAAATGTTCATCATGATGTTTACTGTTGCGCGAGACCTTATGTCGCGGCGCGGGATGTGGCGGTTCCATTACGGGAAAGATCGTCATGGATGGCGGTGGCGTGCGGCATCGTTGTATGTAAAATTTGTGAACATCTGGAACCATTCGTTCCGTCGGCGTTACTTATGTCCAGGGACTGCAGTGGGTTCAATGGCGCTGCAGTCGCCTATTTAATTTATCTACGAGGAGATTAGAATGGGTGCAATGGCGGGAGTAGCAGCACAGGCAGCAATGTCAGCACAAAACCAGATGGCGGCGATTGCCACGGCCAAGATCAAGGCCGATGAAGCCCGCACCATGGCCTTGGTGAACTCTTTCATGGCCGGGGTGGCCGAGCTCGCGACGATCAACAAGGAATTTAATCAGATCGCGCGCCAAGCGATCTAGAGTGTGGGTAGTGCGTGTCAACTACCTACTAAATTCTCAATAGGTCCTTTCCTCAAAAAACAGGAGTTGAACGCGATTCGCGTCGCGTTCCATTTCCCTGGCAGTCGATTCGGTGCGACCGGCCATGCGCGGACAGTGTGACGGTCCGGCATGCACATCGCGTTTTTCAGCACACGCATTTCCTTTATCGGAGGTTCCACCATGTACCCCACTAATGCCGCGCTCGGCAATCTGTCCCAGCAGGGATCAAGAAGTCCCATGAATTCAGCCGACGCCTCACATGCGAGAGAGCTGGAAGAAGTCAAGAAAGAGTCGATGGAACATGTGTTATTTGCATCGGCGCAAAGCCTGGCTTTGGCAAAATTGAAAGTCTATAGCGCCATGGCCAAAACCATAAACGACCAGCAATAACCACCCATGCCCTCCTTGCTACCGGAGTTCCTGCAATCGTCTGCGCCGGAGTTGACCTTCCTGCGTCATATGGAGGAGGGCATGGATCGAGCCCGGCAGCGCACAGTGCGCAGGACGCTGGCGGGCCGCCATTCTCAGGCGCCGGTATTTCGCCCGCTTCTGCTTGGCTACAATGGCGCGGCCAATACAGGGGCGGATGTTCGCGTGATAGAAATGCTGCGGCAGTTCCGGCGCATCTTCGGGCATGTCCAGTTCGAACCGGTCCTTCTGGCATCGGGTACGCATTTCGATCATGCGCAATTCGAGCCGCTCCGGAAGCTGCATGACACCGCCTATTTCCCCGACTTCCTGTCCGAGTCGATCGAGGACTATACCGGCGTTATCGCGTGCGAGGGGTCGATGTTCACCTCCACCTTTTCCGACAGTCTCACCGGCATGTTTGCCGGCGGCATGGGACATGCCGCCGCACTGGGCCATCTCAGCGTCGGTTACGGGGCCGAGGCGGCTTCGATGACGGCTCCGCTGGAAAAATTTGTCAAGTCGGCGTGCGGCAAATCATTGATCGTCGCCAGGAATAGCGACTCGCTGCGCAAATTGCAAAAGCTTGGCCTGCGGACCCGGCCCGGCGCCGATCCGGCGTGGAGTTTTGAGCCCGCCAAGCAAGCCGACCTGGCGATGCTGCGCCAGGCCGGGTGGAACGGCACGGACCGGGTCGCCGTGCTGTGCCCGATCAATCCGTTCTGCTGGCCCCTGGTCGTCGACATGAAAAGGGCGGCGGCGGCGATCCGGCATGGCGTGCGCGAAGAACGGCAGCACGACGCGATATCGTTTCATTCCTGGTCCGAAGAGGCGGCGCAAAAGTACGCAGCTTACCTGTCCGGATTCGCGCAACTGGCGCGATGGCTGCGGCAACGCGGCTATTTTCCGGTGCTGGTCGGCATGCAGGATATCGACAAGGCCAGTTGCGAGGACGTGAGCGGCTTGCTGGATGGCGCGTTGCCGGTATGCGTGCGCGGCAGCAACAGCATCGACGAGATTACCGGTGTGTTGCATCGGGCGGCGCTCATCGTCAGCTCGCGCTACCACGCGACGGTGATCGGCATGTCGGCCGGCACGCCATGCATCGGCGTCTCGATGGATAGCCGGATCGACCGCCTGTTTTCGGAAAACGAACTGGGCGACTGGCTGCTTCCCTGTCACGCGGAGCACCTCGGCGAAATGCTGATCGATCGCGCGGCGCGCATCGAACCATTTTCCGATGCGCTCACAGATCGATATGGACGCCTGGCCGCGCAACAGATTCGCGCATTCGGTCAGATGGGCCTCGACGTGATGCAGGAGGCGGCCGACACCTATGCCGACTTTCCGCCGAGTCCGCTACCCGACCGTTGGGATGCATACCTGCCGCCGTTGTCCGTCCGGGTCGAAAAACTGTTATGCCGATACAGTTCGGACGCCGTTGTCAACACTGAACGGTACGGATCATGACGCCCGCACCGGTCGATCGCGCGCAACGCATGCCGGCGCACGCGGCAGCGCCCGCGATCTGGGATTGGCGCTACGGCGTGGGCGACGACAAGACGCAGGCCCTGTACAAGAAAGCGGTTTCCGAACAATGGCAGGCGGATCATTTGAACTGGGCCTATGTGATCGATCCGGCGCGCGGCCTGCTTGATCCAGGCCGCGATACTTTCATCGATGCGGAATTTCTTCGTCCGTTGGGCGCCTCGCAACGCGAGGAGTTTGTGGCGCTCTGTGTGGCCGATACGCTGAGTCAGATTCTGCACGGCGAACAAGGCGCCTTGCTGGTCAGTTGCCAGCTCGCCCAAAGCTTGCCGGACAAGGATGCAAAACTGTTTGCCGCCGCGCAGGCGATGGATGAAGCGCGGCACATCGAAGTGTTCTCGCGCTACGTCCGGCGCCTGCGCCAAGTCTTTGCGCCGGCGGCGACCCTGTGCCGCGTGCTGGACAAGGTAGTGTCGGCGCGCCATTGGCAAGCGCAGCTGGTGGGCATGCAAATCATGGTCGAAGGTTTGGCGCTGGCCAATTTCTCGAAAGCGCGGGCGGCCACCAATTGCGATTTATTGCGGGACTTGCTGAAGTTCGTGATGCGCGACGAGGCACGCCATGTCGCCTTCGGCAATCACTACTTGAAAACCATTTTGAGCGACATGCATCCCGACGATCGCGCCGAGGTGGAGGATTTTGCCGTCGAGATGGTCAAGGCATACCGGGGGTGGGGGCGCGACCCGGAAGACATGGCCGGCATTTTCGCCAATTTGATCCAGGTCGGCGTCGATCCCCTGGATTACCTTGCGCGGCTCAAAGCCAATCTCGCCGCCAACGGTTCCATCGACCTCGCGCCAAAAATGATGCAAGGGCTTGAGGCCATCATCATGCCGGGACTGAAACGCGTTGGCCTGATCACGGATCGCGTCCGTCATTGCTATCTCGCCGACGAACTCGATTCGGCTGCCGATGCGCGCACCCTGGAAGATCTCGAAAAAAGTCTGCTTGCATGAGCAGCGGCACTGTCAAGCTGTTCCGAAGCCCCCGGCGCGACTGAAAGCAGGCGCGCGGCCGCCACATTGATTTTTTTGAGGTGCACGATGAGAGAATTCGAACCGAGCCGCACTGCCATGACCGTTGCCATGCTGCGCGCCGCGCATCAGATCATGGATACGCCCAGAGTCTTCGAAGACGATTTGGCGGTCAGTATCCTCGGCGAACATGCGCAACCGATGCTGCGATCCCTGATTGGCGCCGCCGACGATGAAATTGAATCCATCTCGCTGCGCGCATTTCTGGCCGCGCGCAGCCGCCATGCGGAGGACTGTATCGCGCGCGCGGTGCAAGGCGGAATCGAGCAGTGCATCATCCTCGGCGCCGGCCTCGATACCTTTGCCTATCGGTGTACGGATGCGCGATTGCGCATTTTTGAAGTCGATCATCCCGCGACCCAGGCCTGGAAACGAACCCGTCTTCTTGGCGAAAATATTCCCGTGCCGGCATCGCTGGCATTTGTGCCTGTCGATTTTGCGCAAACCTCGCTGGAACAGGAATTGATCAAGGCCGGTTGGGACGCCGCCAGGCCAAGCGTCATTTCCTGGCTGGGCGTGGTGCAGTACCTGACGCGCGATACGACGATGAAGATGCTTGCGTTTGTTGCATCGATGCCGCCCGGCAGCGAGATCGTGTTCGACTATGCGATCTCTCCGGACTTGATGAACGCCGCGCAGAAAAAATATTTCGAGACTCTCCAACCGCGTCTGGCGGCCTCCGGGGAACCGCTCCAAACCTGCTTCGATCCGGCGGCGCTGGTCGCGGCGCTGGAAGCGCTTGGATTCGGCGCGGTCGAAGATGTCGCGCCGGACCGGTTGAACGCATTGTATTTTCGCGGGCGCGCGGATGGGTTGCGAACAATGACAACGATCAGTCACATTATCCGGGCGCGCGTCTAATCAAAAGGCTCTGCTCATCAAGAGCAGATGCCGCAAGCCCCGGTCCGCCGGCCTCAAGCGCTGAGCGCCCGGTTTCCGGCCTTCGTGAAAAGTTCGATATTGTCCTCGAACGAACTGCGCGCCGGCACGCGGACTTCCAGCACATGCAATCCGCCGGCGGCGACGCTTTGCCGCAGGGCTGACGCCAATCGGGTTTCGTCTTGCGCCAGATGGTAAGGCAGCCGAAAGCATCTGGCGGCAGCTTCGATATCGATGCTCGACGTATTGCGTATCGTGCTCTCATAGCCCGGCAACCCGGAGGCGGGAAGCAGGTCGAAGATCGCGCCGCCGCCGTTGTTCATGACGCAAATGCAGCCATTGACCTGCTTGCTGCCGCAAAATGTCAGCGCCGTAAGATCGTGGATGAAGGCGAGATCGCCCAGCAGCAGCAATCCCGGTTGTTGCGTGCCGATCAGTTCGCCGATGAAGGCCCCGAGCGTTCCGTCTATGCCATTGACGCCGCGGTTGCTGAACGCGCGCTGGCGGCGCTGGTTCGGTTCGGTGCACAAGTCGCCATTCCGGATCGACATCGAATTGGCCAAATGGAAAAAATCGAAATGATCGGCGTTGCAGATCATGCTTGCCGCCTTGAGTTCGCCCCATGGCCGCGCGGCGAGGATGTCGCGGCGCCTGCGGGCAGTCTCGGCGCACGCGCCTTGCCAGCAGTGCAGCCATGACGGATCGCCGGGTCCGAGCAGAGCGGCCAGCATTGCCAGATCCTGCCCGGTGGGGCGAATCAATTGTTGACAGCCGGGATGCAGATAATCGCGTTCCACCGCGTGCGGGGTAATCTTGATCGTGGCGCAGGGATTGTCCAGCAGGTACTGCTGGACAATGACCAGGGTCGGTTCCAGGCCGAGCCGGATCACCAATTGCGGTGGCGCGGTACGTACGCCAGGCACCGCGGCCAAGGCATCGAATGGCGTCACCAGATTGGCGACCTCGGGCCGTCTCAAGCCGCTGGCGGCATCGGCCAGGACCGGGAAGCCCACGGCTTTGGCAAACCGGTCCACTTCTTCATTGGATAGCGGACATTCAGGGCCGGCCACGATCAAGCCGCGCAGTCCGGGCCGCAGATCGAGTACGCTGCTCAGCGCGTCGATGGCCGCATGATGCGGCGGCGTCCGCGGGAAAGGCAGCATGGGCGCGAAAGCGCCGGATGCATTCTTGCGCCCGCTCAATGCAAGCGATGACAGCGGCGGCATCCGCCAGCCGGCCGCAACCTCGGTCGAATCGTGCACCCCTTGCAGCGGGATGTTGATATGGACAATGCCGCGCGTCTCCGGATCGATCGCATGGGCGACCGCGGCACTGACGCTTTCGCGCAACCGGAGGATGGCCTGCTCGTCGGGTTGCGGGTCCGGCAGGTCGACGTTGGCCGCGACGAAAGCCTGGCACGCGCCGATGTGATCGGTCATCTGGCCATACCCGGCATTGCGCAAATAGCGCGGCCGATCGCAGGTCAGCAGAATGAGCGGGACATGCAGCGCTTGCGCTTCGGTCAGCGCGGGCACGAGATTGGCGACCGCGGACCCCGAGGTCGTCACGATCACCACCGGCCGGCCGGTGCTGCGCGCCAGGCCCAGCGCGACGAAGCTGGCGCTGCGTTCATCCGTATAGGGAATCGCATGACTGAATGCGGGATGTTGCGACACGGCCAGGCACAAGGCGATGGAACGTCCGCCCACGCAAAGGACGGCGTCTCGCACTCCCGTGGCCAACACTTCTTCCAGAATGCAGCGCAGCCAAAAAGCGTTCAGGTTGCGGTCGGATGTCATGTCGAGTGCGTCGTCCGGCGTGGGCATGGCTATTTCTTTTTCGAGAACCGCATGCGCAGCAGGTGTTCGGCGCGGGTCTGGACGCTGGCCGTGCGCACAGCTTCCGGTGCGGCAAGCGCCGCGCGCCACGGCGTCAACTGGTTCAACAGATTTTCGAGCGGCATCGCGGCTTGCGACCAGTCGCGCACATGGTGCAGCCATTGCGTCAGGACCAGGCTGTTTCCATCGGACGTCTGCCCCAGGCCGGCATCGAAATCGATCGCGCTGGAAAAGCCCTGTTGCAAGGCGCGCTGAAGCTGATCCGGCGTGTACGAGTGGGTCAGGTACGCGCCGAGTTCCGCGCCGTCCGGATGTATTCGCAGATAGACGGATTCGCCGTCGATGATGACCGGTTCATCCAGCGGCTGTGTTTGCAGCCACTGCGCGAGTTCTCCATCGCTGAGCATGGCCGTTACTTGGTCTCGTTCAACACGGTCTTCAGCGGCTTTTCATGCAGTTTGAACTGTGCCTGCATTGCCTGATGGGTAACCGAACGTTGCTCCAGCAGCTTCGAGAACAACGCCGGGTCCGGATTCTCGCCGTTCGCATGACTTTCCATGAAATCATTGATCCCGTTCTGCTGATCGGTGAATTTGTTATCGAGGCGGCGCAGCGCAAAAAACGCGTGGCTACCCTGGGTGGAAATATCGGACATGGCATTTTCTCCGTAAGGATGGATTCGAAAACATCGCGTTGCATTGATGTCCCTGCTACATGAGTAGCAGGGACGGGACGTTAGTTCGGATGTGCATCGGATTTCTTTGATGGCGGCATCCGGTTCGTGCAGCGGATCAGAGTGCGCTGGTTGCGATGCTATTTCCTTTTTTGAGTATTTCGTTCATTTCCTGTATTCCGGTTTGCATGGACGCGATCAGCTCCATCGTGCGCGCCTCGTTCGCCTTGATCTGTGCAGTCAGAAGCGCTGTCTGCTGATTGAGATTGGCCAGTTCCTGTTGGTCCTCCATCATCTTGCGCTGGAGATCCCTCTGCTCTTGCATGAACGTGGCGTCGGGTCCTGGGGTGGGGCCGCTTGGCGGCAGACGCGGGGTCGGGCTATCTTTCGAATTCAACGCCTTCGTGCGCGCATCGATCTCCTTGAGCTCCGCTGTCTTTCGATCGTGCTGGGCCTGTTGGTCCTTCGTCATCTGCCGCAGCAAATCCACCTGCTTTTGTATGAACGCGGCGCTTCGTGGTTGTCGATTCCGTCCGGAAAGATGGATTGGCTTCGCATCCTTCCCCTCCTGCGACGCATCCAGCTGCGTGCTACCTGGCAAATCGACGTCAGGTCGCGGATTTAACTCTTCTCGGAATTTTGCTGCTAACCTTTTTTCAGATGGGTTAGTCTGCGGCATTTTCATTCGTGACTGGGCGTCCTGCAGCCCTTCCGCCGTGTTCTCGCTACCATTATTGTTCAGTTTTTGTTGAGGTGGTGGCAAGCCATCATGCGGCCCTACCACCACTGCATCCTCATCGGAATTTTGATTGCTTTTGGTGTCAGACACCAGGTCCGTAGATGATTGGTGTTCGGACTGGCGAGTGTTTTTCTGTGCCTTGCCCGAGTCCAATTCCTCGAGCGCCGGCGCTTGTTCGATCTCGAATGTCGACCCTTTTACATCACCGGCTTCTGACTTCAACTTCAAATTCGCCAACAACTCTTGCAAGACCAGCCGCATCCTTTCCCCGCGGATAAGTTGACCTGGTAGCGGGCCGTCATGCGGCGTTTCCACGTTTTCTGCCGTAGCGGGTTCCGGCAGGCCTGGAATCTGCTGTTGCAAAACAGGCTCATTTGTTGCACCGGTACGTAGGTCGATCGGCATAGTCCCTCCCCGTTAATCAAAAAATTCATGCAAGTGAACGAGCTGCGGCGGATTATCCGCACGCATCGCCATCACCTGCGCAAGTGCAACACCGCGCCGCGTCATTGCGCGCCCGGATTTGCCGCGGCATTCCCCGCCGCGCGCGTCAATGCCGCCTTCAGCGCCGTTACCGCGGCGCTGAAGTCCACGCACCATAGCCCATGGCTCGCCTCAAGCCGGCACATGCCGCGCGACAATGATGGATCGGGTTTGACGTCCCATTCGACGGCCGGCAAAAGATCCGCGTCGTCCGGATGCACGCGCAACAGCGGATCGACCAGCCGCGGCGGCGCTTCGAGCAGCACGCGTTTGAGCGCAGCCTCGATCCGTTCACGCGGGGTCGTTTCAATGACCAGCCGGTCGAACAGCCCCTGTGCCAGATCGAGCACCATCTCTTGCGCGCGATCCAGGAAGGTGGCGTGCGTCTGCTGCAGCGCCTGCAGCAATTGATCGGCGCGTTGCAGCGTTGCCTGCTCCGCCTGTTGCACCGCCTGTTGCGCGTCAACGCGCGCGTCCGCCAGTAGCGCATCGGCCTGGGCCTGGGCGCGCTGCATGATCTGATCCGCCGCCGCCCTGGCATCGGAGGTGACGGCCAGCGCGGCGATCCGCAGGATGCCGTGATCGGCGCGCAAATTGCGCTCGGGAGTCAATGCTTCAATGCAAAAATCGCTCATTGCCATCTCGCTTTCGGGGACAGGGAAGAAGACTCACGTGGCCAGTGCGGCATCGTCATGATCGGCGCGCGTGTAGCGATCGCTCTGGTCGCGTGACGCATCGGATGCCGCTTGCGCCGCCCGCATCGATTCAGCCCGATTGCGGCAGTGCTGCCAGCAGCGTTGCGCGCGTGTCGCGCAGGCGTCGAGCTTGAGTTCCATGGCGACTGCCTCGTGCCGCAGTCGATCGACCTTGTCCGCCAATGCGATCGGCAGCGTCAGCCGCAGGCGCCCCCATAAACCGGGGAATCCGTGTTCGAGACGGCGCGCCAGCTCGACCATACCTCGCACCTCGATCGATTCGCCGCCGTCATAACGAACATGACTGCAGCGCTGCAAGGGCTGCGTTGCGGCGATGCTGACGCACCACTTGCGGTCGGCGAACGGCAAGGCGCCGAGCACGGCTTGGTCATGGTCGCGTGCCGCCAGCAGGCCCGCAAACAGGCGCGCCGTCGCGATGAATTCGGTGCCGTCCGCGGTTGCGGCAATATGCCATGCCGGATCGAAGTGCAGCGGAATGTCGGGATCGATGCCGGCTTCGGCACACCAGAGCCGATAGCCGTCGCGCCGGCCCAACTGGTCGATTGCCGATGGCAGGCACGGCGTGCGGCCGGATGCATGGGCCCAGGGGGCAAACCACCAGTCAAGGAAGGTGGGCGGCAACATCGCTATTATCCGAGGTCATTCTGCGGCCGCGTCCGGACGCCGATGCCGGCATTTTCGTCGCGCGGCGGAAAGGCCGGCACCTTGCCGAGACGTTTCCTCATCGCGTCAGCCACTTTCGGACTGCGCATCGCCAGCGCCGATAACATCGCGATCAGGCAAGCGCCGGCAAACACGATCAATCCAAACAAGGTGCCGATCAGCAGATTGGCGGAGCCGGCCTGTACGTAAAACGGGCCGACGCTGGTCCACTCGACGCTGGGCCTGATGCTCTTTGTCGGCGTCGTTACCACCGAGACTTTGCTCAGCCCTTCTTCTCCCGACAGCCCGGGAATGCTGGAGGCGACCAGGTGACGTATGCGCGGGATGCTGGTGTCTTCATCAAACGGCTCGCGATATTTGACAAACACGGCGGCTGACGAGGGTTGAATCGGTTCCCCCGGCGCGATCCGCTCCGGCAACACCACGTGAACGCGGGCCGCCACGACATTGTCGAACTGTCCCAGGGTATTCTCCAGCTCTTGCGACAAGCCGTGGATGTAGCGGACCCGCTCTTCCAGCGGCGTCGAGATCATGCCTTCCTTCTTGAAGACCTGTCCCAGGCTGGACAGGCTCCTTCGCGGCAGGCCGGCCTCACGCATCACATCGGTCGCGCGTGAAATGTCCGTGTCCTTGACCGTCAGGGTGACGCCGTTCTTGCTGGTGAGCTTGGCCGCTTCAATGCCGTTGCGGTTCAAAATGGACACGATCTCGTTGGCGTCGCCGTCGTTGAGGCCGGTCTGCAAATTGACGGGGTTGTTGCATGCGCACAAGACGCCGACTACGCACCACAGGCAAAGACGCGTCAATGCATCGGCGGCACGCCCGAGGCTGGTCCCGGCTCGGCCGCTGCCGAAGAAGTTCAGAGTGCTCATGTTGGCGCCTTGACTCGTGCGGCTATTGCAGCTTGGTGAGTTGATCCAGCGACGAGGTTGCCTTGGATGCGGTCTTCGAAATGAATTGCACCCGCATCTGATAGTCGTGCAACGCCATCATGGCCTTCGTCAATTGCAGCGAGTCGCCGTTGCGAGTGGCCTGTTCCAGCATTTTCGATACGTTTTGCTGGTCTTTCTGGATCTCGCCGGCGAGGTTGTCGGCGCGCGTCATGATCTTGTCGCCAAGGGAGGCATTGTTCGGTCCGGCCTGCTTCGTTACGGCGCCTGTTGCGGCCTGCATGTGCCGCTCAAGCGCGGCGCGAAACTGGGCGCCGTCGCCGGGTTCGATCGACAATACGTCGAGTTTGAGTTTGCCTGGCTGCTGCGCGATGCCCGCTGTTGACGGGCCGGGGTTGGCGGCCAGGGGGACTACTGTGTTCATGTCGGCTCCTGATGAAGAACATTCAACGTGTCGGTATGCATGAGTCGCGCGCCACGGCGATGAGTTCCAATTTGCGCGCGGAAAGGCGACGGGCATGGGTGGAACTTTCAAGCCATTCGGCCCCGGTTCGTCATGCGTATTTATATTTGAGAAAGGATTGGAACCAAGCCTCGGCACGATCCACCTATAGATGGCGCATGAGCGCCGAAGCCGGCGGCAGTCGGAAATTCTATCAATCACGCAGTGGAGAAAACAATGGCAATCCCATCCGCAACACCTGCTACGAATGAGCCAGGCAAGGACGCAAAACACAACGTCACCATTACAGATATATTCCGAAATCTTCCTGATGAAAAATGCGTGGAAATGCAAACAGAACAGGGCTCGGTATTCTATTTTGAAAGCGCGTACGATCGCGATTCGGACACCACCATTGATACCGTGCGCGGCGCCGGAAAAGCTGAGAAGGTCTCCAGAAGCCTGGAGAAGGGAAATCGTACAGCCATCGTGATGGAGGCGTTGTTCAACGTGTTTCCGGCAAATGTGCCTATGCCGGCGTTTCAGTAAGCGTCAGGGGGAACGGCATGCGCAGCGGAACGCCTGTTTCGGCGTTCCCGCCAATTTCCGGCGGATGCGGCATGAGGCCTCAAGTCGATTCCCGGGAATGACCGAGGCAATTGCGAATCGACGGAAGAAAATCCGTGCCGAGAAAATTTGAAATCCATGCCCCCGGCAGGGCGGCGGTATTTTTCCTCAAGGTGATCCTGCTCTCATTCCGGTTCGGGAACGCAACGAAATCATCGTCGCTTCGCGCACCGGCCACGTCTCCGCCGAGACTTCCAGAAAGTGCTTTGAAGCGGCGAACCTGGAGCAGCGGCTGTTTCAATCCAATCAACAGACCGTCATGGCGGAATGCCTGATTCAATATGACGGGAAGTATGCGTCGTTGCGCAATGGCGATGACGGAAGCAAGCGGTAAATTCCGTAACGATGCGCCGCGACGCGCCATGGAACCCAGGTTTTACCCAATCCACTCATGCTTGTATGCAAGCAGAAGCGAACCGATCGTGGAAGCTGGTCCACGCAAATCGGCGGCAAAAAGCAATTTCAAAAGCGTAGCGTTTGGATGCAAGGGCATGTCGAACAAAGGAGATCTTGATGGATATCGAAATGCCGCCATGTGAAGTTGCCGGTTCCGATCGGCCCGGTCCCATTATTGAGCGTTCCATAATATATGACAGTCGGAACGCTCAATCCCTCTCCTGCAAGCGGGAGAGGGTGAGCGATTCCGCTATTGCCGGAAACCGGGCGGCGGACTATTGGCGCACGATGCGCTGGTTGAAGGTACTGATGATCGCGCTATCCGTGTTGTTCGCCGCCAATGCGCAGGCCCTCACCCCGCCAGGCTGGAAGGATAGCGGCTTCTCGATCAACGCCGACGGCATGACATTGCGCGAGGTGCTCAACGAGTTCGGTCTCACCTATGGCGTCCGCGTCACGATCAACGTGAAGAACAATAACGTCTTGAAGGGCCGCGTGAAGGCCGATACCGGGAGCGATTTCCTGGACCGTCTGATGCACTCGTACGATTTCCGCTGGTTCGTATATGACGGCACCTTGTATATCGTGCCGCGCAATGACAGTACGTCGGCTCGGCTGGAGGTGGGCGAGGATGCGGTGCAGGATGCCAAGGCGGCGATGATCGGCGTCGGCTTGTTCGACAGCAGGTTTGGCTGGGGCGAGTTGCCGGATGAAGGCGTGGTCCTGATTAACGGACCTCGCGAATATGTCAACCTTGCCCGCGAGGTGCTGATGCCGGAAAAAAAAGCGCCTGTACCGAAGGGTAAGCAGCTGATGGTGTTTCGCCTGAAATATGCGAGTGCGACCGATCGCGTGATCAATATCAGGGGACAAACGGAAACGATCGCCGGCCTCAAGACCATTTTGACAGGCTTGATCGGTTCGGAGCCTGCCGAAAAATCGACCGATGATCATGGAAAATTCGATGCGTCGAGCGAGAAGCGTTCGCGAACCGAGAAAAATGGCAGAGGCAGTGCGTATGAAACGAGTTCCAATGCACGCGCATCGACGCGGTCCCGAAATGATCGGGACGAATCGGACGAGCAAAATTCGCAATCCAGATCCAGAAAGTCCGTTCGTGCCGATCGCCCGCGTATTGATGCGGATGCCTCGCTCAATGCGATTATTGTTTATGACAACGGCAACAAGCGTGAAATGTATCAGTCCTTTATAACCGAGCTGGATATCGAGCCGCAGCAAATTGAAATCGAAGCCCTTATCGTCGATATCGATCGCAACAAATTGACGGACCTCGGTGTTGAATGGGGTATCAAGAGCGGCAATAAGGCCGTCCAGGTGAATGCGGGCACCTCGGACTCGCAAGGCGTGGATTTGCCGATCCCGGGCGCCACGATGCTGATCAGTAATGCGGCGCGATTCTATGCACGGCTGAAGGCGATGGAAAGCAACGGCGAAGCGCATGTACTGGCCAAACCGACTGTGCTCACGCTGGACAACGTCGCCGCGGTACTGGATCTGAGCCAGACTGCCTTTGTGCCATTGGTCGGCGAGAGGGTCGCCGAGCTGGCCAACGTTACCGTCGGCACCATGCTCAGGGTGGTGCCGCGGGTGGTGCGCGAAGGCAGCAATATACGCGTCCGGCTGGAGGTCGATATCGAAGATGGCGCACTGGGCGATGCCGTTCTCAAATCCACCGTCACCCGGTCGACCATCAGTACCCAGGCAATCATCGATCTGCAGCAAACGCTGATGATCGGCGGCTACCACTCCGAGTCGACATCGACCAACCTGCAGAAAGTACCGGTGCTGGGCGACGTCCCGCTATTCGGGGGGCTCTTTCGCAGCACGACCGAGTCGCAGAGCCGCCGCGAGCGCCTGTTCCTGATTACGCCGCGGCTCTCCGGCTCGACCGGTGTCAAGGCGTCCGAGCGCTCCAAGGCCGGCCGCGTGGCGCACGATGCCGCCACAGCCAATAATCAGAGATCCGGGAACCAACCGCAAAGGCCGGCGCCATCCATCAATGACAACGTGAATGCCGAAAGCACGCTTGGCAACGAATAAAATTGATTGGGCAAACGAAGGGCGTCGGAGCACGGTTCATTCGGATAGAACAGTATTCAGCCGGCGCGTGGGCAAACTGCATAAGTGTGGTCCCCAAATCGTACCTCAGTCCCGGTTAGGTGCTACATAGCGGCCTGAACCCAAGCCATTACAACTCCAGCCCTGCCCGCGCGGGTTTTCTTTGAAAATTTACCCTTATAGATGAAGGCTTATGCTACATAAGCCTTCATCTATGATTGACTTTAAATTATCTACACCCTCATAGAAATTGCATTATGCGATATAATTTGCTTTCTATGAGAGGTTTAATCCATGCCTAAAAAGCTCTTGGGCACTAATACGCTGCCCACACTGGCGCAGGAACGCCTGAGCACTTGGGGTCGCTGCATCCACACGCAACGCTTACGTCAACGCATCACGGCGGCCGACTTGTGCGAGCGCATGAGTATTTCAGAGGCCACCTTGCGCCGCCTGGAACGAGGCGACCCAGGCACAGGCGCCGGCGCGTACCTTGCTGCGCTGCTGATTCTAGGCATGCTTGATGAAGCAACACCTCCGCTGGCGTCATCCCTGTGGTCCGACTCTCCGCACCGCAGAGTAAAGCTCAGCCGACAAGAACGGGGAAGCGACGAAGATGTTGAATATTTCTAAGCCGCTGTTTATCTATTTGCAGCGTCCTGACAACGGGGAATGGGTAACGGTTGGACGGTATCAAGCCGGTCCCGCCGCAGGCGCGGGCAGATTCAAGTACGCCCCCAGTTATGTCGATGCGGGCCTGACGTGGTCCATCGACCCGGTCAACCTGCCATTCCGGCCGGACGACGAACGGCCAGCTCCACGCTACAACGGTTTGCACGATGTGCTGCGCGATGCTTGTCCGGATGCATGGGGCCAGGCGCTGCTCCGACGAGAGCACAACTTGCCCGGAGGCACGCCTCCGGCACGCTATCTGATTCTAGCCAGCAACGCTGACCGGTGGGGCGCACTTGCCGTCGGCACAAGGCCTGCCCCGTCGGTGGCGCAACTGTCCAGCCCGAGGTTACGCCAGCTGCCGCTGTTGGTGCGGGAATTGGCCGCCATGAGCGAGCAGCGCCCGGCGGTCGACGATCAGCTTCGCCGACGCTTGATACAGACGGCCAGTATGGGCGGCGCCCGGCCCAAGGCGACGCTGCGGGACGATGAGGGGCAGTACTGGCTGGTCAAGCCCGGAATCGCCAGTGATATTGCAGACATCCCCTGCCTGGAGCATGTCTGCCGGCAATGGGGCGCGGCGAGCGGATTGGATTTCGCATCGACAGTGCTGCATCCGGCCGCCGAAGGCCGCAGCGCGGTGCGAGTACTGCGTTATGACCGAATCGGGGACCGACGGTTGATGTGCGTCAGCGCAGCTTCACTACTGCAGGCGGAATATCCGGACAACATGGCGCAGACAAACCTGTGGAGCTATCCGCGCTTGGCTGAGGAACTGCGCATCATCGGCGCTCCCGCTGAGGACAGGCGCGAGCTGTTCGGCCGGATGGTCTTCAATGCCGTGTGCGGAAATGATGATGACCATGTTCGCAATCATGCGGTCGTGTACACGCATGAGCAGCGGCGCTGGCGCCTGGCGCCGGCTTTCGACGTCGTGCCTAACCCGGTTGAGACGCCGCGCACTCTGACACTGCAGCTGTCAACTGCGCGCTTCGATATATCCCGCTCAGCAGTGCTGGCCGACGCCCATCGGTTTGGCTTTGACAGCAGCGAAGAAGCCGGCCGCTATCTCGATACGCTGCTGACGCGCGTCACCAACGGTTTCGACCAGGTTGCGCACTGGCTGGAGCCCGAGTGGCAAGAGACGCTGCGTGCGCGCATGCAGCAGAACATCGCCCTATTGGGGACTACTGGCCAGGCTCACGCCTGATTGACGAAAGACCGCGTGTCGACTTGCATGCGGCCTGGCGACGTGTACTGCATTGATCAACCGCCTTGGTCCTGACTGGCCGCCATGTTGCCGGGGCGGCCTTCAGCAGTCTGCGTCACCGCGAAAACTTGGTGAAAGCGATGGTGACCGGTCGCATGAGGCTAATCCAAAGCCGCAAAGTAGTTGCAGGAAGACCAGTCGCATGACTGCTCTTCCTGCTTTTCATCCAAGGCAGAAAGGATTACGGCGGTCGATCAATGCAATTTGACCGGTGGAGCGACTTTTCCTCGCACCCAGTGCCCTACCGTCTGCCACGCCATCGCTACAAAGCCATGCAACGCCAGCACATGCTTGCGATACATCAGTCGGTAAAGAATGCGCGCCAGCGCTCCATCGACGAACAATCCGCTTCCCCATGCGCCGCCGATCAGCATGCCTATTGCGGCGGACGGTCCGAGGGAAACCAGTGATCCATAGTCGCGGTACTGAAAATGCGGCAACGGATTCTCAGCCGCTTCCGAAAGAACCTTTGCCAGGAAAAGCGCCTGCTGATGGGCTGCCTGCGCTCTCGGAGGAATCGGTGTTCCTTTTGCCGGGCACAGAAAGCTCGCACAATCGCCGAGTGCAAAAATGTTGGCATCGCCCACAGTCTGCAAGGTACCGGACACCATGATCTGTCCCAGCCTGTTCAGCGGCAAACCCAGTATGGCGGACACTTTCGGGCCTTCGATGCCGGCCGCCCAGACCGTGAGATCCGAAGGATGAACCCGGCCCGTATCATCCTCAACCCTGTCAATCTCCACCTTGGCGATACTGGTCGAGGTGCATGCTTCGATACCTAGCTTGCCCAGATATTTCTCTGCCGTCCTGGACAGTCTGGCATCCAGATGCGGCAACAGCCGATCGCTGCGCTCGACGAGCTTGATGCGAATGTCGCGTATCGGGTCCAGATCGTGAATCCGGTACTTTGCCAGTGCGCGTGCCGTATGACGCAACTCCGCCGCCAACTCGACGCCGGTTGCCCCGGCTCCGACAATGACGATATTGACCGCGGCATCCGGATCGGTGCCGCCGGCTTTCCGGTCGCTCGCCTGTACGCAGGTGTTGATCAGGCGCTTCTGGAAATGCTCGGCTTGAAATACCGTATCCAGCGAGAACGAATGCTCGGCGGCACCGGCTATCCCGAAAAAATTCGTCACCGCGCCGAATGCCAGCACCAGTTTGTCGTAGTGCACCTGCCGCAACGGGGAAATTTCAATGCCGTTTTCATCGTGGCGACGAGCCAGTTCAACGACGCGCGAATTCCGATCGACATTGACAACTTCACCGCAGATGAATTGAAAATGATGTTCGGCAGCCTGCGCGGAATATTCGACCTGATGTGTTTTCGGATCGATCTTGCCGGATGCGACTTCATGCAGCAGCGGCTTCCAGAAATGCGTCGGCGCACGGTCGATCAGGATAATCTTGGCGCCACTGCTTCTGTCGATTTGGTCGCCCAACCGGGTTGCCAATTCCAGGCCGCCGGCTCCGCCTCCTACTATGACGATGGTTTGCATTTTTAGTCTCCTGGATTCACAGGGAATGGGACGTCATGGTTATGCGGCAAATGCATGATCATGCCCATGCCGCAGTCGTTGCTCTCGCGAAGGACGGACTTACTCTTGATGCGTTTTTCATTGCATCGAGCATCTCGAATGAAATAATTTGGCCTTGCCTGCCCTCGACAAGGTTTGCCATTGCGCTTGACTGTTTCCGTGCGCGCAGATGCGGACACCATGCATCCGATCCGATGACACTGTCCCGGTCATCGGCGTGCGGCGTTGTCGCAAGCGTCCACAAGCCGGCCCGCTGCGCCTCCAACAAAGCGGACGTGAATGATTCGATGGCGACGGAACGCCATGGGTCTGCCCCAATGGTCCGCAGCACAAGGTGATATGCGTTATTGTCGCTGGGTGAATCGAAGCTCACTCCGCTTGCGATTGTGGCGAACATATCGGTCAGCCTGTCGTTGAATGCTTGCTCAAGCAACACCGCCGCGGTCTGCGCCGGGAGATCGGTCACTATTGCAATCTTGGAGCCGTCTTCAAGGGCTTCATTGATCAGGTTCATGCAACCGCGATTCGGCGTCATTCGCCCCTGGCATGCGAGATCATGAAACAGGCGATTTTTTTCATCGGACAGCGCCGCGGCATTTGACCTGCCGATGACGGCGCCGGATTTTTCCACCACCGAACGGATGGCATTGGCCCCGCCATGAGCAAGCGCGGCGCGGCGATACTGCTCAACAGACCATTGATGGCTTAATCCGCATTTCTCAAATGCATGATTGCATGATTCAAAATGCGCGGCATGTGTTTCGAACAGCACATCGTCCAATCCAAGCACAAGCAAGTCGATCGTCATAATTCACCATCCTTCTTTAATGAGTTGCAAGCGAAAAACTTAATTTTCCGCCAACCATTGCTGTACTATAGGCGCAAACAATTTAAAAGAAAAATTAGTTTTTATGCACAATCGATAAGGTTTAACTTATGTATCAAGCAAGCCTGAAACAGTTGAAATCCTTGCTTCTTGTAGCGCAGCACGAGAGTGTCTCAAGAGCGGCGGAGGCATTGCACGTCACCCAACCGGCCGTATCGCTGCAATTGCGCCTGTTGGAAGAAGCGGCCGGCACGCCGTTGACGCGCAAGACAGGAAGAAACATTCAACTCACCGCGGCAGGAGAAGTTCTTGCCGGTTTTGCGGAGCGGATAATTGCATTGTGGGAAGAAGCCGCCGATGAAGTCGCCGCACTGAAGGGAATCATCAGCGGAACGCTTCGCATAGGCGCAGTCACGACGGCTGAATACATATTGCCGCCGATGCTGGTGAAGTTTACGACCGAGCGCCCCGATGTCCGCATCAAACTCAAGGTCGGCAATCGCAACGAAATCGTCAGCATGCTTGCCAAGCATGAAATCGATCTTGCGATCATGGGCACGCCCCCGCGTGAGCTGCGCACGAACGCTGCAAGCTTTGCCCGGCACCCGATGGCTTTTGTCGCCAGCGCCAATCACCCTCTGATGGCGAAGAGGCATCTGAAACTGCCCGATTTGATGGATGCCAATCTCTTGGTAAGGGAGCGCGGTTCCGGCACGCGCACAACGGTCGAACGGTTATTCAAGGAAGCCGGGCACGCATTGAGAATGGGGTCCGAGCTTTCCAGTAATGAAGCGATCAAGCGCATGGTGGTAGCCGGCCTCGGCGTGGCATTCCTGTCCATCCACACCTGCACGCTTGAGTTTGAAGCAGGGCTCATCAAGATGCTGCCGATGGCTGAAAATCCGGTTGAAGCAGATTGGTATGTCATGCATCTCGCGGATACGGCAATACCGCTGGTCGCCGCCGCATTTCAGGAATTCGTGATTGAAAATGGGCAGGAAGAGGTGCGCCGGCAACTTGCCGCATTCAACAAAGACATTGCAAAACTGCGCCGCAGCAGGAAAGCAGGTTAGGACTCGCGCAGCAATAACTTAGCTGTTTGACGGAAATTTCCTGCAGGCGCATGCATATCGCCGCGCTTTCAGAATGCCTTCTGTACAACTTCGTCGCCCGCTTTAAAGACACAAATCCACAAGAATTCGCGCGGAATCGCAAAATCCCGGCGGGATTCACGTAGAATGGAAAACTATAATATTCATTGCAAAAAAATCATTTTTGACAAAATAAGTAAAATCCACCGAGACCGTCGCCACCGCATTAGACGATTTTCTGCTTTTCCATGCCCGGTCTTTCTGCATATCGCTTTGCTTAGACATTATTAATACAACGTCATTTTGAATACGCCACGCAAACCAATGATGGATGCGCTGCTCAAACATCTGGTTGAAATTACCTGCCATCGAGATCACGCGTTGCTCGACGCATCCGTGATTTCGGCATTGCACGAACTGGCCGGCGCAAGCCAGGCTCGCGTACTCGAACTTTTCAAGGTGCGCGACGACCTGTTGATGCGCCCGAGAGCGTGGATAGAGGATGGGAAAGTCGCGTCAATTGAAGACGGCGCCGCCGAGCACCCGGGCATGCCGCTCAGTAATTTCCCGGCGCTGGTCCAATGCATAGCGCAGCGCGGCGCCAGTGCCGAAGAAACCACGGCGGACGGTAATCATATTCTCTGGCTTCCGATATGGTCCAACGACAAGGTCGGCACCTGCCTCGAAATCGTCAGCCCGGCGCCTTACTCGCGGCAGGCTCTGCCTGTCATCGAGGGGATACTCAGCGTTTACCGCAATTATCAAAGCTTGATCGATTACAGCGAACGAGATTCGCTGACCGGACTGTATAACCGGAAAACCTTCGACGACCAGTTTTCCCGGATCGTGTCGGTCGCTGTGCCGCATGAATGCATTGACTCCGAAAACGAGCGTCGCCAGGATGCGGATATCGAGGCGCAATGGCTGGCTGTAGTCGATATCGATCATTTCAAATTGGTCAACGACACCTTTGGTCATCTGTACGGCGATGAAGTACTGATCCTGATCGCCAATCTGTTGCGCTCCTCCTTCCGCGCGCAAGACCGGATATTCCGTTTCGGTGGAGAAGAATTCGTTGTTTTGCTGCGCGCCACCACGCTCGAAAGCGCCGTCAACATTTTCGAACGTTTTCGCAGCAACGTCGAAGAATACGAATTCCCCCAGGTAGGGCGCGTCACCGTCAGCCTCGGATTCGTCAGCATCAATCCCAGCGAGACACCGGTCGTGATACTCGGTCACGCCGACCAGGCGCTATACCACGCCAAGACGAATGGAAGAAATCAGATTTGTCATTACGACGAATTGGTGCGCACAGGCGTACTGCGCTCGGAGATATCGAATAACATGGCCGAGTTTTTTTTCGACGAACCGCCAGCCAGCTGAAACCCCTCATCGCGGCAGGTCCGATTCAGCACTGACTTCAGCACTGACTTTCGACCGGCATTGCGGCGCTTCCCGACCGGCCCGCATCCCCGCTTCCAGCCCTGTTTCATCAAGAACAGCATTGTCCTCCTTCGCAACTGACACCCGGATGACACTCCGCTGGAAAATATCGCGCTATACTTGGCTTGATTGACGTTTACGTAAACGTCACAATGACGGGATTCCAGGTCCTTGGCGACTGAAATCATCCCGCCGCACAAACTTCCGGGGCCGGCAATGACTGATCTTTCCATTTCGCAAAAATTGACTGAATACAAGCCTGCCAACAAGGTGCGCTTCGTCACGGCCGCCTCGTTGTTCGACGGCCACGACGCATCGATCAATATCATGCGCCGCATCCTGATGGCCAATGGCGCCGAGGTCATCCACCTCGGACACAACCGCTCGGTTGAAGAGATTGTCACCGCCGCGCTCCAGGAAGATGTGCAAGGCATCGCGATCTCCAGTTATCAGGGCGGCCACGTCGAGTATTTCAAGTACATGATCGACCTGTTGAAGGAGCGCGGCGGTGCGCACATCAAGGTGTTCGGCGGCGGCGGCGGCGTGATCGTGCCCGACGAAATCGCGGATTTGCATGCCTATGGCGTCACGCGCATATTCAGCCCGGAAGACGGGCAGCGCCTGGGTCTGGCGGGCATGATCCTGTCGATGATCCAGATATGCGATGTCGATCTTTCACCGCATGCGCCAACGTCTCTGGCAGCACTGACCGAAGGCGAGGTGGTTGCCAGGCATCGGCCGCTCGCGCAATTGATCACCGCGCTGGAAAACGACAAGGTCGGCCCTGCATTGAAAGCCGAACTGCACATGGCCGCCGATGGCGCCGCAACACCGGTACTCGGCATTACCGGCACCGGCGGCGCCGGCAAGTCGTCATTAACCGATGAATTGATCCGGCGCATTCGCCTCGACCAGGATGACGCCTTGAATATCGCAGTCATCTCGATCGATCCGTCGCGGCGCAAATCCGGCGGTGCATTGCTGGGCGACCGGATCCGGATGAATGCGATCAATCCATGGCAGGGACCACTGCGGGTATTCATGCGTTCGCTGGCCACGCGCGAAGCAGGTTCCGAAATTTCGCAAGCGTTGCCGGACGTGATCGCCGCCTGCAAGGTCTGCGGCTTCGATTTGGTGATCGTGGAGACTTCCGGGATCGGCCAGGGCGATGCGGCCATCGTGCCGCACGCCGATATCAGCATGTATGTAATGACGCCGGAGTTCGGCGCCGCGTCGCAACTGGAAAAAATCGACATGCTGGACTTTGCCGATTTTGTCGCGATCAACAAGTTTGACCGCAAGGGATCGCAGGATGCATTGCGCGACGTCGCCAAGCAATATCAGCGCAATCGTGAATTTTTCAACAAACGTCCGGATGAAATGCCGGTGTACGGCACGCAGGCATCACGCTTCAACGATGACGGCGTGACTGCCTTGTATCAGGGATTGCTGCCGAAACTGACGGAACTGGGATTGAAGGCAGGGTCGAGCAAGCTTGCGAAAGTCGCCGTCAAATTCTCTTCGGGAAAAAATGCGATTGTGCCGCCGGCTCGCAGCCGCTACCTGGCGGAAATCGCGGATACCGTGCGCCATTATCACAAGTTCACCGTGTCGCAGGTTCGCCTGGCGCGCGAGCGGCAGCAACTGCAAGAGTCGAAACGGATGTTGCAAGCAAGTGGCAAAGGTGCGTGCAACTTCGCCGATCTGGATGACCTGATCATCGACCGCGACAACCGGCTGGATGCGGCAACCAAGAAGCTCATTGCGATGTGGCCCGCCATGCAGGCCGCCTACGCAGGCGAACAATACGTGGTCAAGATCCGCGACAGGGAAATCCGTACCGAACTGGTTGCCACCACCTTGTCCGGCACGAAGATCCGCAAGGTGGCGCTGCCGCGCTTCGAAGACCATGGTGAAATTCTGCGCTGGCTGATGCTGGAAAATGTACCCGGCTCTTTCCCCTACACAGCCGGCGTATTCGCCTTCAAGCGCGAAAATGAAGATCCGACCCGCATGTTCGCCGGCGAAGGCGATCCGTTTCGCACCAACAAGCGCTTCAAGCTGGTGTCCGAAGGAATGGATGCCAAGCGCCTTTCGACCGCGTTTGATTCCGTCACACTGTATGGCGCTGACCCGGCAATCCGTCCCGACATCTACGGCAAGGTCGGCAATTCCGGCGTATCGATTGCGACGCTGGACGATATGAAAGTGCTGTACGACGGCTTCGATCTGTGCGATCCGACCACCTCGGTATCGATGACGATCAACGGACCGGCGCCAACAATCCTGGCCATGTTCATGAACACCGCGATCGACCAGCAGATCGAAAAATTCCGCGCCGATAACAAGCGCGAGCCTTCCGACAATGAAGTTGCGAAGATCAAAGCCTGGGTATTGCAGAATGTACGCGGTACGGTGCAGGCCGATATCCTGAAGGAAGACCAGGGACAGAACACCTGCATCTTTTCAACCGAGTTTTCGCTGAAGGTGATGGGCGATATCCAGGAGTATTTCGTGCACCATCAGGTGCGCAATTTTTACTCGGTATCGATTTCCGGCTATCACATTGCCGAGGCCGGAGCCAATCCCATTTCGCAACTGGCGTTCACGCTGTCGAACGGGTTCACCTTCGTTGAAGCCTATCTGGCGCGCGGCATGCACATCGACGATTTCGCGCAAAACCTGTCGTTCTTTTTCAGCAACGGCATGGATCCGGAATACACGGTGCTGGGCCGCGTCGCGCGCCGCATCTGGGCGGTGGCCATGCGGGAAAAATACGGCGCCGATGAACGTGCGCAAAAGCTCAAGTACCATATCCAGACCTCGGGCCGCTCGCTGCATGCGCAGGAAATCGACTTCAACGATATCCGCACCACCTTGCAGGCATTGATCGCGATTTACGACAACTGCAATTCACTGCACACCAATGCCTACGATGAAGCAATCACCACGCCGACCGACGAATCGGTGCGCCGCGCGCTGGCAATCCAGCTGATCATCAACCGCGAATGGGGATTGGCAAAAAATGAAAATCCGAATCAGGGCAGTTTCATCATCGAAGAACTGACCGATCTGGTGGAAGAAGCGGTGCTGCAGGAATTCGAACGGATCGCCGAGCGCGGCGGCGTGCTCGGCGCCATGGAAACCGGCTATCAGCGCGGCAAGATCCAGGAAGAGTCGATGCTGTACGAGCATCAGAAACACGACGGCACGTTACCGATCATCGGCGTCAACACGTTCCGCAATCCGAAGGCCGCCGACACGCCGCACGTAATCGAACTGGCGCGCTCGACCGACGAAGAGAAGCAATCGCAATTGAACAGGTTGGCGGATTTTCAGGCAAGGAACGCCGCGCAAGCGCCGGCCATGCTCGCCGCATTGCAAAAAGCAGTGATCGACGATGAAAATGTATTCGCCAAACTGATGGATGCGGTACGCGTCTGCTCGCTCGGGCAAATCACCGACGCCTTGTTTTCGGTGGGCGGACAATATCGCCGCAATATGTAATTTGCAATTCAAAACCCCTGGCACAAGATCAAGAAGCGCCCCACCCTCCCATCGCGTAGCGAGAAAACTGCGGTGAAACATTTTGCCGATGTCCCGCCCAAGAGTCTTTCACCGGTTGCAAATGCAGCAGGCAACCGGTGAGCATCGGGCATTCCACCTCCCTGTCGGTTCACCAGGATAGTTACTAGTGGGTCACTTGGCAACAGAAGCAGCATTGCGTTTAGGAGGGTGTAGGTGGAAAACAAGGCTGCAGTTTCAAGGAACGGCCAAAGCCCAGTGCCTTCCTCCGAAAACGCGAGACGGATTGTCCTTCGTGGAGGCTTGCCGGGTGTCGCCCCGGCGGGCGAGGTACTTTCTTTTGCGTCGCCAAAAGAAAGTACCCAAAGAAAAGGCGACCCTACAAAGCGCCCTGCGGGTTCCCACAAAGAGGATCGCCACAACGGGAAGCGAAACGAACTCGCTGCGCTCAAACATGTTTCGCTTCTTAATCCGTTGTGACGGTCCCCTTTGTGGCGCTTTGCCAAGGGTTGAACGTCAACAT
>Ga0209343_10001758_pt1 | contig 28816 bp, 29 predicted proteins | sample RifCSPlowO2_02_FD_184026 | JGI IMG/M metagenome (GOLD analysis project Ga0209343, IMG submission 184026) | Groundwater microbial communities from Rifle, Colorado - Rifle CSP2_plank lowO2_0.2 (SPAdes) (version 2) | ecosystem: Environmental > Aquatic > Deep subsurface > Groundwater | place... | reverse complement strand
TGCTCGAACATCAGTTCGCCGTAGATGTCGTCCTCGACGATCTGGATATCGAAATCTCCGGCCAGGCGCAGCAACTGCTTCTGCCGCGGCTCGGGGATGCTGCCGCCAAGCGGATTGCTCAGGCGCGCAGTCAAGACCAGCGCCTTGATCGGCCACTGGCTGGCCGCCAGTTGCAACGCCTCCAGGCTGATCCCCGTGCTTGGATCGCTGGGAATCTCGATGACTTTCAAGCCCAGCAGATCGGCCAATTGCAGCAGGCCGTAATAGGTCGGCGACTCGGTGGCGATCAAATCCCCCGGCTTGGTCAGCACCCGCAGAGACATCTGCAGCGCATCGACGCAACCATGGGTAATCACCACTTCCGATGGATCGACCACCACGCCGGCATCGCGCATGCGGATCGCCACCTGGCGACGCAGCGGCTCGAAACCCGGGCTGAACATATAGCTGAAGGCGCGCGGACTCTGAAACCGGGTGACCTTGGCCAACTGCTGATGCAAGGCGCGCACCGGCAGGTAGTCGACATGCGGCACCGCCGCGCCGAGAGGGAATACCCCTTCACGGCGCGACTCGGTGAGGATCTGATTGATGATGCTGCTGCGCGTCACCAGGCTGGGACGCTCGACCCGGGCGATATCCGGGGTAGGCGCGGTCAGGGCCGGGGTCTGGTGCACATAGAAACCGGATTGCGGACGCGCGCGAATCAGGCCTTGGTCCTCCAGGTTGGCGTAGGCCTGCAACACCGTGGCATGACTGACGCTGAGCTGCGAACTCATCTTGCGCACCGACGGCACCCGCTCTCCCGGCTGATAAACGCCGCGGCGGATGTCTTCCGCCAATTGCTGGGCGATACGCTGATAGAGCAACAGACTGGTCATGGCCGCCTTCCCGCTTTATTGAACCGTTACAGTAACCCGACGAACCGAAAGTGCACCGGTACAGCTCCATAAATTGTGGACGACACAGCGGTGATCCGCCAGCGACTGCAGTGGAACAATTCAATAACAAGCCAAGTGTTTGTTGAATTGCTCGCATCCTCCAGGTCGCTGCGATCCTGACTACTAGCTGCGATAAATCGCGAGCAGAAAAAAAACCGGCACACCCGGGCGGCGGGCGACGCCTGGATCAGCGTAGCCCGGATGCAGTCGATCGTTGACGATGCCCCGGCCCCGGCCTTGACAGACCCGGCAGGACTTGCGGCCGAGGCACGGTTCAGCGTGCCAGGCCCAGACGCCCCTGCTCGTCGGAGAACACGATCTCGACCCGGCGGTTCTGTGCCCGCCCCATGGCCGAAGCATTCTCTGCGACCGGGAAGCTCTCGCCATGGCCCTGTACTTCGATACGCTTGCTATCGATACCCAGGTCGATCAAGACATCGGCGACGGTTTGCGCCCGTGCGCGGGACAGTTCGAGGTTTTCCAGCTTGTCGCCACGACTGTCGGTATAGCCCTCGATGCGTACCACCCGGCGCGGATTCAGTTGCAGGAACTGCACCAGCTTCAGCACCGTACGATTGGCCGACGCTTTCAGATTGGCCTGTCCTGCATCGAACAGCACATCGCCCAGGGTCATCACCAAGCCACGTTCGGTTTCGCTGGTTGCCAGGCTGACCATCTGCTCTTCCAGCCAGTTGCTCTGCTCCTGCACACTGAGCAACTTGGCCTCACGCAGGGCCAGCTGCAGGCGCTGGCGCTCCAACTCGAGCTTGGCCGCCCGCTCCTGATTCAGGTTCAAGGCACTGTTTTGTCCGGCGATTTCGCTGTAACGCTGACTGAGGTAGGCGTAATGGCTAACGTCATCCGTACTGCCCCAATAGCTCGACAAGCGGTCTGCACGGGCCAGGGACTCACCCGCACGGATCACATCTTTCGGTGCGCTGCGCAGCACATCGGAGTTTTCCTTTACCGCCTGAAAGCTGCTGCGGGCCGCCTCGAGTGCCTCATTGCTGCTCTGCTGCTGCGAACCCGCGCAACCACTCAGCAGCAACGCCGACAGAAGGCCTCCCAGCAGCGGGATCCGAGCATTCATCACAGCTCCCCCAACTGCTTGCGCAGGCGATTGATCCGGTTATTCAGTTCGTTCAGCTGGTCCTGACTTTTCTGCGTCAACACCCGAGCTTCCGCCAGGCGGGCATCCAGTTCGGCCTGTTCGGCGAGCACCCGTGCCTCCTTGAAGGCGTCACGTTGCATGGCGGATTGAGCCTGCAGCAACTTGGCTTCGGCCATTGCCAATTCAGCTATCTGCTCATCGGCACCAACAGCCTTGGCCTGTGCCAAGGCTTGCTCGGTGAGACGCAATTGCTCGGTCGGTGCCGGATCGCTGGCGCAACCGGTCAAACTCAGCACCACCATTGCGGCGCATGAAAAACGATTAATCACAAAAAACTTCCTACGGATTCGGGACGCTTGCGGGTTGCAACTGCTGCTCTTTCCAGCGCAACAGGTTGTCCTGCAGCAAGGTTTCCGGCAGGCCGGCAGCGACCGATTCTGTCATCTTTTTCGCCAGTTGTCCGCGCAGCCAGGGATCGTTGCATGCCGAGTTGTGCGACAGGGTGAGGTACAGACCCTCGCTGGAAATAGGCGGATCCAGCACCAGCAGGTCATCTTCCATGCTCAGCGTTTCGGCCAGAGCCAGACCGGGAAAACGCTCGTAGAGGACATAATCGGTACGCCCCAGCAACAGCTTTTGAAAGGCCTGAGCCAGGCTGGACACGCCCTCCAGGGTCAGGTTGGCCTTGGCATAGGTATCGAACTGCTGACCGAAGCTGTTATTCACCAACGTGCCACCAGTGCGGCCCTGCAGGTCGGCCCAACTGGCGTAGGGAAACTCCGCGCCTTTACGCACCCAGACCACGCTAGGGGTGAAGAAAAATGCCGGGTGCACATAATCCATGGTTTCCAGACGCGGCAAGGTCAGAAAAGCACCGGCGATCAAATCGACCCGCCCCGTGCGCACCTCGTCCTGGGCGCGAGACCAGGGCCCGGTATAGATCACATCGATCACCAGATCCAGCTCTTTGGCCAAATGCTTGAGCAAGTCGGCATTGGCACCAATCAACTGCTGCGGATTCTGCGGGTCACGCCACAAATAAGGCGGATACTCCGGATTGCCGGTGGCGACCAGGCGCTCACACTTGCCGGCGGCAGCACTCAACCCTGGCAACAGCGCCACGCCGAGCAAAAGCATTACGGATTTCAACAACCCACGTTCGAGCATGGCGACTTCTCGGCTGAACTTTTGATGGACTTTCAGGGCACGCGAACACTGGTGAATGCTGGCTGCATGTTAGCGTACAACCGGCTCAATAATAATTCGCGATAAGGGCGCGCTATGAAAAAACTGATTCTCGGCTTGATACTGTTGCTCGGCGGCTCCGCCGCGACGCTCTACCTCTGCCCCGCCGCACTGCTGGCTACGACGCAACTGGTCGCACTGCAGCAGGCGGATCTCAGCACCAAGCGGGTGACAGTCGGCGATCTTAGCATTCATTACTACCAGGGCGGTCCGAGCGCCGGCGAAACCATTCTGATGGTCCACGGCTTCGGTGCCAGCAAGGACAACTGGCTGCGCTTTGCCCGCTACTTCACCGAGGACTACCAGGTGATCGCCCTGGACCTACCCGGCTTTGGCGACAGCAGCAAGCCCTACGCCAGTTACGATGTCGGCACCCAAGTAGAGCGCCTCGCCGCTTTCACTCAAGCCTTGCAGATCAAGAAACTGCACCTGATCGGCAGCTCGATGGGCGGCCATATCAGTGCCCTGTATGCCGCACGCTATCCCGAACAAATCCTGTCAGTGGCGCTGCTCGGCAATGCCGGCGTCGACTCGCCACAGAAAAGCGAGTTGATCGAGCGCCTCGAACGCGGCGAACCCAACCCGCTGATCGTGAAAACACCGCAACAGTTCGAGCAGCTGCTGGAGTTCATCTTCGTCGAAGTGCCGAGCATGCCAGAGCGCCTGAAGCAGGCGCTGGCGGAAAGAAGCGTCGCCAACAGTACGCATAACGAGCGGGTCTTCGCCCAACTGGTCAGTCGTTATATTCCGCTCGAACCGGTACTGCCGAAGATCCAGGCGCCGACTCTACTGTTATGGGGCGCCCAGGACAGGGTTCTGCATGTTTCCAGCATCGAGGTCATGCAGCCACTCCTGCAGCGCCCCAGCGTGGTGATCATGCAAGACTGCGGGCACGCGCCCATGCTCGAACGGCCCAAGGAAACTGCCGAGCACTACCAGGCGTTTCTGCACACCCTCACAGCAGAGCGTGAATAAAGCCAAATCGTGCACAAGAAAAAACCCGCTCAAGGCGGGTTTTTCTTGGAGCAAGGGAAGCCGGTTTACACCAGTTTCTCAAACTCCGGGATGGCTTCGAATAGATCCGCCACCAGGCCGTAATCGGCCACCTGAAAGATCGGCGCCTCTTCATCCTTGTTGATCGCGACGATCACCTTGGAGTCCTTCATGCCGGCCAGGTGCTGGATCGCGCCGGAGATACCGACGGCGATGTACAGCTGCGGCGCGACGATCTTGCCGGTCTGACCGACCTGCATGTCGTTGGGTACGAAACCTGCGTCGACCGCAGCGCGCGAAGCACCCACAGCAGCGCCCAGCTTGTCGGCCAGCGCGTACAGGTGCTTGAAGTTGTCGCCGTTCTGCATGCCGCGGCCGCCGGAAACGACGATCTTGGCAGCGGTCAGCTCCGGACGATCGGACTTGGCCAGCTCCTCGCCGACGAAAGCCGACTTGCCGGCGTCGCCGCCAACAGCCACGGCTTCAACGGCAGCACTACCGCCTTCGGCAGCAACCGGATCGAAACCGGTGCTACGCACAGTGATCACCTTGACGGCAGCCGAAGACTGTACGGTAGCGATGGCGTTACCGGCATAGATCGGACGCTTGAAGGTGTCGGCGCTTTCAACGCTGATGATTTCGGAGATCTGATCGACGTCCAGCGCAGCGGCGACCCGCGGCAGGATGTTTTTGCCGTTGCTGGTGGCGGCAGCCAGAATGTGGCTGTAGCCCTTGCCCAGTTCGGCTACCAGCGGCGCGACGTTTTCCGGCAGCTGGTGGGCGAAGGCTGCGTTGTCGGCCACCAGGACCTTGGCCACGCCGGCGACTTTGGCAGCGGCGTCAGCCACTGCGCCACAACCGCTACCGGCCACCAGCACATGAATGTCACCACCGATGGCTTGCGCCGCGGCAATGGTATTCAGGGTGGCAGGCGCCAGGGCCGCGTTGGTGTGTTCTGCAACAACTAAGATAGCCATTTAGATTACCTTCGCTTCGTTCTTCAGTTTCTCGACCAGTTCAGCCACCGACTTGACCTTGATACCAGCGCTGCGGGCAGCAGGCGCTTCGACTTTCAGGGTTTTCACGGTGGAAGCGGTGGAAACGCCCAGGTCGCCCGGGGTAACGGTTTCCAGCGGCTTTTTCTTGGCCTTCATGATGTTCGGCAGCGACGCGTAGCGCGGCTCGTTGAGGCGCAGGTCAGTGGTCACGATAGCCGGCAGGTTCAACGCAACAGTCTGCAAGCCGCCATCGACTTCGCGAGTCACGTTGACCTTGTCGCCAGCCACTTCCACCTTGGAGGCGAAAGTGCCTTGGGCGTAACCGCTCAGCGCGGCGAGCATCTGGCCGGTCTGGTTATTGTCGCTGTCGATCGCCTGTTTGCCGAGGATCACCAGCTGCGGCTGCTCCTTGTCGACCACCGCCTTGAGCAGTTTGGCCACGGCCAGGGAATTCAGCTCATCGCTGGATTCGACCAGGATGGCGCGATCGGCGCCCAGGGCCAAAGCGGTACGCAGCTGCTCTTGAGCAGCAGTCGGACCGATCGACACCACGACGATTTCGCTGGCCACGCCTTTTTCTTTCAGGCGTACCGCTTCTTCCACGGCAATTTCGCAGAAGGGATTCATCGACATCTTGACGTTGGCAAGATCAACGCCGCTGTTGTCCGCCTTGACGCGAACCTTGACGTTGTAGTCGACCACTCGTTTGACAGCTACAAGAACCTTCATGGATTCCTCGTTACTCTCCGGTGAATAGGAATGTCGCCAGAAGCGAACATGGCGGGTGATGCAAATCGGCCGGAACCGACCTTCAGCCCAGACGGCGAACGCAAAACCGCCCGTATCTTGACCGTACGACCTGGCCCGGTCAATACAATGAATCGGCCAGTCATCCACGATGTAGTAGGATTCTAGCAGGACTACAGAATATTCAAACAAACGTTTGTATTGGCCCGCTAGGAGGGTGCAGATATAATGCGCCAGCATCGCCCAGGGAACGAGCCTGATCGTCAAATAAAATTAGAGAGCCTGAGTAGGAGATAGCCTGTGGAACGCGAGTTTATGGAATTCGACGTCGTCATCGTCGGCGCCGGCCCAGCCGGCTTGTCCGCCGCCTGCCGACTGAAGCAGAAAGCCGCCGAAGCGGGCAAGGAAATCAGCGTCTGCGTGGTCGAAAAAGGCTCCGAAGTGGGTGCGCACATTCTCTCTGGAGCGGTGTTCGAACCGCGCGCCCTGAACGAACTGTTCCCCGACTGGAAGGAACTCGGCGCGCCGCTGAACACCCCGGTCAAGCGCGACGACATCTACCTGCTGAATAACGCGACAAAAGCCAGCCGAATCCCCGACCTGTTCGTGCCCAAGACCATGCACAACCAGGGCAACTACATCATCTCCCTGGGCAATCTGTGCCGCTGGCTGGCCCAGCAGGCCGAGAACCTGGGCGTGGAAATCTACCCCGGCTTCGCCGCCCAGGAAGCCTTGATCGACGACCAGGGCTCGGTCTACGGCATCCTCACCGGCGACCTCGGCGTGGATCGCGATGGCAACCCGAAAGAGGGTTACTACACCCCCGGCATGGAACTGCGCGCCAAGTACACCCTGTTCGCCGAAGGCTGCCGCGGCCATATCGGCAAGCAACTGATCAAGAAGTACAACCTCGACAGCGAAGCCGACGCCCAGCATTACGGCATCGGCATCAAGGAAATCTGGGACGTCGACCCGGCCAAGCACGAGCAAGGCCTGGTGGTGCATACCGCCGGCTGGCCGCTGTCACTGGTCGACAGCGAAAACACCGGTGGCTCCTTCCTCTATCACCTGGAAAACAACCAGGTGGTAGTGGGCCTGATCGTCGACCTGTCCTACAGCAACCCGCACCTGTCGCCGTTCGACGAGTTCCAGCGCTACAAGCACCACCCGGTCATCGCCCAGTACCTGGAAGGCGGCAAGCGCGTGGCCTATGGCGCCCGCGCCATCAGCAAGGGCGGCCTCAACTCGCTGCCGAAGATGGTGTTCAACGGCGGCGCACTGATCGGCTGCGACCTCGGCACCCTCAACTTCGCCAAGATCAAGGGCAGCCATACCGCGATGAAGTCCGGCATGCTCGCCGCCGACGCGGTGGCCGACGCGCTGTTCGCCGGTCGTGAGGGCGGCGACCAGCTGACCGGCTACGTCGAGGCGTTCAAGGCCAGCTGGCTGTACGACGAGCTGTTCCGCAGCCGCAACTTCGGCCCGGCGATTCACAAGTTCGGCGTGCTCGGCGGCGGCGCCTTCAACTACCTCGACCAGAACCTGTTTGGCGGCAAGATCCCCTTCACCCTGCACGACACCAAGCCGGATTACGCCTGCCTGAAACTGGCCAGCGAAGCGAAGAAGATCAGCTACCCGAAACCGGATGGCAAACTCAGCTTCGACAAACTCAGCTCGGTATTCCTCTCCAACACCAACCATGAAGAGGAACAACCCTGCCACCTGAAGCTCGCCGACCCGAGCATTCCGCTGACCAAGAACCTGCCGCTGTACGATGAACCGGCGCAGCGCTACTGCCCGGCCGGCGTGTACGAAATCGTCACCTTGGAAGACGGCGAGAAGAAGTTTCAGATCAATGCGCAGAACTGCGTGCACTGCAAGACCTGCGACATCAAGGACCCGGCCCAGAACATCAACTGGGTGGCTCCCGAAGGCGCTGGCGGCCCCAACTACCCCAATATGTAAGACGCCAAAAAGGCTCCTGCGGGAGCCTTTTTGCATTTAGCCACAAGCTACAAGCAGCCACCCGCACGCGCTTTCTTGCCGCTTACAACCGAACCCTAGGGCTGCGGCCCAATCGGGAAGAACTGCCCACTGCTCCACACCCCCAGCCATATCTGGCCGTCGATCTCGCGCGGCACCGCCAGCTCAACCAACTGGTAGAACACGTTGCGGTGGATCAGCGCCTCGAGGTTCGCGCGTACGTGCACATAGGGTGCCGGTTCCTGGGACTGTGCATCCAGCTCGACCCGGAGCGGATGCTCGGTACCGGCAACGGTTTCCTCCTCGACGTTGGTGGTGAAACGCAGCACCTGCGCCTCGCCATCGCCGTCTACCTGCAGGCTGACGGCAACGAAGGGCGCATCGTCGACCCTGATGCCGACCTTCTCCACCGGGGTGATCAGGAAGTAATCGTCGCCATCGCGACGAATGATGGTGGAGAACAACTTGACCATAGGTTTGCGCCCGATCGGCGTGCCCAGGTAATACCAGGTGCCATCGCGCGCGATGCGCATGTCGATGTCGCCGCAAAAATCCGGGTTCCACAGGTGTACGGGCGGCAAGCCCTTCTTCTCGCCCTTGGGAATCTGTGCCAGCAGGTCGCCGGCTTTGCCTGGGTTCGTCATGCGAGTGTCCTTAGAGGGTGTTTACAAATTACTGCGCTCGGCCATGCTGCGCTCGCTACTTCTGTAAACACCCTCTTAGCGGCTCTGGCCAATCAGGCTGCGGGCATAATCGCGCAGCGGCGGACCGAGCAAGTCTTCTGGCTTGGCATCATAGAATGTGAGGAAGCCGCCGCGGCTGCGAATCCGCGCGGTATCGACCAGATAACGGGTATTGGTTTCGATCAGCATCAACTGAATGACGCTACGGTCGGTGCCAAGCCGGTCCAGCACCTGCTGATCCGCCCACTCATCCCCTGTGCCGATGCGGTCATCGGCATAGGCAAAGCGGCTGTAGAGCAGATAATGCGCGCCGGCTGCATGTGCCTGGTCCATGGCCTCCTCCAACCCGGCCGGACTACGCGCCCGACGGACCAGCGGAAAATACTCGACGAAGCCCTTGAACGCCTCTTCCGCGACCACATTCGGTCGCGGATAGGCCGCGCCGGGCGGAACAAAGTGCCCCTGGGCGATATAGATGAAAGAGTCCTGCTGCAGGCGCCGCGAGGCCATGCGCTCGGTTCGCCCATGATCGAGAAAACCGGCATCGCGCAATTGATAGGCGGCGCCATCGGCCAGGTCGCTGACCTTCATGCAGCCACCCAAGACCATCAACGTCAGGATTAATATCAGGTTGCGCATCACTCTCCTCCCGTTGCCGGTGACGGAATACCGGCGGACAGGGCAGTAATGCAGATTCCACGCCATCACAGGCCGCGCTGCCACTCCTGCCGCAACCCGGCGCCCTGCGGCTGTTCGATGGCGCCACGCACCTGCGCCAGCAGACGCGCCTTGTCCGCACCCAGGTTGCCTTTGAGCACCAGATAGTTGGAGGCATGATCGCTGCGAAACACCGTGTCGCGCAGCTCCAGCCCGCGCAACAGGCGCTCGACCTCAATGAACAGTTGCGGCTGACTCAACGGCTGATAATCGGCGAACGTCTGGCGAAAACGCACCTCGCCCTGGGGAAAGCTGACTACCAAGGTCGAGAGGAACTCCGGTTGCGCGGCATTCATCAGACGCGCCGAGTTATCGGCATGCTGCCCGCTCAAGGTAATACCACCAAGGCCATTGAGGATCATCACCGAACGAGTAATCCCGGCCTGACCAAGCTTGTCCAGGGCACTCAGGCTGGACTCGAAGGTTTCGCCCTTGTTGACCCGCGCCAGCACCTCGTCGTCACCCGACTCGCAGCCCACATAGGCCATACGCAGCCCGGCATCGGCCAGCTCCTTAAGCTCATCGACCGATTTCTTGCGCAGATTGCGCGGCAGGCAATAACTCGAGACCCGCTCGACATCCGGCATGTACTCACGAATGGCCGAGAGGATGACCAGCAAACGTCGTGTCGGCAGCACCAGGGCATCGCCATCGGCGAGAAACACCCGCTGCACGATCAGCCGCTCGCCGGCGCGGCGAATTTCGTCCAGCACCTCCTGCTCATCGCGGGCACGGAATTTCTTCTGCACCTCGGTATACATCTCGCAGAAGGTACAGTTATTCCAGGAACAGCCGTTGGTCACCGGCAGAATCAGCGAGTGGGCCTCGCTGGGCGGGCGGAATACCGGTTCGATATAGGTAATAGGGAAATCAGTCATACTTTTTAGCGTCAAGCTTCAAGCCAGGATGCCTTGCACAACCGATGGAAATCACCCTTTTTGCGGCTTGCGACTCTCACCCTCCAATAATCTTCATGACAGTCACGCCCCCGGAAAAGGCCACCTCCTGCTTGTCACCCAACGCCTTGACCAGCAACCCCTGCAAGGCGGGCAAAGCCTGATGACGCGGCTTGTCGAGCAGATCGCCGACATAATGACGATTGCTCGACGACAGACAGCCGTGCAGCCAGCCGGTCGACGACAAGCGCAAACGTGAACAAGTCCGGCAGAACGGTACACTTTCGTTGGCAATCACCCCGAAACAGCCCTGGCCTGGAATCTCGTAGCGCAACGCGGTGGCATCCACCGGCGCATCGGCCTGGGTATAGTCGTAGTGCTCGCCGATCATGGCCAGCAGCTCGGGCATGCCGACGAATTGGCGCAGGAAACTGTTGCCATCGCGCGCCAGATGGCCCATGCGCATCAATTCGATGAAACGCAGCTCGAATCCACGCTCCAGACAGTAATCCAGCAACGGCAGGACTTGATCGAGATTCTGCCCGCGCAGCGGCACCATGTTGAGCTTGATCTGCATGCCGGCTGCCTGCGCCGCCTCCAAACCTGCCAGGACAGTGGCCAGATCACCGCCGCGGGCGATGGCGCGGAACGCAACCGGATCGAGGGTATCCAGGGATATGTTGAGGCGGCGAATGCCGTTTTCCAGCAGCAACGGCAGCTTGCGCGAGAGCAGTTGGCCGTTGCTGGTCAAGCTGATGTCAGCCAAGCCCAACGGGCTGACGCCGCGCAGGAACGCCTCCAGTTTCGGGCTGACCAGAGGCTCGCCACCGGTAATACGCAAACGTTCGATACCCGCCGCTTCGATCAGGTAGCCAACCCCGCGCACCATGGCCTCGGCGGACAATTCGTCCTGCGCCGCGACCAGACGCTTGCCGTCGGGCACGCAGTAGGTACAGGCGTAATTGCAGGCGGCGGTCAGACTTACTCGCAGGTTGCGAAAGCGTCTGCCTTGACGGTCAACAATCATGGAGAACTCCGATTAACATTACTCGGAGTATATCGCCGCAATCCGCTACGGCACATGCACTCTATGCGCTATTAACCGGCCGAATACCGTCAACTAGCCGGAGCCTCGGTGTCACGTTTGCGCTTGTTGCCCATGCGCACCCCGATATCCATGAGGAACTGGAAGAACCCCTCCTGATCTTCCAGCACATTGCTCCAGAACGGCGAGTGATAGAGCGCCACGGCACCATGCACCAACGCCCAGGCCGCGCAATAATGAAAATACGGCGGCACGTCTTCAAGCTTGCCTTCGGCGATGCGGCCCTTGATCAGTTGAGTCAGGCGCTCGAAGTTGGAGGCGCGGATCTTGTGCAATTGCTCGACCAGTTCCGGCACCTGATTGCCCTTGACCACCTTCTCTTCCAGGCGGTCGAACAAGCGGTAGCGTTGCGGATCGCGCATGCGGAACTCGAAGTAGGCGCGCGACAGCGCTTCCTTGTCACGGTCGATGTCGGCCGAGTGCAGCAACTCGTTCAAGTCGCGCTCGTAGTCGAGCATCAGGCGCAGGTAGATCTCCGCCTTGGACTTGAAGTGCTTGTAGATGGTGCCTTTGCCGATACCGACGGCGTCGGCGATCATCTCGACAGTGACGCTGTCTTCACCCTGCTCAAGGAACAGTTTCAACGCGGTGTCGAGAATTTCCTGTTCGCGGCGGCGAAACTCACGGACCTTACGGGGTTCATTCTGCATAAGAAGGACTAAGAGGTCGAAAATCGAAGCCGAGTATTATGCCTAACTAGCGCAAAATTGCACGGATCATCCGACCATGTACGGCATTCATGACGAGTTTCCGCAACTTCCCGGTCTGCGTTACCTGAACCACGCCGCAATTTCGCCTTGGCCACGGCGTGCAGTGCTGGCGGTCAAGCGCTTTGCCGAACAGAACGCCCAGGTTGGCGCCCGCGATTATGCGGATTGGCTGCAGGTCGAGCGCAGTCTGCGCGAACGCCTGACGCGCCTGCTTAATGCCCCCTGCAGTGACGATATTGCGCTGGTCAAAAGTACCTCGGAAGCGCTGTCCTTCGTGGCTTTCGGCCTGGACTGGCGCGCGGGCGACCAGGTGGTGATCAGCAACGAGGAGTTCCCCTCCAACCGTGTGGTATGGGAGGCGCTCGAGCCGCAAGGAGTCGACGTAATCAAGGTCGACCTGCATAGCGGCGATCCGGAAACCAACCTGCTCAACGCCTGCGGCCCGCGCACCCGGCTGCTGTCGGTCAGCGCCGTGCAATACGCCAGCGGCCTGCGCCTGGACCTGCAACGCCTCGGCCATGGCTGTCGGCAACGCGGTGTATTGTTCTGCATCGATGCGATCCAGCAGCTCGGCGCCCTGCCCTTCGATGTCCAGGCCTGCCAGTGCGCCTTCGCCATGGCCGATGGACATAAATGGCTACTCGGCCCGGAAGGGCTTGGCGTGTTCTATTGCCGCAGCGACCTGCGCGCCCAGCTTGCACTGCATGAATACGGCTGGCATATGCTCGAACACCGCGGCGACTACCTGCGCCAGGATTGGCAACCCGCGCACTCGGCCAGGCGCTTCGAATGCGGCAGCCCGAACCTGCTGGGCAGCATGGCGCTGGAAGCCAGCCTGTCGCTCCTCGAGGAAGTCGGCATGATCGCGGTCGGCAAGGCCGTACAGGCCCGCGCTCAATGGCTGCTCGACGGCCTGGCCGGCATGCCGGGAATCACACTGCATAGCCCGATTGACCCGGCCCGTCGTGCCGGCATCGTCACCTTCAGCCTCGCCGGCTGGGATAATCAGTCACTGTTCCAGCGCCTCAGATCCGAACAGGTGATTTGTGCTCAGCGCGGCGCCGGCATCCGCCTGTCCCCACATTTTTACAGCGAGGCACGGGTAATAGAGGAAACCCTGAGCCTGCTGCACCAGCTGGCAACAGGGTGAGGACTCAACAGCCGGCCAGGTATTCCAAATCTGTTTAAAAAATGAGCCTAATGGGCCTGGACGTTCGGCAAACTTCGCCAATACTCAAGAGTACTGGCGCGCGGCATCTCCCCCAAGTGTCCCGCCAGGCAAGGTACCGTGGACCGCGTGCCTTGATTTACTCCTAATGGTCTTAACCCGGATTCCCCCCCAGAACCCGGGTTTTTTTTGCGTCGATTTTCTCAGGCGGGTGCATCTCATGCACCATCGGCTGCGGACGCTTGGTGCACACGGCAGCTACCCGTCGACGGCTTCGAGCCAATAACGCCGCGACAACTCCCACCCAAGTTTCACGCGCAGATGTCAGGCAACCCGCGCCAGCGGAAACAGACGCTTGAAGTTGGCGCTGGTCTGCTCGGCCAACTGCTCGAAACTCACGCCCCGCAATAGCGCCAGATACTCGGCCACGTCACGTACATATTCCGGCAGATTTGGCTTGCCACGGTGCGGCACCGGTGCCAGGTAAGGCGAGTCGGTTTCCACCAGCAAGCGATCGACCGGCACCTGGCGGGCGACTTCGCGCAGCGCCTCGGCATTGCGGAAGGTGACGATACCGGACAGGGAAATATAGAAGCCGAGGTCCAGCGCCGCCTTGGCCATCGCCCAGTCCTCGGTGAAGCAGTGCAACACCCCGGCCTGGGGCAAGGCGGCCTCGCGCAGCAAGGCCAGGGTATCGGCACGGGCTTCCCGGGTATGCACGATCACCGGCTTGCCGGTGATCGTGGCAGCCTGCAGGTGCAGGCGGAAAGCCTGCTGTTGCAAGGCTGCGGCTTGCGGTTCGTAGTGGTAGTCCAGCCCGGTTTCACCGATGGCCACCACCCGCGGGTGGTTCAGCTCGGCCAGCAACCAGTCCAAGGCTGGCGCGGCGCCCGGTTCGAGATCCAGCGGATGAACCCCGACCGAGCAATCGACATCGGCATAGCGCTCGGCCAGGCCTTTGACCGTCACCGCATTGTCGGCACTGACTCCGATACAGAGGAAATGACCAACGCCGCGCGCCCGCGCTGCATCCAGCGCAGCATCGAGGGAGCCGCCATGGGCGGCCAGATCGAGACGATCGAGGTGACAGTGGGAATCGATAAGCATGGGGGCCTCAAGCGACAAGCTGCAAGCCACAAGCCACAGCCCGAAGCGCAGCAGCTTACTTGTGGCCTGGAGCTTGAGACCTGCGGTCTGCAGTTACATGGTATGGGTCGGCCGATCCGACTTCAGCGCACCCGCCAGGTAGGTCTCGATCTTGTTCCGCGCGGTGTTGTCACCATCATTGAACTGCACGCCGACACCTGCCGCGCGGTTGCCCTGCGCACCCTTGGGCGTGATCCACACCACCTTGCCGGCGACCGGGATCTTTTCCGGCTCATCCATCAGATTGAGCAACATGAACACTTCATCGCCAAGCGTGTAGCTCTTGTTGGTCGGGATAAACAGCCCGCCATTCTTGATAAAGGGCATATAAGCGGCATAGAGCACGGACTTGTCTTTGATGGTCAGAGACAGGATTCCGTTACGCGGGCCCAAATTAGGTGGCAAGCTCATGCGGCGTTCCTGGTTTTCATTACTTGATGGCCGATTCTAGCCCGGTCCGGGCAGGCTTGCCCACTGCACCAGCAGGGCTTCGAGAAGCAGGACACGATTGAGGTTGGCTTTCCCGATGACTTTCTGCCGCTGCGCCAGCAACCAATCCTGCATCTGCAAGACTTTCGCCTGAGGCGTTTTCTCCGCCAGGTACTGCACGACCTTGCGCATATCGGCTTGCCCCAGCCCGGCCTCGTCACGCGTCAACTGATAACGCAGGATCAGCTGCGCCCAGTCGCAGAACCAGTCGAACAACAACTGCAGGGATACCGCGTTCCAACTTTCTGCCAGCTGGCTCGGCGCGATCTGCTGCTTGAGCAGCTTCTTGACCCCGTCGACCACCAGGGCACGCTGCTGACGCACGCCCTGAGCATGCATGCGCGCGGCGACCAATGGCGAGCCAGCCGCCAGACAGAGCAACTCGGCGCGCTCTTCATCGGCACACTCCGGCAACGCCTGTGCCAGCCAGGCCTCACTCATCGCCTGACTCGGCAATGGACAGGCCTGCTGCACACAGCGACTCCTCACCGTCGGCAGCAAGCGACTGGGCTGATGACTGATCAACAGCAACACTGTATCGCCGGAAGGCTCTTCCAGGCTTTTCAGCAGGGCGTTGGCAGCGTTCAGGTTCATCGCATCGGCCGGTTCGACCAGAACCACCTTGCGTCCGGCGAGTTGAGCGGTCTGCACCACAAAGTTGACCAACTCACGCACCTGGTCGACCTTGATCGCCTTGTCGGCTTCTTCCGGCTGCAGAATGTAGTTGTCCGGATGGGTGCCGGCAGCCAGCAGATGACAGGACTTGCACTGACCACAGGCATCCAGGCCGGCTGGCCGCTGACAGAGCAGACGAGCCATCAGGCGCTCGGCGAGTGCACGCTTGCCGATGCCAGCCGGGCCATGCAGCAGATAGGCATGGGCATGCTGCGTGCGCCCGGCCAGTTGCTGCCAGAGCGTGGCTTGCCAGGGGTAGGCATCAGCCACGGCACAGCTCCACGATATGCACCAACATGGCGTCCAGGTCCTGCTGCACCTGACTCAGGGACTGCGCGGCATTCAAAATCCGATAACGCCGAGGCTCTTCATTGGCACGGCGCAAATAGGTCTGGCGCACCGCTTCGAAAAAACCCCTTCCCTCCTGCTCGAATCGATCCAGCCGGCCACGCGCTGCGGCACGGGCCAGACCGACCTCTACCGGCAAATCGAACACCAAGGTCAAATCCGGACGCAGATCGCCCTGCACGAAGCTTTCCAGCACGGCAATACGGGCCTCCGACAAACCGCGACCGCCACCCTGGTAGGCATAGGTAGCATCGGTAAAGCGGTCGCAGAGCACCACACAGCCACGGGCCAGCGCGGGGCGAATCACCTGCGCCAGATGCTGGGCACGAGCTGCGAACACCAGCAGCAACTCGGTATCGGCCGCCATCGGCTCATCGCTCGGCGCCAGCAACAGCTCGCGGATACGCTCAGCCAGCGGAGTACCGCCCGGCTCACGAGTCAACAGCACTTCTATACCCTGCACTCGCAGGCGCTCGGCCAGGAACTCACGGTTAGTACTTTTGCCAGCGCCTTCAGGGCCTTCCAGAGTGATAAACAAACCGCTCACAGGCTGTCCTTTATTGATTGTTCGACTGCACGGGGGCAGGGCTTGAACGGTAATCCTCGCGACGGGTGAGCTGGTACTCGCGCACCGCACGGTTGTGCGCCTCGAGGGTATCGGAGAATACATGGCTGCCATCGCCGCGAGCGACGAAATACAGGCTCTTGCCCTCCGCTGGATGCAGTGCGGCATTGATCGCTTCGCGCCCGACCATGGCGATCGGCGTCGGCGGCATGCCATCGATCACATAAGTGTTGTAGGCCGTCAGCTCACGTAGGTGAGCGCGCGTCAACTTGCCGTTGTAGCGCTCACCCAGGCCATAAATCACCGTCGGGTCGGTCTGCAGGCGCATGCCGATGCGCAGACGCCGGACAAATACACCGGCAATCTCGCCACGCTCCTCAGGCACCCCCGTTTCCTTTTCGATGATCGAGGCCATGATCAAGGCGTCATAAGGGGTCTTATAAGGCAGGCCATCGGCGCGCCCTTGCCACTCCTCGGCCAATACCTGCTCCAGGCGGACGTGGGCTTGCTTGAGCAGATCGAGATCGCTCATGCCGCGCACGAAACGGTAAGTATCAGGGAAGAAGCGACCTTCCGGATTGACCCCTGGGTAACCCAGGCGCGCCATCAACTGGGCGTCGCTCAGGTCGGTCAAGGTCAGTTCAAGCTTGCCTTGGCGCTCCAGGGCCGCGCGAACCTGACGAAAACTCCAACCCTCCACCAGCGTCAGGCTGTACTGCACCACCTCACCGCGCCGCCACAACCCGAGCATATCGCGCACGCTGAGTTCTGGAGTGAGGCGATACTCGCCACTGTGCAGAGGCTGCCCCTTGAGATTGAAGCGCCAGTAGAGTCGCAGCCAGAACGCATCATGCAAGACACCATCCGCCTGCAGGCGATTGAGCACACCCCCAGGAGTGGCGCCAACAGGCACCTCAAGCATCAGCTCATCGCTCAGATTCAGCGGTTGCTCGAGCGCCGAGTGCTGCTGCCAGGCGACAAAGGCCACCAGCAAACCAGCAATTAATACACCGCCCTCAAGCAGCAACAACAATTTACGTATCACTAATCAGCTGTCCAGTAGATCGCGGGCCATGACCTGCAGTTTACGGGTCAGCGGGCCAACCGACCACTGATGCCGTTGCAGGGCGCGAACAGGCCAGATGCCATAGAGACTGTTGCAGAGAAAGACTTCGTCGGCCTGCAGCAACGTATCAAGAGCAATATCGCGCACATCGCAGCGCAACCCCTGGGCCTCTGCCTGCGCCAGCAGTTCGCCGCGCATCACCCCGGCTACGCCGCAACGAGAAAGATCGGGCGTGAGCAGGACGCCATCCTTCACTAGAAACAGATTGCTGTAGACGCCCTCGATCACCCGCCCGGAGGTATCCAGCATCAGGCCTTCGGCATGCTCGGCGTCCTGCCACTCGGCACGCGCAAGCACCTGCTCGAGCCGATTCAAATGCTTGATCCCGGCCAACAGCGGTTGCTCGGCCAGTCGCGTAACACAGGGGAACAAACGCACACCCAGCGCTGCGTTGCCGACCGGATAAGATGGTTTGCCGCTGCTCTGCAAAATTCGGCGCGGCAATCCAGGCTGCGGCGGCGCATAGCCGCGCAAACCGTCGCCGCGCGTCACGATCAACTTGGCTACGCCATTGCCCAGCTCACGGCTGAACGCCAGCAGCTCTGCACGCACCAACACCAGATCGAGATTGATCAGCAGGCGCGCACAACCTTCGCCAAGCCGCGCCAGGTGCCGCTCCAGCAATGCGGGACTGCCACCATTGACGGCGATGGTCTCGAACAGTCCATCGCCGTAGGCCAGACCACGGTCCTTGACGGAGAGCCACTCCATCGGCTGACCGTCGATCCAGCTCGGCATCAGCCGGCGTACCGGCGGAACACCAGCGAGCCGTTGGTACCGCCAAAACCGAAGGAATTGGACAGCACCACATCAATTGGCATGGCCTTGGCTTGGTGCGCAACGAAGTCGAGGTCGCAGCCCTCGCCAGGCTCGTCCAGGTTGATGGTTGGCGGCGCCACCTGTTCACGAATCGCCAAGATACTGAAGATCGCCTCAACCGCGCCAGCCGCGCCCAGCAAGTGGCCGGTCATCGACTTGGTCGAGCTGACGGCAAGCCGGTAGGCATGTTCGCCGAACACCGATTTGATCGCCGCGACCTCGGCCCTGTCGCCCGCCAAAGTCGAGGTGCCGTGGGCGTTGATGTACTGCACCTGATCGGCATTCAACCCGGCGTCGCGCATGGCATTGGCAATGCAGCGTGCGGCACCTGCACCATCCTCCGGCGGCGAAGTCATGTGATAGGCGTCGCCACTCATGCCAAAGCCGATCAGTTCGGCATAGATGGTTGCACCACGCGCCTTGGCGTGCTCCAACTCTTCCAGGACCAGTGCACCGGCACCATCCGACAGCACGAAGCCGTCGCGGCCCTTATCCCACGGACGACTGGCGCTGGCCGGGTCGTCGTTGCGCGTGGACAGTGCCCGCGCCGCAGCAAAACCACCAATGCCCAAACCACACGCCGCCATCTCGGCGCCACCGGCGACCATCACATCGGCTTCGCCATAGGCAATATTGCGCGCGGCCATGCCGATGCAGTGGGTGCCCGTGGTACAGGCCGTGGCGATCGCATAATTCGGCCCCTGCAACCCCAGATGGATCGACAGGAACCCGGAAATCATGTTGATGATCGAGCCCGGCACGAAAAATGGCGAGATACGCCGCGGGCCCAACTCATGCAACAACTTGCAGTTGTTCTCGATATTGGTCAGACCGCCAATACCCGAACCAAGTGCCACACCGATACGTTCACGGTTGGCGTCGGTCACTTCCAGTCCGGAATCGCGCACAGCCTGAAAGCTCGCGGCCAGACCATACTGAATAAATAGATCGAGCTTGCGCGCCTCTTTGGCGGACAAATACTCCTCGACATTGAACCCTTTGACCGAACCACCAAAACGGGTGGTGTAAGCGGAAAGATCCATGTGCTCGATGGGGGCGATGCCACTGCGTCCGGCCAAAATGCCCTGCCAGCTGCTCGTCACATCGTTACCCAGCGGCGACAGCATGCCCATACCGGTAACCACGACGCGTCTACGCGACACAGCAATCTCCTTTTATCGGTTATTCAACACCTATCCACTCCCTCACCGCTGCTAGCGGACAACGAGCGAAGAACAGGCAAGACGCTACACCGCGCGGTGCAGCAACAGCCAAAGGCCGGCCCACAGGGCAAGCACAGCAAGCGAGTCCGCCGATGATACAGCGAGCCAGCCAGGCCTCACTTCGCGGCCTGACCTGCAAAGCACATAGCCGCTTTCAACAGCCCGTCAAAGAAAAACCGCACGCCCGATGAGGGCTGTGCGGCTTTTCCAGGTCGGGAATCGACGATCGGCTTATTGCGCGTGCGTAGTCACGTAATCGATAGCTTCCTGAACGGTGGTGATCTTCTCGGCTTGCTCATCCGGAATCTCGGTTTCGAATTCTTCTTCGAGAGCCATTACCAGCTCAACAGTGTCAAGGGAGTCGGCACCCAAGTCTTCAACGAAGGAAGCGCTGTTGGTTACTTCGTCTTCTTTGACGCCAAGTTGCTCGGCAACGATTTTCTTGACGCGTTCTTCGATGGTGCTCATACCGTGTTTTCACTCCTATTGGACAAATCCGGGCAGCTGGTCTGCGGCCAAGTGTATATAAAGGGTTTTCAGCATTTCAAGCAAAAAGCAAAGTTGCCCCAGAACACTTCAACGATCTACCTAAACCCTGTTGCAGCTTTGTAACGGATTTTAGACAGCGTCTATGACAGTTTTCTGAAGAGCGGGGTCACATTCAGCTCATGTACATTCCGCCGTTCACAGGGATAGTAGCCCCTGTGACGTAGGCTGCGCCATCGGAAGCGAGGAAAGCGACCACTTTTGCGATCTCTTCGGCCTGCCCCAAACGACCCAGCGGAATCTGTGTCAGCAATGCATCACGCTGTGCTTCCGGCAGTTCCCGGGTCATATCGGTATCGATAAAACCAGGCGCCACCGCGTTTACGGTGATCGACCGCGAACCCACTTCACGCGCCAGCGCACGACCGAAACCTTCCAGCCCGGCCTTGGACGCAGCATAGTTCACTTGCCCGGCATTGCCCATGGCGCCGACAACCGAACCGATATTGATGATGCGCCCGAAGCGCGCCTTGGTCATCCCGCGCAGCACCGCTTTGGACAAGCGATAGAGGCTGTTCAGGTTGGTGTTGATGACATCGAACCACTCGTCATCTTTCATGCGCAGCATCAGGTTATCGCGCGTGATACCGGCATTGTTAACCAGGATCAACGGCTGACCGAGGTGTTGCTGAATGTGCTGAAGAGTCGTGGCGACCGATTCGTCGCTGCTGACATCCAGCACCAGGCCTGCACCTTCGATGCCATGCTCTTTCAGGTATTCGGCGATGCGCTCGGCACCAGACGGCGAAGTCGCCGTGCCGATCACAACGGCGCCCTGCCGCCCCAATTCCAGAGCAATGGCTTGACCAATGCCGCGACTCGCGCCAGTGACCAATGCAACCTTACCTTGCAGGCTCATAAAATCCTCTCCTAAATTCAGGCCAAGGCCGCGCGTGCGGCGGCAAAGGCGTCCGGGGTGTCCAGATTATACGTATTGATTCCTTTGACGCAGCGCTTGTTCAGCCCCGACAGCACCCGGCCCGGACCGCATTCGACCAGATCGGTCACGCCCTGCTCAGCCATGCAGACGATCGACTCCACCCAGCGCACCGGACTGTACAGCTGCGCCAGCAGATCAGCCTTGAGAGTATCGAGATCGGCAACCACGCGCGCGCTGACATTCTGCACCAATGGGATCTGCGGTGCTTGCCAGGCAACAGCCGCAACCGCCTCGGCAAAGCGCTCGGCAGCCGGGCGCATCAGCGCGCAGTGCGACGGCACGCTGACCGGCAGCGACATGGCACGTTTGGCGCCACGCGCCTTGCACGCCTCGACGGCGCGTGCCACGGCAGCAGCCGAACCCGCGATCACCACCTGGCCAGGCGCATTGAAATTCACCGCACTCACCACCTCACCCTGCGCCGCCTCGGCGCAGGCCGCCAGCACGTCGGCATCGTCCAGCCCGAGGATAGCCGCCATGCCACCCTGACCAGCCGGCACGGCCTGCTGCATCAACTGGCCGCGCAGCTCCACCAGCTTGACTGCCTCAGCGAATGCCAGACTGCCTGCAGCAACCAGCGCCGAGTATTCACCCAGGCTATGGCCAGCAACGAACGCCGGCTGCAAACCGCCCTCAGCACGCCACAGGCGCCACAAGGCAACGGATGCAGCAAGGATCGCCGGCTGGGTTTTGTCGGTTTGATTGAGTTGATCTTCCGGCCCCTGCTGGATCAAGGCCCAGAGGTCGTAGCCAAGCGCTTCGGAAGCCTCGGCAAAAGTATCGATAACGACTTGCTGCGAGCCGTGCCCAGCCAACATCGTCAGCGACTGCGAGCCTTGCCCTGGAAAGACGAATGCGAGGGATGCAGACATGTAAACGAGCCTCTATGGTCTTATCGTCGAAAAATTCACGCCTGGCAGAGTCAAGCGCAACAAACTGACAGTTGGATGACAGGCCGCCTGCCGCGGTCACATTAGCAGGCTACGGCATCGCCAGCGCCCTGTACCCGCAAGCCCGCGTAACGTCTCAGCAACCGGCTCAGAGCAACCTATCCTCGAGACGACCATGCAGGCGCTGCGGCAAATTGTCCTCAATTTCCCTCAGCGCGCGACGAATGGCGCTCTTGAAACCGTCCGCACCCGCCGAGCCATGGCTCTTCACCACAATACCCTGCAGGCCGAGCAAGCTCGCCCCATTGTGCTGCGCGGGCGCCAGCTCGGCGCGCAAGCGACGCAATACCGGCATCGCCACCAGGCCTGCCAATCGCGAAACCAGGTTGCGCCTGAACAACAGCTCGATACGCGCCGCAATCATCGTCGCCAGGCCTTCGCTGGACTTGAGCAGAATATTGCCAACAAAGCCGTCGCACACCACTACATCGGCGTCGCCACGATAAAGCCCGTCGCCCTCGATAAAACCGATGTAATTCAAGCCACCAGCCTGCTGCAAAAGACTCGCGGCAAGCTTGACCTGCTGATTGCCCTTGACCTCTTCGGTGCCGACATTGAGCAACGCCACCCGCGGCCGCACCACCCCCAGCGCCTCGGCAGCCACCGCACCCATCACGGCGAACTGATAGAGCTGCTCGGCACTGCAGTCGACATTGGCCCCCAGGTCGAGCAAGTGACAGCAGCCAGTCTGGGTTGGCACAGCCGTCACCATGGCCGGGCGATCTATCCCCGGCAAGGTTTTCAGCACATAACGCGACAACGCCATCAAGGCCCCGGTATTGCCAGCACTGACACATGCCTGAACCCGTCCATCACGCAGCAATTCCAGCGCCACCCGCATCGACGAATCCGTCTTGCCACGCAACGCTTGCGCTGGACGCTCGTCCATGGTGACTACTTCGCCAGCATGCTCGACATGCAGGCGTGCGCGATCGACGCCAGGACTACGGGCAATCAAATCTTCGATAAGAGGGGCTTGGCCGACGAGGACCAGGTGCAACGAAGGGTACTCAGCCAAGCAGGCAATGCTGGCCTGAACAATGCTGTGGGGACCGAAGTCCCCACCCATTGCATCAATCGCGATGATCGGAGCGGACAAGGATTACTCGTCAGCGCCCTTGTCGATCACTTTGCGACCACGGTAAACACCTTCCGGCGATACGTGGTGGCGCAGATGGATTTCACCGGTGCTTTTCTCGACGGACAGGGTGCTGGCATCGAGCGCATCGTGCGAACGACGCATGTCACGGGCGGAACGGGATTTTTTGTTCTGCTGAACAGCCATAACTGATTAACTCCTAAACGTTTGGGTCACGCTTTAACTGCGCCAATACACTGAACGGGTTGGACCGTGTCACCTCGTCCTCGCTCGACTCGGGCTCTTCGAGGCCGACCGGCTGCTGGCAATCTTTAGGGTCATGAACCGGGACAATGGGCAAGGCGAGCAACAGCTCCTCCTCAACCAGCGCCAGCAGATCCAATGGATCTTCACCCAACTCCAGCACGTCATAGCCCTTCGGCACGGACTGGGTATTTGCACCTTCCTTCACCACAGCGTAATCACACGCGCTATGGATCGGCAGGGCAACCAGTTCCAGACAACGCTGGCAAACCATCTTGACCTCAACCTCGAGCTCACTATGGAAAACCACAGCATTACGCTCATCACGCTCGAAGAAAAACTTCGCACGCACCATGCCTTGATTATCGGCAAGTGGGTCGCAGAGTCGCGCCAGATCGACTAGCGGTACCGCGCCTTCAAGCGTGGCACCACGATCAGCCAATTTGCGCGGATCAACATGAGGTGGAATCGGTGCATTTAACATAGGCGCCGCATTCTATGGATGCACCCTGCCCCTGTCAAAGGATATTCGGCCTGTCCAGCACGAAGAGTGCCGACTAGAATTGCCGGCCCATATAAAAGGAGATGCACAGATATGCTGCCCCTGGTGCTCGCATCCAGTTCGCCCTACCGCCGAGAACTATTGACCCGCCTGCGCCTGCCCTTTACCTGGAGCGCGCCCGCGATCGACGAAACCGCTCGACCCGATGAAGACGCCAACACCCTGGTACGCCGCCTGGCAGAAGAAAAAGCCCGCGCGCTCAGCCTCAAGCACCCGCAACACCTGATCATTGGCTCTGATCAGGTCGCAGTACTTGGCAATCAGATCCTCGGCAAGCCCCAGACACACGAACGCGCCCACGCACAACTGCTCGCCGCAAGCGGCAACAGCGTCACCTTCCTGACCGGCCTGGCCCTGCTTGACAGTCAAAGCGGCCACTGCCAGATCGACTGCATCCCTTTCACCGTGCACTTTCGCCAACTGAACGACGCGCAAATCACCCGCTACCTGCAGGCCGAGCAGCCCTACGACTGCGCCGGCAGCTTCAAGGCTGAAGGGCTGGGCGTCAGCCTGTTTCGCCGCACCGAAGGCACTGACGCCACCAGCCTGATCGGCCTACCCCTGATCCGCCTGGTGGACATGCTCCATATAGCCGGCATTGATATCCCATAAAGCAACAAGCCCGATCAATGACCGGGCCTGTGCGCAACGCGAAATCAACTAGCGCAGGCTTGGCCCCTGAAAGCCCATCCACATGGCCAGATCCTCGGCGACGCTGGCACCCAGGCGCTTGGCGAAACGATCGAACGGCGACTCCTTGACCGTAAAGTCAACCAGCTCCTTCTCACCGATCACTTCACGCGCAACGTAGCTGGTATTGCCCAGGGCATCGATCAAGCCAAGCTGCAACGCCTGTTCACCTGACCACACCAGCCCCGAGAACAGCTCAGGATGCTCCGCTGACTTCAGCCGATCACCACGCCCCTGCTTGACGCTGTCAATGAACTGGCGATGCGTGGTTTCCAGCACCCCCTGCCAAAACTGCGCCTCATCCTCTCTAGGCGGCTGGAAGGGATCGAGAAACGCCTTATGCTCGCCGGCGGTATACACCCGACGATCGACACCCAGTTTTTCCATAACCCCGACAAAGCCGAAACCAGCCGCGGTCACGCCAATCGATCCGACCAGACTGGCCTTGTCGGCATAGATCTGATCCGCGGCACTGGCGATGTAATAGGCTCCAGAGGCCCCAAGATCGGTGATCACCGCATACAGCTTGATCGCCGGATACTCGGCGCGCAGACGACGAATCTCGTCATAGATATAACCCGACTGCACCGGACTGCCGCCCGGACTGTTGATCCGCAGGATCACACCCTTGGTGTTAGCGTCCTCGAACGCGGCGCGCAGGCTGCCGACTATGTTATCGGCACTGGCTATCTCCTTGTCGGCGATCATCCCGCGCACCTCGATCAATGCGGTATGACTCGCACTACTCTTGACGCTCTCCTTCAGATCGAGCAGCGGCGCAAACAGCGCCAGCGCAGCGAACAGATAAATAAAGGTCAGCGACTTGAAGAAGATCCCCCAACGCCGCGACCGACGCTGCTCCTGCACGCCAGCCAGCAGGGTTTTTTCCAGCAACTTCCAGCTTTTCTCATCACCTTCGCCGGCAGCCGATGCTTTCCATTCATCCGACATGTTCACCCACCTCAATTGGTTGTCCATCTGCACGCCGATCGAGCCAGGCATGCAATTCCATGAAATTCTCTATCGCCAGCGCCGGACCATGCTCACGCAACACCGCCAAGGGCTGAGCCCCATAACCGACCGCCACGGAGCTCACCCCTGCATGCCGAGCCATCTGCAAATCGAACGATGAGTCACCCACCATCAACGCCCGCTCCGCAGGGACGCCACAATGCTCGAGGATTTCCTCCAGCATCAGCGGACTCGGCTTACTCGCCGTTTCGTCGGCACAGCGAGTGACATCGAAGTAATCCAGCCAGCCACGCCCCTCCAGCACACGCTGCAAGCCATGGCGACTCTTGCCCGTGGCCACAGCCAAACGATAGCCCTGCGCACGGAACATATCCAACGCCTCAGCCACCCCCGGGAACAACGCCGAGGGCTCCGTCTCCAACGCCAGGTAGCGCTCGCTATAACAGCGCCGGAAGCGCTCGACCAGAGCAGTCTCGATCAGCTCGGGATGCAGGCTGGCGATCGCCTCCGGCAAACCAAGCCCGATAATCCCCTTGACCTGCGCATCGCTACACCGCACCAGCTCACAAGAATCCGCAGCCCAATGCATCGACTCGACGATACGGCCAATGGAGTCGACCAGCGTGCCGTCCCAATCGAAGATCAACAACTCATAGTCAGGCACTCAGACGCTCCAGCGTGTGCGCCCAGGTCGCATCGACCGGCGCCTCCAACTTGAGCTCACCACCATCGGGCAGCGGCACGACCAACGCATAGGCATGCAGGAACAGACGTTTGCCGCCCAGCTCACGGATCTCGCGACTGAATTCATCATCGCCATACTTGCTGTCGCCGGCGATGCAATGCCCCGCATACTGGCTGTGCACGCGAATCTGATGGGTACGCCCGGTCACCGGCTTGGCCTCGACCAAGGTGGCGAACTCACCAAAACGGCGCAGCACGCGGAACAGCGTCAGCGCCTCCTTGCCTTCATCGTTGACCTCGACCATGCGCTCACCAGAACGCAGATTGCTCTTCTGCAAAGGTGCACTGACCCGCTTCTTGGCAGTCGCCCAGTGCCCACGGACCAGCGCCATATAACGCTTGTCCACGCCGTCACCGCGCAAAGCCTCGTGCAGATGCCGCAGCATGCTGCGCTTCTTAGCGATCATCAGCAGCCCGGAAGTGTCGCGATCGAGGCGATGAACCAGCTCCAGTTCCTTGGCGTCCGGTCGCAGCTGACGGAAAGCCTCGATCACCCCGTAGTTGAGGCCGCTACCGCCATGCACGGCGATGCCGGCCGGCTTGTTCAGCACGATCAGGGCCTTGTCTTCATAAACGATGGCCGCCTCGAGGCGTTCGAGCAACCCTTGCGCCAAGGGTGCCGGCTCATCTCGCTCAGCCAGACGCAGCGGCGGAACACGAATGATGTCACCCGCCTGCAGCTTGTACTCCGGCTTGATGCGGCCCTTGTTCACCCGCACCTCGCCTTTACGCAAAATGCGGTAAATCAATGTCTTGGGCACACCCTTTAACTGAGTGCGGAGGAAATTATCGATGCGCTGGCCGGCGAGTTCCGGCGCAACCTCGAGCAGCTGAACGCCGGAGGTTGTAGGAGTAGGAATTGTCATCGCGCAATCATAACAATTTTTTATGGAATTGAAGCACTTAATCATTACTGCTATAGTCGCGAACGCCGCCAAAAGCGGTCCGGTCTGCGGATGATCGCCAAAACTGCCATCCCCAACCGACGCAATTCATTTGGGACGTAAGGCCGTCCGACGGGTTATTCAGAGATAGAAAGCCGCAAAGGCCGCGAATAACTCGGAAATAAAGCCTTGAGCCATGATGCGCAGCCGCCCCCATTGGGCGTTTGCGGTAACTGCCAACCCGCTGCGGATTTTATGCGAGCGGCACCCGATTTTCAGTGATACGTGTAGGGTGGAGACGTACAACCGTCGGTCTGCGTAGCAATTAGCTTTATCGAAGACGCTTCATCTCGTCCGCTACCGACAGTTGATTCCTCCTCCTGACTAGTGCTTTCTGTCACAACAGCGAGCAGGAGATGTCCGTCACGACCCAGCCCAACTGGCTGACTGTCGTTTGACAATGAAACGATTTACGACCGTTTCTGACGCGCCTGACACCGACCCTGAGAGTCGTGTGTGCCGAACGCCGCTTCCGCCAGCACCGGAAACCGACGGTACAACATGAAAAGAATGCTGATTAACGCAACTCAACCCGAAGAGTTGCGTGTTGCTCTGGTCGATGGCCAACGCCTGTATGACCTGGACATAGAATCGGGCGCCCGCGAGCAGAAGAAGGCCAACATCTATAAAGGTCGCATTACTCGCGTCGAACCCAGCCTCGAGGCCGCTTTTGTCGACTTCGGCTCGGAGCGCCACGGCTTTCTCCCCCTCAAAGAAATCTCCCGCGAATACTTCAGCAAGGCTACCGAGGGTCGCGTCAACATCAAAGACGTGCTCAAGGAAGGCCAGGAAGTCATCGTTCAGGTCGAAAAAGAGGAACGTGGCAACAAGGGCGCAGCCCTGACCACCTTCATCAGCCTGGCCGGTCGCTACCTGGTACTGATGCCGAACAACCCGCGTGCCGGCGGCATCTCGCGCCGCATCGAAGGCGAAGAGCGCAACGAACTGCGCGAAGCCCTCAATGGCCTGGTCGCCCCGAGCGACATGGGCCTGATCGTGCGCACCGCCGGTCTCGGCCGCTCCAGCGAAGAAATGCAGTGGGACCTCGACTACCTGCTGCAACTGTGGAACGCCATCAAGGAGGCCTCACTCGATCGCGCCGCACCGTTCCTGATCTACCAGGAAAGCAACGTGATCATCCGCGCCATCCGCGACTACCTGCGCCAGGACATCGGCGAAGTCCTGGTCGACAGCGTCGAAGCGCAACAGGAAGCGCTCAGTTTCATCAACCAGGTGATGCCGCAGTACGCCAGCAAGATCAAGCTGTACGAAGACAGCGTGCCGCTATTCAACCGTTTCCAGATCGAAAGCCAGATCGAAACCGCCTTCCAGCGCGAAGTGAAGCTGCCGTCCGGCGGCGCCATCGTGATCGACCCGACCGAAGCCCTGGTGTCCATCGACATCAACTCAGCGCGTGCGACCAAAGGCAGCGACATCGAAG